>BNJT01002067.1_pt1 | contig 189370 bp, 222 predicted proteins | sample 8540491 | NCBI WGS metagenome assembly BNJT01 (sample SAMD00202455, study PRJDB9452) | human saliva metagenome | host: Homo sapiens | reverse complement strand
GGGCCCACCTGGGATCGAACCAGGGACCGACCGGTTATGAGCCGGTTGCTCTACCCCTGAGCTATAGGCCCAAGCTTGCGTATAAAATTATACTGAAAATTTTTAGGTACGTCAAGTTATCTACGGTGCTCCGGGCTCAGACAGGATACATTCACCTATGTATTTTTTAGTGTTAGGAATCGGTTGATCATATCATCTTGTTCGAATATGCCTTTTGTGGCGAGGGTGGTTGTTTTGCTATTAGTGGATTTTACGCCACGAGCGCTGACGCAGCTATGGGAGCTGGTGATGTGGACGATGACGTCGTCGGTGCCGGTAGCGATGGAGATGACCTCCGCAATGTCTTCGCCTATTTTTTCTTGCAATTGTAATCGTTTACAGCACATTTCTGCAATACGTGGCATCTTAGAGAGACCGATAACGCGACCTCTAGGAATATAGCCTATACTGATATTCATATCGTACATTAAGGCCATATGGTGTTCACAGTGCGAAAAGCATGTAATGTCCTTTACCACAACCATTTGGTTTGTATCCACCTCAAAGGTTTTACCAAACATATCAGCAATGTCCGCGTTGGTATACTGAATGCCTTCGAACATTTCTTCCATCATTTGAGCTACCCGTTTTGGTGTTTCCACGAGGCCCTCACGGTTTGGATTTTCCCCTAATGCTTCTAGTAGTTGATACACTAGAGATTCTATTCGATTTGTGTCCATGTTATACTCCTTTCGCACCAGGGTCCCAAATAAATTTATGGATTTGCAGCTGAAATTTAACGTTCTGCCAATTATGGGCTTTCATATAATCAACAATCATAGCCCCTTCAATATTTCCCCACACAGGGGACACGAAGATTTGACCATTCGTAGGATATGTTTTAAGAACTTCATCCATACGGTCTAAATCTTGAACAGAACCAACTACAAATTTAATGATATCCTCAGCTGTTGCCATCTTGAAAATGTCTAGATTCATAGAATCTTCTGCCAATGATGATGGCATTTTATAGTCATAGGTAAACCATACATTATCTCTTTGAAAGCTTGGTACGATAGTACCATTTGTTTCAATATTGAAATCATATTGAGGATTGCGTTTCGTCAATTCATCAATTAGTTCTATAACAGCCTGTTCCTGTAAAAGAGGTTCTCCGCCAGTAATAGTGATGCGATGATTACCTAGTTGTTCGATAATATCCGCTACAGCCTGAATACTCATACTTTCAAAGTGCTTTGAGGACCATAACTATACAAAGTATCGCAATAAGAACAGCGAATGTTACAATCATGGAGGCGTAAAAAGGTAGTCAAACAACCTTGGCGCTTCCCTTCACCATCAATGGATGCGAATATTTCAATCACGTTCATAGATAGCAACATTTCCTTCTGACTCTTGAACCTCTACCTTAAAGCATTTTGGACCTAATTCGTCGGCAATCCATTTTGCCATATTTTCCGCAGTTGGGTTAATATCCCCTAACACATCATTAATATGTTTATGATCCAAGCGACTATGAATCTTCTCTTTAATAATTGTAAAGTCAATAACCATACCATTGTGATCCAATTCTTCACTGCGTGCATGTACAGTAATAATCCAGTTATGGCCATGTAGGTTTTGACATTTACTTGGATAATCTAATTTTAGTTTGTGAGATGCACTCACCTCTAAACGTTTGCTAACGGTATACATAAAAACTCCTTTTGTATATCTGTAATCTATCTTTTTATTATAACATGCTATGATAATACAAAAAATACAGTCCTCTCAAAGAACTCAATTGTCTCATAAACAGATGACATACGAGTAATGTTGAGAGGAACTGTATTTTGACTTTATAAGAAATCTTTAATTTTATCGCGTTTTCCACGATTGCGTAATTTCGTTAACGCTTTACCTTCGATTTGACGAATACGTTCACGTGTTACATTAAAGTGTTGACCTACTTCTTCAAGTGTACGTGGTTTACCATCTTTCAAACCAAAACGTAAAATCAATACTTGTTGCTCACGATCAGTTAAGCATGTAAATACGTCTTCGATTTGTTCTTGCAACAAGATGTAGCTAGCCGCATCATCTGGTGCCACCGCATCTTGGTCTTCGATAAAATCACCCAAGTGGGAGTCTTCTTCTTCACCGATTGGTGTTTCCAAGGATACAGGCTCTTGTGCAATTTTTTGAATTTCACGAACACGTTCTGCAGTAATGCCCATGCCTTCTGCAATTTCTTCCGGCGTAGGTTCTCTACCTTTATCTTGCAATAATTGTCGAGAAATACGAATCAATTTATTGATTGTTTCAACCATATGAACTGGAATACGTATTGTTCTTGCTTGGTCAGCAATGGCCCGTGTAATCGCTTGACGAATCCACCATGTTGCATAAGTGGAAAATTTATAGCCTTTTGTGTAATCGAATTTATCTACCGCTTTGATAAGGCCTAAATTACCTTCTTGAATCAAGTCCAAGAATAACATGCCTCTACCAACATAACGTTTAGCAATACTTACAACTAGGCGCAAGTTAGCATCTACCAATTTCTTCTTAGCCTTCTTGCTAAGCTGTATTTCTTTATATGTAGCATCCTCTGCTGCCCCAGCTTCGATTTGTTTTGCTAAAACAATTTCTTCATCGGCGGATAACAATGGAACACGACCAATTTCTTTCAAATACATGCGAACTGGGTCGTCGATATTAACGCTAGCATCCACACTTAAATCTATGGATATATGTTTTTCTGATGCGCCTTCAACATCTTCATCATCAGGTTCAGGTTCGAGGGCATCGTCTTTATCTTCGTCATCAACATCTGGAACAACTTCGATGTTTAATTTGTTAAAAGTAACATAAATATCATCCAATTGTTCTGCTGTTAAATCAGTTTGCTCATGAAGAGCATCTGAAATTTCCGATTGTGTCAACACACCGCTTTTACGGCCTTTTTCAAGAAGTTGTGCAACAATCTCCTCTATTTGACTTTTTTGTTCTTTCTTAGCCACAGCGCTCTCCTTTATCAATCACTATTTAGACCATTCTCTAATTAGATTTTGTATTTCCTGACACTTATGTAATTCGCTAATAAATGTCGAATCTCCTGCACGTTTTAATTGATCGGCCAAAATTGAGTGCATTTTATATTGTTCCCGTAGGGAATGAAGCCGTATTTTACGGATAAGTACAGGCACCGCTTCATTTACTTCAATCATCATAAGCCGTGAAAAAATTTCATATTCTTGAGGCGTTAGCACGACCTCCACAGATTCCGGCTGATATTGACCAGTTTGAGTAAATAAGGTGTATATCTTTTCTATTATACCGCGATATTGAATATTTTGAAAGTCCTCTAAGGGTAAATACTGTACAACCTCTTGTAAAGCCTGTGGATTTGTAATGGCTAATGCCATTAATAACTCTTCATCACCACTGACAATATCCTTGGGCTTTGTGGCCCCTTCATTCACTAATTCAATATTTCCCTTTTGTGTGTAGTTTCTAAATAACGAAATATAGTGCTATTATCTAACCACAACGGCAATGCTAGTGCCTTTAATGCATCATCTCGCACGGTTTGGCTATGGATATTCGCAATGAATGGGAATATATCCTGCATAACCGCCTGCTTACCTTCCGCTTCATTGGTATCATGTTTTATAAGCGATTCACTCAATAAATAGTCTAGAGGTTTAACCGCTTTTTCTACGAGTTCTCTAAACGCCTGTCCTCCATGATTTCGCACATAATCGTCTGGGTCCTTACCATCTGGCATAGCTAATACGCGAACCTTAAAATCTGTATTCTGCAATAATTCAATGGCTCGAGCAGCAGCTTGACGACCGGCACCATCCATATCATAAGCTAATATAATTTCATCTGCTTGGCGCATCAAGATATGACCATGATCCTTTGTATATGCAGTTCCTAATGAAGCCACCACATTGGTGACGCCCTTATTATGAGCTGAAATAACGTCCATATAGCCTTCAACTAAGATGGCTTGTTTGTGCTCACGTATTGATTTATAGGCTTTATCAAAGGCAAATAGAATTTTCCCTTTCTCAAAGATTTGGCATTCTGGAGAGTTCAAATACTTAGGCGTGCTATCATCCATGACGCGGCCTCCAAATCCCACTACACGGCCTTTACCATCCATGATGGGAAACATAACTCGGTTCCGGAAGAAATCATAAGCTTGGCCCTTTTCATTCTTACGAATCAAATTGAGCTCAATCAAAATCGATTCCTCGATGCCTCGTTCTCTAAAGGCTTTGTATAACTTATCCCATCCATCAGGGGCAAATCCAAGCTTAAACTTTTCTATCGTTTCATCCGTAAGTCCTCGTTTTTTAAGGTACTCTAATCCCACCTTGCCAAACGATGTTTTGAGCAAACAATTATGAAAGAAATTCGCTGCTAAGTCGCACGCTTCATATAGTTTCTTTCGCCGCTCTTCTCTAGCCCGTACCTCTGGTGAAAGCTTTGCCTCTGGTAATGGTATATTCGCGCGATTTGCGAGGCGTTCTAAGGCCTCTACAAAGGTAATCCCCTCTAATTCCATCAAAAATTTAATAGCATTACCCGATGCATGACAGCCAAAACAATAATAAAACCCCTTATCTGGAGCTACACTAAATGACGGCGTCTTTTCATTATGAAATGGACAACATCCCCAATAATTTTTTCCTTTTTTCTTTAAAGCAACATGTTCTGATACAACGGATACGATATCATTAGCATCTTTAATTTGTTCAATTAATTCATTTTCAAAATATCGACTCACCAGAACACCTCCCCTGCTTTGTATCCCTATTTTATCGACTATACAACCATAGACGAAAAAGGTCTATAATTCTATATTCGATAAAACTTTCAAAAATCCTCTAAAAAGAATAAATAAGAACTAAAAAGGATAGGCTGCAATATAATATTGCAGCCTTAATTTGATATAATGCTTATTTAGCGTAATCTACAACGCGTGTTTCACGAATGATAACAACCTTGATTTGACCAGGGTATTCTAATTCGGATTCAATGCGTTTTACGATATTCCGAACAAGTAATGTAGACTCAGCTTCATCAATCTTATCCGGTTTTACTACAACGCGAATCTCACGGCCAGCTTGAATTGCAAAGCATTTTTCAACACCTTCGAAAGATTCGGCGATTTCTTCCAATTTAGATAATCGTTTTAAGTAATTTTCTAATGTTTCTCTACGCGCGCCTGGACGTGCTGCAGAGATAGCATCTGCAGCTGCTACGAGAACAGCTTCTACTGTTTGGAATTCTTCATCGCCATGATGAGCACCAATACAGTTGATTACAGCAGCGCTTTCACGATATTTACGAGCTACATCGACACCAATTTCCACGTGGGAACCTTCGATTTCACGATCCAGAGCCTTACCAATATCATGTATTAAGCCGCCCCGTTTAGCTAATGTAACATCACAGCCAAGTTCTGCTGCCATAAGACCTGCTAAATGGGATACTTCAATAGAGTGTTTTAACACATTTTGACCGTAACTAGTACGATACTTCAAACGACCTAAAATTTTAATAATTTCAGGATGTAAACCGTGAACATCAGCCTCAAAAGTAGCTTGTTCACCAGCCTCTTTAATTGTTTGGTCCACCTCTTTACGAGCCTTTGCCACCATCTCTTCAATGCGAGCAGGATGGATACGACCATCAACAATTAGTTTTTCCAATGCAATTCGTGCTACTTCACGACGAATTGGATCAAAGCCAGATAAAATTACGGCCTCTGGTGTATCATCGATGATTAAATCGATACCAGTTAATGTTTCTAGAGCGCGAATATTACGGCCTTCACGACCAATAATACGACCCTTCATTTCATCGTTTGGCAATGCTACTACAGAAACTGTTGTTTCTGCTACATGGTCAGCTGCACAGCGTTGAATTGCACCAGAAATAATTTCCTTTGCTTTCTTTTCCGCTTCATCTTTGGCTTGCTGTTCCATTTCTTTTACCATCATAGCCGTTTCATGACGGATTTCTTGTTCCACATTGGTTAACAAGATGTTCCTTGCCTCATCAAAGGTTAAGCCAGAAATACGTTCTAATTCTGCCATTTGCTTTTCATATAAAGCATCAACCTTTTCTTGGCTTTGAACTAAGTCAGCTTCTTTACGATGTAAAGCTTCCTCTTTGTGCTCAATATTGTCTAATTTTTTGTCCAAAGATTCTTCTTTTTGAAGAATACGGCGTTCCATACGTTGTAATTCAGAACGACGATCTTTATTTTCTCGTTCCACATCGGAACGGAGCTTATGAATTTCTTCTTTCGCTTCTAATAAAGCTTCTTTCTTTTTAGACTCAGCCATGCGCTCACCATTTGCGATAATGCGCTCAGCCTCTTGCTCAGCTTGATTCAGTTTTCCTTCTGCGATATTTTTTCGTAAAAATAACCTACACCTAGTCCAATCAGTACCATTACCACTGCAATTAGACTATATTCTAAAATCAGACCCACCTCCTGTATCGTCACACACGGGCATTTGCCCCTTGATTCCAGATTTTCAAAATACCAAATTACATAACCTTATAACTAAATTGTATATTTACAAGGCTATTTTAATTTTAGACTTGAATGCCCATTCTGTCAAGGTTGACAGGCCTCTGAAACCTTTGTAATGGTGCTCATAGAGAAGCCTCTATTGCGAAGAAAATTCATTACTTTTATGCGTGATGTATCACTGATATGTTCACCGTATTTTTTATCTACTACGCGATACGCAGCCGCTAACTCATCATAGCTTTCAATATCACGAGGAACCTCAAGACCACGCAATTTCATTTTTTGTCTAATAAGAAAGGCACCATATTTCTGTTCTCTCATTAAGTACGATACAACTTGTTTTGCTAATCGTTCATCATTTATATAATCGTAGTAAATCAGCCGTTCTTCCACGTAATCAATCAATTCTGATGCAATTTGTTTACGTTTCATTTTTTGGCGTAATTCATAAGAGCTCAAAAACCGTTGTCCTAAAAATCGATATGCTTGATCTAAGGCCGCCTGTTTCTCTTCTTCTGTAAACATATTATCTGTCATAATAACCTCAGTAAAAAAGGGCTACCTAGTAGCCCTTTCAGTATATATGATGTAACAATTAATCTTCTTCAGGAGTAACATCTTCCCCTACAACATCAAATGTTTCTGGTTCAGCTGCTAATGTATCGCGAATGATACGATCGATTTCTTCTGCTACTTGAGGGTTATCAAAGAGATATTGTTTAGCCGCCTCTTTACCTTGGCCCATGCGTTCACCATTATAAGAATACCATGCACCGGATTTTTTGATAATTTCCATATTAGTACCGATATCGATTAAGTACCTTCTTTGGAAATGCCTTGGCCATACATCAAGTCAAATTCAGCGGTTTTGAATGGAGGTGCCACCTTATTCTTAACAACCTTAACCTTTGTACGAGCCCCTACGTTCTCATTATTAGCCTTAATCAATTCGCCCTTACGTACATCGAGACGTACAGAAGAATAGAATTTTAGAGCGCGACCACCCGTAGTTGTTTCTGGGTTACCAAACATTACGCCTACTTTTTCACGCAATTGGTTGATAAAGATAACAACGGTTTTAGTTTTATTAATAGTACCTGTTAGTTTACGCAATGCTTTACTCATCAAACGAGCGTGAAGGCCTACGTGAGCATCGCCCATTTCCCCTTCGATTTCCGCTTTCGGTACCAATGCAGCAACTGAGTCAACTACTACGATATCTACAGCACCGCTACGAACAAGAGCCTCTGTAATTTCAAGAGCTTGTTCGCCATTATCTGGTTGAGAAATCAATAGATTATTGATGTCTACACCAAGATTGCGTGCATAGATTGGGTCCATAGCATGTTCCGCATCAATAAATGCAGCAACACCACCTTGTTTTTGTGCTTCTGCTACGGCATGAAGAGCCACTGTTGTTTTACCAGATGATTCAGGACCATAAATTTCAATCACACGGCCACGCGGAAAACCACCTACACCTACAGCAAGGTCAATAGCAAGAGAACCAGAGGAAATAACCTCTACATTCATGCGATCTGCCGCTTCACCTAGGCGCATAATAGCACCTTTACCGAAATCCTTTCTATTTGTTTTAATGCGTTATCTAACGCCGCTTGTCTACCATCAAGAGCCATTATTTATCCCCTTTTTCTTGAATATATAAGTTCACATAATATAATGCTAATTCAGCCGCACTAAGGCGGATATCTTCACGATTACCAATTAAATTTACTTTGTGTGCCACTGTTCCTTGTGGACCAGTTACACCAATCCACACAAGGCCTACTGGTTTATCGGCTGTGCCACCACCAGGACCCGCTATGCCCGTTGTGGACACTGCATATGTAGTATTACATACGCGCTTTGCTCCTTCTGCCATCGCTTTCGCCACTGATTCACTAACAGCACCATATGTGTCGAGTAATTTTTGTGGCACACCTAGCACTCGATGCTTTACATCATTGCTATAGGATATAATGCCTCCCATATAGTAATCACTACTACCGCTTACATTGGTTAATAATTTACCAACAAGTCCCGATGTACAAGATTCAGCCGTAGCAATTGTGGCAGATCCATCTTTTAAGGTATTACCTAAGGTTTCCTCCATAGAAATATCTAGTTCTCGGCCAATATGCGAACCTAAACGCCGATAAATTATATGGGCCCATGGATCCAATAGATCATGTGCTGCTTTTAAAGATTCAGCCTTAGCAGTAATGCGCAATTCGATGTAACCTTTTTAATTAACAGAGCTATGGTCGGATTGGATTGTTGTTTAATCAAATCCATAACACGCTCTTCTAAATCGATTTCTCGAATATCATAAACCGCATATCGATAAGAGGTTACAACCCCTTGAGAGCCAAAGCGCTTAGAAAGATAAGGGACAACGCTCTGTTCAAACATGCCTTTCATTTCACCAGGAGGTCCTGGTAACAAAATGTAGGTTACATCCCCATCTACAGTTACTACACCAGGTGCGACACCGACAGGATTTTCTAGGACACTAGACCCTTCTGGCAACATAGCCTCTCTGCGACTCGCATCAGGCATTTCACGACCAACACGCTTAAAGAATTGTCTCACCTCAGCCATGGCATCTTCATTATATACTACATTGCGATCCAATGAAGAAGCTAATACTTGTCGTGTTATATCACCTTGAGTTGGTCCCAATCCACCGGTACTAATGACAATATCAGCACGTTGACCAGCTTTTCTAAAGACCTCTGCCATGCGTCCAGGATTATCGCCTACTACGGACTGATAGGCAACGGAATAACCTAATTTATTAAGCTCCTGTGCTAACCAGGAGACATTTGTATTCACCGTATCCCCTAGTAATAATTCAGAGCCTGTAGAAATTAATTCTACAATCATCGTAAATACCTCCCATCACTTCATATGTGTTAGTAGTGGTATTACCTAATACACTGCTTATTATTCTACGATAGTAGCTACTACATCATAAGCAAAACCTTGTTCTACTTGAACTTTCAAGATATCCCCAGGTTTAACTTTGTCGCCACAATCCTCAATATACATATTGCCATCTACATCAGGAGCTTGCGATTTTAAACGACCTTTAGCAAGAAGCGTATCATTATCGCCTTCTTCTAATTCTTCAACCATTGCATAATCAATAGTTCCTTCTAAATCGCGGTTATTTTCCTCTGAAATGGCAGCTTGTATGGACATCAATGTGTGATAACGATCTTCTTTAACCTCTTCTGGCACTTGGTCTTCACGGGCGCCAGCAATAGTGCCCTCCTCTTGAGAGTACGTAAATACGCCCATATTATCAAACTTGATATCTTTCACGAATTCGCAAAGTTCCTCAAATTGTTCATCGGTTTCCCCAGGGAAACCTACGATGATAGACGTACGAAGTGTTACATGAGTCGAAGCATTACGGATTTTTTTCAATAATCGTTCAATGTCCTCGCGAGAATCACGACGATTCATTTGTTTCAGAATATCATTGTTAACATGTTGTAATGGAATATCCACATATTTACAAAGCTTAGGTTCGTTAACGATGATATCCAATAATTCGTCACTAAAGAATGTAGGATATAAATAGAGCATGCGAATCCATTCAATACCTTCTACCTTAGTTAATTCTTTTAATAATTTTGTGAGCAATGGTTTACCATTATTCAAATCAATACCGTAGCTAGTCGTATCTTGCGCAATGAGAACGATTTCCTTAACGCCGGCATCAGCCAATCGTTCAACTTCAGCCTTAATAGATTCAATGGTACGACTTCTAAAAGCACCACGAACCTTAGGAATGATACAGAATGTACAACCATTATTACAGCCTTCAGCAATTTTTACATACGCACTGTAGCGAGGTGTTGTTTGAATACGCGGCATCCGTTCATCATAGATATTAGTGATATTTTCCATAATGCAACTACGGTTACCATGCTCAATAGCATCAACGGCAACCATAACTTGGTCCCACGCACCCGTACCGATAAGTGCATCAATTTCAGGAATTTCCTTAAATAATTCATCTTGATATTGTTGACTTAAACAGCCCGCTACAATCAAGCCCTTACAACGGCCCTGTTCTTTATATTGAGCAGCCTCTAGAATCGTATTAATGGATTCCTCCTTCGCTTTCTCTATAAAGTACAAGTATTGATGATAATCAAGTCAGCCTCATTTAAATCATCGGTAATAGCATAGCCATTATCCTTTAATAATCCCAGCATGACCTCTGTATCTACTAAATTTTTAGCGCAACCTAGGCTAATGTATCCCAATAATTTGGTCATTCTAAATCCTTTCTTTATAGAATGTAACTATTTCAATTAGAGTCCTGTATCAAACTCAATATCTATTAATCTTACATCAAGCTCAATATCTATTAATCTTATCTGAAACTCAATAGCTATTGATCTTTTCTAAAACGCACTTGACTTACCCAGTGATTTAGTAAAAGCTTTTTCCCCTCTACTGTATAGCCTCCATTAACAGGCCATAATACTACAGATTTCCCTAGAGAATCTAATGGTTCTACTACCTCTGGATTCGCGAAAATATAAGTAAAATTATTTTCCATCATATACTTTGCTGTATCGTTAGATAATAGCCAAGTGATGAATTCAATACTTTCATTTTTATGTTTAGAGTCCTTTTGTACAGCCGCACCAGTCAAATAAAATGATGTGCCATCACTAGGGTAAATCATTTTTACCGGATATGAATGGCGGATATATTGTTGGGCATCAGATAGATTGCCAATACCAATATCAGATTCGCCAAGAGCGGTTAAACGTATCGGAGTAGAAAGAAATTTAGCATGTTGTATAACATGTGGTTTTAAAGCGAGCAAATATGCTAGTGCATCTGGTTCGCCTTTATGTTCCACCATATTATACAAAAGATTGGCCGCATTTGAGAAGCTACAAAATCTGTCATCACGATGCGCCATGTCCCTGGTTTCTGTAATGTATCCCAAGTCGTAATATGTTGGCCTAAACCTTTATAAAAGGTTCCATTTTGGACAAAGACAATAGGATCATACCAAAGACCAACCCAGTATCCATTGGAATCCTTTAATCGGTCTAAAACCTCATCAATACGTTCATTAACAATAGGTACAAATTTATCCTGACTGACGCCGATAACTAGATTATCTTCAGATGTAATGACCACATCGCCAGAGGTATCTGCCAACTTAGAGGAAACACGTTGCTCCATTTGTTCCTCTGTAAGAGGCATAATAGTAACCTTCACATTCTTTTCCACTAAATATTTATCAGCAAGCAATGTAGTTAAATTGTTAGGTAAATCGGTATATACTGTGATTTCACCACGTACGGGGGCCTTCGCTTTTTCAAGTTGCTCTGCCCGATAAAAGTATATGCCATATCCTAACATTCCTATGACAAACAGCATGAGTATGCTAAAAGCCATCCATCGTTTCATCGCGTAAATCTCCTTTTACGTCCACCCTTGGATTCGCTTATATGAGACCGATTAAATCCTCTTGAGGGTCCCATTTTTTTATGACCAATACTTTGTGATTTCCCCTGTCCAATAGGTCTAGGTGGAATTAAACATTGGGGCCCAAATCCAATTAAATCACGTCGTCCAGCCTCAATAAGAGCTTCCTTTACAAGATCATAGTTTTCAATATTTTTATATTGCATCAATGCCCGTTGCTTAGCCTTATCGCGCCCTTTTTTTGCTACATATACAGGTTTACCATCTAATGGATTAATGCCCGTATAGTACATACAAGTAGAAAGGCTTCCTGGTGTAGGAATAAAATCTTGCACCTGCTCAGGGTACATATGTTGATCTCGTAAAAATTCAGCCAATTCAATGGCATCCTCTAAGGTACATCCTGGATGAGAGCTCATGAAATAAGGCACAAGATATTGCTTTTTCCCCAATTCACGATTTGCTTCTTCAAACCACTTTTTAAAAAGTAAGAACTCTTCTTTTCCAGCCTTGCCCATCATGGTTGTAACACGTTTAGAAACATGTTCAGGGGCCACCTTTAACTGCCCACTCACATGATGTTCACAAAGTTCCTTAACAAAGGCTTTATTATTATCAGCTAGCACATAATCATATCGCAGACCAGATCTTACAAATACCTTTTTTACGCCCTTTAATTTTCGTAATTTACGTAACAAAGATACATAATCATCATGATTTGTATTTAAGTTTTCACAAGGTATAGGTGCTGCACAAGTACGGCCTTTACACGCACCATAAGCAGCTTGTTTATCACAAGCTAAGTGTCTAAATTTGCCGTTGGCCCACCCACATCGTGGATATAACCTTTAAACCCATCCATATTAATCATCAATTTTGCTTCATCAATTAATGATTCATGGCTACGATTTTGGATGATACGGCCTTGGTGATTCGTAATGGCACAGAATGAGCAACTACCAAAACATCCCCTCTGACTAACGAGGCTAAATTGAACCTCGCTCAATGCAGGGACACCACCCTTATCATCATAGGAGGGATGCCATTTACGAGTATACGGCAAATCGTAGGCACCATCCATTTGTTCTTGTGTTAATGGTAATGCTGGGGTATTTTGCACCACATAGCGATCACCATGTTTTTGAGCAATTGCCTTTCCATAAAATGGATCTTGTTCATCATATTGAATGCGAAATGCCTCAGCAAACGCTTTTTTATCAGACTTGATATCTTCAAAGGACGGACACTCAATACAATAAGATGGTATCTCTTTTGCCATATAGCAAATACCGCGAATATTTGGCAAAGACTCATCAAATCTATTTTTATCAAGGGCCTCCGCTAACTCAATAATTTGTAATTCACCCATCCCATAGACGAGTGCATCAGCCTTAGAGTCAACCAGAATGGATCTACGCACTGTATCAGACCAATAATCATAATGTCCAAATCGGCGTAAGGATGCTTCAATGCCTCCAATAATAAGAGGTACATCACGATAGGCCTCTTTCATTCGATTCGAGTAAACCAATGTGGCTCTATCAGGACGATGTCCCGCCTCACCACCTGGCGAATAATCATCTTCACGACGAATTTTTTTAGCCGCCGTAAATTTATTGAGCATAGAATCTAAATTTCCGGCGGTTACAAGGGATGCCAGTCGAGGCTTGCCCAACCGTTTAAATGCATTCACATCATTCCAATCAGGTTGAGCAATAATGCCTACACGATACCCCTTTGATTCTAGATAACGACCGATTACGGCAGGCGCAAAAGACGGATGATCTACATACGCATCGCCACTGATAAGCACAAAGTCAAGCTCTGCCCATCCGCGTGCTTCCATATCTGAGCGTTCTGTAACTAAAAAAATGTATCCATCAATGTAACCTTTCCTTAAACGTAATGATTTATCTTAGAATAAAAAAACAACCAAATCATAAATATGACTATGAATACAGCAATAACAGCTAACATCACGCGTTCTTGTGCGATAGACCGTTGACGCTTTTTTTGTCGTGTCTCTAAAGACATGCGGCGTTTTGCCATCTGATGCTCTACGTATTCACTTTGTACAGAGTTGATAGTTCCCTGCTTTTTTTGACGCATAATAGGACGTATCGTAAAAGTATCTACTTCACCCACTTGATTTTTGATAAGCTTTTTACTAAACGCTCTCCATCAAGTCCTAGATAATTTCCATAGTTACGAATAAAAACCTTTGGCGTATACACGTCCTGGGATAACTGCAAAATTTCCATCTTCGATGGCTTCTAAATAGGTTGTTTTAATATGAAGTACTTGTTCAATATCTTTAAATGTGAGATTTCTACGTACCCGTTCACGGCGTAGTTCTTCACCTAATTCAGCCACAGTATATCCCTTTCTATTCTTCAGAATCAGAGAAATATCTTGCTTTCACCTGTTCTGGACTCATTAAAATCTCTCGAGCCTTACTACCCATGTTAGGACCTACAATTTTAAGGTCCTCCATCGTATCTACAAGACGTGCCGCCCGAGTATAACCAATACGGAATCTACGTTGCAACATAGAAACTGACGCTTGTCCAGATTCCATAACAAGATTAACCGCTCTCTCTAGTAATTCATCACGATAAATATCTTGTTCATCATTATCTTGCGATGCAGATTCCTTTTCTGCTTCAGCAGTCACCGTATCGTCATATTCCGGTTCTCGTTGTTGTTTTACAAATTCTACCAAATGCTCTACTTCCTCATCAGAGATGAAAGCCCCTTGTACACGAATTGGTTTATTCGCACCAATTGGAGAGAACAGCATATCACCTTTACCAAGAAGTTTTTCAGCCCCTGCCATATCGAGAATTGTACGAGAGTCTATTTGAGACCCTACGGCAAAGGAAATACGGCTTGGTACATTAGCCTTGATAGAACCGGTAATAACGTTAACAGAAGGTCTTTGCGTAGCTAGAACCATATGAATACCAGCGGCACGAGCCATCTGTGCTAATCGACTAATGGACTCTTCTATATCATCAGGAGCAGTCATCATCAAGTCAGCTAACTCATCGATAATCAATACGATGAGTGGCATTGCCGCTTTTGGATGTGCTTCATTATAGCTTTTAATATCACGCTTACCAGATGCAGCAAATGCCTTATAACGGGCTTCCATTTCACGCACGGCCCAGCGCAATACAGCTGCTGCCTTTTTCATATCTGTTACAACTGGTGCCATCAAATGAGGAATCCCATTATAAACAGATAACTCAACCATCTTAGGATCAATCAATAGTAATTTAACCTCTTCTGGTTTACGACTAAAGAGAATACTAGAAATCAATGTATTTACACATACAGATTTACCAGATCCTGTTGTACCAGCTACCAATAGATGCGGCATTTTAGCAAGATCCGTAATAACAGGTTTACCTGCAATATCTTTGCCAAGACCAACAGGAATACCACCCCGTGCCTCTTTAAAATCACTGCAATCTAGTACATCACGAAGATGAACCGCTTCAGTTTTCGTATTTGGTACCTCAATACCAATAGCAGATTTACCAGGAATCGGCGCTTCCATACGAATATGTTGAGCCGCAAGATTCAGCGCAATATCATCTGTCAAATTGACGATTCTACTTACCTTAACACCTTGAGCAGGCTCGATTTCATAACGTGTTACAGTTGGGCCTTGCGTAGCATTCACAACCTTAGCAGCTATCCCAAAGCTTGCCAACACCTCTTCGAGACGCATTGCATTATAAGCAACCTCATCATTATTGTTTTGACCTACCTCTCCTTTCGCCAAAATATCTAGGCTTGGGAAATGATATGGTCTGTCATAGGTTCTATGAATATGTCCATCTTTAGAAACAGCTACTTGCGCTGTATCCTCAGCAGTACTTGCTAAGGAAGGAACTGACAATGGCATACCACTCATACCAGCACCTGCGCTAACGGCACTGGCTGCTGCACCAGTGCCAGGAACGGCGCTAGCTATAGCAGCATGATTAGTCTCAGTAGGCCCCATTGTGATTGGTCGATAAGAATATTCCTCTGGATTTGTTTCCACTACAATATGCTCGTCATCCTCAATAGGTTTCCCTCCATCTGTATCAAAATCTTCATCGTCAAAGTCATTTTGATTATTTAGCCATGCGGGAACCGTATCAGATTCTCTATCAACTGTAACATCATCATCTTCACTGCTATTATTAGCATCACCAGATTCTTCAGATAATGTTGATAATTGCTCTGCTGCGCGATTGCGAGCCTCTAAATCTGCCAGTTCACGCCAAGAGGATGGACTATGTGTATCCATAGCTTCAACTACATACTCGTCACCAGACTCTAGTACGCCACGGTTCTCAAGGGACTCTACAGCCTTTTCCGTTGCATTAGTATACCGTTGATCCTTTTCACGATTATACGCCTTGCGTTGAGCCGCCTCTTTTCGTTGCTCATTCCAATCTTCTATAACCTCTTTTGCAACAGCAACCTTTTCAACGGCTACTTCTTTAGCCTTATCAAGGCCTACCTGAGTCTTATCAGCTGCCTTACGCAACCCACTACCCAAGGATAAACGGGTAATAATGATACCACAGCAAAGCATAAGGATGGATACAACAATAATAGAACCTAGCTCACCGAATAAAGTTCTAAAAAATGTAGCTAATAAACCACCTACGACGCCACCTTCTCCCGCTAATGCAGTAGTCATTAATTCATCCCCTACAGGCACGCGACACAATGGTACTAAGGTAGTAGCTAATAAATAGAACACAGTTATAATAATGCCCCGTCTAGTAATGGACATAAATTGACCTTGATATAATAGACGCCAACCAAGCCATAACAAAGCAAGACATGGAATAAAGCCCCCAAAGCCAAATCCATAGCGAAAAACACCTGTTAATACTTCGCCTACAACGCCTAATTCATAACCAAAATAGCCCAATAGTGCCAATATAGCAACGCCAATGACGATAATGCCTTTCACTTCATTGCGCAGTGAAAATCCTTCCTTTTTAGGCGCCGGTGTAGCCCGTTTTTTACGGGGCTTCCGCCCTCGTGTAGAAGTTTTTTTCTCTTCTGCCATAATCTTGTACAAACCCCTTACTTTAATATAAAAATCTATTTTAAATCATCATTATATTATACCATATATTGGCCATTCTATTTACCATTACAACGGTTGTTCCAATCTTTTAACAGTATTGCTTCCGTGCCTCGTTCAATACCTTTATAGTATTCAGCCTTAACTAAAGGATCTGGTAAATATTGTTGCTTACATATCCATTCGGATAATTATGAGCATATTTATAAGTTACACCATATCCCAATTTGCTAGCCCCACTATAATGACTGTCTCGCAAATGATCTGGAACTTGACCACAATCCTTATGACGCACATCAGAAATAGCTGCATCAATGCCAACATACGCAGAATTACTCTTAGGGGCTAATGCTACATAGCAGGCGGCCTCTGATAAAATAATGCGCGCCTCCGGAAATCCGACCATATGAGACGCTTGTGCCGCCGCATTTGCTAAGATTAAGGCTTGTGGATCGGCTAATCCTACATCCTCTGCTGCACAAATTACAATACGACGAGCAATAAAGTTAGGATCCTCTCCAGCCTCTATCATACGCGCTAGATAGTGAAGTGTAGCCTGTACATCGGAACCGCGCATACTTTTGATAAACGCAGAAATCGTATCGTAATGACTATCCCCTTTTTTATCGTATGTGTAAATGCGACGTCCTATGACCTTTTCAAGGATTTCTATGGTTATCTCTTCCCCATCATGAACCATTGCCGCAGCTTGCTCTAAAATATTAAGAGCCATGCGACCATCGCCATTAACAAAGATACCAACATCCTCTAATAATTCATCTTTTACTTGTAATTGACGAGATCCGAGCCCAACCTCAATATCTGTAATAGCTCGTTTTAAAATTTGGCTAATCGCCTTAGGTGTTAAAGCCTCTAGTGTAATGAGCCTCAACCGTGATAATAAAGGACGGTTAACCTCAAAAAAAGGATTTTCCGTAGTGGCCCCAATGAGGATAATCGTACCATCCTCTACACAAGGCAATAGTACATCTTGTTGACTCTTGTTAAAGCGATGAATTTCATCGAGAAATAAAATAGTACGTTGCTGTAATGAACGAACTCGTTTTCTCGCATCCTCAATAATATTTCGCAATTCACCAATACCTGCATTAGTAGCATTCAAATTGACAAAATGGCTATTGCTCATTTTAGCTATAATGCCAGCTAATGTCGTTTTACCGGTACCACAAGGTCCATAAAACAACATGGATGGTATGGTATCCTTTCTACCATAGCCCGCAAGAATGTCCCTTTGCCTACAGCTTGTTCTTGTCCATACAAATGGTCTAGCTCTGTGGGTCTCATTCGTACCGGTAATGGTTCATATCTATTTGTAGGTAATGCATCAAATAAACTATCCATGCTACCTCCATTCATATTTTTACATGCAAAAAAGCCCCACCATGCCGTAATGTACCGCGTTTTGATCCTGCTAGAGCAGGTGGGTGTCCTCCTCATCCTGCAGTTTTCCCGTAAGGGCATAACGTTCAGACGAGAGTTCCGGACTCCCGAAGAAAATGTGTTGGCTCAAAACTGCGATATCACACGCACATGGCAGGGATATCTTCTACATAAATAGTAGCAAAAAGATTTATCATTTACAAGACTTGACATTTAAAAATTTAGCAAATCTTGCGGACTTTTTATAATTCGTTTATCAACAATTATACTAAGGATTGTTCTTCTTCCTCTACATCTGGTTTAATATGTAGCTCTTTTAATTGTTTAGGTTCTACTGCTGATGGAGCTTGGCTCATGATATCAGAAGCGGATTGTGTTTTAGGGAATGCGATAACGTCGCGGATAGATTGGCGTTTAGCCATCAACATTACGAGACGATCGAGACCGAATGCACAGCCTGCATGAGGAGGTGCACCATATTGGAATGCATCAAGCATGAAACCGAATTTGGATTTAGCTTCTTCTACAGATAAACCGATTGCTTTAAATACTCGTTCTTGTACATCAGCTTGGTAAATACGCAAGGAACCACCGCCGATTTCTACGCCGTTCAATACCATGTCGTAAGCAATTGCTTTTACACTGCCAGGATCGGATTCTAATTTATCAAGATCTTCGTGGCGTGGCATTGTAAATGGATGGTGCATTGCAACATAACGTTTTTCGTCTTCGTTATATTCGAACATAGGGAAATCTGTTACCCATGTGAACGCCAATTTATCTTGATCAATCATGTTCATGCGGCGAGCCATTTCAAGGCGCAATTCACCAAGTGCTCTCGCAACAGTAGCAGGTTTATCAGCAATCATCAACACTAGGTCGCCACCTTTGGCACCCATTTTTTCACCGATGTTGCGGATTGTATCTTCGCCTAAGAATTTCATGATTTGTGATTTAATGGAACCATCTTCATTGAAGCAAGCCCATGCCAAGCCTTTGCACCGTAGCGATTTACATATGCTACCAAATCATCAAGTTCACGACGTGCAATGCCAGCGTCGCCAGGTACTACGATACCTTTTACAACACCACCATTGTCGATAACGGAACGGAATACTTGGAATTCAGTGTCTTTTACAAGCTCTGTTACATCTGTGAAAGCCATGTCAAAGCGAAGATCTGGTTTATCAGAACCGTATTTATCCATCGCTTCATCCCAAGTAATACGAGGCATAGGCAATGGAATTTCTTTGCCCAATGTCTTTTTGAATACTTCTGCAACCATTTGTTCTAAGATTGCATAAATGTCTTCTTCGTCAACAAAGCTCATTTCCAAGTCGAGTTGAGTAAATTCTGGTTGACGGTCTGCACGTAAATCTTCGTCACGGAAGCAACGAACGATTTGGAAATATTTTTCATAGCCTGCTACCATCAAAATTTGTTTAAAAATTTGTGGGGATTGAGGCAATGCATAGAATGTACCTGCATTTACACGAGATGGTACTAGATAGTCACGAGCACCTTCAGGTGTAGATTTTGTAAGCATCGGTGTTTCGATTTCAAGGAAATCACGGCTATCAAAGAAATCGCGCATAGCCTTAGTCACTTTGTGACGCAAAATCAAGTTACGTTGCATTTCAGGGCGACGTAAATCAAGGTAACGATATTTCAAACGAATATTTTCATCTACATCGATATCATCTTGAATGTAGAATGGAGGCGTTTTCGCAGAGTTTAATACGCGAAGTTCTTCACAATACATTTCATAAGCGCCTGTTGGCAAATTAGGATTGATTGCGTCTTCATCACGTTTTGTAATTTTACCGCGTACACAGAGAACATATTCATTACGAACATCTTCTGCTTTGTGGAAAGAATCCACATTATGGTCTGGGGACGCTACAACTTGAACGATACCAGAACGATCTCGCAAATCCAAGAAGATCAAACCGCCGTGGTCACGACGACGTTCAACCCAACCACATAATACGACCTCTTTACCTACTTCTGCTTCAGAAATAGTGCCACATCCGTGCGTACGGTGTAAGCCTTTCATTGTTTCCATTCTACTTGTCATCCTTTCACCAAAGAAGATATACGCTCTGAAACAGACGTCAATGGTACTGTTTCTTGTTCACTTGTTTCCATGAAGCGAATAATGGCCTCTTGATTAGCCAATTCATCATCACCCATTATAATAACATACTTTGCATGAATTTTGTTAGCATATTTTAATTGGGCCTTCATACTTTTACCTTGACCATCCATTTCGGCTCTCACATAAGCACTACGCAAGGTATTACAAATTTTGAAAGCTTCTAGTTTTGCAGCATCCCCAAGAGATACTACAAATACAGCCGGTTCGATAGCTGGTTCAGGCAATAAGTTTTGTTTTTCTAGAGCTAACAATAAACGTTCCATGCCCATAGCAAAACCAATAGCCGGTGTATGAGGGCCGTCGAGTTCTTCTACGAGACCATCATAACGGCCACCACCAGCAACAGCGCTTTGTGCACCTAATGGAGTATATTGAACTTCAAACGCTGTTTTTGTGTAATAGTCGAGACCACGCACCAATCGTGGATTTAGATTATATTGAATGTCTGCCGCATCAAGTAATGTTTTAAGTTCTTCAAAGTGAGTGTTACATTCTTCACATAAATGCTCATGAATTTCAGGGGCACCTACAGATAAAGCTTTGCATGTGTCATTTTTACAATCCAACAAACGCAAAGGATTTTTATATAAACGAGCTTGACAATCTGGGCACAACTGATCTTTCTTAGGTTCGAAGAATTCAATCAATTTTTGGCGATATGTAGGACGACAATTTGGACAACCTACAGAGTTCACCTCTACATTGAGATCCTTTAGACCAAAATCCTTCAACAATTGTACAATCATACAGATAACTTCGCTATCCACTACTGGAGAGGAGGAACCAAGTACTTCTGCCCCGAATTGATGGAACTCACGATAGCGGCCAGCTTGTGGTTTATCATGACGGAACATGGACCCCATATAGAACCACTTAGTTAAATTTTCTTTGCCATATACCTTATTTTCTAAATACGCACGCACTGCAGATGCTGTATTTTCTGGTCGCAATGTATAGCTTTGCTCCTTGTCATCTCCAGTGGAGAAGGTGTACATTTCCTTGGATACTACGTCCGTAGTTTCCCCAATGCCACGCAAAAATAATTTTGTATCTTCAAAGGCAGGTGTGCGAATTTCGCTAAAGCCATAAGCTTTACAAATATCGCGCATACGCTGTTCTATATAATGCCAATTAACAATTTGTTCTGGCAAGAAATCTTGTGTGCCTCTTGGTTTTTTAATAGCCATTACACAACCTCCCAAAATGATTTACATAATGCATGCCTTTTATCTAGTAGAGTTGTTAACGTGTCTATGTAAACATCTACATCCTTTGGCATATGCTGCTTCTTTTGTCTATATAAAGGCGCGCGCATCCATTTAGATGATCCGCCTGGCCCCATAGACATAATTGTTTGCCGCTCTTCCATGATTTGAATATTATATTCACAAGCTTTACCTGGCAATGTATACCCAATATTTTCAAGTTGACCTCTCATATATTGTTGGCGATATAGATAATAAGGCACATAACCAGCCGCTTCTAATCGCTCCTTGGCATACTGAACCATGTGACGTACCACGCTTTCCTCTGGTACATCATCTTGCATATTCAAATCATATAACGGACTACCACGTTTGATAGCTAACGTATGAATTGTAACATTTTCAGGCAAATTATGACAAATATAATCCATGTTATGCATCATATGTTTTATTTCTTGACCCGGAAGTCCTGCTATAAAATCCATATTTACAGCAAAATCGGTATACTTTTTTACATATTGATACATATCATCAATATCTTGAGCGTTATGTCCACGCCCTATACGCCGTAATATAGTATCATCCATAGTTTGTGGATTAATACTAATACGATTAACATGGCAATGTTGCATAGACCGAATCTTTTCAACGGTTATTGAATCGGGACGTCCCGCCTCAACGGTAAACTCACGGCCTTCTGGTATCAATGTTGCTAAACGAGTCAACAGATGGTGAAAATCCTCATTACCCAATATCGTGGGCGTACCACCACCCATATAGAGCGTATTAGCGTACAGATTATAGCTTTCACAAATGGACCTTACATCATCAATATCCTTTAACAATGCTGTAATAAACTCAGCTTGCCGTGGATAATCCTGATATAAACCATAGGGGAAATGAACAATATACACAACGAGTCTCGCAAAACGGAATCCCACAATAGAAGCTAATGTGTTTAGTCGAATCATCGCCTAAAAAAGGCCGTTGATAACGTCCAATCTTACTAAGGACCTCAAGCTTTTCCATAGACACAGAAAACTCGTCCCTAATGTGACGAGTTGCTGCCTCTAATGAACCATATTGATCCATGTACTTATGAAGTAATTTTGTAGGGCGCACCCCCACCATGGTGCCCCACTCATTATGAGCAGGCAGCCCCTGTTCTGTACGCAATAGTACAAGCAAAGATTGTCCAATAGAGCGCCGTCCCAATGAAGATATGGCCCCCGTCAACGTATGTTCTACACCACGAATAGAGACCGTCAAAATATACATATCATCATATTCTACAGCACTGAGTTTAACATCTGCATCAGTATTACTAGAAAACAGTCCAGCAGCGCCACAGTTGTGGGCCACTACCGATCCGAGTGGTAACGGCCCTGTGTAATGATATCCATTAAGCATGATGTGCCATTTTATCAAGTTTCTCAAGTTCTGCTGGCGTCATATGTGATTGGCAATCACTGCAGTAGCCATAGACTTTCAATTGATGATCTATGGTGCGGAAATTTAATTTTTCGCAATAATAGATTCTAATGTTTCTAGCATATCATCTTCAAATTCAGAAACTTTGCCACATTTAACACAAATTAAATGATGATGGAAATGAGCAAATTCTTCGTCATTTAATTCATAACGGTTACGACCATCACCAAAGTCAAGGCGTTTTAACAAATCTAATTCAGTAAATAGATCCAATGTACGATAAATAGTAGCAAGACCGATATCTGGCGCTACTTCTTTTACCAATACATATACATCCTCTGCACTCAAGTGATTCTCTTCAGCGTCGATGAAAGCTTGTAAAATGGTTTGACGTTGTGTAGTCAATTTATATTTTTTATCTTTAATGCGTTCTTTTAATTTTTCCAATGTTGTATTCATAATTATTATCCCCTTTACTAAATAAATTAATTAAGCGCCTACAAATGGATTATATTGTTTTTCATATCCAATTTGTGTTTCTGGGCCATGTCCTGGATAGACCATCGTTTCGTCTGGCAATGTATATAATTTTGTTTTAATTGCATCGATTAATGTATCATAATCACCTTCTACAAATCGGTGCGGCCAATCGATTGGTTAAACAAAGTATCGCCTACGAATACGAGGCCAGGTATATAGTAGCATACACCACCTGGCGTGTGCCCTGGCGTCTCATATACGGTTAAATCAACGGAACCACAGGTAATGTGATCTCCTTCGCGAACCTCTTCAATGCGCCCCTTCACAATAATCGGTGTAGGATTACTGTAATTGCTCAGATTCAATTCAGGATCACTTAGGTATTTCACATCATCATGTTGTATATAAATCGGTATATCATAAGCATCAACAATGCCTTGTACACCACCAATATGATCGCCATGTCCATGTGTTAAAAGGACTGCTTTAGGCTTTAAATCATATTTTTTTAATGCTTCTAGGACCTCTGTACTAGCGGGGTCAATAATGACTGCTTCCCCAACTTTCTTATCGCCTATAACATAACAATTTGTTCCTAGCGGACCTAAAGGCATACGCATAAGAACTAGATTAGATGTATCCATCAAGCACCACCTTTGCTACGTTGTACTGTGTACACTTCACGAATACGACGCAATTTAGTCATAACAAAATCAAGTTGTGAAATATCGCGGATTTCAACGACTATGTTGATAATTACATTTTTAGTATTTTCAATAACTTTAGCATTCATATTGGTAATGGTAATTTTCAATTCTGAAAGTACGGCCATAACCTCCATGAGAATCCCAGGTCTATCATAGGCTTGAATATCGATGCCTACATGGAAGGATTCGCTAGTAGATTCATCCCACGAAACCTCAATCATACGCTCTAAATCTTCCGGTGTGTGACCTAAGCTTGTACAATCAGAACGATGTACAGAAACACCACGACCTCTCGTGATGTAACCGATAATATCATCACCTGGTACAGGATTACAACATTTAGCCATACGAACCATAACCCCTGGTTCTCCTTTTACGAGAATACCAGTGCCATTTTTCGCCTTTTTGGACCCTTGAACCTTTAGCTTTTCAATGATTTGTTCCGTTGTTTTACGAGAATCTTCATGCTCTTTAGATTTCTTATACAGTTCAACAAGACGTAATAAAACTGTGCTGACAGGTATACCACCATAACCACAAGCAGCATACATTTCGTCTTCTGTCCCCGACTTCAATTGTTTTACAACCTGTTGAATTCGATTATCTGCACAGAGGGCCTTCCAATTATAGTTGAGACGTTTTGCTTCACGTTCAAGAGCCTCAAGACCCTTTTCAATATTTTCTTCTTTATTTTCACGTTTAAACCAATTGCGAATCTTATTTACTTTCAGAAGACCCTACAATATTAAGCCAATCAAGGCTTGGTTTACCATTCTTAGACGTGATAATATCAACGATATCGCCATTTTGCAATGTATAGTCAAGGGATACAATTTTCCCATTAACCTTTGCCCCCACACAGCGATGACCTACATCGGTATGAACCCGGTATGCAAAATCAAGAGGTACGGAACCAATCGGTAATTTAATAACGTCCCCTTTAGGCGTAAAGACAAATACTTCACCAGAGAACACATCCAATTTTAAAGCATTCACTAGTTCCTTAGGATTGCTCGTATCTTGCCATTCTAATACTTGACGGAGCCAAGCCACCTTTTGGTCAAAATCCTTATCGCCACTCTTATTGCCTTCTTTATAGCGCCAATGAGCTGCTACACCATATTCAGATACACGATGCATTTCCCATGTACGAATTTGAATTTCTACTGGTTGCCCCATCGTGCCGATAACAGTGGTATGCAATGATTGATACATGTTAGATTTCGGCATAGAAATATAGTCTTTAAAGCGATATGGCAACGGTTTCCAAATACTATGAGCAATACCGAGGACGGCATAACAATCCGGAATTGTATCAACGATAACGCGAACAGCCAGCAAATCATAGATTTGAGATAAATCGCGATTATCCTTTTTCATCTTCTTATAGATACTGTAAAAATGCTTTGGTCTCCCCTTGATATCGGCCTTGATATGGGCCTCCCCAAGTGCTTTTGTAAGCTGATTCATCGTATCATTTACAATATCTTCACGGGACTGCCGTTTTTGTTTCATTTGATCCACGAGATCATAGTACTTATCCGGTTCCAAATAACGGAATGATAAGTCCTCTAGTTCCCATTTCACATTAAAAATCCCGAGGCGATGTGCCAAAGGTGCGAAGATTTCTAAGGTTTCCTTGGCAATACGTTTTTGTTTATCACTACGCATATGTTTCAAGGTACGCATATTGTGCAAACGGTCACCCAATTTAATAACCACTACACGCACGTCCTTTGCCATGGCTAAAATCATCTTGCGATAATTTTCCATTTGACGATCTTCTTTAGTTTCGTATTGAAACTGATTTAATTTAGTAACCCCATCAACGAGGAATGCCACTTCGGTACCAATAGATTTTCAATATCTTCCTTGGTATAATCCGTATCTTCCACTACATCATGTAACAAAGCTGCAATGAGTGTAATATGGTCGATTTGCAAATGTGCCAAAATTTCAGCCACCGCAAGAGGATGCATGATATACGGTTCACCAGAGGCTCTAAATTGACCTTCATGAGCCTTGTCTGCAAGGGTGAAAGCCTTCATAATTTGTTCGCACTCATCATCCCCTAGATACGAATGCACATAATCCATAAAGTCTTTTAAGGCCACTTCTTTATTAAAGCCTTTTTGTTCAACTAAGGCTTTACCTTCTTCATTTATGGTCATCATGGTATCACCTCCTGCTGACTATACGTTATAAACGTAACGGATGTGGTCAAATCAAGTTTTCCGTTAATTACATTCCAACGAATCATAGTTTGTCCACTATCACTAGTTTCTTCACTAATAATGCCTAATTCTTTAAACACATCAAGGGCCATCAAAGCTGATACACCATTTTGGTCAGATGGCTTGCGGCGCAAAATCTCTTGCTCTACATAGTATAAAGAATTCGCACCACCTTTTAAGGATAGGCGTACGATTGTATAAATCTCACGCAAACCTTCCGGAGTAAGGTGAATTGGTTCTTCAACTATAGGCTCTATATCTTGAATCATAAGTTGCGGTGATACAAAACCTTGCCACTCATTTTTTTGAAGTGTGAATGCGACTTTCACATTCATGCCTTGAAAAATATGTCTGAATAAATCTGGTCGATTCCATGCGATAGCATCAACAGTACCATTGGCCGTTTCTAAAATCACCTTACAGTGATTTTTAAGCTGTCCCATGAGCATAATATTTTCTACCTTAGCATCCATAACACCGAATATAGCGTACTATTACCCATACCATATGGTTCTAATGCAGACACTCTATCTACAATATCAACATCTATATCATCTACAGGCAAGGTAGCATCAATAGATACAACGGGGATATACTCATCAGCCGATACATGATCCTTACAATACTCGGTTAATCGATGTCGCAATTCATCAATACGATTAGCATCGATACTAAATCCTGCTGCGGCGGCATGACCACCAAACTGAATTAATATATCCTCACAGGATTTTAGTGCATTATAAATATTAAATCCATCAATACTGCGACAAGAGCCCTTTCCTACGCCTTTATCAACACTAATAACAAAGGTAGGCTTATAAAACTCCTCTACCAAACGTGATGCGACGATGCCGATAACGCCAGGGTGCCATTCCTCACCGGATACAACTGTTACATAATCAGCGAGATGCCCTTGAGCGGCCACATTAGCACGTGCTTCTTCATGAATAGAGCGCTCTATTTCTTGGCGTTCTATATTTGTCTCATGTAGTTCCTGCGCAATAGCTTCTGCTAAATCCACATCATCTGTAACAAGCAGTTCTACAGCACGTGTGGCATGTGTAACACGGCCGGCTGCATTCAAACGAGGCGCTAAAGTGAATCCAATATGTCCTGCTGTAACAGTTTTATCATGTAACCCTGCTACTTCAATGAGTTTATGAATCCCTAGATTAGGCAACTCATTCATCTTTTTAAGACCAGCTTGAACGATGATGCGGTTTTCTCCTACTAAAGGCACCACATCTGCTACTGTACCTAAGGCAACGATATCTAAATCCTCAAGATACCATTCGCCATGTTGACGTAACCATAGTGCTTGGCATAATTTTAAAGCTACCCCAACGCCAGATAGGTTTATCTGCATACGGACAATCTGGCTGTTTATGATTGATAACAGCTCGTGCTGGCGGAATTTGAGGCGGTGCCGTATGATGATCTGTAATAATAATATCGAGGCGGTCACAAACGGCTTGTACAATATCATAAGAGCTAATACCACAGTCCACCGTAATAACTAATGCAGCACCATCAGAGATAATATGTTCTAAAGCCTCTAAATTTAGGCCATAACCTTCACTTTGGCGTTCTGGTATGTAATAACTTACATCGGCCCCCATCCTTACTAGAAAACGATATAAGAGAGATGTAGCCGTAATACCATCTACATCGTAGTCACCATAAACGACAATAGGTTTTCTAGTTTCAATGGTTTCAAGAACAAGGGCAACCGCTGTTTCCATATCCTTTAATGTAAAGGGATCTAACAAATCATCGAGGGTACCCTCTAGAAAACAATGGCCTTCGTTGACATCAATACCACGATTTACCATCAACCGTGCCACGATAGGATTTACACCGAGTTCACGGATTAATGTATTCTCTTTTTCTACATTCCTTGGCATAATATGCCAACGTTTCTTTTCATCATTCCATCCTCGGTAAAATATATTACAAGATATACAATATCATTATATTTTCGTTAAGTTTATAATCAATATCAATAAATTTAATATATGTATTATCATTATCAATTTCTTACATTATACTATAAACATCCATATAAATAAAGGGTTTTATCTGTATCTTTCATATAAAATTCACTTGTTTTTCTCAACAAAACAGCACTGCTTATTATCATTATCATAATAAGCAGTGCTTGTTTATATCAGTTTATACTATTTTTGCATGAACATTGAAATACAAATATTGTTAATTAGAAACGGAAATCTCGTTTCCCGTCTTCCATTTGTGCAATATAAGCTTTGGCTTTTTCTTTTACCAAGTCGTTTTTGATATTTTCTAACTGTGCTTCTATAACTTTAGCACCATGTTCTTTGGTATGTTCATCGCCATAGTCCATAATGTATTCATTTAATGTCATCAATGCATTTGGTTGGCAACAATTGTGAATTTGGCCCGATTTGGCCAAGGCCATGAATCGGTCACCGGTGCGACCTGCGCGATAACACGCAGTACAGAAGCTTGGTACGTAACCCAGTTCGAGTAACCAATCCACGATTTCATCTAAAGTACGCGTATCACTACGATCAAATTGAGCCGAATTATCTTCTGGTTTCTCTTCTTCTTTATAGCCACCTACACTAGTACGAGAGCCGCCACTGATTTGGGAAATCCCCAGTGCTAAACCACGCTCACGCATTTCCTGTGTTTCACGAGTAGACATAATCATACCAGCATATGGTGCAGACACACGAATGAGAGCTACGATTTTTTCAAATACATCATCAGGTACAGCATTGCTAAAATCATCTACATCAATATCATCAGCCGGACAAATACGAGGTACAGAAATCGTATGTGGACCTACGCCAAATACGGCTTCTAAATGTTCGGCATGCATCAACAAGCCTACAAAATCATATTTATAGTGCTCCAATCCATAAAGAACACCAATACCTACATCATCAATACCACCTTGCATAGCTCGATCCATCGCCTCCGTATGGTAGGCGTAGTCGCTCTTAGGACCTGTTGGATGTAGTGCTTCATAGTTTTCTTTATTATACGTTTCTTGGAATAATGTATAGGTACCAATACCTGCATCGTGAAGTTTTTTATAATCCTCTACGGAACATGCCGCAATATTTACATTAACACGGCGTATTTCACCATTTTTGTTCTTAATACTGTAAATAGTTTTAATGGATTCCAAATATATTCAAGAGGATTATTGAGTGGATCTTCACCAGACTCAATAACGATACGCTTATGGCCCATCGCTTCTAAAGCAATAACCTCTTCTCTAATTTGGTCCTGTGTAAGTTTCTTACGCTTAATATCTCTATTTTTAGAATGATAAGGACAATACACACATCCATTGATACAGTAATTAGACAAATATAATGGTGCAAACAATACGATGCGATCACCATAAATAGCTTTTTTGATGTCCTTCGCTAATGCAAAAAGCTTTTCCTTATAATCAGGTAATGGACATTCTAACAATACAGCTGCTTCTCTGTGATTTAAGCCCTTAAAGGTAGCTGCTTTTGCTAAAATTTGATCTAATAATTCGCGATTTTCTTTATTTTCCTCTGCATAAGCAAGGGTATCAAGAATTTCTTGATGAGAAATAAATTCCTCCGCCTTTGGAGACTTTACATCATACATAGTACTTACCTCAAATCTTTCTACCGGATATCTACCCCATTTTTAAGTGTATGAAAGTATATGCCAACCATAAAACTGGTATTTCACTGATACTGTTCATAGTATACCACTATTCCTACTAAAAAACATAGGAATTTAAAATATATTCTATATTATTTATTCAGTTGATTGCGATTATTAAAAAATCCTTTGTAAGCTAATTGACAAGCGATGAAGCATGCAATAGATATCGTCGATAGAGACATAAAGGTTACAATCATTTGGTATTTTACAGCCTCTAATGGTGGCATACCAGCTAAAATAAGACCTGTCATCATACCTGGTAACGCTACTATTCCTAATGTTTTAGCACTATCTATAGTCGGCTGTAAACCAGTCTTTATAACATCTCGTATGATTGCCTTAGATGCTTGTTTAGGCGTACTCCCCAAGGCGAGTTTAATCTCAACCTCTTGTTGACGTAACTCAAAGTTTGACAGTAGTTGACGGTAGCAAAGACCTATAGCAACCATAGCACCACTAATGACCATCCCACCAACAGGAATCAGCTGATACGCAGTAAAGCTAAGAATACCGGTTAACAGTAAAATCGATAAGGTAATACTAGCACCTACGGTTATAGCAAACCAAGAAATCCATAGCGCATGAGGTATCCCCGCTCCACGTTTAGAAGCATTATAAGCTGCATTAACAGCCATAAAGCCCAACAATCCAATTATAAATATAGGGCTTTCAGTACTAAAAATATAGGACAAATAAGTCCTATAATCAAAAGTTGAATAGATGCACGTACGGCACTTATGAAAATGTCCTTCTCTAATTTTAATTCTTGCCGATAGGACATTAGCATACTAATAACTACCAGTACAGACGCTAGGCATAAAGATGTAGTAGAGATAGTTTGAAATTGACTCATCGCAATACCTCCTCTTTAGCTATCGATCCATCTATAATAGTGATGCGCCGATTAGCAGAGCGCAAACTTTGTTCCTCATTATGTGTAATAGATACTATGGTTATCCCATTTTTATATAGCTCATCAATAACTTGCTCTACAATAGCTGCATTAACTGAATCTAATGCAGAGGTCACCTCATCTAAGAGCAATACTTTAGGTTCAAATATAAGACTACGAATGAGGCAAATCCGTTGCATTTCACCGCCAGATAATTCACCATTGTGACGCTCAAAATACTCCATAGGCATATGAAGCAAATCAAAGAGCAATTTGATGCGCTCCATATCTGGTTTCATACCGCGAATATCATAAGGAAACAAAATATTGCGACGCACTGTTTTAGCAAATAAATAAGGTCGTTGAAAGCAGTACCCTACCTCTTTACGATAACTTTCAGGTTCTATAGCAGTTAAATTCCGACCATTATATGTGATACTACCTAATGTAGGACTAATCAAATCGCTACACAATTTTAAAAGTGTACTTTTACCACTACCTGAAGGACCTACAATAGTAAGATAATCCCCTTCATTTACAGCTAGAGATACATTACGAATAATAGTTTTGTCTTTTACAGCATAGGATATATTAGATAATTCTAATAATGCCATAATATCTCCCTTCCAATTCCAAAACGTCAGAATAGATTTGATAATTACTTTAAATTATAGTATATCAAGGCCACTCATACCATAGGAAAACAAAAAATCCCTAGTGGAAAACCACTAGGGATTAATAGTCTTTGTAAAATTAAGCTTCTACAGGGTATACGCTAACTTTACGGTTGTAACGACCAGCACGTTCGAATGCTACTTTACCAGGCACAAGCGCGAATAAAGTGTCATCTTTACCGATACCTACGTTAGTACCAGGGTGGAAGTGAGTACCACGTTGACGAACGATGATATTACCGCTCTTTACGATGGAACCATCATGGCATTTAACACCAAGACGTTTAGATTCACTGTCACGACCATTACGAGTACTGGACACACCTTTTTATGTGCGAACAATTGCAAATCAAAAGTAAACATTAAGTTCACCTCCTATATTTCGTGTATTTGGACAAACTCTGGATATTGACGGCTAATTTCCTCTAGACCGAGAAGCATAGTCCCCAGAATATCCTGTCCACTCTGGTTAATCGTACCAGAGAGAACCATATCACATCGACCTTCGCTATTCGTATATTCCCCTTCTTGTTGAGCAATCTGGGTAAGTCCTAACATTGCCGTTGCCGTTAAAGCAGACACTGCAGCACATACGATATCGAAGCCATGCTCATCATATCCTGCATGACCGGATAGGTGACAACCAATGACTTGATTCTCACTATTCCGCTGGATTCCAATGGAAACCATAATTAAGCTTGGATAGATTCAATACGAACTTTTGTGAACGGTTGACGATGGCCTTGACGACGACGGTAGTTGGATTTAGCTTTGTATTTGAATACTAAGATTTTTTTACCTTTACCATGCTCAAGAACTGTACCTGTAACTTTTGCACCGTTTACAAGAGGAGCGCCAACTTTAACGTCGCCGTCATTCACTACAGTCAAAACTTCTTCGAATGTAACGGACTCGTTAGCAGCTGCTTCCAATTTTTCGATAGTAATTACATCGCCTTCAGCAACGCGATATTGTTTACCACCAGTTTTAATAATTGCGTACATGAGAACACCTCCTTGTTATCGAACTCGCTGAATTCGGTATCCCGACCCGAACTTCGGTCGGGCGTTTAAACCTGCTTCACGCGGATTGCAAAGTTCAGTAAACCGAACTAATACTGATATAGTATATCGTATATAACCATTCATGTCAAACAAAATCCAGTATAAACTGCTCAATTTCTAGGACTTTCATATATATACAACATCTGTAAACTATTCAATAATACCGAGATGTTGTAATAATATCTTGGTACCAATGAGGATTAAAACACCACCGCCTATGATATCTGCATATTTACCAACGAATCGGCCCATAAATTTACCTAAGTAAATGCCCACCAAGGATATACCAAAGGTTATGACACCAATTGTGGCTGATGCTTCCCAAACATTGATGGGTAAAAAGGCAAAGGTTAAGCCCACAGCCATTGCATCGAGGCTAGTTGCTACAGAGAGCATCATCATTTCCCATACACCTAAAAAGGTCTTATCATCGTCTTCGTCATCATCACTAAGACCTTCTCTAATCATAGCAATACCTAAATAGCCGAGCAGACCAAAGATAATCCAATGATCCCAGTCTGCGATTACATCGATAAACTGGCGACCAATGAGCCAACCGATAAGAGGCATAAGAAACTGAAATAAACCAAATAAATGCTAAAGTCACTTTTCGACCATTCTCACCTACGGGCATGGTCAGGCCTTTGCCGATAGATACGCCAAAGGCATCCATAGCGAGACCTGCGCTAATTAATATAATTTCAATTAAGGACACAAATTTCACCTATATACAATAACAAACATACGGTTAATCGGACACAGCCATGAGAGAATACCCTTCTCTACTCATCTGTTCATTTACAACAATGGAAATAGTGCGTCCTATAGAGTTTCCCAAATCCTCCAGCACAGGTTTCGTTAAATAATACGCCACCTCTGGGTGAACCTCAATTTCAAGATTTGATTTAATACGGCCTGATTTGAACAGTTCTCGGATACGACGTACAATCTGCATATACACGGTGCGACCAGATAACATATAACCAGTGCCACCACATTGTGGACAAGTATCAAACATCAATGTTTGTAGACCTTGTCGAGCGCGTTTTCGTGTCATCTCTACAAGTCCAAGAGAACTGATACCGCATACAACGGTTTTCATCTTATCCCTTTTCGCTAAATCACTCAATAATTTCAAGAGCTCTTGTTGATGCTCCTTCTCCTTCATGTCAATAAAATCGACAATGATAATCCCCCCAATATCGCGCAATCTAAGTTGACGACATATTTCATGAGCCGCTTCCTTATTGACTGTGAAAGCTAAATCTTCCGCTTTATTAGAACGTCCCGTATAATGTGCAGAGTTTACATCAAACACAGTTAAGGCCTCTGTATGATCAATCCGGATGGAGCCGCCTGATGGCAAGCTTACATCTCTAGAAATGAGATTCTCCAGTTGTGGTTCAATATGATTCACTTTAAAAATAGGCGTACTATTATCATGCAATGTGACTTTTATATCTGATGAGGCTTGCCCTGTACCTAGCAAATCCTTTAAGCGTTCCATACCATGTTTAGAGTCGACGATAATTTCACAGACATTGCGATGAGCATAGTCCCGAACAAGGCGGAACCAAAAATCTGCATCACTATATAAATCAGTGCCACTCTTCGCTACTTTAAAACGCTTTGTTACATGTTGCCAAGTGCGCCACAGATAATCCATATCTCGGCTAATTTCCTCTTCTGTTGCCTTGGCAGCAGCGGTGCGAATAATAAATCCAGCCCCCTCTTGTACATAAGGTTTAGCTTGCTCTTGCAATCGATCACGCAAGGTTTGATCTGTAATTTCTTAGATATATGCATCCCTTCTGAATATGGCAGTAAAACCATAAAGCGTCCAGCCAAGCTAACATCAGCCGTAACGCGAGCCCCCTTGCCAAGCATTTCTTCTTTGATAACCTGTACAAGAATTTGTTGTCCTACCGACACATTACGAAGAATCTTTAATTGTTTTCCTTGCTGTAAATTGAGATACGCATTTTGCGTGCCTCCGATATCAACGAAAACAGCTTGCATACCAGGCACCACATTTTTCACGATACCTTTATACATATGATTCGCCATATGCGTTTCATCGGTTCGCTCTAACACAAAATCAACGAGTTGCCCCTGTTCATCAAGAACAGCCATTCGAATTTCTTCTCGCATCACATTAACGAGGATTTTATTCATAGTACCCCCATCAATTCACCTCTAATGGTGTAAAACGTCCAGACTCATTTTCAACCATAATAGCTTTTCGATTTATTTCATAGCCACTCGTAATAGGCCAGTTGAATTGTTGACGACCTAAATTCCACACTTCACTAGGCTTAATCGTCCCTTGCGGGTAGATACCAATGCCCATTGTCAAAGTAACCATGCCATCTTTTACAGTTGCCACTATCGGCTCTTTTACGAATTCTTTTACATCAATGATACGAGTTTTCTTAGGAGTCACCTTTTCATAAGAAATTTCAGTAGCATCATTGAAAGACTTAAGCAATACATCCCAATCTACATCAACATCAGTTACAGGACCCGTAACCTCATAAATTGCATAATTACAGATAGCCATCATCTTCTTAACCTTTTCAGGCATAACCTTGCCACCGAGCACCTCAAGACCATGAGGAGCAACTCGATTCAATCGTTCCATAATGGACTCTAATGTATCTTCTTCTAGTATATCCATATCTATGTATTCTGCTTCTGCAGTAACACCTAATGCTAAGGCAGAGGAGAAGCTAATTTTCATGTGCGGATTAAAACCTTCAGAATAGGCCATTTTAATCTCTGCACGACGAATCATGCGCTCTACGGCTTGAGCAAAATCGAGATGTGACAAGAATCTCAATTCTTCGCCTTTATGTAAGGCCAAACGTAATTTTTTCAACTCTGCCACCCTCCTTATAATCTATAATAGCCGTATTTAATTCTGGGCACACATTACAGCCCTTACATGGAGCACGACGGCAATCAGGTGTTAAGTGTGCTGCAACGGCCTGTTCCCATTCACGTTTTAAAAAGGCTTTACTAACAGTACAATCTAAATGATCCCACGGCAACGGTTCATCAAAATCACGGGTACGACGCGCGTAGTACACTGGGTCAATACCGCAGTTTTCAAAGGCTTTCAACCATGTTTCATAGCTGAAGAATTCAGTCCAGCCGTCAAATTTACAGCCTAATTTCCAAGCCTCTACCAATACGCTTGATAGTCTACGATCACCACGAGCAAATACAGCCTCCATATAACCGGTATAGCCATCATGATAATGATATGAAATATTGCGATTATTAATAAGAGATTTAAGTATTTTTGCTTGCGATGAATTTCTTCTACATCTTGTTGACCATACCATTGATATGGAGAATGTGTCTTTGGTACAAAGAAAGATACGCTAACAGTAACGCTACCATTGCGCTTACCTGTAATATCACGGTGTAAATCGAGTACCTTATACGCTAGGTCTGCAATGCCAGCCAAGTCTTCATCCGTTTCAGTCGGTAAGCCCATCATGAAGTATAGTTTTACCGTATTCCAACCAGACTTAAAGGCATTTGTACAAGCCGCTAGCAAATCTTCTTCGCTAACACCTTTATTGATAACATCGCGCATACGTTGAGAGCCTGCTTCTGGAGCAAAGGTAAGGCCACTCTTACGCACTTGTTGTACCTTTTTAGCAATATCAATGGAAAAGCTATCGATACGCAAAGATGGTAAGCTAACACTTACTTGCTTGTCTTTAAACTCTTCCATGAGCATATCAACGAGTTCTGGCAGTTTAGAGTAATCTGCAGAGCTCAAGCTCATCAAAGAAATTTCGTTGTACCCAGTATTGGCAATCGTTTCCTTAGCGATTTCTAACAAGCGTTCTGGTGTGCGTTCACGTACAGGACGATACAACATACCCGCCTGACAGAAGCGACAGCCACGCGTACAACCTCGGAATAATTCGAGAACCGCGCGATCATGGACTACATCAAGGAATGGAACAATTGGCTTTGTAGGGAAAAATATATGCTCTACATCCTCTACGATACGTTTTTGAATAGCTGCAGGTACCTCTTCAAAGCGAGGTGTAATCGATTTAAAGTCCCCTTGTTCCGTGTATTCTACATCATATAAGGCTGGGCAGTATGTACCAGGAATTTGAGCTACTTTACGTAGAAATGCCTCTTTACCTCCAGGGAACCCCTTTGCTTTTTCAGCTTTAAGAAGGTCGATAAATTCATCGCCCCACTCTTCGGATTCACCAAGGGAAACGATATCAAAAAAATCTGCAATAGGCTCTACATTGAACGCACATGGGCCACCACATACGAGCAATGGGAAATCCATATCACGATCTTTGGCATACATTGGAATGCCAGCCAAATCAAGCATGTTGAGAATATTGGTAAAGCTCATCTCATATTGCAGCGTAAAACCAAGTACGTCAAAATCCTTAATAGGCGTACGCGTTTCTAAAGAAAACAAAGGAATATTGCGCTTGCGCATTTCCTCTTCCATATCGTGCCAAGGTGCAAATACACGTTCCGCCACAGCATCTTCACGGCGATTGACTAAGCCATATAAAATTTTGATGCCCAAATGGCTCATAGCCACTTCGTACACATCTGGAAATCCTAGCGCCATTGTTACATCAACAGTACTGTGATCTTTTATAATACTGTTGTATTCACCACCCGTATAACGAGCAGGTTTTTGGACATGTTGTAACCATGACGTATCTAATTGAATCATACATCCTCCGTCTTTTGTGAAAGACTTCTTTCAAACCGATTCCTATGAAGGGAATCCTAAAAAATATATTTTGTTCGCTGCATTGATATATTTAACAAAATACCTATACTAATCATATTCGTTGTCAATGCACTAACACCATAGCTAATGAAAGGCAAGGGTATCCCCGTAACAGGCATAATGCCCATTGTCATGCCTGCATTGACTAAGACCTCAAAGCACAACATAGAGCTAATCCCCGTAGCAAGTAACATACCAAAGCGGTCATTACAAGTATAAGCAACCTTTATGCTGCGATAAATGAGCATAAACAAAAGAATTAATACAATAACACAACCTATAAACCCTAGTTCTTCACCAATAACAGAAAAAATAAAATCCGTGTGGTTTTCAGGCAAGAAGTTTAACTGACTTTGCGTACCGTTGAACAAGCCTTTGCCGAATATGGTACCAGAACCTATGGCAATCTTAGATTGAATGATATGATACCCGGAACCAAAAGGATCTATATCAGGGTTCATAAACACAAGAATACGTTTTTTTTGGTAATCTTTCAAAATAAACCAAGCCAGTGGCATCAAGAAAACACCAACTGTAGCAATGATACGTATCAATCGTAATCGTATACCGGAAATAAATAGCATTCCGATAAAAATCGCCATATATACGAGGGAGGTTCCCAAATCTGGTTGCATAAATACAAGCAATATAGGAAAACCTACATAAAGTACAGGAACGATAAGCGATTTAAATGTATCTAGTTTGTTAAAACGAGATTCTAACATTTTAGCCATACAGATAATCATGAGTAGTTTTGAAAATTCGGATGGCTGAATTGTAATAGGGCCTAGCTGAATCCATCGTTGGGCACCTAGCGCAGAGGTACCAACGAAAATTACAGCTAATAGCATGAGAATCGTCAAAATGTATATGCCATTAGCCCAGTCCTTCAATTTATGATAGTCCACGAACTGAATGGCGATGACTAATGCCACATTAATAACAAAGAAAATCAATTGTTTTGCTACTAATGTGGAAAAATGAAGTCCTGTTTGATTAATGTGGGTAGCACTACCTATGGCAACTACCCCTATTGCGACAAGCAATAGTGTGCATGTAATGATTGTCCAATCACAATCACGCCAAATTCTTTGTAACATAGCACACCTACTTCAAACGGGTCCGGCGCCACATACTTTCTTTACCAGAAATGAGTCGATTTCTAGTAGACCAAGAGTTTGTATATGTCACTGCACGCGTTCCATCGGTTGAATCATTTATACTATCTGTCTCCACTGGTTGCGCTAGGGTAGCCATAACAACTGAGTCCATGGCTTTCACAGCAGTTACATCATTAAACGATGTATAATATCCTGTTCATCCCACGCATCACCTGATGTAATGTAATCCACCATAGGTGCTAACATATCTTGATATGGCTTAGGCATAGCCTCTATGAGTAACCCCTCTTGTGTGCCATCAAGGATACGAGCATCATAAGGTAACATGGACCCTACATATTCAGCACCCAAAGCATCTAACATATCATACATATTAGGCATATCCCGATCTGTATGAATAGCATTGAATACAACTGCGTAATCACGATGCCCATATTCACGGCAGAACTGAATTGTTCGTGCTGCATTTCGTATGGAAACCCATAATGGCTGTGTAATAATCAAAAAACGTTGTGCCAAATCCATAATAGACTCAAGGCCACGACCAATACCTGCAGGGCAATCAACGAGCACATAGTCATAAGATTTCGCTAAGTGGTTAACAAGTTTTCTGTATTTTTTGCGCCCCATATCTTCCCAGCGAATACTTTGACTAGCTGGCAGAAAATATAAATTGCTTTTAATTTTCATGACCACATCATCAGCCATGGATTTATCTTCTAATGCATTATACGCATCAAAACATACTTCGTCTTCTTTACCTAAGATAATATCTAGGTCACGTAAACCAAAATCGCCATCACAAAGAAGAACTCGATATCCTTGTTCGCTAAGCGCAGCCCCTAAACAGGCTGTTATTGTCGTTTTGCCTACGCCACCTTTACCTGAGATAAGACCGATTATATCACCCATAATATCCTTCCTATTCCTTCACACTTGGCTTAATATTCTGCTGATTATTTTTGGTATTAGACTTCTTCGTATCAGTTGTCTTTTTAGTTGCATCAGGAACCTTAAAGTATGCACTTAATATATCACGTACAATAGGTCCCGCTGAGCCAGCACCAAAACCACCTTGTTCAACTAATGCAACAACTACGATTTGAGGCTTATCATATGGAGCATAGGCAACAAACCAACCATGGTCGCGACCATGCGCATTTTCAGCAGTACCAGTCTTACCAGCTACAGCAATTGGGAACCCTTTAAATAGAGCACCTGCTGTACCCCCTTCATTCGTAACATCTCGCAAGCCTTCACGAATAAGATCCATAATATTTTTTGGGACTGGCAATACACCTAAATTTTTAGGCCCAAATATTTCGGCTGGTGTTCCATCTGGATTGTCAACACGACTCACCACATATGGCTGATAACGAATACCACCATTAGCCACTTGGCTAAGGAGTACAGCCATTTGTAGTGGTGTTGCCAAATGAAATGATTGACCAATTGCAGCATCAAAGGTTTCCCTAAATACCAATCCTGATCAAATACCTTGCGTTTATACTCAGGGCTTGCTACATTACCAGCCGCTTCACCTACAAGATTGATACCCGTTTTTTTCACCTAAACCAAAAATAGCGCGCATAGAGATCAATATTTTTCAATACCTAGGCGATTACCCATTTCGTAAAAGTATACATTATCTGATTTAGCCAAGGCTTGATTGAAGTTCAACCACCCCAAAGCTTCACCTTCTGCATTTCGCTTATCTATGAGCCAATGTTTCCCACTATCGAAAATCATTTCATCAGGTGTCACCTTTTTCAAGTCTAATGCAGCCGTACCTGTAACTATTTTGAACGGTGATCCTGGCGGGTATTCACCAGCGATAACCTTGTTTTCAAAAGGGTGATTCTTATCATTATTTAATTGATTCCATTGAGTATTCGTTATGCCTTTAGCAAACCAATTAGGATTAAACTCTGGAGCACTCACCATAGCGAGTACTGCCCCCGTATTAGGATCAAGAGCTACCACAGCAGCACCTGTGGCCCCTGAACTACGCAATATATCTAATTGCTTTTTAACCGCTTCCTCAGCCGCCTTTTGAACATTCACATCGATGGTAAGATGAATATTAGAGCCTGGCACTGTGTGTTTGCGATCTACCTCTGCTACAGGTCTCCCCGAAGCATCCACCTCAAGTTGCTTGCCCCCATCAATACCTCGCAAAACAGAATCATATAGCTTTTCTAAGCCTGCACGGCCTAAAATAGAACCTGCACCAACTGTTGTATTAGGATTTTGCGCTTTGATTTCCGCTAATTCTTCTTCGCTAACCTCGCCTACATACCCAAATAGTTGAGCTGCCATAGTTTCATATGGATAATATCGTAAAGGCTCCACATCGATTGATACACCTGGTAATTCATGACGATGTTCCTCTATGCTAGTCACTACATCCATAGAAATATCGTTAGCAATACGGATAGGTTCATAACCATGCTTATGGTCATTTACCTTTTTCTGAATATCTTCTGGTTTCTTATTGAGCAATTTAGCCAATTTAGCCAATTCATCTTCATCCAAGGGCTTGCCATTAGGCATGATAGAAATTGTATAAGCCGGCCTAGAGCCTACTAAAATTTGTCCATTTCTATCATACATAACACCGCGAGCAGCAGTCATAGGAACCACACGCAATCGATTGCCTTCTGCCTTCGCTTGATAATAGCCACCTTCTAATACTTGCATGGCAAATAAACGGAGACCTAGAATGACAAAAATCCCCATTACAATATAGAAAAGCACATCAAAACGGCTCGTTTTTTTTCTTTTATATAAACTTTCAAGCACCTATGATTCCCCTTATATGCTTTACTAAATCAGTAATACTACCAAATATAATCCTCTTTCTCTTCGGTAAGGCCCATCAAAATATGCCCTATACCACCTAAAACGGCATTCCAGAATACCGTAGGCATAACCATATGTCCGATGTAAGAAAAGAAGATAATATCGCCGCCACTAGAGCTTATCATCACATATCGCACAATACCATCAATGAGAGTGCATATCCCTACAATGGCACAAGACCAATACCATCGTTCTTCATAAACATGACTTTTAACGAACGACAATAGATATACAACTATAATATAGGGAAATAGATGTAAACCAAAAAAATTGGATATCAATATATCGTGAATCGAACCACCTATAACGGCAGCAATAAGCCCCGTCTTTCGACCTTTAAAAATGGTAACCAAAATAACGGCTGTTAAAATACAATTAGGTAACCAACTGGTATGGAATATAGCAGGCAGTAGTTGAGCCTGTATGAAATACAGCCCACAACATAACATGACTAATGCAATATATCTCATTGAATTACAGCTCCTTTAGCCCCCTGAACTTGATCGCGCTGTGTTTGCGGAACCAGTTTAGGTTCCAATTGTGCCTTGTCTGGTGTTTCTACCGTAGAAGAGGTGATAATGAAAACCTCTTCTAAACGATGAAAATCGACAGTCGGTTGAATGGTTGCATTCTTAACGAAACCTTCTGTATCATTTTCGATAGACAAACATTGCCCACCAATAATCCCTTTGGATAAATGCCACCATAACCAGAGGTAATCAATTTATCACCGACTAGAACATCGCCTTCGCGTGCAATATTTACCATCATCGGTTTATTCGGATGATTTCCATCCCCCTTAACGACACCGGCCAAGCGTGACTCTGGACGTTGCACAATAACGCCAATAGCACTACGTGGGTCTAAAAAGGTTTGAACACGCGCAGAATTAGGATATACATCGGTAACAAAGCCAACTACCCCACTTGGCACTACAACGGCCATATTCGGTTTTATCCCATCATTTTCTCCGCGGTCGATGGTGAAAGTATTTGTCCAGGTACCAAAATCTTTAGTAATAATGCCTGCCAAAGTCATAGTAAATTCAGGATGAGCCGATTTATAGTTGAGCATTTGACGAAGTCGAATATTTTCTGCCACCACTTCATCATGATTAGATACCTTTTGCTCCAGGTCTGCAATCGTATTATCCTTACTGTCACTATCAATAAGCCCTAGGATAGCGTTATCAATGATGCGTATACCCGTTTGAATGTTAGAAAGCACACGAGCTGATCCATAGGCAAAAGGGGTAGCAATTTTTTCAAGCGGTACCGTCACGAATGGAATACTGGTCCGCTGTTTCCATGCAAACCCAAGAAGAGCCATGATGATACAGCCGAGGACAACAAAGATTAATAATTTCCGATCTGACTGAATCATACACGTCCCCTTCTATCCTTTGAATTAATAATAAATCTAGATAATTCAACAATTTGCCCTGAACCGCGGTGAAGTCCTTGTACTACTTTTAGTTCTGGCTCAAGAGCAACTTGTACAGGTACGCCTATTTCAGTGCTAACACGTTCAGCTAACCCCTGTAAACGAGCTATACCACCGGTCAACACAATTCCATGTTGCATAATATCAGCCACTAACTCTGGCGCTGTTACACGAATCATTTGTCGTATAGCATCTAAAAAGTTTTCAAGCCCATTATTAATCACTTGATATATTTCCGATTGATGCACCACGGAACGTCTCACAATACCACTAGTCATATCTCGACCGGAAAAAGAATATTCACAGTCCTCTACAGGTATAACAGCTGTACCTATGGCATGTTTAATATCCGTTACGGTTTCTTCTGACACCATCAAACCAAAGCACTGGTTAATATACTGCATGATAGCACGGTCTAAATCATTACCACCAAAACGTATAGTTCGGCTAACAACCGTACCACCTAAGGAAATAATGCCCATATCAGCAGTACCTTCACCAATATCTATAAGCATAGAGCCACGAGCCTCAAAAATAGGCAAACCGCATCCAATAGCAGCCGCAACCGGTCTTTCAATAAGAAATACCTCCCGTGCACCAGCTTGGATAACGGCATCCATCATGGCCCTCTGCTCTACATCGGTCATACCACAAGGTACACCTACAAGAACGCGAGATCTACGCAGTGTATTGGACACCTTGTGAAGAAAATATTTTAACATCGTGTGCATAACACGATAGTCGACAATAAAGCCATCTTGTAACGGTGTTACAGAGCGCCACATATCAGGCATACGGCGCACAATGCGGTCTGCCTCATCACCTACAGCGACAATTTTTTCTAATTTTGTATCAGTAGCCACGATAGATGGCTCACTCATCATGGTCTCGCGTGTACCCCCCATGACACGGGTCATAGACGTGCCAATATCGATACTCACGTCTTTCCAAGAGACGGTAAAATGGAATTCATAATGCTAATCTCCTTCATTACATCATCATTCCATTTTACCATAACTAGCTTAATTTACCAATTTCACTCAAGCTCGTAAACTCGCCATCGCCAATGACGATATGGTCCAAAACTGGAATGCCCATAAATTGTCCTGCACTCACAAATAACTTGGTAACCCGTACATCATCATCACTAGGTCTGCTGTCGCCAGATGGGTGATTATGTATTAATATAATAGCCGCCGCATTGCAAGCTATGGCCTTTCTAAATACGGCCCGTTGCTCCACAAGGCTCGATGTGAGGCCTCCATTAGATATGGTTTCTATGTGAATTAATTTATTGCGAGACGTCAGCATGGCTGCCAACACATGTTCTTCCGTTTCATGGCGGAGCCGTTCCATCACATATTGAGCTATTACATAAGGCTGCGAAAAATCTTCGTACGTAGAGGTAATCTTTAATTCTCCTAAACGCCTACCTAGTTCTACAGCAGCACAAATGGTAACCGCTTTATCCATACCAACACCTTTGATTTTAACTAAATCATCTATAGTCATATGATTTAATCCGCGGATGCCGTCTGTGAAAGAGTCAATAATCGTATGTGCTAAATCGATAGATGATTGACCTTTCAAGCCTGTTCTCAATAATATAGCTAACAATTCTTCCATCGCCATTTGTTTAGGCCCTAAGGCAACAAATTTTTCCCGTGGCCGTTGAAATGGCAACATATCTTTTACGCTGATAGTTCTGACTTGCATAGAATTTCTCCATTCTTACAGTACACAAACAAAATCAGCCTCAATATTTCTATTATCTTTATTTTACGAACCTATTTTTTTCGTACAGATTTTTTTCCTATTACATTTATGACTTTACGCCCAACGCTTTACATATTTCTTCGTATACATGTTCTACGGGCAGTCCCACCACATTCGTATAAGAGCCTTCGATTGTATCCACCCACAAAGCACCCTTTCCTTGGATGCCGTAGGCCCCAGCCTTATCCATCGGCTCTAGGGAATCAATATAAGACTCTATTTCAAAAATCTGCTAATGTTTTAAAAATATACCTTTGTTTCATTATGAAATATAATCTCACGGCCTTTGATAAGAAGAGCTACACCGGTAATAACGGAATGAACTTGTCCGGATAAGGTACGAAGCATAGCGCGTGCCTCATCCTTACTGTGAGGTTTTCCAAGCACCTGACCATTAAATACCACAATCGTATCTGCCCCTAAAATGATACCACCTTCTGGTACCCCCTCTGCACAACGAGCCTTTCCCAAGGCTTGGGCCTTGACCATCTCGATAGGATCCGTGATAACCACATTATCCTCTTCATAGGAACTAGAAACAACGGTATGCTCAATGCCTACTTGGGTCAATAGTTCTGTACGTCTTGGAGATTGGCTCGCCAAATATAATCCACTCATAATACTTCCTACTCTTCTACACTATTAATTAGGCTTTCATAATAATCCTTAACATCGATGCCTTGTTTCGCCGCATCAGCACGCACGGTAGCATAGAAAATAACATCCGCTTCTGGCACGCGTACGCGATTAGGCACAAACTGTTCTAGTGTTTCATAGAATGCATCGTCTGCTTTCAACATAACACGACCATATTGAACTTTTTTCCCTTTAGTAATGGAATATACCATGAACCAAATCGGTCTATCATCAGAGGTAGAACATTTTCTATACTTATAGCGATAGCGCAAATTCGTTAAAAAATCGCGATTATACGCATAAATACCATCAATATCCTCATACTTTACAGAAAATGTACGCTTTCTAAAAAAGGAATTCTCTTCGATGATAAATTCTGTATCTGTTAATGTATACGTGTAGCGACTAACGGCCTGTTTGACGATAACAACAAGTGCGGCTAGCTCGATAAAATATTCAGCCAATAAGAGATGACCTACATTAAGGCTTCTAAAGGTCGTAAATATCATGGCACCGATTAGCAAAACAACAAAGAGTAATACTAATAACTCCGCACTACGGGTGCGCTGAGACTGTTCACTATATAAAATATTCATACGTAACCCCTTTCAAAAATGACTCTGCATACTATTTATTATATAGGATTCATCTCTGAAAAACTACAAAAACCCCGCTTATATCTAAGATATAAACGAGGCTTTGTATAAATAGTCTAATTAACTATTAAAATGGGCATAACCCATGTGCTTTTTATTATTTCAAAGCGCTTGTGATGCGTTGAGTATCACGAGCAATCATGATTTCTTCGTTTGTAGGAATTACGAAGATTTTAACTTTGGAACCTTCAGCACTGATTTCTTGTTCTTTACCACGAACATTGTTGCGTTCAGGGTCGATACGTGTGCCAAGGTATTCTAAACCATTGCAGATTGCATCGCGGTTACCGATACCGTTTCGCCAATACCAGCTGTGAAGATGATAGCATCAACACCGCCCATAACAGCAGCGAACGCACCGATTACACGACGAACTTTGTAATGGAACATGTTAAGAGCCAATTTAGCTCGTTTGTGACCATTAGCAGCCGCTTCTTCGATTACGCGGAAGTCATTGGACACACCGGAAATACCCAATACGCCGGACTCTTTGTTCATTACTTTGTCGACTTCTTCATAGGACATGCCTGTTTTATCCATCAAGAATGGAACGATAGCAGGGTCGATATCACCAGTACGAGTACCCATGATCAAACCAGACAACGGAGTGAAGCCCATTGTAGTATCGATGGAACGACCACCTTTGATAGCGGATACGGAGGAACCATTACCCAAGTGACAAGTGATGATACGAAGATCAGACATGTGTTTACCCATTAATTCTGCGCAACGTTGTGCAACATATTTGTGGGATGTACCATGGAAACCGTAACGACGGATACCATAATTTTCATAGTATTCATAAGGAAGCGCATACATGTAAGCTTCTTTAGGCATTGTTTGATGGAATGCAGTATCAAATACACCAACTTGTGGTACGTTTGGCATAATAGATTGGCAAGCTTCGATACCTTGAATGTTTGGTGGGTTGTGCAATGGAGCAAGAGCCGCACATTCTTCCAATGCTTGCATAACAGCAGGTGTAATCAATACGGAATCAGCGAATTTTTCACCACCATGTACTACACGGTGACCAACTGCATCGATTTCATCCATAGATTCAATAACACCGAACTCTGGATCTACCAAGATGTCAAGCAAGATGCGCAATGCTTCTTTATGATTCAAAATTGGTTCAACGCGTTCTAATTTGTCTGCGTTAGGGCGTTTATGAGTGAAGATAGCGTCTTGATCACCAATCTTTTCAAATAAACCTTTCGCTAATTCATGTTCAGTTGTCATATCAAGTAATTGATATTTCAAGGAGGAACTGCCGCAGTTAACTACTAATACGTTCATTGATTAACCCTCTTTCTTTTGCGTAACGTAAATCTTATTCATAATTTGTTTGCTGATATCAGCACCTATTTGATCATCCGTTGGATATCTATAGGTTATATTCCACAATACACCTTTATCTACAAAGACATATTGAGAGAAACTAGTTTTAATTTTGTTAACATAAAAATCACCGGTTATAAGCTGTGCTTGAACACCATTTAAATCGATGTTTTCTACATTAACAGTAGCACCTAATTTAGCATACTCAGATTTCTTTTGATTTACAAAATCCGCTACCGTTGGTAATGCTTTATTAGGGGCTGCTCGACGAGCCTCCACAGAAATCAACATATGTTGACTTAAACTTCCATATGCATCCATAGGATATCCATCAACGCTAGTGGTTTCCGATGTTTCCCATTTCATATGGCAATGCTACAGTCACTTCTGATTGTCCAGAACGAATGACTTGATTACCAAAGCTATATATATCCATCACATTATTGGAGCCACAGCCAGCTAGTGCCAGTAGTGACGTGCCTAATACGATGGCTTGTACTGTACGTTTCCACTGAACCTTCATCAAATCACCTCACGTCAAATCAGAATTCACAAATAATTATACCATTACACCGCCTACCATTCTAGTACTTTCACAATAAATTCTATAATTCCTTATAAGAATGTTGAAAGCTTCTAAGATTACAGAATTTTCCCTGCAAAGAACAAATTATATAAATTCACTCATTTGTTATATAATAATATAAATTACACCTATGAAAGGACTCAATATGAAAGCAATCGGTATTATCTGCGAATATAATCCGTTTCACAACGGCCATTCCCATCAATTACATATATTAAGCAATACCCATCCTGATGCAGTGCGCATCGCTGTTATGAGTGGGTCCTTTGTGCAACGTGGCGAACCGGCCTACTTTAGTAAATTCGACCGTGCCCGTTGGGCTATATATGGTGGTGCCGATGTGGTAATCGAATTGCCTACGGTTTATTCCTTAGGCAGTGCAGAACTATTTTGTACCGGTGCTATTCGTCTTATGAAAGCCTTACATATCGACAGCATCTCCTTCGGCTCTGAACTGAATAACAATACGGTGCTTCATGAAGCCGCTGAATTTTTAAACACCAAACAAGGACAAGATGCCATACAGCGGCAAGTAAGAACAGGCATATCTTATGGTACTGCTTTACGCCAAGTGATTGCAGAACATGTGCAAAATGGTGAACTTATCAATAACGCTCCTAATGCATTACTAGGTCTTGAGTATATTCGAGCAGCACAACAATATTTTAATGATTTATCTGTGGTTCCCATTACACGTCACTCATCACATCACAGTGCCCTCCTCCCCTACGGCCAAGAATTTCCATCAGGCACTGCCTTAAGAGAAGCGCTCATTCAATATAAAGCAATTGATTCATATGTTCCAGCCTCAATTATTGATGATGTAAATAGAGTCATAAAAAGCGGGGCCTATGTAGACTACGAACGCTATCAAGATATGCTACACGGCATCAATCGATTATTATCCACAGTAGAGCTAGAAAGGTATGGCGATTTTACAGAAGGCATTGAGTATCGTTGGTACCAAGCGATGCGACAAACCAATTGGATCGATGCCCTTGAAGAAATTAAAACTAAACGTTATACCTATGCTAGATTGCGCCGCATGGCAGCCTATACAGCACTACATATTACTAAATCTATTTTACAAGAAGCACATATGCTAGGCCCACAATATGCACGTCTATTGGCGTTTAATCAAAGGGGACGCACCTGGTTAAAACATAAAACACCAAGTATCCCTGTGATACAAAAATGGGCAAAAGCTCATTCTATGGTATCCATTTGTGGAAAAGAAATGCTTTGCATCGATATGAAAGCTACGGATTTACAAGCCTATGTGTTTAAAGCACCAACAGCCCGTACAGGTCATGATGACTTTCGCTATTCCCCACAATATATTGAAACATAAAAATAAAGACTCGACTTATAGTAGTAGGTCGAGTCTTTTCATATGTAACTATCTATTATTGCTCGATGGTCACGCCATCACAGCCATCTAATTCCATCACTTGTACACGTACCTTTTCCAAGTGAGATGTAGGAATATTTTTACCTACATAATCAGCGCGAATTGGTAATTCACGATGACCGCGATCAACTAGTACGGCTAATTGAATCGATTTAGGACGCCCAGAGGTCATCAATGCGTTTAAAGCAGCTCTAATTGTGCGTCCCGTATACAATACATCATCCACGAGGATAATGGTCTTTTCTGTAGTATCAATAGAGCATGGAGCTCCTTCCTTTGGACGCGTATCTCGATCATCGCGATACATGGCCACATTTAAAGGTTCACATTCAATATGAAGTCCCTCAATAGCATGAATTTCTGTTTGTAATCGTTTAGCAAGCATCACGCCACGTCGTTCAATGCCAACAATAACAGCATTAGAAAGTCCTTTATTACGTTCTAAGATTTCATGACCAATACGTCTAATGGCGCGTTTAATTGCGTCTCCATCCATTAAAATACGCTTTGTTTCCATAGTAGTATCCCTTATCTACGTTCTCTATATTCCTTAGCAAACTCGATACAATTTTGAAAATCCTCAGGTACTGGCGCTTCAAAATGCATCTCTTTTCCTGTAATTGGATGTACAATATCCAAGGTATGAGAATGAAGCACTTGCCCTTCTATAGGGAAATCCATGCGACGATAACCATAGAATGGGTCATTAACAACAGGATGCCCAATATGCGCAAAATGAACACGAATTTGATGGGTACGCCCAGTTTCCAACACACATTCTACTAATGTTTGATATCCATAGCGTTCAAGTACTTTAAAATGGGTAATAGCGTCCTTGCTATTTTCAAAAACTACAGCCATCTTCATGCGGTCTTTTGGATGTCGACCAATAGGTGCCTTAATAATCCCTTTTTCCTCTACAATATTACCTTGTACAAGAGCTAAATACGTGCGTTTAGCACTATGGGCTTTCACCTGCTCTGCCAAACCAATATGAGCGGCATCATTTTTTGCAGCCATCATTACACCAGAAGTGTCCTTATCTAAGCGATGTACAATACCAGGGCGAATTTCACCATTGATACCGGATAAATCCTTACAATGATGCAATAAGGCATTCACAAGAGTACCAGAGTAATTCCCTACTGCTGGATGTACCACCATACCACGTGGCTTATTAATAATAATGATGTCATGATCCTCATATAGATAATCTACAGGAATATCCTCAGGCAATACCTCTACAGATTCAGGTTCAGGAATCTCAACAGAAACTACGCTATCTACGTTAAGGCGTAGATTAGCTTACCAACCTTGCCATTGACCTGAACATGACCAGATTTTATAAGACTTTGGATATAACTACGAGACCCTTCTATTACTTCAGTCAAAAATACGTCAAGACGTTTTCCCTCTTGTTCCAAAGATACAATATATTCGTTCATCTATGACTCCTCATGTTCATTTATTAACAAATGATATATGATGCATGCAACACCGACACATATACCAATATCTGCGACATTAAAAATAGGCCAAATTCTAAAATCAAAAAAATCAACCACACCATGTAATACATAACGATCAATGCCATTGCCGATGGCACCAGAAATAAGTAATGCACTACCTATACGCAAGGAAATAGGGCCTCTATTAACCTTCTTATGATAGATAGCATACACAATAATCAAAATAAAAGCGACTACCAAAAAGAACCATCGTTGATTTGCTAACATACCAAAGGCAGCCCCACGATTTATAATATACGTTAAATGAAATACATTTTGTATAACAGACACTGATTCACCTATTGCAAAATGATTCATTACATAATATTTTGAGACTTGATCAAGTACAAGCCAAATAATTACAATTAAATAAAACAAAATTTACTCCCTTATCAAATATATATCTTAATAGTCCTATTATACTAAGTTACATGATTTTAGGCAAAATAAAAAGCCCCTCAATGAGGGGCGTATTTTATTTGTGATTACTCAGCGGAAATTACAGATACTGGGCAAACGGATTCGCAAGAACCGCAGTCGATGCAAGTATCGTTGATTTCGTATTTAGTTTCGCCTTCAGAAATAGCAGCAACTGGGCAAACAGATGCGCAAGAACCACATTTAATGCAACCATCAGCAATAACTCTCATGATAAACCTCCATAGGAACATTATAAAAGAAAACTTATTATTATCATTTAAAAAGGCACTTGCCTTAACTTCTGTTCTCATTATCACACAATAATAATTGAAAGTCAAACGAAAATGATAAAATTTTGTATATTATTTTGCATAACAATTGTTCCTTTTTATCATATAAAGTCTATGTTTATCATGATTTTGATATTTCTTTTCATTTATATATTCAAATATATCTTTCAATAATTGAGAATGCACCAATTATCATTTTTTTATCAAAAATACGTAGTAATATACTAGGAATTCAATTATCAATATTTATTATCATAAAAAAACTATTTTTTTTATTACAACAGATTTAACGCTTATCTATATTTTAATCTAACATATAAACTTCACTCTAAAAAAAGGCCGAATCATACGATTCGACCTCATTTATATTTATAAAGTAAAGTAATATCTTTACTATTATTCACTATATAACAATAATACTATTTTTTTCTTATAGCACTTAGAAAGATGTTAAGAATGTAAGTGTACCTAAAATAACGCCTGCAAGGTTTGGTACGATTAAAATATAATCACGTTTAGGTGATTTTGTCCAACCATATAATACCCAGATCAAACAGGATACTGCTGCAAATAATGGTTGCCATGGTTGACTAGGTTGACCATGAAGATTAGCAATTATTTGTGGGATATAGGCTAAAAATACAAATACACCAATAAATGCACCAATAGAACCAACTAACATGTTAAATCTTTCTTTTGTCATAGATGACCTCCTTATTCAACATTACATTATTATATCTTACACAATATACTATATCATATTTTTTTCGATGTAGTCAATTGTGTAAAATTAATCATGCAAATTAGTTTAATTCATATTGCTTTTGATTACACTTATATGTAATCTATATTAAAATCATATAGGCTAAAATCATAAAAAACGGCTCTATAATAAATGTTGGGGTGACACCACTACGGTGTCACTTCCAACATTATTTTTTTACAAAAAATAAGCATATAAGGCTCACATGCTTTACAATAAAAGTGTCAAAGTCCTAAAGAAAGGATGTGAGCTTATATGCCTACTACTGATTATACTGAATTTTTACATAATGTAAAACAAGAATATATTACAAATAGCTACGAATTGGACGGAACATTTATTTTTGACATAGAAGTACCGGTAACACCACATATTTGCCCAAAATGCGGAGAAACTACAGAGCGTATTAAAGATTACCGCATACGTACGGTAAAATTTGGAAAAGTACAACGAGGACCATTAATTGGAAAATATAGACAACGTCGATATATTTGCCCTCATTGTAAGCACTCTTTTTCCGAGACCAATCCATTTGTACGAAAAACATATGCAACTAAGTATAACCAATATTAATTTGTTATTTGATAAACTTACTGAAAGTGTAACCTATACTGCTATCGCTAACGAGTGTGATACATCTATTACTACAGTATTACGCTATTGCTCTATGATTACTATACCTAAGCCTAAAACATTACCTACTGTTATTGGTATTGATGAATTCAAAGGAAATGCGGAAGGTCATCAATACCAAGTCAATTTAACCAATCCAGATACACATGAAATATTAGACATTTTACCGAAACGTGATACGCAAGCATTAATCCGCTATTTTGCATCATTTAAACATAAAGATCGCGTACAAGTTAAGTTTATTGTAATGGATATGTCCATACAGTTTAAACGCATCATGGAGGCGCTATTTCCACATGCACACATTATCTGTGATAGATACCATGTGTGTCGACTTGTGGATTGGGCGGTAGCGCGAGTTAGAAAACATGAGCAACATAAACTGGCTGCTTATTCACGTATGTTAAAACAGAATCGACGTGTGCTAATGAAACATCCAGATCATTTAACGGAAGCTGAACACATTAAGCTCTGTGAAATACTTCGAATTTCTGAAGATTTACGAAAAGCATATGCTTTAAAACTATCTTTTAGAAAAATCTTTTCAACCTATGGTAAACAAGGGATAGCTACACATTTAAAGCATTGGTTAGAATTAGTGAAAGCATCTGGTTTGAAAGAATTTAATAACTTCTTTACATCGTTTCCTGCATGGATGACTCAATTAACTAATGCATTCTTATTACCATATTCCAATGGATATACAGAAGGAACTAACAACAAGATTAAGGTATTAAAACGAATAAGCTATGGACTTCGCCATTTTGGTAGATTTAAAGTACGTATTCTACTTTTGAGCAAAAAAGAATGGCACCAACCATACATATGATTGGTGCCAAAGAAGGCTCGTAGGGTGAACACCCCAACATTTGACAGAGAGCCTAAAAAACGAGGCCGAATCTTACGATTCGACCTCGTGTGTGCTTGTATAGTAGAGTAACCTATCCCCTATTATTTACCAGGGAAGAATGGCCATACCATTGGGATAATAATTAAGCTTACTACGAAGCAAACTAAGATCAATGGAACGCCGGCTTTTACATAGTCTGTAAATTTGTATTGGCCAGGACCAAGTACTAATGTATTTGGAGGTGTACCTACAGGTGTACCAAATGCACAAGATGCAGCAACGCCGATAGCCATCAATACAGCATGAGGGTCAGCGCCCATACCTTGAGCAATGGAGATACCGATAGGAGCCAACAATGCACAAGATGCTGTGTTAGACATAAATTGAGTCATAACACAAGACAAGATGAACAATACTGCTGTAGCAAAGTAAGGGCTAGGATCGGAACCCATAACGCCGATTACTGCATTAGCAATCATTTTACCTGCACCAGATTGGTCAAGTGCAGTTGCTACTGGCATCATACCAGCGAATAAGAAGATTGTTACCCAGTCAATGGATGTGTAAGCTTGTTTTTCGTTCAAGCAACCAGTTAATACGCAAAGCATTGCGCCAATAACTGCAACCATGCTCAATGGTAAGTTAATACCATAGCCTTTTAGGAAGTCACCTAAAATCATAGCGATGATTACGCCTAAAAGAATAAGACCAGAGAATAATTGTTTCTTAGGATCGTTAGAAATATCTTCAGCAGCTACTTCTTGTTCAACATCGCCAGCATCAGAGATTTCATGTTTAGGTAATAAATGTTTACCAATGAGCATCATGAAAATAATAGTAGCAATAGTCAAAGGAATACCGATCCAAGCAAATTCAAAGAAACCAAATGGTTTTTCACCAAATTTAGCCAATGTACCACTTACAATAATGTTTGGAGGTGTACCAACCATTGTAATGATACCACCGATACCTGCAGCAAATGCTAAAGGCATCAATTGACGAGAAGCAGGAATCTTCGCAACAGCACAGATACCTACAACTACTGGAAGTAATGCAGCTGTTGTACCAGTGTTGGACAAGAATGCAGACATAGTTGCCGTAACAACCATGATGGCAAGCATTAAGCCATTTTCGCTAGTACCTGCATGAGATACTACTGTTTCCCCAATTTTTGAGCTAAACCAGTGTAGAACAATGCAGCACCAACAACGAACATGCCAGCGAACAACACAACTGTACTATCAGATAAACCAGAGAATACAACCTTAGGAGTAATAATCCCCATAAGGCCAAGTGTAATAGCACCGCCTAAAGAAGTAATAGCTAATGGAATAATTTCCGTAACGAATAAAACAGCCATGACTGCAAGGACGATTAAGGTTTGTTCTGCAGTACCCATACATCATCATCTCCCTTCAGAGAAATGCACTGATTATAGTTATATGAGATACACAAGATAGCTTACAATGCTAATAGCACAAGCCATCATAAAAGTTATACCATAACCCTCTTTAGTTTTCGGATAGCCAAAAAATAAGGTTTCACCTAAAAATCCTCGGCGATTAAACCAAGTATATTTAGTTCTACGTTGAAACCATTTAGCTTTTCCTTCATTACCGATAATCAGTGCAGTAATAAAAAATACAATAAATGCCCAAATAAAACAAATCAGTATTTTTAATTCTATAGATACCAAGTGACCACCTCTACTATATCAAAAAGCACTGAAAGGTTATTGTGTGAATTCTTGTATCACCTAATGACCGATCTGACAAAGCATTTATTGCTAATATCCCTCTTTTTTGTATGTTTAAATACTATTAAGAGATTTTTTTATTCACCAATAGGTGTACCGCAAAAGGCACACCTTGGTGAATAAATATTAAATTAATGGCTAGACAACATAGCAAGCATTGTACCTGCTGCTACTGCTGTACCAATAACACCAGCTACGTTCGGACCCATAGCATGCATGAGCAAGAAGTTTGCTGGGTTAGCTTTGCACCTACTACTTGAGATACACGAGCTGCCATTGGAACCGCGGATACACCAGCAGAACCAATAAGTGGATTAGTTTTACCACCGTCAACCATGCTCATCAACTTACCAAATAATACGCCACCAGCTGTGCCACCGATAAATGCAACCAAACCTAAGCAAATGATAAGGAGCGTTTGTACACTTAAGAAGTGTTCCGCACTCATTGTTAAGCCAGTACCAGTTGCTAAGAAGATAGTAACAGTATTGATCAACGCATTTTGAGATGTATCGGACAAACGATCAGTTACGCCAGATTCACGGAACAAGTTACCTAACATCAACATACCTAAAAGGGATGTAATGGAAGGAAGTAATAAGGAAATGAAGATTGTAGCAACAATTGGGAATACGATTTTTTCAAAACGTGTAACATCACGCAATTGTTCCATAACAATTTCACGTTCTTTTTGAGTAGTGAATAACTTCATTACAGGTGGTTGAATCAACGGTACTAAGGACATATAAGAATATGCAGCAACCGCGATTGCACCTAATAAATGAGGAGCTAGTTTAGTAGCCAAATAAATGGATGTAGGGCCATCAGCACCACCGATGATACCGATAGCAGCTGCTTCTTGAGCTGTAAAGCCAAGCATCATTGCGCCACCTAAAGCAACGAATACGCCGATTTGTGCAGCAGCACCTAAAAGCAATGTTTTAGGGTTCGCAATGAGCGGACCAAAGTCAGTCATTGCACCTACACCTAGAAATTAATGGTGGGAAGATTTCTTGGGAGATACCTGCACTAATAAGTGCCATAACGCCTTCTTCAAAACCGTTACGAGGAATGTTAGCAAGTACACAACCAAACGCAATCGGACCCAACAATAATGGTTCAAACTCTCTAGCAAATGCCAAATATAATAGGATTAAACCTACAAGAATCATAATAGCATTGCCCGTTGTAAATGCGAGGAACCCGCTATCGTTTATAACAGATTGAATCGCAACAGCAAAAGCCTCCATATGCGTTCCCCTTTCACAAATATAAAATTGTTATATGACGCGGCGCACCCGCGCCATACTACAATACTTGGTATTAGCCAAGAACAACCATGTCATCGCCAGTGGATACAGTTTGGTTAGCAGATACGCGAACTTCAGAAACTACAGCATCATGTGGAGCTGCGATTTCGTTTTGCATTTTCATAGCTTCAAGAATCAACAAAGTTTCGCCTTTTTTAACTGCTTGGCCAGCAGATACTGCTACAGATAGGATTTTACCAGGCATTGGAGCTTTTACAGTTTCAGCACCTGCTGGAACTGGAGCTGCTGCTGCAGCTGGAGCTGGAGCTGGAGCTGGTGCAGGAGCTGCTTTAGGAGCTGCTGCTGGAGCTGCTTTAGGAGCTGCTGCAGGAGCTGCGCCTTTTACTTCATTAACTTCTACATCATATGCTGTGCCATTTACTGTAACATTGAATTTTTTCATCTTAAATTCCTCCAAAATGTGTATGTCTACACAATACTTACAAATTTTTATTTACACATATTAATCTGATAATCCTATCGATTACCGAATTAAGTGACACTGTTAACGAGTACCACGTACGCGACCTTCCATTTTCCAGTTGTAGCTTACAATTGGACGGATGTGCGCAATTTGATCAGCGGAATAACCCATTGCTGATAATGCACCAACGATAACCGCTACTACATCTTGAGATGGAGCTTTACCGTTAGTTGCTGTAGCATTGTTCATTACAAATGCCTCCTAAAATAATATTAACCTCTACCGCTTAAACGACCTTCTAAGCGCCATTTAGCACTAGTTGCTGTAGGTCGAATAGATGCAATTTGTTCAGATGAGTACCCCATCGCCACAATGGCACCTACGATAGCTGCTACTACTTCATCCTCATTTTGAGCGGATGCACTTGGCGTTGCTACAGGAGCTGCTGCTGGAGCTGCTACAGTTGTACTTGCTTCAGGGGCTTTTTTTTTCTTAGTAGGATCGATCATATGCACGATTTGCATCAATACGCCTAAAAGAATTAGCACCACAAACACAACTGTCATATTAATAGCCATAATTAGCCAAGGATTGGTAGTAACTGCTTGTCCTTCCATAATCATTCCCCTTTCTAAAAAATTAGTAAAGAAAGGTATCTCCCAAATTCGATGATATATTTACCGAATCGAATTATAATGGAATATTACCATGTTTCTTTGGAGCACGGTTTTCACGTTTGCTTGCAAGCATAGCCAATGCATTGATAACTGCTGGACGAGTTTGTTTTGGTTCGATTACAACATCTACGAAGCCACGTTCTGCAGCTTTGTAAGGAGTTGCGAATTCTTCCACGTATTTAGCTGTTTTAGCATCTTTATCTTCATCTTTCTTGAAGATAATGTTAGCTGCACCAGCAGGACCCATTACAGCAATTTCGGATGTAGGCCAAGCGTATACTTGGTCAGCACCTAAGTCTTGGGAACACATTGCGAGGTAGGAACCGCCGTATGCTTTACGAGTGATAACAGTAATTTTAGGTACTGTTGCTTCAGAGTAAGCATACAACATTTTAGCACCATGACGAATGATACCGCCCCATTCTTGATTTGTGCCAGGCAAGAAACCAGGAACGTCAACGAAGTTAACGATTGGAATATTGAAAGCATCACAGAAACGGATGAAACGGGAAGATTTGTCAGATGCATTGATGTCCAAGCAACCAGCCATTACTTTTGGTTGGTTAGCAATGATACCAACGGATTGACCATCAAAACGTGCGAAGCAAGTGATGATGTTTGTAGCATAGAATGGTTGAACTTCATAGTATTCACCATTATCTACTGTAGCAGCGATAACATCTTTCATGTCGTAAGGCATGTTGCTGTTATCAGGTAACAAGCTATTAAGACCTTCGTCTTCACGAGTTGGGTCATCACCAGTGTCTACCAATGGAGCGTCTTCCATGTTGTTAGAAGGCAAGAAACCTAACAAGTAACGAATTTGAGCGATACAATCATCTTCATCTTCAGCTGCAAAGTGAGCAACACCGGACACAGAGTTGTGAGCCATTGCACCACCAAGATCTTCAGCTGTTACTTCTTCACCTGTTACAGATTTAATAACTGCAGGACCAGTGATGAACATTTGAGATGTGTTTTTAACCATGTAGATGAAGTCAGTCAATGCTGGAGAATAAACAGCACCACCTGCACAAGGTCCCATGATTACGGAAATTTGTGGAATAACGCCAGATGCATTTGTATTTTCAAAGAAAATTTTACCGTAACCAGCAAGAGCATCTACTGCTTCTTGGATACGCGCACCGCCGGAATCATTGATACCAACGATAGGAGCACCCATTTCATTGCTAAACGTTGTACTTTAACGATTTTAGCAGCGTGCATTTCACCAAGAGAACCACCTTCTACGGTGAAGTCTTGTGCGAATGCATATACCAAACGACCATCGATAGTACCGTAACCAGTTACTACGCCTTCGCCTGGTAATTCTTTTTTCTCTTGACCGAAGTTAACACAGCGATGTTTAACAAATTGGTCAAGTTCAACAAAAGAGTTGTCATCGAATAATTTCGCCAAACGTTCACGAGCAGTCATTTTGCCTTGAGCATGTTGTTTCTCAACGCGTTTTTCACCGCCACCAGCTTTTACTTTAGCTAGCTTTTCGTGCAACAACTCGATTTTTTCTTGCACTGTTTGCATGTCAGCACCTCCATAAAAAAAACTTGTTACATTATTATTTTATTTCATTCGTTGACAAAGTTCAAGTAAAACGCCACCAGTCGCTTTAGGATGAAGGAATGCAATAGCGGAGCCGCCTGCGCCGTAACGAGGTTTTTCATCAATCATTTTAATACCTTTTGCCATAAGATCAGCAATAGCATTTTCAATATTATCTACACGTAATGCAACGTGTTGGATACCATCACGGCCGCCATTTTTTTCGATGAATTTACCGATAGGGCCATCTGGAGTAGTAGTTTCTAAGAATTCTAATTCAGCATCGCCACATGGGAAGAAGGATACTTTTACTTTTTGTTCTTCTACTACTTCATCTTCTGGAAGATGTTCAATACCTAAAGCATTTTTATAAAATTCTTTAGTTGCTGCTAAGTCATTAACACCAATACCGATGTGATCCACTTGTAATACTTTAAAAGCCATTTCGATTATCTCCTTTTTAAGGCTAAATCTCTAATGCTAAGTAGTCGCCGTCTACTTTAGCACGCTTGTCATTACGCCGTTAACAACTGTATATGGGTCGTTTTCACGCTCATTGACAGCTGCCACTTGGCTATTAAATTCGTCGCTTGTAATGATTTTTCAGCTACATAACGACCAATTTGTTCATTAATCATTGCGATGATTTCATCACGAGTACGTTCTGCGCGACGAGATTCCAATTCACCAGAATCTTCAAGATACTCAAAATGTTCATCTAAGGCTTCGATGAGTTCATCTACGCCTTGGTCTTTACTAGCAATTGTGCGCTTAATTGGTGGGCGCCATTTTACTTCACGAGAGTCAAGGTCAAGCATCATTTCAATTTCAACATTCAAACGATCGCAACCATCTCGGTCAGCTTTATTGATAGCAAATACATCGCCGATTTCAAGAATACCCGCTTTAATAGCTTGGATATCATCACCGAGACCTGGAACAAGTACAACCAATGTAGTATCTGCATTTTTTACGATATCTACTTCGGATTGACCTACGCCTACAGTTTCAATGATAACTATATCCATGCCAAAGGCATCCATTAATTTAACAACGTCTGCAGTCTTTTTGGATAAACCACCAAGACTACCACGCGTACCCATGCTTCGAATGAAAACATTTTCGTTTAATGTTAAATCATTCATACGAATACGGTCCCCCAAGATAGCGCCACCTGAGAATGGGCTAGTTGGGTCGATGGCAACGATGCCGACTGTTTTACCTTGATCTAAGTAGTGTTTTACTACTTTATCGGTCAAAGTACTTTTACCAGCACCAGGGGCCCCTGTGATACCGAGAATACGTGCACGCCCTGTTTTAGGGTAAATGGCCTTCATTATTTCGATGGCATTATCATACTCATTTTCTACAGCGGTAATGGACCGTGCTAAGGCTAGTCGAGAACCTTCAAAGAGGCCTTTAACTAAATCCATTCGCCTCACCACCTATCTTAGAATATGGGAATAGAGGGGGAGTCAGCCATTCCAGTTGAACCCCTCTCATCCTATTAATTATTTTACGTGTTCGTTGATGAATTTTACAATATCACCAGTTGGTGTACCAGGTGTGAATACAGCTGCTACGCCAGCTTCTTTCAAGCCAGGAATATCAGCATCAGGAATAACGCCACCACCGATTACTAATACATCGCCCATGCCTTTTTCTTTCAAAAGCTCAACGATTTTAGGGAACAATGTGTTGTGAGCACCGGAAAGAAGGGATAATGCAACTACATTAACGTCTTCAGAAAGAGCTGCTTCAACGATTTGTTCTGGAGTTTGACGAAGACCTGTGTAGATTACTTCGAAACCAGCATCGCGAAGTGCGCGTGCTACTACTTTTGCACCACGGTCATGACCATCAAGACCTGGTTTTGCTACGATTACTCTAATACGTTTTTCTGCCATGATTTATTACCTCCGAAATTAGCCGATATTATAATGTGGAATGAGCTTCATATTCACCGAATACTTCGCGCAATACATTACAAATTTCACCCAAAGTAGCATATGTTTTAACTGCGTCAAGAATTAATGGCATCAAGTTAACGTTTTCGTCAGCTGCACCAACTTTAAGAGCTGCTAATGCTGCATCAACTGCTGCTTGGTCGCGGTTAGCACGAACTGCTTGAGTTTTCTTGGATTGGTTAACACCTACGGAAGCGTCTACGCGAAGCAAGTCTTTTGGAGCTTCTTCTTCAACTTGGAATTTGTTTACGCCAACGATTGTGCGCAAGCCAGATTCTACTTCCATTTGCCATTTGTAAGCGGATTCTTGAATTTCTTTTTGGATGTAGCCTTTTTCGATTGCTACTACAGCGCCGCCCATTTCATCAATTTTTCTTGATGTAAGACATAGCTTCGTCATAGATAGCGTTAGTCATAGCTTCTACATAGTAGGAACCACCCAATGGGTCAACTACGTCAGCTAAACCAGATTCGTAAGCCACGATTTGTTGTGTACGAAGAGCTACTTGTACAGATGCTTCTGTAGGAAGAGCCAATGCTTCGTCACGGGAGTTTGTATGTAAGGATTGAGTACCGCCCATTACAGCAGCTGCAGTTTGAAGAGCAACACGAACGATGTTGTTATCAACTTGTTGTGCAGTCAACATGGAACCAGCTGTTTGAGTATGTACACGAAGCATCATGGATTTTGGTTTTTTAGCACCAAAACGTTCTTTCATGATAGTTGCCCATAAGCGACGGGATGCGCGGAATTTAGCAACTTCTTCAAGTACATTGTTATGAGCATTCCAGAAGAAGGAAAGACGACCAGCGAAGGAGTCAACGTCAAGACCAGCTTTCAAAGCTGCTTCTACGTACGCAATACCATCAGCAATTGTAAATGCGATTTCTTGCGCTGCTGTGGAACCTGCTTCACGGATATGGTAACCGGAAATGGAGATTGTATTCCATTTTGGAACATTTTGAGAACAATATTCGAAGATATTAGTGATCAAACGCATGGATGGTTTTGGAGGGAAAATGTAAGTACCACGAGCTGCGTACTCTTTCAAAATATCATTTTGAATTGTACCCATCAATTCTGTGGATGGTACGCCTTGTTTCAGCTACTGCGATATACATTGCCAACAAAACGGACGCTGGAGCGTTGATTGTCATGGATGTGGATACTTTGCCAAGGTCGATGCCGTCGAACAAGATTTCCATATCTTTCAAGGAGTCAATCGCTACACCTACTTTACCAACTTCGCCTTCTGCAACAACATCGTCGGAGTCGTAACCAATTTGTGTAGGTAAGTCAAATGCACAGGAAAGACCAGTTGCACCGGACTCGATTAAGTAGCGGTAACGTTTATTGGATTCTTCTGCTGTAGCGAAGCCTGCATACATACGCATAGTCCAGAAACGACCACGGTACATTGTAGGTTGTACGCCACGAGTGTAAGGGAATTCGCCAGGCATTCCCAAATCGCGTTCATAGTCAAAGCCTTCGATATCAACTGGTGTGTACACACGGTTGTATTTCAAGTTTTGACGTTCTGGAGTTTTTGCACTTCTTTCGTCACAAAGTTTGTTATACTCAGCAATTTGGGCTTTTAAGTTTTCGTAAGCCATGTTTTCATCATCCTCCTAAAAAAAAACAGGTTTATTTTTTCATGCTTCCAGTTTCTGTGAAGCGTTTATGCCAAGAAAGAGCTTCGTCGAGCAACATTGGTGTATGGGCATTTTTAGTTGCAGCGAGTGCCTTTTCGAGGTATTCAGTTAACATAGGTTTGTAGTCTGGGTGAGCACATTTTTCAATGATCAAACGAGCTCTTTCCACTGGGCTCAAACCACGACAGTCAGCAACACCTTGTTCTGTACAGAAAATCATAGTGTCATGTTCTGGGTGATCCACATGAGATACATATGGAACGATAGAACTGATGTCGCCATTTTTAGCAACGGAATTAGTGCAGAAAATAGTGAGATATGCACTACGTGCAAAGTCACCAGAACCGCCAATACCGTTCATCATTTTTGTACCCATAATATGAGTAGAGTTTACATTGCCAAAAATATCAAATTCAATTGCAGTATTCATGGCAATAACGCCAATACGACGTGCGATACCAGGGTTGTTAGAAATTTCTTGCGGACGAAGAATAATTTTCTTACGGTATTCGTCGATATTAGCATAGAAACGTTTTAATCCATCTGGAGAAGGACTTAATGCAGTACCGGAACATACAGTTACTTTACCAGCATCGATCAAGTCGAACATACCATCTTGGATTACTTCTGTGTAAATGGACAAATCTGTGAATGGACCTTTAGCCAGCCACTGATTACCGCATTTGCTACAGAACCTACACCAGATTGTAATGGAAGCAAGTTTTGAGGTAAACGACCTTCTGCAATTTCTTGTTCGAAGAAGTTGATAAGATGTTGACTCATTGCTTTCGCATCATCATCGATAGGAGCCAATGGTCTAGTTGTATCAGGAACGTCACAAGCAACTACTGCAACAATTTTACTTGGATCACAAGGGATTGCTTCAGTACCAATACGATCACCAGCTGTTTCTAATGGAATTGGTTTACGGAATGGTGGATCAAGTGGTTCATAGATATCATGCATACCAACCAAGGACAATGGTTGAGATACGTTAACTTCTACGATTACCTTTTTAGCCTTGCTAACAAATGTTGGAGAATTACCAACAGATGTAGTAGGTACTAAGGAGCCATCTTCATTGATTTGACATACTTCAATAATTGCAACGTCTAAATCACCGAAGAAACCATAACGAACATTTTGTGCCATTGTGCTCAAATGCATGTCGATGTATTTAACCGCACCGCTATTTAAAGCTTTACGTGTATCCCCATTAGTTTGATATGGGAAACGACGGTTAATACCATTAGCACGTGTTAACGCACCGTCAGCTTCATCACCTACAGAAGCACCTGTCCATAAATCAATTTTGAATGGTTCTTTTTCCATTCTTTCTGCCAAAGCTAAAGGTACAGCTTTGCATAACCAGATGGAGTAAAGCCGGAAATACCAACTTTATCATTAGGGTTAATCAATTGAGCTGCTTCAAAAGCTGAGACAATTTTGCCTTGGAGGGCCGCATTTTTAACGCGATCTTTGATGTCTATCATCGTACCATCTCCTTCAAATCACCTTGTTAAACGATAGTTGATCAATTTCTTGGTCTAACTCGTTCCTTAAACCTACTTCATCGTATGCTTTTACAAGTTCATTGTCAACTTATATGCATAAAATGTATTTTTTGTCACATATTTATATGGTATTATGACTAAAAGTCATGGATTTTTCATGTTTCACATAAATTAAATTCACATCGTTATAACCCACAGGAATTATCGATATACTTTTCATATATATTGTAAAAAAAAGGGGCAATCGAGAAACACTATACAGGATATAGAGTTTCTTCGATTTGCCCCACTATGTTCAAACTGACGTCTATGGAATATTGAATTATAAAATCTTGAGGATTTCTGCTTTCAATCGAAAAGTTTCGATGCGTTTTAATTATGATTAATTATGGTAGGTTTTTGCTGTGCTTTCACAAAAGCACCTACCCACCCCATCAATAGCCAAAATGTAATCGTTACTTGATGACTATATAACTCAAAATCGGACAATCCACTTACAAGAACCCCTACGGCTAAAGCCCCTACACCGATTGATGCAGCTTTACGGAATACATCCCCTTGCAATCGTATAGATGTAATAACATGTCCTAATAATACAGTTATAAAGAAATCAATCCTGGTATGCCTATTTCTGCCAACATATTGAGATATAAATTATGTGCATGATACATCAATACATTGGGACCTTGAATATAGTAGTTATAATCAGGATAAACTAAATAGAATGTATTCCATCCAATCCCCCATATAGGATTCTCACGAACAATATACATGGTACTATCCCACAGAGCCCATCGCAGATCAGCAGATGTATCATGACCTTGGAATATAGACCAAAGGCGGGTCGCAATTTCCCCATCATAGAAATAAAGAATAATAGGAACTGCTAAAAGGGATAGTAACAAACGGCGCTCCACAAAGATGCCCCAATATATCACCATAGCACCAAAACTAATCCAGATGCCCCGTGAATAGGTTAATATCAAGGTAACAAATAATATAAGAGCTACAGGTATCATCATATAAATCTGTTTCTTATAGGCTTTCGATAAGATTTTATTTGTTAACCCTTTCCAATATACCAATAAATAACTGATACTAACACTGAGGATCATCAATAGATAAGCACCTAGTAGATTTGGATTCATCAATGTCGACGACATACGGCGCATCAATTTTGGAAATTGGGTGGCATCTACCCATTCATTAATATGCTGATTAGGAACAAAAATATATTCATAAACCCCAATAAAACATACAAGAATCGCAGTACCTAATACGCATTGAAGAAAATAGCGCCATTGTTTTGGTGTGCTAATATACGTCCGAACTAGATAGTATATACCACCACCTGCTATAATTTGATAAAACCAGCTCGACAAAGCCCATTGAGCATTATCAGATAATGCAGCAGATACACCAGTCCATAGGACAAAAAACATAACCGTCCAAGACAACCAACCTGTAGGCAAGCTAAGATTGCGCCGTCTTACTAAATCAATAAAAGCAATTCCTATGGCAAGCCATAAGAGTACATCCCCCACCATTGGTTGCAAAGGCATAGCAATGACTACACCATAAATAAGCCGTTCAATGTAAAACTTTAATTTCGTTTCTGTTGGAAATAATGAGTGTTCCATAATAATTACCTAGTGGCTCAGGCGGTCTTGTAACCAAGCACGAGCTTCGCCAAGAATATATAATGATCCACATACAACAATGTTATCTCCAGCTTGAGTTGACCGTAAGGCTAACTCTAGAGCATCGCTTACGGACTCTTCCGTTTGGGCCACAACTTGTTTAACACATTGACGGACATTTTCCACCAACTGCTCTGGTATTTCCGTACGAGGTGTAGGCGCTGCCACAGCAATAACCGTATCCTTCGGTTTTACAACCTCACGGATAATACCATTTTCGTCTTTATCCGACAAAATAGCCATTACAATTGTTTTTGGTTTATCTTCAAACAATTCTTGATACGTCATGTTAAAAGATTCTGCGCCCGCAGCATTATGAGCTCCATCAAAAATGAAGGTTCTATCCAAGGCTTTTTTGATTTCAAAGCGACCAGCCCAAGTAGCACGAGCAAAGCCTTCACGCATTGTTTCTTCACTAATAGCATCATCCTGTTCCATTACAAGACGAACTGCCTGCAGGGCACATGCTAAATTAACAGACTGATGAACGCCAGCCATTGTTGTAAACAACATAGCCGGTGCCATATCGACTGCACTGATGGTCATAATCTGACCACCTGGCACTACACTGCGACTATCGATGCCAAACTTTCTATTAAAAATATATAATGGCGCATGCTTTCCTTCGCGGCCTCTTCGATAACACCTAATGGTCCACCTTGTGCAGCAGTTACAATAGGAACGCCCTCTTTAATAATCCCCGCCTTATGTTTAGCGATCTCTTCGACCGTATCACCACAATAGGCTTGATGATCTAGCGTAACATTAGTTATAACGGAAACTATAGGTTTCACAATATTAGTTGAATCAAGCAATCCGCCTAAGCCAGCTTCAACAACAGCATAGTCCACACCTTGTTCTTTAAAAAACAAGAATGCTGCTGCTGTTAATATTTCAAATTGTGTAGGTGGCTCTACGCCATCAGCAATAATTTGTTCTACACCTTGGCGAACACGACTAATTAATTCACCAAAAGCATCCTTACTGATTTGGACATCATTAATTTCTATACGCTCCGTATAAGATTCAAGGTGAGGCGATGTAAATCGCCCCACCCGTAATCCACTGGTAAATAGAGCATACGAAATATAAGTTGTTACGGAACCTTTTCCATTAGTTCCTGTAACATGAATGATTTTATAATCTCGTTCAGGATTCCCTAACGCTTGCATTAATGCTTGAATGCGCTCCAATCCAGGTTTGATACCAAAGGATGAAGTATCTTCTAAATACGCTAAGGCTTCTTCGTATGTCATATAAACCTCCTATAAGGTTTTTAAGAATTCTTCACGTTCTAACAACGCTTGCTGTTTTTGTTTATATTCTTCTAATTTTTCTTTTTCTTTAGCAACTACTGCTTCAGGTGCTTTTGCTAGGAAGCCTTGGTTGTTCAATTTACCTTCTAAACGTGCAATTTCTTTTTGCATTTGAACCTTTTCTTTCTCGATACGTTCTTTTTCTTTATCTGCATCGATAAGGTCTTTCAAAAGAAGGTATACCTCCATACCATTTACAACTGTTACGGTTGCATTTTCTGGTTTCGGATCATTAGCGCCTAAGATTGTTACCTTTTCAGCCCAAGCAAGTGTAACGAAATAATCGCTATGACTAGCTACAGCTTGTGCTATGGACGCATCAGTTGGGGCCACAATAACTTCTGCTTTTTTGCCTAATGGTACATTCATTTCGGCACGCATGTTACGAATGCCCTTGATAGCATCCATCATAATTTCCATATGACGTGCCGCATCCGTAAGATTTGTGAAAGATAATGCTTCCGGCCATTTAGCAACGACGATACTATCCCCTTCGTGAGGTAAGTGTTGCCAAATATGTTCTGTAACAAACGGCATAAATGGATGTAACAATTCTAGCATATGACGCAAGATAGTTACGAGCAAGTATTGAACAGTACGACGGTCGCGTTCATTAGCATCGCTATACAAACGAGGTTTAGCGAGTTCAATGTACCAGTCGCAATACGTATTCCAAATAAAATCATATACGGAGCTTGCCGCTTCACCAAGTTCAAATTTATCAAGGTTAGCAGTAATGTTTTGTACAGTTTCATTATATTTCTACAATCCATTTATCCGCCAATGTCAAATCAGACTCAGTTGGAACAAAGCTTTCATCATAATTCGTCAAATTCATAAGAACGAATTTGGACGCATTCCAAATCTTATTGGCGAAGTTGCGATTTGCTTCCACACGTTCCATGTAGAAACGCATGTCATTACCTGGTGTATTGCCTGTTACAAGGGTAAAGCGCAATGCATCAGCACCATATTCACCGATAACATCTAACGGGTTGATACCATTACCCAAGGATTTACTCATCTTACGCCCTTGGCTATCGCGTACAAGACCATGAATGAATACATGTTTGAATGGAATTTCATCTTCAAATTCAAGAGCCATGAAAATCATGCGAGCAACCCAGAAGAAGATGATATCGTAACCAGTTACGAGAACGCTAGTTGGATACCATTGTTTGAGTTCAGCCGTTTGTTCAGGCCAACCCATCGTAGCAAATGGCCATAAGCCAGAACTAAACCATGTATCAAGAACGTCTGGATCTTGTGTTACATGACCATGGCAATGAGGGCATTCTGTAATATCTTCACGGCTAACGATAGTTTCACCACAGTCATCACAATACCAGGCTGGAATACGATGGCCCCACCATAATTGACGAGAAATCGTCCAGTCACGGATATTTTCGAGCCAATTTACATAAGTTTTAGTAAATCGTTCTGGAACAAATTGAACGTCCCCGTCTTTAACAACTTTTAATGCTGGTTCAGCAAGTGGTTTCATATCTACAAACCATTGTTTAGAAACCATTGGTTCGATAATTGTATTACAACGAGAACAATGACCTACTGCATGGTCATGATCATCGATTTTTTCCAGTAAACCTAATTCTTGAAGCTCTACTACCACTTGTTTACGCGCTTCTTCGCGTGTCATACCGTTAAATTTGCCAGCCCCTTCGTTCATTGTGGCATCATTGTTCATAACAACGATGGATTCTAAATTATGGCGTTGCCCCATTTCAAAGTCATTAGGGTCATGAGCAGGTGTAATTTTTACACAACCTGTACCAAAGCTTGCATCTACATAGTCATCGGCAATGACAGGAATTTCACGGTTAACGAATGGCAAGATTAATGTTTTACCGATGAGGTCTTTATAACGATCATCTTCAGGGTTTACGGCTACTGCTACGTCACCAAACATAGTTTCTGGACGTGTTGTAGCCACAACAACAAAGCGGCCTTCTTCCCCCTTTACAGGATATTTAATATGCCATAAATGGCCATGCTCATCTTCATGTTCCACTTCTACATCAGACAAAGCTGTAGCACAACGTGGGCACCAGTTGATGATACGTTCACCACGGTAAATCAAACCTTTTTCATAAAGTTTTACGAATACTTCGCGCACTGCATGATAGTAGCCATCATCCAAGGTAAAACGCTCGCGGCTCCAGTCACAAGATGCGCCTAAACTGCGAATTTGTTTAACGATAGTATCGCCGTATTCTTTCTTCCATTCCCAAACGCGTTCTACGAATTTTTCACGACCTAAATCATAGCGGGATTTTCCCTCTTCCTTAGCGAGCATTTCCTCTACTTTAATTTGCGTCGCAATACCCGCATGGTCGGTGCCAGGCATCCATAACACATTGTAACCTTGCATACGTTTAAACGAATCAAGATATCTTGTAATGTATTATCGAGCGCATGCCCCATATGCAACATACCTGTAACATTTGGTGGTGGCAATACGATGCTAAACGGCTCCTTATCAGTGTCCACTTCTTCGTGAAAGTAACCTTGGTTTTCCCAATAGGAATACCATTTACTTTCGATTTCACCAGGATTGTAGGTGGTTAAATTTTCGTAGGTTTTCATCGTTCCTCCTGAAAGTAAGTACTTATCGTCTCATCACTTTAGCTAACACAAAGAGGCTAGTTTCATATAATAATATCATCGGCAATGCAATCATAGTCTGAGAAAACATATCCGGTGTAGGTGAAATTACTGCACCTATGATAAAGGAAAGCAAAATAAATAGTTTGCGTTTCTTCTTTAAAAATTGGGATGTAATTAAATTAAAATATCCCATAATAATAATTATCAGCGGCAGTTCAAATATAAAGCCGAACGGCAGCACAAAGGCTAACACAAAATCCATATATTGGCCGATAGAAAACATCGGTTGTAACTCATCTGTAGCAAAGCCCATAAAGAACTTAACAGCAGCGGGCAATACCAATGCATAGGAAAATAGAATGCCTATTAGAAACAACAAAAAGGCTACTGGTAAAATCCAATTTGACAGATGTTTTTCACGAGCTGTCAACGCAGGTTTTACAAAGAGCCATATTTGATGCAATATGATAGGCGATGCCATAATCATGCCGCCCGCAATAGATACCTTCATATAGGTAAAAAAGGCTTCTGTAGGACGCATATAATATAATTTGCCAGCAGGGGCCAATAAAATATCTAATAAAACATCTACATAATAATAAGCTATCCCTGTTCCTATAATAATGGAAATGACCATAATTATAATGCGTCTACGAAGCTCTGACAAATGACCTACTAACGATAGGTTAGCAGCTTCATCCATCATTTTTTGTTCCATCTCCGTATACAACGGTTCTGGATGGTTTTCTTTCGGATCGGCATCAATAACAGCATATCGTTCCTGTTCAGCTTTTTGCGCCTGTTCTCGTCGCTTTTGCCGAACTACACTATCGAATGAAGGTTTCTTAATGGGATATTCGAAAGCTTTAGGTTCGAAGGCCTCCATATTATACCTTTCTATCTGCCAAATTTTGAACGGCTAATACTAAAAATTCTTTCCCCTCAAAATCACGAATTGCCTGTAATGCGGACAACGCATCATCACAATACTGTTGGGCTACGCGCAATGTATTATCAATTCCACCTCGAGCTATCACATAGTCAATGATGTCTTGCTCATTGCCACCATGGTTAAGATTTTGGATATCTTCTAACAGTTCATCTTTGTTAGTTTCATTGACAATACTGAGCAATGGATAGGTTAATAACCCCTCTCGAAGATCATTACCAACAGGCTTGCCAGTTGTATCAGATGTTTCACGATAATCCATGATATCATCTGTAATTTGGAACGCCATACCTAATGCATGACCATATTGTTTAAGATAACCAATTTCTTCACTAGACCAACCGCCTAATAAGCCACCGAGTTCCATACAGCCTTCCATAAAGTCGGCTGTTTTCTTTTGCGTCTTTATCATATATCGCTCTATCCCCTGGTCGATGCGATATACATCTTCCATTTGCATAAATTCACCTTCCACAAGGCAACTGATGATATGAGAAAAGACCTTCAAATATTCCATATGCGGCATTTCAGATACAATGCGAAATGCCTTGGCAAAAAGATAATCACCACTTAAAATAGCCACCTTATTGCCCTTATGCTTATGAATAGTATCTTCACCACGGCGAATTTCAGCTTGGTCTAATACATCGTCATGAATTAATGTCGCCAAATGTAACATTTCAACAGCTTCTGCAATTTTAATGCGCTCTGTCTCTATCGATTGACCTGCATTAGCAATAAGCAAACATAATTGTGCACGCAGTCGTTTACCACCAGCTTCGGATAAAGGTCTGATTAGATCATTAAAATCCTCTGCCCCTGTATTAAAAGATGATGCAAGAGCACGTTCAACACGCTCTAAATCAAGAGCGATGCGTTCCATCATCTCTAATTGATTCGTATTACTCATGCTTCATCTCCTACTAGTACTTTATTAATTCGTTGTTGTAGTAACTCACGACCAGTGTGTTTTAGCGAGCTATACATAATCGGCGGTGTGTCCGTTGGATACATTTCCTTAATCTTTGCTAAATTGACTGCTTTCTCTTTAGCATTGAGCTTATCCACCTTAGTCACTACGATTTGTAGTGGTACACCAGCCTCAACGAGCCAATCAAATGCCACCTTATCAATAGGCATCTCTGGATGACGCCCATCGATAAGCAAGCATAATAACATCAAGCGTTCAGAATGCAAAATATAATCGGAAATAAAGGATGACCACATATTACGGTTATCTTTATTTGTCTTTGCAAAGCCATATCCAGGTAAATCGACTAAGAACCAGTGATATCGACGTTCTTCCGTTTCACTAAGATCCTCTTTTGACTCGATATCAAATAGTTTATCGTCTTCGTTTTACCAGGCTGTCCACTCACGAGGGCAAGGCCACGATAATTACACAAGGAATTAATCAATGAAGATTTGCCCACATTAGAGCGTCCTAAAAAGGCTACTTCTACGGTATCCCCTTCAGGATATTGATCTGCTTTTACACAGGATGTATTATATTTTGCTGCTATAATGCGAGGTCCTTTAATCTCTTTTCTTGTATATTGTGGTTTTGGACCCATGTGTTTTGTGGATTTTTTCTTCTTTTGCATTATACAAGTGCCTTTGCTAAAACTTCATCCATTGTCTTTACAGATGTAATGATAAGGCCTTCTTTTACGTTATCTGGTAATTCAGGAACATCTTTTTCATTCCCTTTAGGAATGAAAACCTCTTTAACACCATAAGACAATGCTGCCAATAATTTTTCTTTAAGACCACCAATTGGTAGGACACGGCCACGCAATGTGATTTCACCAGTCATGGCAAGATCAGCTCTTACTTTACGGCCTGTCAAAGCAGATACCATGGCCAAGGTCATAGTAATACCAGCAGAAGGGCCATCCTTAGGCGTTGCTCCTTCTGGAAGATGAACGTGAATATCTAACTTTTTATAGAAATCTTCATCAATCTTCAAGGTTTTTGCATTATGACGAATATAACTCATCGCTGCATGACCAGATTCTTGCATTACTTTTCCAAGACTACCAGTTAATGCCAATTTACCAGTACCTGCCATAGTTGTAGCTTCACAAGGTAATACTACACCACCTACAGAGGTCCACGCAAGACCATTAACATATCCAACTTGTGGTTTCTTTTCACGCTCTTGATCAATAAAGATAGGAGCACCCAAGTATTCATGTAAATTTTTAATGGAAATCTTCGGCGTTTCAACACCTTGTTCTACCACTTGATATGCCATCTTACGACAGATTTTAGCGATACTTTTTTCCAATGTACGAACGCCAGCTTCGCGGGTATATTCAGAAACAACTTTCTTTAACACTGCATCAGATAATTTAATTTTATTATCTTTCAAACCGTTTTTCTCGATTTGTTTAGGTGCTAAATAGCGTTTTGCAATTTCTAATTTTTCGTCTTCCATATAACTTGAAAGCTCGATCATTTCCATACGGTCTAATAATGGACCAGGAATATTGGATGCCACGTTAGCAGTAGTAATCCAAAATACATCAGAGAAATCAAAAGGAATTTCGATAAAGTGATCACTAAATGAGCTGTTTTGCTCTGGGTCTAAGACCTCGAGCAATGCAGATGATGGATCACCTTTATAATCAGATGCTAGTTTATCGATTTCATCAAGCAAGAATACAGGATTTCTAGTTCCTGCATTTTTAATACCTTGAATCATACGACCTGGCAATGCACCGATATAGGTACGACGATGGCCGCGAATTTCAGCTTCATCGCGAACACCACCTAGGGACGCACGGATAAATTTGCGGTTCATTGCTCGTGCAATAGAGGACGCCAAGGATGTTTTACCAACACCAGGAGGTCCCACCAAGCAAAGGATAGAACCACTATTTTTACCTGTTAATTTACGAACTGCTAGGAATTCGAGTATACGTTTTTTAACCTTTTCGAGACCATAGTGATCCGCTTCTAGAATCTCTTTAGCTTCGTTAATATCGAGGCGATCATCAGTAACAGTATTCCACGGTAAATTTAATACCCAGTCCAGATAATTTCTTAAAATCGTCGCTTCTGGCATCATTTGAGGCATACGGCTATAACGGGAGATTTCTTTATCAATACGAGTGTGAACCTCTTCGCTCAAATTAAGAGCTTTTAATTGTTCTCTTAATTCTTCTGCTTCTTCCTCAGGGTCGCCCTTATCACCCAATTCGTCATGGATGACGCGGATTTTTCCCGTAAGAAATATTCCTTTTGAGCCTTCTCCATAGATTGACGAACTTGATTATTGATAGAGTTTTCTAAATCGGAGATTTGTAACTCCATATTAAGAATACCTACAATCATATTCAATCGTCTAGCTACGGATAATTCTTCTAATAATTCTTGTTGTTTTGCGTTATTGATAGGCAACATAAACGCCACTTGATCCGCCAATTCACATGGATCACGTAGCTCCATAACGCGAGTTATGCCATCTTCTGTAATCGATTTAGACTCATCAGCCCATTCATTAAATTTGGATTGTACCAAACGACGATACGCTTCAAGTTCTACATCATCTTCAAATACAGATGGTACACGTTCATAATCCCCTACATAGTAAGGGTCCATGCTCGTAATGTTCATGACACGAATACGAGTAATCCCTTCAACGAGAACACGAACAATACCACCTGGTAAGCGCAACATTTGTTTAATTTTTACAAGTGTACCCATTTGGGCCAAATCATGAACCGTAGGTGCATCAACGGAGTCATCTTTTTGAGATACGACAGCCATAATGCGGTCTTCGCTCATTGCGGCTTCTACCGCTTTGATGGATTTGTCTCGACCGATATCGAGATGAATTACGATATTCGGATATACAACCATTCCTCTAAGGGGAACGGTAGGAATACCTACTTCTAGTAAATTCATATGTCCTCCAAGGATTTATATTATGAAAAGAAACTCATTCCTACACAGAAATGAGTTTCTTCGAATTACGATTTCAGCTGGATTTCTTTGTCTGCCTCATTTTTGAGTATAGGTTCACCTGTGCCCTTTACGGCGTCTTTAGTAACTATGCATTTGGCCACATCATCCATAGATGGTACTTCATACATAACATACTTCATCACCTTCTCAATAATGGCGCGCAAACCACGAGCACCAGTTTTACGCTGTAATGCTTCATCAGCGATTTCTTCTAATGCATCGTCTTCAAATGTTAATTCTACACCATCGAGGGATAGAATTTTTTCATATTGTTTAGTCAATGCATTTTTCGGTTTGTTAGAATTTGAACCAATGCATCTCGATCTAATAGGTCCAATGTTACCATGACGGGTAAACGGCCTATAAATTCAGGAATTAAGCCAAATTTCAATAAATCTTCTGGTACAACCTCTTTAAGGATCGCAGACACATCACGTTCCTCAGCGCGTTGTACATCAGCGCCAAAACCTAATGTTTTCTTAGCGGTACGTTTTGTAATTACCTTATCCATACCATCGAATGCACCGCCACAAATAAAGAGAATATTTGTAGTATCGATTTGTAACATTTCTTGATTAGGATGTTTACGACCACCTTGTGGTGGTACAGAAGCTACAGTACCTTCTAAGATTTTTAAAAGTGCTTGTTGCACACCTTCCCCTGACACATCACGTGTAATAGAAGGGTTTTCAGACTTACGGGCAATTTTATCGATTTCATCGATATAAATAATACCGCGTTCAGCCCGCTCGATATCATAATCGGCGGCTTGAATGAGTTTTAATAGAATATTTTCTACATCTTCCCCTACATAGCCAGCCTCGGTTAAACTCGTTGCATCTGCAATAGCAAATGGAACCTCTAACATTTTAGCCAATGTTTGAGCCAATAATGTTTTACCACTACCTGTAGGTCCAATAAATAAAACATTGGACTTTTGTAATTCTACATCATCTACAATATTATCTGTTTGTAGTCGTTTGTAATGGTTATATACTGCCACCGAAAGGGAAACTTTAGCATCATCTTGACCAATAACATATTGATCAAGATGTGCTTTAATTTCTTTTGGCGTTGGCAATTCTTTTAGTTTAAAATCTTCTGTACCGATGTCACCAAGTTCATCTTCGATGATACGTTCACAAACCTCTACGCATTCATCGCAAATGTAAACATTAGGGCCGGCAACTAGTTTTCTTACTTCTTCACTTGTGCGACCACAAAAACTGCAGCGCATAGTATCTTTATCTTTTGCCAATGAGCGCCTCCATTACTTGCTTTCTAGAGTATCGCGAGTTAACACCTCGTCAATCAAACCGTATTCTACAGCATCTTTGGCACTCATGAAGTTATCACGATCAGTATCACGTGCTACAACCTCAATATCTTGACCAGTGCGAGATGCTAAAATACCATTTAATTCTTCACGCATGCGAAGAATTTCACGAGCATGGATTTCGATTTCAGATGCTTGACCTTGAACACCGCCCAATGGTTGGTGAATCATAACGCGTGCATGAGGTAATGCAAAGCGTTTCCCCTTTGCACCAGCTGTCAATAATACAGCCCCCATACTAGCAGCGGAGCCTACACAAATAGTAGACACATCTGGTTTGATATATTGCATCGTATCATAAATAGCCATACCAGCAGTAACAACACCACCAGGACTATTAATGTACAAATGAATATCTTTATCTGGATCCTCTGCTTCTAAGAAAAGCATTTGGGCAATCACCGCATTTGCAACATTATCATCAATAGGTCCCCCTAAGAAGATAATGCGATCCTTTAACAGGCGAGAGTAAATATCGTACGAGCGTTCGCCGCGCTCGCCTTGTTCTACTACGATTGGTACATACATATAATCACCTTTTCATGTACCTAGTGAGCAAGCATTATTCTGCTGCTTCTGCACCTTTTGCATTATCGATGATGAATCGAGCTGCTTTTTTGCGAGCTACAGAGCCTGCTAACATAGCTACACGACCTTCTTTTGCAATAATATCCCAAACTTCTTTAGGATCTGCCCCAAAGTTTTGAGCCATAATGAAAATTTCGCGATTCATATCATCTGGAGTTACTTCGATGCCTTCTTCTGTTGCAACAGCATCAAGAACTAAGTCCGCACGTACGTTTTCAGCTGCGGATTCTTTGTATTCAGAGCGTAAATCTTCGATTGTTTTATTGGAGAATTTCAAGTAGTCATCTAATTTCAAGCCACGGCCTTCCATGTTCATAGCCAACTCTTGAATCATTTGTTCTACGCGATCTTCGATCATTACTTCCGGAATTTCAACAGTTGCATTTTTAACAGCTGTTTGAATTAACTCAGCATTGTAAGTATCGATTGCACGACGGGATGCTTCTTCTTCCATTTTTTTGCGAAGATCGTTTTTCAATTCTTCAATAGTTTCGTAAGAACTTGCTTCTTTTGCGAACTCGTCGTTCAATTCAGGCAATTCTTTACGTTTAATATCATGGATGTGAGTTTTGAATTCTGCTTCTTTACCAGCAAGTTCTGCTACGAAGTAGTCTTCAGGGAATGTTACTTTTACAGTTACATCATCACCAGCTTTAGCGCCGATCAATTGATCTTCGAAACCAGGGATAAAGCTACCGGAACCGATTTGTAATGGGTATGATTTACCTTCGCCACCATCAAATGGTTTACCGTCAACGGAACCAGCGAAGTCGATTACTGCAAAGTCGTCTTTTTGAATTGTAGCGCCTTCTTCAGCAACAACCATTTTCGCTTGTTGTTCACGAATGTTGTTCAATTGTTCTTCGATTTGTTCATCGGATACAGTGGCATCTTGTTTTTCAGCTTCTAAACCTTTGTAATCGCCAAGTTTTACTTCAGGGCGTTTGTTACAGTAGCTTTGAAGATTAAATCTTTACCTTCTTCGAATTGTTCGCGTTCGATTTCTGGTTCAGATACAGGAATGATATCGTTTTCACGAAGAGCTGCACTATAGTTTTGGCTAGCCAATACTTCAAATGCTTCTTCTAAGATTGCTTCTTTACCAAAGTTCATTTCCAACACACGACGAGGTGCGTGACCTTTACGGAAACCAGGAATATTTACTTGGTTAGCGATACGTTTTACCGCTTGTTTGATACCTTTGTCTACTTCTGCTGCAGGTACTTCGATAGTTAAAGTTACTACGTGTTGATCAACAGGATTTACAGTTGCTTTCATTAAAATATGTCCTCCTTGAAGGGCTACCGCCCAAATTTCTGTAGTATATTATGCACTCCTTATAATATCATAAATGAAAATTCAATGCAATTCTTAGCACTATAAGGAAACAGCCACCCCATGTAGAGTGGCTGCTTAGCATTAGTTTTATATTACTAATTAATTATCTTTTGCAATCAATTTGATGATGTCTCGACGAGATAAAATACCAATCAAATGGTACTCTTTATCAACAACTGGAACATTTTTCAAATGTTGATCAAGCATAACGGATACGATTTCTTCTACGTCCTTATCAGGTGTTGTTGTAATAACCTCAGTTGTCATCAATTCATGAACATGAGATGCCAATAATTTTTTAAATTGGGAATTATATTCGCCAATACCGTTGTAATAGATACTAGCACCTAGTACATTTACATAATGTGGTACATGAGGACGAACCTTTTTATACAATAAGTCGCCTTCAGAAATAATACCTAATAACTTATTGTCTTCATCGACAACAGACACAGCTGTCAAATTGTATTTCACCAACAAATCGGCTACATCAGAAATAGGTGCATCTTTGGCAACAGTAACAGGATATTTATTCATTACTTCTTGGATTTTCATAGAGAATTCCTCCTTCATATAACGTTACTCTTTATTATACTATTCGACTTCGAATATGAAAACTCCTTTTCAATTTTTTGAATATAACTAATAATTATTAGTTGTATTACCAATGGTATGGTTCGTTTCTATTAATTTTAGCACTACGATATATTTGTTCCACCAACAAGAGGCGCACCATTTGATGTGTAAAGGTCATAGGGCTAAAGGATAGCTTATATTTAACGGCTTGACGAAGTTCATCACTAACACCAAAGGCGCCACCAATAATAAAGGCCATATCGCTAATGCCATCCACTTCTAGTTGGGACACCATAGCGGCCAATTGCTCGGAGGACATGGTCTTGCCATATACATCTAAAAGCACTGTATAAGCGGACTTAGGAACCGCTTTTAATAGTCGCTGTCCTTCTTCTATAACAACCTGTTTACGGTCCGCATCACTTGGCTTATCCCCGATTTTACTTTCATTCAATTCGGTAATCGCAATGCCCCCATAAGGACGTATGCGTTTGACAAACTCGGCCACACCATCGCGAAGGTAAGCATCCTTCAATTTACCAATACAGACTACATGAAATTTCATTATATACCTCTATATTTTCTGAACCGATTGCATCGATACAATTTCATTTGGCTGCCCATGTTGTAATTTCATTTCAGGGCCAATTCTAACGCCTCCATCTACGAGCATTTGACCAATCGTTTGTGTTACCAGAACAGGATTATTATTATTTTCAGATCGATGCGCCAAGATAACCTGCATAAAATCAGGTCGTTTCATCATGAGTAACGCTTGAGCAGCCATTTCATTACTCAAATGACCTTCATCACTGGTAACGCGTTGCTTTAAAAATGGTTGATATGGACCAAAGCGAAGCATATGAGGGTCATAGTTCGCCTCTAACACAAGCAATGTAGTGTCATCTAAGCAATGTAATATAGTATCTGTAATTACACCCGTATCAGTAACAACAGTTGCTTTATCTTTACCTGCAAATACATTAATTCCGATAGGATCAGCAGCATCATGACTCACGCTGAATGGTTCGACAGTCAAATTGCCTAACGACAAGCTTCCTTTAGTCAGTTCCACCAGTTGATGTTTCGGTACAATCAATTTATTTTGAATCTCACGCCAAGTCCCTTTCTTTGTATATACAGGAAGATCAAAGCGTTTAATAATTGCTGCAAACCTGCAATATGGTCACTGTGTTCATGACTGATAAAGATTCCCTCCACTTGGCTCATATCTATATGTAATTCTTTCAGTCCATTTACAATGCGGCGGCAACTAATACCCACATCGTGCAATATAACAGAATTTCCTTTTTTTATAACTGTACAATTGCCCTTGCTACCACTAGCAATAACATGAACCTCCAATGGTGAGGATTCGCTCATCAAAACACTCCATATCATTAATTATCTACTATTGGTGAAAGCTATGTTTTCACCGTTATCATTTTTTTAATTCACATAATTCTTCTAATCGGCTAACAAAATACGCCATATTAGCTTCAAGATCTGAACCACGGCGGAACATGTCTCCCCCTACGAGAAACATCGTATCATTACCATATAAACTAACTAGTTCTGGAAGGCGTGCATCCGTCACACCACCACCAGGCGCAGGGCATGCCGCTTTCATAAGACCTATAGGCTGCTTAATGTACGAACAAATACGTTGACATTGTTCTTGAGTAAAGGTAAAACGACCACCATAGGATACAAAAATAGGCATATCAGCCCCAAATAAGCGAGGGAATAAACCTAATTGCAAATAATCAGCCACACCTGACACACCAGGACTCACAAAGCCACCAGAATAGGCAGGATGGTGAATAATAGGCAAGCGTAATTTTTCATCTGTTGCCAATCTATGCAACCAACCAGAGCCAACTAAACCTGTGGCCACCATAAGCGCCGTAGCCCCCGCCTCCTTAGCAAAATAAGCACGTTCTAATACCTCTGTGCCATCACCAGACACATTAGCTGCATACAATGCATGTTTCCCATGAGCTTCATTCATCTCACGCACCACAGCAGCACAACGTTTGACCCGATCTTTAAATTGAGAAAAGGATTGGTTAGTAATACCGTGATCATCTTTAATGACATCTACACCACCACGAGTGTATGCACCACACATGCGTGCCAATTCTTCATTCGATGTGCCCATCGGTTTAATAACAGCTTGAATCATAGGCGTGTTGGGGTATCGACCAATCGGCGAATCCCATGAAGTCCAAACCGTGGGCCTTTGAATACATTTAATAATGATGGACATAACTCTACATCTACTACCCAAATATGTGGTTGCAACGAAGAATTGCCAAAGACAACATTTAAAAATTGCGTTGCTTCCATAGCTGTTGTTTCTACATTATAGGAAATGCGTGCTATATAATACCGAGATGCATCTATAGCCACATTTGGCAGTATTCCTACATTAGCGTACGTTGAATCCGGCGACATGGCTTCTAAAGACTCTAATCGACCTGTAATCGTATGTTTAATATATGGGTCTGTTACAAATTCATAAGGGAATTCTATGGTCTGTTCAACCTGTACACCCCAAGCAATAGATTTTGCCTCTTCATAACTATTTGCTTCTATACGATAGGTAACTATAAATCGTTCATCCTTCATAACGCGCCTCCTCTGTAATGATAATATTTAATTATATACCAAAGTAGTACACGTTTCCATAAATATATACAAAAAAGGCTGTAGCAATGATATGTCATTACTACAGCCTCATATATTATATTAGGATTGATTATGCGTTAGCTAATGTTTTACCTAATTCTTGGCATTGTGCAATGCCATCATCATCAGGTTCACCTAAAATAGCCAAGCCATCAGCAACGAGTTCGCCACCAGCATCTTTAATGCGAGTACCCCAGTCTTCTAACCAAGTACCACCCCAACCATAAGAGCCAAAGATAGCCAATTTTTTGCCGCCTAATTTAGATTCTAATTCTGCGTAGAATGGTTCGAATTCGCCTTCTTCTAATTCTTCTGCACCCATGTCAGCACAACCAAGAGCTAATTTTTCGTAAGCTGCTGCATCATCAACAGATACTTCAGATACGGATTTAACTTCTACTTCTTGACCTGCAGCTTTGATACCTTCAGCTACTTCATAAGCCATTTTTTCTGTATTGCCTGTACCGGACCAAAAAATTACACCAATCATCTTGTACCTCCTAGGCCGTTCTTGCGACCAATGAACTAAATGTTTTTCCCAACATCAATTGAGTTTGACAAAATTTACGACATGCTTGTAACATAAGAAAGAGCGTTGTGCATCTACTACATCGTGGTAAACCTTCCATTCGCCGCACATGGAATAACCATTGCCGCGACGAGAAATGAAAGATTTCACATCTTTTAGCGGATATCCAAGGAACACACCGATTTCATGAGGGAAATCAACGCTTGCTTCCATACGGTATCGCAAATGCTCGAGCATTTCCATAATACTCATCGTATCTTGATAACCGTAAGCTTTCAAAAATTTCATTACCGCAGGTTGACGTACATAGTCTCGTAATTGTGTCTCACGGAACACCAATAATAGTCTACGCGCCTTACAGCGACATAATTCAAAGAAGAATAAACCTTTTTCATTAAACTCTTTATTATATTCAGTCAAAACGAATTGGATTTGTTCATTCATGTCCCGTGGAATAGAAACCAAATTCGAGATCTTAATACCTCGAATTGCCGGTGCACAATGAAATCCAATGATATTGTCAATTGAATCCATCATAGTCGTACCTGCCTGTTGCATATCTACACAGAAATCTCTCAAGTTATTGAGATTAATTCCTATATACACATAGTACTCTTGATGAGAAATATTGTCAAGATAATTGATAATTTATTTCAATAATTATTTATTATTTGATGCTAAGTAAATGGCTAACACGAGGGAATACCTTGGTATCGCTTTCTTCATCAATAGCGATAAAGCGTGCATTCAATCCAGTGTTTTTAGTTTCAGTAACAGCAACATGAAGAATCTCATTATAAGAATTATTATTATCTTTATTTGTATATTTCAATACACCTACATATACCTTGTTATGTTTAGTTAGTGGCGTCACCACCTGATATTGGCCTAATTCTGTAGCCTTACCACTATTGATAGAAGCAACAAAATTACCTACATCGCTAGCATCTGTACTCACATGTTTGGTACTGACAAGATTATGGTTTTCACTCACCATAGTGTTAGCGAAAACAGCATAATTCATTTCATTATTGTTTTTAATATTAAGTGTATATACATTTGCGTGGCTAATACCAGCTTGCATAAGAGCCGTTTTTACATCTGTTTTACCAGCACCTGCAAATAATGCTTTGGGAGCATTATCATAGATGGTGACGCCGTCATTTAATTTCACGCCATTATAAGTGCCATATGTGGCAGCATTTTTACTAGCATTAATATTAGCGGCCTCAACAATTACGGGCGTGCTCATCGCTACAACACCAGCGAGAGCTAAAGCTATCATTGATTTCATACGATTCTCCTAAATAAAACCGCCCCTTATAGGGGCGGTATACATCACAACTATTTCTTTTGTTGTTTTGCCCATGTATCACGTAAACCTACGATACGGTTACCACAATATGATCGGCAGTACTATCTTTATCAGTCACAAAATAACCTTGGCGCAAGAATTGGAAATGGTCTCCTGGTACAGTATTAGCAAGACATGCTTCCCCTTTACTATGGAATACTTGTAAGGAGTCATGGTTGAAGTCGCCCAAGAAGTCTTTACCATCGGAATCTTCTTTAAGTAAATAATCATATAAGCGAGATTCAATATCTACTGCAGTAGATGCTTCTACCCAGTGCAAAGTACCTTTTACCTTACGTGTACAGCCGCTACCACTCTTAGTTTCGGGATCATATGTACAGTGAATTTCTGTAATATTACCAGCTTCGTCTTTAATAACATCAGTACATGTAATGAAGTAAGCACCTTTTAGACGGACCTCTTTACCAGGAGCCAAGCGGAAGAATTTCTTAACTGGTTCCTCCATAAAGTCGGCGCGCTCAATATAAATTTCGCGACCAAACATAACTTCACGACTACCAAGTTCTTCATTTTCTGGATTGTTTTCAACTGTACAAAGTTCAGTTTGACCTTCTGGATAGTTTGTAATAACAACCTTCACAGGGTCAATAACAACCATAGGACGCGTTGCTTTGAGTTTCAAATCTTCACGAATACAGAATTCAAGCAATGCAATATCAACGGTGCTATCCGCCTTAGCTACACCAATGCGGTCGCAGAAATCACGGATGGCTTCTGGTGTATAGCCACGACGACGCAAGCCAGAAATGGTAGGCATACGAGGATCATCCCAACCGGATACGAGGCCAGCCTCTACAAGAGCACGTAATTTGCGTTTAGACATAACCATTTTTGTTACATTTAAACGAGCGAACTCGATTTGGCGAGGTTTTTCAGTGTCTTCCCAATCTTCGAGAACCCAATTATACAATGGACGATGCACTTCAAATTCCAATGTACATACGGAATGGGTAATGCGTTCAATAGCATCCTCGATAGGATGTGCAAAGTCGTACATTGGATAAATGCTCCATTCAGATCCTGTACGGTGATGCGCGGCATTTACAATACGATACAATACAGGATCGCGCATGACGATATTAGGATCTGCCATATCAATTTTAGCGCGTAATACCTTTTCGCCATCCTTGTATTTACCGTCTTTCATTTCTTCAAAGAGTTTTAAATTTTCTTCTACAGAGCGATTGCGATATGGGCTATTCGTACCTGGTGTAGAGAAATCGCCACGCGTTTGACGGATTTCTTCTGCTGTTTGATCATCTACATAAGCCTTACCCAAAGTGATAAGCTTTTTGGCATAATCATACATTTTGCCAAAGTAATCAGATGCATAACGTACGTCGCCATCCCAATGGAATCCAAGCCATTCCACGTCTTCCTTAATGGAATTTACATATTCCACATCTTCCTTTTCTGGATTTGTGTCATCAAAGCGTAAATTTGTTAAGCCCTTATATTCTTCGCTAACCCAAAGTTAAGGCAAATAGACTTAGCATGACCGATATGTAAATACCCATTTGGTTCTGGTGGGAATCGCGTATGTACACGGCCACCATATACGCCCTCTTCATTATCTTTATTTATTTCAGCTTCGATAAAGTTAATGGATACAACTTCTTCAGGAGCTACAGTTTGTTCAGTATCTTTATGTTCCAACGTTACAACCTCCATACGATAAATATTCTTCTATTTTACCATATTTTACATAGGACCGCATATTTTTTAAGGTCTTATCAAAGTTTAGTCGAAATCAGTTACATCAACACCTGCTTTTTTAAGCTCTGCCAAAGCGGATTCCACATCCATTTCAGGCTTTTTATAATTGATTTGTTCATTAACACATGTTGTTAGAGGTTTCTTATTAACACCAGCAATGAGATTATTCGCTGTTAACATAGACATATCATAACGTGTACGGTCTGTATAAGACCCAATATGCGGTACAATTAAGCAATTATCAATTTCCAACAATGGATGATCTGCAGGCAATGGTTCTGGATCAGTTACATCAAGAGCGGCATAATCAATTTCACCATTTTTAAGTGCATCAATAAGAGCAGCTGTATCAACTATGGCACCACGGCCCACATTGACAAATAATGCGGTCTTTTTCATTTTTTTGAAGAACTCTGCATCACACATATGATACGTTTCATCTGTTAATGGCGCCATAATACATACAACATCACTGGTAGCGAGCAGTTCATCTAATTCCATATACGTCGTTCTATACAATTGATCATCATTGCGGTGATGACGATTATGATAGACAACAGTCATGCCAAAGGCACGCGCACGACGAGAAATGGAAACACCTATAGCGCCCATACCAATAATGCCAAGCGTACGGCGGCTTAAATCAAAGCCCTTAATATTCGACGGACGTTCAGCCCAACGACCATTTTTACAAAGGCTGCATTTTCTATGATACGACGACTAGCCGCTGCAATGAGGGTGAAAGCCAATTCTGCCACGGTTTCGTTTAGCACCCCTGGCGTATTACCATAAGGGATACCAGCAGCCGTAAGGTCATCAATTTTTACATTATCATAACCTACAGACGCTTGTGCAATTACCTTTAAATTGGGAGCGTCTTTCACAAGATCAGCATCAACTGATATGGAATTAATAGACCACAAGCCATCGGCTTCACGCAACCATTCTTTTAAAACCTCTCTAGGCATTTTAGTTTTTTCTGTCCATTGACGTACATCAACGTGTTCTTGTAAATAAGCGATTACATCGCGACGAACCAAGCCCGGTACTACCACTAAAGGTTTATGTTCCATAATCATTCCATCCCTTCTATCAAATATATTCCTAATGCTTTAATAGCACACATATGTTAACGAAAAATTTATGTATCTTTATTGTATCCTATAATCTGAATTTTACCAAAAATTAGACCCAAAAGACAAAAAAGAGCTCCAAAGCAATATGCCTTTAGAGCTCTTTCATAGTATGTGATTATTTCAAATCAGAAGTACAGTTTGGACATTTAACTGCATCAATATTAATGTCTGTTTTACAGAATGGACATTCTTTTGTAGTCGCTGGTGCTTCTTCAGCTTCTTTTTTAGCACTTTGCATCAACTTCGTCAACGCGCGAATCATCAAGAATACAACAAATGCTAAGATTAAGAATTGAATTAAATCAGTAATGAAAGTACCGTAAGGCAATACAGCACCGGCAGCGCGAGCTGTTGCAATATCAGCACCATTTACAAATGCCTCTTTAGATGCTTCACTTAATGGAATGTATAGATTGCTGAAATCAATACCACCAGTGAACACACTGATTAATGGCATGAACAAATTGCTAACTACAGAATTCACTAATGCCGTGAAAGCTGCACCAATAATCATACCTACAGCGAGGTCCATCATGTTCCCTTTAAAAGCGAACTCTTTAAACTCTTTAATAAATTCCTTCATGTTTAACTCCTACTCACACTTAAATCGTCCGGAAAAATTAACCTCATTAATCATAAAAGAAAACTCCATCTATGTCAATATTTTTCGATATAGTTTATTGAAAGTTTTTGATATACTTATCATCCTATTTTGATAATAGAGGACTCAAGCGATAAAGCCTTGGCTCTTTCAATAACGGCAATAAATGCTGGTGGAATCATATGCTCAGGAATATAATGAGCAATTCTACGCCCTACAATGACACCTTTATTACTATAGAACCAGGAAAAATAATATAATAATAAAGTTTCTATATCCTTTGCTTTGATATTTTTTAAACACCGCTGTATAGCTTGACGATCATCGACACCTAATTTAGAAAAACCACGACGAGCCATATCTTTTGTTACCATACCACGACCTGTATCGATAATATCTTGGACAATCATATCCAAAACATTACGATGGTGATGGTGAATTAGATGAGATACTACATCCATTTCAAAACAGATTTCATTCGTGTAAAACACATTGGCATGCGTTTTGCTATGCTTATCCATAACATCACGGTCATAGAGCGCAACTGTAGGAATGGAAAAGCTTTTAAATAGTTTATGGAGCTTGCTAATGGAGGATTCGCCACGGGCATTGATCAGGCAAATGCCAAAATAATCGAAATCGACATTTAATTTCTTTGCCATTCCTGCAAAGCTACCGTATTCGGTTTCCCCTTCCACTAAAATGATACAACGCGCATAAAGTGCTTCCTTAGCCTCTGGGAAATGCATAATCAAATGCTTTTCCACTTCGCGCGCAAATTTAAAGGTCACACCACAAGCTGTACGAACTAGCCCCTCATCATTACGATACATACGAATGATATGACGATAATCATCTACTAAAGCATCTGTACTATGCGTAACAACGAATAATTGCCCTAACAATCCATCAATTTGGAACAGCTGCTTAATCAGTGCTAAAAACTCAGGATTTTCATTGGTTGCAATTTGGCGATAATAACTGAGCACAGCCCGTTGCAAATAAGGGCTCAAATGAAGTTCAGGCTCATCAACGCTGATGAAGACTGGTAAATATCGACGTCCCTCACTATCATATACGAGCAATGATTCTAAGTTAGTAGAGGCACTATGCACCTTCATATAAATTTGAGCTAAAATTTTCAGTGCCACCGCCATGATGAGGCGCACATTATCTATAGAGTACTTGCGAATCAAGGTAGCCTCTGTAGATGATGTTAATAGCTCCACAAGGCGCTGAATATTAAGAACACATTCTGGATCCAGCCCTTTTTTCACATTAATAAGTCGATCTAGAACAACTGTCTCATCTCCTGTCAATCCGCTTTGTGGCAAATACGAAACAAGTTGCTTCCCTAATTCCATGTATACCGAAGTAGGAATGGAATATAATTCAGCCTCCGATGTATCTCGATGGCACATGTATAAAGCGTGGCGCAACATGGACAAAGGAACGGGGCTCAACTGTTCTCCATCGATTTTATAGAGTCGAGGATATACCTCTTGTACCACTTGCTCAAGGCGTAAATAAATAGCAGCCTCCGGTCCTATAATATCTTGAAAGGACGTAGTCAATTCGGAAAACGATAATTTACACTCAATACGAATTGGTTTATTGACGTCCGCAAAATCACTTTCTTGAAAACCTCTGACGTTCATCATCTGTTCTAAAAGGTCTAGAAAATTAGATTTCCCTACTGCATTCTCGCCTACAAAATAGTTGATATCATTGTGAAAGTGCAATTCTACATCCACGAGGTTCCGATAATTTTCAATTTGTATCCACTCCATAAACATATCTATCACACTCCTACAATATACAAAAAAGGTGCCACCATTCAACGATATCACTTATTGATGGTCACACCTTTGTATGCGCCAATACTACTATTATATAGTATACGACATTTATTTTGTTTTTTCCTCTATTATCTTTCCACCTTTAAAGAGTCCTTGTTGCTCTTTAAGACGACTAGCATAACGGAAGATATGAACATTACAATACCAGCGATTACTGTAACGAGAGCTAAACTTTCACCAAAGAATAAGAATCCATAGAAGGAGCTAATAAATACGCCCACATATTGCAAGAACTGTGCCACAACTGCATTTGTTGTAACAAATGCACCAGTCAAGAAGAATTGTGCCACTACAGAAATGCCACCTATAATAACGATAATAAACCAATCAGAGCCTTGAGGCATTACAAATTCATCAGTGGCTACAAGTCCTGCAAACATACTAGTAATCATGAAATATGCCATGATTTCAAAGTTACTATGTTTTCCACGTTTACTAATGGTTCGTATAGTTGTATAGGCCGCTGCAGCCAGTGCAGCGCCCAAGATAGCAACCAATGCATACCACGAGAAGGATTCATAGGTAAATGGGTTTACCATTATCATAACGGCAGCAAAAATCAGTGCAAGCCATTTTCCCGCACCTTTTGGCAACGACTCTTTTAAAAACAAAGCACTAAAAATAAAGACAAATATTCCTGTCATTTGAAATAAAATCGTTGCATCAGATAACTTCAAATGTACTAAGGCAATGAAATTGCAGACCATACCAAAGCCGCCATATAGGCCCCGCATAACAAGCAAACCTCTATCTTCTTTAGAAAAATGAATCCCCTTCATATACATGATAATAAGTACTGCTACGGTTCCAAAAAGCCCCCGAGCAAAAGCAATTTCACCAGCCGGTATACTTGTCCCCAATAGCTTAACAAATACATTCATCGTACTGAATAAAAGCGCAGACAATAAAGCGTATATAAGGCCTTTTTTAGCCATAACTCCTCCTCGAACTATTCCCCAAAAATAGTTCTCATCACTCAATCAAGCCACAATCTTTTATACAACCTTCAGTATAAATGTGTACAGATTATAGATATAGACATACCGCCCTTCCGAAGAAGAGCGGTATCGTATTAGTTAGAGAATGTATCGACAAAATCCAAATTTCTTGTTTCATATTTTCTTTATCGATAGCTTTTGTAAAGCGCAATGGCTTAGCTTGTAGCGCAGCCAATTGTTTAGGGAAGCCTACACCTGTAACAGCAGAGATATTTTCTAAGCTTTCATAAGGAGTAGCCCCAATCTTAATATCAAGAGCTTCACAAATTGGTGTTGGGAATTTGAACGGATGAGCTGTAGATGCGATGATAGTATGACGAGCACCATCCTCTGGATGTGCTTCTAACTCTTTCATATACGCGCCCATCGCAACAGCTGTATGAGGATCCATCAAATAGCCATAGGAGTTATATACTTGCTCAATAATAGCCTTTGTTTCGTCATCATTTACATAAGCACCGCTGAAATTAGCTTGTACTCGTTTAAATTCGTCTTCATTAACAGACAATTTACCTGTGGATTTCAAATCCTTCATCCATTGAGCGGTTCTTTCACTATTTTCACCAGAGATATAGTACAAGAAACGTTCAAAGTTAGAGGATTCTAAAATATCCATGGATGGAGAAATCGTCGTATAGAATGGGCGATTCATATCATATGTACCCGTTTTAAAGAAATCCGTAAGTACATTATTTTGATTGGATGCACAGATTAATTTACCGATAGGAATCCCCATCTTTTTAGCATAATAAGCAGCCAAAATGTTACCAAATTACCTGTTGGAACCACTACGTTAAACGCTTCATCCTCGTGAATAGCACCTTGTGCAACGAGTTCAGCATAGGCATTCACATAATACACCACTTGAGGCGCCAAACGACCAATGTTGATGGAGTTCGCACTAGAGAACATAACACCTTTTTCGGCTACTTCTTTAGCTGTATTGGCATCGACGAATAAACGTTTTAAGAATTGTTGCGCATCATCGAAATTGCCATGAATAGCAGTTACATTAACATTAGCGCCTTCTTGTTTTTGCATTTGTTCTGCTTGCATAGGGCTCACTCCATCGGTTGGATAGAATACCTGAATATGTGTACCCGGTACATCTTTAAAACCTTCAAGAGCAGCCTTCCCTGTATCGCCAGATGTAGCAGTTAAAATAAGAACCTCTTTAGTTTCACCTTCCGCTTCCTTTGCTGCTACCAACAAATATGGGAATAGTGAAAGTGCCATATCTTTAAACGCTTGTGTGCGACCGTGGAACAATTCCAATACGGATACCTTTTCAAGCAAAGAATGTAAAGGCGCAATATCGCGAGTACTAAAGTTAGCATCACTGTACGCAGAATTAATCATTTCCTTTAAATGGGCTTCAGAGAAGCAAGGGAATAATTTCGCCAATACAACAGCCGCCACCTCTTGATACGTTTTATCTTTGATGTCGTTATACTTTAAACAATTCGTTGGAAACAAGGCAGGCACATATAAACCGCCATCCTCTGCCAAACCATGTAATAACGCATATGTTTCATTTACGGCAACAGTGCCACGTGTACTTGTATAATTCATGGGCAACCTCTACAAACTTAATTCTATGGAATCATAATATTCTTTAATTATAGCATAAAAGCACCCCAAACGGGGTGCTTTCTATAGATTTTATTGCATATTATTTTATCATTAATTATATCGTAAAATTACAACGATTATAATTCGCCTTCTGCAATAGCATCCAATGTATCAAGGGATGGAATAAAGAACAACATACCTGTAATAGGTTTAGAGTAATCGAGCAATTTATCGTTTTGTGTGAACATATTCGTAAGCATTGTTTTCGTTACATCCCAGTAACGAGCATAACCAATGAAATATGTGCCACGCACACCTTGGCCAGGTTGTGCAAATGGTACATTCATACGAACGATTTTATGTTCTTCGTCATCGCGATTATCTTGAGCTACTACATTGTGAGCTGCTGGATCTTTTTCATCATCTTCTAATTCAATATCGCTGAATTTACGACGGCCAATGAATTTTTCTTGCATTTCTGTAGGAAGTGCACGCCAAGCATCAAGGTCGTGTTCATATTTTTGTGCAAATGCATAAGAACCATTAGTGAATTCAGGGTCTTCATCACCAATAACGCCCCACTCTACTGCTTCTTGGCCTACAGGATTTTCCGTACCATCAACGAAATCGATAATAGCACGACCTTGTTCATAATGGAAACCATGAGTTTCATCAACTACAGATGTAATAGGACGCAAGAATTCCATGACTTGATCCACTACAGTATATGTAACAGATTCATTATTGGAACGTACATGTAAGAACAAATCAGCCGCTACAGCTGGCACATCTTGTTTATCACCTTTAATACCTTGAAAGTCTTCTAACTCTTTTGGTACAGGTGCATTAGGGAATAAATAATCCCATGCTTTACGGCTAAAGCCAAAAGCGATACCCAAGCCTTCGCCATTAGCACGAATACTAACAGAACGTTTAATGGCTTGAATACGATCAGCCATATCTTGGATTACTTCTAATTCTGCATCGCGATCTTTACGATTTAATAATAATGTTGTGAAATTGACACTTTGACCAGCATCTTTATATACATCTTGTGTTCTAGCTACATCTACTGCCATTTGGGACCTCCTAATGAGAAATAGTATTATATACCAATCATAAGTGATTACTAATTTATTGTCTATGCAATATTTATCAGAATAAATTTATAAAGACTTTATTTCTTTACCATATAAGCGTTCCATCCCTTGTCTAGTGACAATCCACATTTTCCCTGATTTTCTAAATTCTCCTTCTAAAAATCCATTCTTTACACGACCCCTACAGTTTTGTTTAAGAGAATCAGCAGTAACATTCCAGCGTTCTGCCGCCTCTTGTGTTGTCATTACATCTTCTAGTGTCATTTTAATCTCCCTAATAGTCAACTTTTAGTTGATGTCTAATTGATGTCAAAAGGTAACCTAATAAAAGTGATGTCAAAAGAAAAACCCGCACAACCGTGCGGGTTTATTTTGGTGGACCACCAGGGGTTCGAACCCTGGACACCCTGATTAAGAGTCAGGTGCTCTGCCAGCTGAGCTAGTGGTCCATGACATGAATTATTATATGCCTATTTTATAGGAATGTAAAGAATATTTATTACATTCCTATAAAATATATACACTAGAATTGTTGCATCCAATCCTTTATCGTTTCACAAGCCTCAGTCGGAATAATGTCCGTAGTTCCCACACATTCATCCCCTTTATAGAGTTGAATCACGCTATGAGTACGGCTTACTTCTTTCACAAAGATCTCTGTTAAATCGACTTTAGCGACGCTAAATTGCAAGCCATAACGCCCCACATAAGTAAATACCTGTTTTTGTGTGTCGTAATCCATATGAACCTGTAGCATCTTACCCCCAGGCCAACAGGACTCGACATATTCTTTATTTCTTGGTTTTAGAAAATCAAAAAATCCCATGCTACCCTCCAATACGCCACATTGGTCGCTCTGGTTGATCCATAGCAATTCCATCATGACGTTCTTGTTTACGCTGTAAAGCCCATTCAATATGACTAGCAAGTTCGGTTTCACTTATGCCTCTACGTACAAGAGATACTAAATCAGATTCATCATCACGCAAGAGACATAGACGCATTTGACCATCCGAGGTAAGGCGAACACGATTACAAGTATCACAATAACTATGGGACATGGAGAATATACATCCAATTTCCTTTCCACTCGGTAAATTATAATACGTTGCAGGTCCAAAACCATATACAGAGTGATTTTCTGTAAGTATCCCTCCACTTACGCGTTCTAATTGAGCCTTCCATTCATCAAAGGTTGGTCCATGAAATGCATCGCCTTGAAATGGCATATACTCGATAAAACGCCAAATCACCGGCCAAGTTTCTACGTATGTTAGCAAATCATGAACTTCATCATCAGTCCAGTGACGTGAAAGAACTGTATTGATTTTAACAGAAGTAAAGCCCGCATCAATAGCACTTTGAATACCATTTAGAACGGAATCTAGTTGGTTAGCTTTGCCCACACATAGAGCAAAAGCATCACTATCAAGGGAATCAAGGCTAATATTGACTCTGTTCAAACCGAGTTCTTTCAATTTCTTAACCCGCGGCGCCAATAGACTGCCATTGGTTGTCATAGAAATATCTTCAAACCATCCGGTATTATTGATACGTGCTAATAACTCTTCAATATGAGGATATAGTAATGGCTCACCTCCGGTGAGGCGTACAGCTTTCACCCCTACTTGATAAAATGCGCCTAAAATAGTCATCCATTCATTCACAGATAGTAGTTGATGTTGGCTTTGTGGTGTAATCTCTGCTGGTCTGCAATAAGGGCAACAAAAATTGCACGCGTCCGTCAACGACAAACGTACATATTCAATTGTTCGGCCCCATGCGTCCTTCATAGCACACCTCGTTTAACTCACTATTTAATAATCGATACTTCATCACCTATATTAATTGTACCATTTTTTAGAACTTTCCCAAAAATTCCTTGCGTAGGCATAATACAGGATCCCACTTGTTTCATAATTTCACAACCGTGATGACATTCCTTACCGATTTGTGTTACCTCAAGCAATACCTCATGGCCTAATTGCAGTTTAGTTCCTACCGGCAACTCGTACAACACGACGCCTTCAACGGTGATATTTTCAGCAAAGTCACCAGGTTTTACATCGGCCCCCTTATTGCGCATATGCTCTATGCTCTTAATGCCGAGTAAACTAATTTGGCGATGCCAATTACCAGCGTGTGCATCGCCTTCCATGCCATGATCTACGATGAGATTGGCAGATTCAATATTATGTTTCTTTTGCCCTTTTTTCTCGCTAATCGAGATGGCAATAATCTTTCCTTCAGCCATACAGTCCTTCCCTTCTTATGGGAACAAATCATCTAAATTTATCAATTTATTATATCATAGTATATAGGTATAATCCCTGTGAGTTTAGTCACTATTTGGGTGTATTACTTTCAAAAAAGAACCCTACCCATTATGAGTAGAGTTCTTAGTATTAATTATTGTGAAAGTCGATTAACGACGGCCCATTTCTTTAAATTCATCGCCCTTGTTCACGCCATTGAGCAATAGATTAAGCATGATAGCCATGATACTACCGAATGTAATACCAGATTTTAATAAAATTTGAGCCCATGCTGGGAAATGCGCATAGAATGTTGGTGCAGCGATAGGAATCATGGAAACACCGATACTAATCGCCACAAGCATCAAGTTTTGATTGCCATCAAAATTAACTTTACCAAGAGAACGGATACCGCTAGCAATAATCATACCAAACATGGCAATACCAGCACCACCGAGCACTGCATTTGGAATGCTTGCTACAACAGCCGCCAATTTAGGGAATAAGCCTAATAGAATTAAGATTACACCAGATGCAGCTACTACAAAACGACTTTTAACGCGTGTTACAGCGATAAGACCAACGTTTTGAGCAAATGCTGTATACGGGAAGCTATTGAGAATACCACCAAAAATAGTGGAAAGACCATCTGCACGAATAATGGACGCCAATTCCTTGCGACCAATTTTTTTATCTACGATTTCACCGATTGCGATACTATCACCAGTTGTTTCAACCATAACAACGAGCATAACAATTATCATGGAAATCACAGAGGCCCAATCAAATGTTGGTAATCCAAAGTAGAATGGTTCAATAACAGCCACCCAATGAGCTTTACCAACCTCAGCAAAATTGGCTACCCCCATTGCAAAAGCGATGGCAGTACCTGCAATAAGACCAATTAATACGGAAAGATTACCAAGGAAACCTTTAGCAAATTTATAGGTAAATATAACGATTAAGAAAGTAAGAAACCGAGCCCAATATTGGTAAGACTACCAAACTGCGGATTTCCTACGCCACCGCCCATCCAGTTGACAGCAACAGGCATAAGGTTAATACCAATAATTGTAATAATAGTACCTGTTACAACAGGTGGGAATAGACGAATCAAGCGACTAAAGAATGGTGCCACCAGGAATGTAAATAAACCTGCAACGATGATAGCACCGTAAATGGCGGTCATCCCGTGTTGCGCTCCAATCATGGCCATTGGACCAACAGAGGCAAAGGTTACGCCTTGAATCATCGGGATTCGACCACCAATATTACCAAACCCTATTGTTTGAATAAGTGTGGCAATACCGCAAGTAAATAAGTCCGCTGTAATAAGTCGGATTAAATCCTCTACAGGCAAATGCATAGCTTGCGCAATAATAATAGGTACCGCTACAGCACCTGCATACATTGCTAATACGTGTTGTAAGCCATAGGCAAACAGCTTGGGTACTGGCAACATAGAGTCAACAGTATTGTTTTGTTCTGACATAATGGTCTCCTGTTTTCTAAACTACAAACATTACTCTTATATTTTACGTTATTATTCGGATTTTAACAATAGAAAAAGAGAAACCTTAAATATTTTATTTTCTAAGGCTTCCCAACTCTATATTTTCCGAACATTAGATAGCATAACGTATATTATCGTCCATTATTTGTATAAGGCCAAAATGGCTGCTTCCTTTTCATCTAGTTCAGATTCGATTCGATCCATTTGTTCTTTTAATTGAGCTACATAGGATTCATCTTTAATGCCAGAAATATTGATGCGCACATTTAAAAACGCAGCTTTTACAGCGGCTCTTGCATTGATAGCTGCAATGATACCATCGGTAATGAGGTTTTGATTTCCCTTTGTAGCTGCAACATGCGCTAGCTCAAAAATTTCATAACTAATCAGGCCAATCTCTAATGGAACATTAGCGGCATCTTTATAGGCTTGTTGAATCGCTGCACTACGAACTGCCTTTTCATCATCTGTATTTTTAGGCAATCCCAAAGCATCCATAAAGAGATTAAATACATTCGCATCTGCTTGTGCTAGTGAAAGTGCTTTTTCACGAATAGCCTCCGCCTTATGTTGCAACTCATGCATTTCATCTTGTACATCTTCATAGCCTTTTTTGCCAAAGGTTAAATTGGCTACCATCTCAGCCAATGCTGCCCCTGTAGCTGCCGTTAATGCCGCAATCGCACCACCACCCGGTGTAGGCTCCTTAGATGCAGTAGCGGCCACAAAATCTTTTATAGAACTCGTTAATAAATCCATATATACACCTCAATAATAAAGGGGGCCATCGCCCCCTCTGTATACTATGTCAATAAAAATACTATGTCGATTACAATACCATATTATTAAATAAGCCTTTAATTGTACCGTCTGCATCAATATCCATATTGAGTGCTGCCGGACGTTTAGGTAAACCAGGCATAACCATAACATCACCAGTACGGCATACAAGGAATCCTGCACCATTAGCCACGCGAATATCGGTTACATTAATTTTAAACCCAGTTGGCGCCCCCAACAACGCTGGATTATCCGATAAGGAATATTGTGTTTTCGCCATACAAACAGGTAGATTATCAAGACCCCACTCTTTTAATTGAGCGATTTGTTTTTTCGCCTTTCCATCAAATGTAACGCCATCGCCACCATAAATAGTACGAACGATTTTATCGATTTTTTCTTCAACGCTATCAGTCAATTCATATACAAATTTAGGCGTTGGTTCGCTGCCCTCCACGAGTTCCACAACGCGTTTCGCCATATCGATACCGCCTTCGCCACCTTTTTCCCAACATTCATTGAGTTCTACAGCAACGCCATAGTCATTACACAAACGTGTTAATTCAGCGATTTCTGCATCCGTATCAGTAGCAAATTTATTGATAGCAACCATAACAGGTACACCGAAGAAGCGCATATTTTCAATGGCTTTTCGTAAATTGCTGAAACCCTTTGTTACAGCCTCTACATTTTCTGTATTCAACTCTTGTTTTGGTACGCCGCCATGCATTTTAAGAGCGCGCAATGTAGCGACGATTACGATAGCATTTGGAAAAATATCACCGTAACGGCATTTGATGTCGAGGAACTTTTCTGCCCCTAGATCAGCACCAAAGCCAGCTTCTGTTACTACAATATCACCGAGTTTTAGGGCTAATTTTGTAGCCACCACGGAGTTACAACCATGTGCAATATTCGCAAATGGACCGCCATGAACAATGGCAGGCGTATGTTCCAATGTTTGTACAAGATTTGGTTTAATAGCGTCTTTCATAAGAAGCGCCATCGCACCTTCACAGCCTAATTGATGTACATACACAGGTTCACCTTTTAGATTAGGACCGATGACGATACGACCAAAGCGTGCTTTCAAATCTTCTAAATCGGTAGCCAAACATAAAATGGCCATAATTTCAGAAGCAACGGTAATCATGAAGTGATCTTCACGAGGGAACCACACACCTTACCGCCCATGGCAACCGTTACATTGCGCAATGCACGGTCATTCATATCGAGAACACGTGTCCAAGAAATTTGACGCAAATCGATTTCTAGTTCATTACCTTGGTGGATGTGGTTATCAATCATAGCGGACAATAGATTATTTGCCGCCGTAATAGCATGCATATCGCCCGTAAAATGTAGGTTAATATCATCCATCGGTACTACTTGGGCATAACCGCCACCAGCAGCGCCGCCCTTGATACCGAATACAGGTCCCAAGGATGGTTCGCGAAGTGCAGCAATAGCATTCTTGCCGATTTTATTTAAGGCTTGCACCAAACCGATGGTAGTTGTAGATTTTCCTTCTCCTGCAGGAGTTGGTGTAATAGCAGTAACGAGAACTAATTTCCCGTCCTTTTTACTGTCTAAACGCTTAATGGCATCGAAGGATATCTTTGCCTTATAATGACCATATTGTTCAATATCATCAGGAGTAAGACCGCATTTATCAGCAATAACCTGAATTTTTTCCATCTTATTTTGTTGAGCTATTTCAATATCGCTTAGCATAGTTCCTCCACATACGCACCTATTCTGTCTACTGTGAATGTATATTTGTACACTCGCTACCTTTTTATTATATGTGAAAGTGACGATTATGTCTAATTATTTCTTACTTATATGTATATTGGTTTTTCTAATCAATAGGCTAAGGCACACATAGACTAAGGAGCTAGCGATTACGATAGCTGCAAGGACTGCTTTTGGATCAAACCCAAGTTGAGCCGCTAGGCTAAGACCAATAGGAACTAACAATGCGCAAGTAGCAGTATTAGACATAAAGTTTGTCATAAATACACCAAGCACAAAGATTACTACTAGCACAACAATTGGAGATGGGCTAGTACCAACTGTCAAAATCAATACAAATGCTGAAGTCCATTTTTTCCAAGAGGGTACTCCTTACAATAAGATTATTTAATGAAGCTTACGTGTTTATAGATTTCTTCTAACACTTCTTCTTTTTTCGCATTGTATTCTACTTTTTTATTTTCAAAGTAGTTATTATCTTCCGCATCAATGGATACGATGAGCGGACCGAATTCTTTAACGCGGCAAGTCCACAAGGTTTCAGGCATGCCTAGTTCACGCCAGTTAGCAGATTCGATTTCCTCTACCTCTGTAGCCGCCAATACTGCATTACCTGCGGGGAATACACAGTGAAGGGCACCAAAGTCTTTGCAAGCGCGAGCCGTTTCAGGTCCCATACCACCTTTACCAACAATGAGACGTGCACCTGTTTGTTTTACAAATTCGTACTCAAATTTTTCCATACGCATAGATGTAGTAGGACCTACAGAAATCATTTCAAATTTGTCATCCCCATGATTACGTACGATTGGACCTGCATGCAATATGGCACCATCTCGAACGTCTACAGGTAACTCACGACCATACTCAACAAGACGACGATGAGCAACATCACGACATGTTGTGATATGACCATTTAAATATATAATATCCCCTGCTTTAATGCCTTTAAGATCAGATGCTTGAATTGGTGTAGTCAAAATATGTTTAGCCATTAGAATGTCACTCCTTTATGAGATAAAATTTCGTACTTACCGTCTTTATCGAATACTACATGCCCGCGACGATGGTTCCAGCAGCCAACATTTACAGCTACAGAAATTACAGATGGATGACGAGAACCATGCTCGATATTTACGCCCATTACGGATTTATCACCGCCCATACCTTGAGGTCCGAGATGTAATGCATTAATACCGTCTTCTAGTAATTGTTCCATGTACGCTGCTTTTTCATTTTCAGCTTTGGAGGATACAGGGCGCATCAAAGCCTTTTTCGACATAACCGCTGCAGTATCGATAGATGTGGCAATACCAACACCCACCAATAATGGAGGACATGCATTCAAGCCATAGCTTGTCATCAAATCTAATACAAATTTAGCTACCCCTTCATAACCTTCACCTGGCATTAATGTTTTACCAGATCCTGGCAAGGAACAACCGCCACCAGCCATGTAAGGGAAGATTTCTACATCATCACGGCCAGGCACGATATCCCACGTAATATAAGGTGCTGTGCGACCAATATTTTTCCCGTATTAAATTCATCAAAGGTTTCAACACAATTATGACGAAGTGGTGCATCTTGTGTTGCTTGGTATGTAGCATTGCGCAAGATTTCTTCTAGCTCACCGATTAAAGGATAATTGGAGCCAACCTTTACCCAGAACTGCATAACACCTGTATCTTGGCAGGAAGGACGATTTAGTTCATAAGCTAGATCCATATTTTTATGCATTGTTTCATAAATTGTTTTTGCTAGTGGATTTTTTTCATCTGCTGCTAATTCTTTAATTTTAGCTTCCACATCATCAGGCAACTTTTTAGCCATATAAGCAATGAACTTTGCAATGACATTTGTCATTTCTTGTACTTGTTGTTCTTTCGTACTCATCGTAAACCTCCAAATGGACTTTATTATTTAAAACTTTATAATCATTTCTGTTTCGGAACCTTAGCTCCTTTCGATGATTTCATTCTACTCTTTTTTCAGGATATAACTATCCAATTTACAAGTTGATTTTTGCTGTTAAAAGTACAAAAAAAGTATAAGAAATCACCTATATGGTTATATGTCAACGCATGCACAACATACAATTTCACCCATATACAAGCACAAAAAGAGCACTACCTATCGAAAAGTAGTGCCCTTTCACTATAAAATTTCCTATTGCTTTAGAATATACAAAATTACCTATACCTAATGATTGTATATAGACCTAAAATGAGTTACAAAATTATGATACTATGGTTTGCTTACTAGCCTATTTAATCTTTAAAACTATGATTTCAACTTACTAACAATAGCTTCAAGCTGAGCTTTCACATCTTCTAACTTTTGATTAGCTTCCTCTAATTCAACCTGTTGTCTAACTTCAGGTTGATACGGTAAACAAGATTGTAACAGCTCCACGATATCCGCTTCTTGTGTAGAGATAATTTCCTTCCAATCATGTAGCTTAGTCTTACGGCCCAGCTCTTTTGCTTGCTTACGATATTCTGATGGCGTGGTATGAAAATGTTTTTTAAAGGCCACATTAAAAGCTTTAATATCTGCAAAACCACAATTAGCGGCAATATGCACCACACTATCTGTAGAGTTAGCCAAACTAACAGTAGCCTCCCGTAGCCTCAAACGCAATACATATTCTAAAAAGGAAATACCTAATTGGCGTTTAAAGAACTGTGACGTATAGTTCACATTATACCCACCAATTTTAGCAATATCTTCCAATTCAATTTTTTGCTGATAGTTTGTGTCAATATACGCAATCATCTTATCAAAAGTAGCTTCCGTCATATCAGCCGGCTTTGTATTAGAAGGAATAGACTTAACTGATTCAATCTCGCTATATACAACACTAGCTAAGTCTAAGTAATGGTGCTCTAACCATAACTGATTGGCCGGACTTTTACCGTCTACCATTAACAGCATCATCATAGCTGCATGGTGTCTAACTGATGTAAAGAACGGATTATAACGATTTGTTTCATCAGATCGAATCATAAATTGATACATACTAAAATTAGGATCAAATTGTTGAAAGAAGTCCTTTCCTACATGAATAACAAGGGCTGTTGTATCTTGTTCTAACGCCAATGTGGCGTGTCCAACTTGAGGAGAAATAATAATTGTATCAAGTGGCTCCATCGTGAAAACCTCACTATTACAGCTCATCTCAATACGCCCCTTTAACAAGATGAGGATTTCCGTTTCTCCATGCCAATTGTAATGATACGTACTAACCTTGTATATATGACTGCTAAAATCTATGTGATTATGTTTATAGGTATAGTGAAAATAATCCATAATAACTAATATCCCCCATAAAAAATGCACCCCTCGAAAACACAAGGGATGCATTTATTATGATATATTTATTTAACGACGGTCAACAGCATCTTGAAGTTTTCTCGAGCATCAAGGCTATGAGGCACTTCAGATGGCATGATCAAGGTTTCACCAGCTTTCACATTGTGTTCTACATCACCGACGACGATGTGAGCCTCACCATCGAGGATTTGCACAATCGCGTCACCTACAGTTACATGAGTAGAGATTTCTTCGCCCTTTGGTAACGCAAACAAGGTAATACTGAGGCGTTCATTTTGGGCAATCGTAATACTAATCACTTGCCCCTCTTTATACTCTAAACGGTCGCCTAGATGTAAAATTTCGTTGACTGGGATATTTTTTGTGAAAGTCTTACTCATAGAAATCACTCCTTATATAACTATATAATTGAAAAAGTAATTAAAAGTAGATTGAAATACATTTTGTCAAAACTCAATTGATGTAACTAAAAGGGTTAACCTTTCGTTACGTTTATTATAAATTAATTGAGATTTAATTTCAGTACCTATAGCAACAGAATTTAATTATATAGTTTAAATCGCAGGTAGCAGCCCTAATAGATATACATTAAAGGTATCCCCTTCATGTACTTCGTGCACACCTTGAGGAATACATGCTAAAGCATTAACGGTATATAGTCCGAGCATGCTACTACTATTAAAGTGACGATTGGCTACAAAACGTGGTTGTCCATCACCAAATATGACCTTGCCTTGCACGTAGCGATCAAAGGCATTACGTTTAGATAAATCGCAGTCCATTATACAATTAAGTACTGGGGTGGACCAATTTTTAATACCTTTATATCTACGCAAGGTAGGTACCACTAGTAGGTGCCAACCATTAAATGCTGCACCAGGATTGCCAGATAAGCCAAAAATAAGTTGACCTTTAGTCGTAATGGCCCCATAAGAGGCTGCACCTGGACGCATTTGGATGCGACCGTATAAGGTCTTAGCTCCTAATTTTTCATATATAAGAGGCATTGTATCAAACATGCCGACAGATACACCGCCAGAGCTAATAATGATATCTGCTTGTTCACTGAGTTCAAGAACGCGTTTAATTTCTAAGTCTAATGTATCCGGTGCATCGCTTACATGATAATGCGTAACGCGCCGAAAACCTAAATCATCTAGCAAGCTACAAATCATCATGCGATTGGAGTTGTAGATTTTCCCAGCAGCCAAGGGTTCGCCCGGCTCGATAACCTCATGGCCCGATGTAAGAACCAGTATACGTGGCATCACATACACAGATACATCGGTACAACCTAGTCCGGTCAAAATCGTCTGGACCGTAGCGGTTATTTCTGTCCCCTTTGGAATAACAACTGTCCCTGCGGAACATTCTTCACCACGAGGAATAATATGGCTACCCTTTTGTTGCGTGCCTTGTATAGTAATCATAGCCCCTACTTCGCCAGTCCCTTTCACCTGTTCCTGCATGATAACTGTATCACAAGTACTTGGTACAGGAGCTCCTGTCATGATACGTACAGCATGGCCAGTTGTTACGGGCTTATCCCATACAACGCCAGCACCAATTATACCATCGACGATATAGTCATTACGACCAGACTCATAAGCTAAGGCATACCCATCCATAGCAGATTTATGAAAAGCGGGCACATCGGTAGATGCCAAAACATCTTCGGCCAACACACATCCTTTTGCGTCGCCAACGGCAACGGATTCGATGCTATGATGTTGTTCTTGTAAAGCCTCATTCCACAAATGAAGCGCTTCATCAACAGTAACGGCTATCATCTAAATTCCTCATCATACTTTGTATTCGGCACACCAAATCTGGTATGCATTGATCTAAATCAGTAACCTCTATGGTACCTACGCGTTCAATCTCACTGGATATCAGCGATTCTGTATACCCTGCTCGAGTTACTTCTACAATAGGAAATATACCTTGGGATCTCGTTTCTAGTATAGCAATATCTACAGGTAATTGCTGTACCAAATCATACAGATTAGATTGTTTTTCGGTGCGAATGCGTATGGCCGTTTCCGTTGGACCTGCAATTGCTACGGCCGTGGCACCGGCTTTCATAGCAAGATCCGTATCAGTTCCTTCATAATCCATGTGAAAGCCATGTTTATCGCTTTTTACAACACCTACAGAGAAACCAATTTGTTCTAATTCATTAACGAGTCGCGTTACCACCGTAGTTTTACCAGTCTTACGTTTTTCAGCAACCACGCTGACAAGTGGAACATGACGATCAGCATTAACAGCCTCTGCACGGGCCCACTTATAATCCTCTATATGATTCACATTGCGTAAATGATGACAAGAATCACCTGCTTCAATAGTTACCACAGTCCCTATAATATCTAATGCATGATGCAAAGATACATCCTCTCCTGCCAAAGCGGTTGCAATAATGGAGCAATGGATGGCTTATATATTCCCGCCATAGGTTCATAACGTCCGCTTTCACCAACAGGCACAATAACAGACCAGCCATCACCCTCCACTCGGTATAGCCAATCATAATATAAATTAAAATCCATAAATGGCATATCTACGGCCAGTACCGCATAGGCGTGACTTTTACCTACGGATAAAGTACTATACAATCCACCTAGTGGACCACATCGCTCCACAGAATCCCGAACAATAGACACTTTATTTTTTTCTTCATTCGACAACGTGTCGATGATATTAGCCTGAATGGCTTGACCTAGCGCTTCATCATCACCAATAGAAATGAGCACATCTTTTGCATCATGGTCTAAAGCGTTACGCAAAGCATGAGAAATGAGGCTTTCACCATTCACCCAAGGCAATAGAGCCTTAGGATATCCCATGCGTGAACTCAGGCCACCAGCCAAATTATTACGCCTAAATTAAGCACTGCGATTCAACCCTCTTTTTACCCCTTGGTAAACAAATAACAATACAATAATATTAAGAATTCCATCTGGTACCATGTAAGAAGCATTATAAATCATAGAGTAGATCCATGGATTTTGGCCTTGTGGTGCGTAGCTAGCAAATACAACGGCACCACTTGTAACAGAAGCAAACCAACGTAATGCAATGGCTACAATAGAGCCACTAACAAGGCCTATAATGTTGTCCTTGAAGTAACCACATACGCCAATAGCACCATAGGCCACCAAGTAATCTAAGATGATACTGAGATAATGAATCGATGATTTAAATCCAAGCAAAAAGTGAAGTACGCCATATACGACGCCCGCCCAAATGCCGCGAGTACCGCCCCAACGATAGGCAAAAATCATGAGAGGCACTAGGGACGCAGCCTTAATGGAACCACCTTGAGGCATATGGAATAATGTAATAAAAGATAATACCTGTGCAATAGCAATCGCTACACCAGCCTCTGCTATCATACGTGTTTTTGACTGATCCATTGAAATAACCTCCTACGAATATAAGTATCTTTGATACATAAAATTGGTACAGACAAGGCACCTATAAAATTGTATAATAAATATATGAGAGTTTTTAATATTCGGAACGTATTGAAAATTTAAATAAAATTCAGTATAATGGTACAGGTTCAATTTATTATACCTCAAAGGAGATATAGAAACTATGATTAATACAACTAACATCTTTGATTATGAAGACGTACAACTGATTCCTAATAAATGTATCGTAAACAGCCGTAGCGAATGTGATACACATGTTAAACTAGGTAATCGTACATTTAAATTGCCTGTAGTTCCTGCAAACATGCAAACTATCATCGATGAAGAGTTAGCTGAAAAACTAGCAGAAAAAGGCTATTTCTATATCATGCATCGTTTCCAACCTGAGCGCCGCCTTGATTTTGTAAAACGCATGCAAGAGAAAAACTTATATTCTTCTATTTCCATCGGCGTAAAAGAAGAAGAATTCGCATTAGTTGATGAATTAGCAAATCTAATCTTATTCCTGATTATATCACAATCGATATCGCACATGGTCATTCTAACGCTGTTATCGATATGATTCAATACATTAAAAAGAATTTACCTAATACCTTTGTTATCGCTGGTAACGTTGGTACTCCTGAAGCAGTTCGTGAGCTTGAAAATGCTGGTGCTGATGCTACAAAAGTAGGTATCGGTCCTGGTAAAGTATGTATCACTAAATTAAAAACTGGCTTTGGTACTGGTGGCTGGCAATTGGCTGCTGTTCGCTGGTGCGCAAAGGCAGCTACTAAACCTATCATCGCTGACGGCGGCATCCGCGATCACGGCGACATCGCTAAATCCATTCGCTTTGGCGCTACTATGGTTATGATTGGTTCCTTATTCGCTGGTCACGAAGAATCTCCAGGGGAAGAGAAAATCGTTGACGGCAAAGCAGTAAAAGAATACTTTGGTTCCGCTTCTGAGTTCCAAAAAGGGGAACGTAAAAACGTAGAAGGCAAAAAAATCTTCATCGATTCCAAAGGCTCTATCTTTGATACATTAATCGAAATGGAACAAGATTTACAATCTGCTATCTCCTACGCTGGTGGCACAACACTACAAGCTATCCGCAAGGTAGACTACGTACTTGTTAAAAACTCCATCTTCAACGGCGATCGTTAATCGCTCATACTAAAAGGGTATCCGATTCCCAGGAATCGGATACCCTTTTATATTATTCACGTATAAAACATGATTACTATTGAGTCATCTCATCATATTTTACACAGCCGCATCAGCATATTTTACTCAGCAGTATCAGCATTTTTTGTCATCAAATAATAGGCATACTTACCAATACCTGCACTTATAACAAGTAATGCTGCTAGAAGTGCAAAGGCCACCATTAAGCTAGTTCCGTGAGCGATGAAACCAATTAAAGCAGGCCCCATCAAGATGCCCATGTAGCCAAGCATGGTAGATGTCGCCACCGCTTGTGTCATAGGGATAACATTTTGTTCCCCCATTGCGGAGAATAGATTAGGCACAACCATAGCAAGGGCGATACCTAATAATAAATAAGTGTACATGGAGCCATAACCTGGCAATACTACGATAAGTGCCATCGCTACAGCACCGAGCAAATAACCACCAACAACAACTTGTTTCGACGTCAAATGTCTACCAAGTGTATTACCGAGCAAACGGCCTGCACACATAGTACCATTAAAAAGCATAACCCCCATCACCGCTTCTTGAATGGCAATAGCCTTATCTTCATGAAGATACAAAGCACTCCAATCCCCTACAGCCCCTTCTACTAAATAGGATACAAAGGACAATAGACCAAAAATGATGGCAATGGGATGGAACGACAATGGGCTTTTAGATTTTTTTACAACCTTTGCATTTGGATCTGTGCCAAAGGTCAACATGAATTGACTAACTACAATTATGGCTAGCAATAATACGATGAGAAGGCCCCAAATACTTTCATTAACAGGGAAATTCAAAATCTTTAACAATACCAATAGTACACCGGCACCCGCGAAGCCACCAAGGCTCCAGCCTCCATGATAGGCCCCCATTAAATGTTTTTTACTTATCTTTTCTGTAAGGATAGCCTGAAGATTGGCTGCAGCACCACTTAATCCGACACCGATACCAAAGAAAAATAAGGCTACCGTTGTTTCAAAGATGGTGGAACACATGAGCACGAGAGCCAGGGAAATCATGCCCACAAAACTACCGATGAGAACTGTTTTTTTACATCCCAAAGATTCAACTAATTTACCGGCTACAGCCATGGATAAACAAGAACCCACACCAAGTAACAAAATCATAGACCCCAATACATCCTCACCGATATTTAGTTTTGCTTTCAAATACGGTACAAAGCCAGCCCACAAGGCTGTATACATACCTGGGATAAAAAAGGCGCCAAAGGCACCACGAATATTAGATTTTGTTATGGAAACTTGTTCGTTCATTACATCCTTTCTGGTTTCTAGAACCGTTCGGCGAAGAAAGGCCCTTTGTATCCGCTAGGTCGCAATAACAGGCGTTCCTATGGGAAACCATTTTAACTATAAGATTTATATGAAAGATATAATAACCCTCTTTACGCAGGTTGTAAAGAGGGTTATGTAAAATTAAATTTAAATTAAAAAAATGTTAGCCCCATAGCTATAAAAATGGCAGGTAACAAATTGGCAATGCGAATCTTGCCCGGCCAAATAAGGTCAACACCAACGCAGAAAATCAAGATAGAACCTACATAGGATAGATTATCTATAGCGGTCTGCGTCATTAAAGGTGCTGCCACATGAGCCATCGCCGTTATGAGCCATTGGGTAATCCCGACAGGAATAAAAGAGAACAAGGCCCCCTTACCCATAGAGGAGGTCATCACCATGACGATGACACCATCAAGAATACCCTTGAGTAGCAAGGTCTGGTAATCACCAGTTAAACCATCTTGGATGGAGCCAAGAACGCCCATGGCACCAACTGTAAACGTGAGAGATGCGGTGATAAATGCATGAGTAAACGTTGGATCTCCGGTATTACCAGTGCGCGCTTTCACCCAATCACCAAAAACCGTAATCCACCGATTCAAATCGATGAGTTCCCCAATAATGGCACCTACTACCATACTAATAATCATCAATAGAGGCCCTGTAGTTTGCAAGGAACCATTGACGATGACCAGCATAAATTGCATGGCCCCACTCATCCCTAGTAGCAATACGATGATGCCACTAACCACCATCAAGGTTTGCTTTAAATTTTCCTTCATGAAACGTCCAAAGGCAAGTCCCAGAAGGCTGCCACCTATAATCAAGGCCATATTAATGGCCGTCCCTAATCCAATCATAATCATATCCTTTCCCTTACTTATGAAAGTCATTATGAAAGTAGTATATCAACTACATCGACATCAATCAATATAAAATATCATAAAAAACCGCATCTAGCTGAGCTAAATGCGGTTACGTGCACAGTTATTCATCTGTTGGTAAATATACCACAGGATTAGTTTTATTAATCTCATTAAAACAAGGACAATCCTTACCATGATCATTAATGAGACCACTGGCCTGTAGATGAGAATATATGGTCACAGGACCTACAAATTTAAACCCTCGTTTCTTCAAATCTTTACTGATTTGTGTAGATAATTCATTTTTGACAGGTACCTGTCCCGCAGGATGACCTTTATAAATGATTGTTTTATGATTGGTAAAAGCCCATATATACTCACAAAAAGAGCCAAATTCCTCTTGAATGCATTGAAAAGCTTTCGCATTATTAATGATAGCCTCAATCTTTGGACGCGATTTTAACATCCCTTCCGTACTCATGATTCGTTCCACATCGGCTTCTGTATAGTGAGCCACCCGTTCAACATCAAAATCATCAAAACACTGACGAATGATATGACGCTTGTTTAATATGGTAGCCAACTTAATCCGCATTGAAGACTTTCTAAACACAAATGTTCAAATTGATGTTGGTCATCGTGAATAGGACGTCCCCACTCATCATCGTGGTAAGACTGGTAAAGTGGTGTTGTAGGCCATGTACAAGTGACTTTCATGGGGACCTCCTTTCTTAAACTTAGCATAAGCTACTTACAATAGTTTTGATGACATTTCATCATCAAAATTGATACCATACGCTTGTTTATAGATAGTATTTAGCATTTTATATTGATTGCCTTTGAAGCCAAGCTCTGAGATATCTTTATAAACATTATCTATTTTATAAAGTTCTGCAATGCTATTACCAGAAAGAGTATACTCCTTAACACCAAGAATACGACATGTAATGCCTATGTTATCTTGTTTATCACGCCATACAGAAATATATGGACTATCTTGCCCTTGAGATTTCAATACATCATGTTTACTGAGAAGTTGACGCAAAGAGCGATCTAACTGGTAATCATATTCCATTTGCACAGCCGCGATATAATCCTCCCCATCTACTAGTGCATATACTGTAGCTGTAATGCGTCTATGACCTTCAGGTGCTGTTATAGGAGTAATGGATTCCATATCTACATAGTACACTTTATAATCCGCTACAGACTTGAACTGCACATATCTAGAAGAATCTCTTAATTCAGATTGAGATATAGCTTGACTATATATTGGTAACATAATGAACGGCAGTAACCATAATAAAAGTAAATACATGCGTTTCATAGTCCACCTCACTGTACTAGAATATCATCAAAATGCTGAAGATATACGGCCTTAAACAGTGCATCCACATTATCATAAATAACCTGATACCCTCGACTTCGATCAATAGAGCCCTTCCATTCCGCATCCAAATGATTAGATCTGTTCTCAGGATACCAGATATCGCCATTTAATTGGTATGTATTAAGAGGTTTAGATTTTATAACAAGACCTGATTCTCGTTCAGCTATCTCAATGACATCAACTAAGGATGCATTTGGTTGTTTCTCACGATTAGCATGAATTAAAGTAGCCAAAGAATAATTCAAATCATAATAGATGGTCATTTCTGACTCTTTAATCTCAGGTCCAGCTGTGTAATCAAATACCATGTAATTAGTACACTGTAAAGTGTATTTAGGAGAATTATACTCAACAATACGAATAGAGTTTAAATCAATAAACGAATAAAACTTCTCTACATAACTACTCGATTCTGAAGGATATTCCTTATAAGATACTAACTTAAAATTAGGTGATGACTGTAGTTCTTGAAGGCTAATAGCCCCAGCAGTCATAGTAATAGACAACATCATAATAAATAAAATGAGAAAACGTTTAATCATACTATACGCCCCTTTCCATTCAACTTATTAGAGTATAATCGCATCTACCTTTTATTTAGTTGTATCCTCCCCTTATTAAAATATGATTCTGTTCTCTGGTTTATCACCATAAGAGTTTATACCTTTATTACCTGGAATCAAGCATAAAATTATTTTAGACGCTAATACAAGCCAACCAATTTCACGGGACCATACGGCAAGAATCCCCAATACAATATAAATGAAAGCTAAAAATGTAGGACCATTAAGATCATGAATACGTCTTGCTGCAATGGCTATCTCACGAACCATAGCGATAAGTATGAACGGAGCACCAATTAAAATACTCAACATAGAATAACCAGAGAAGCCCATAATAAAGCCACCCACAAAACCGATGGCAAATACAACAAACATATTGATAAAGAAAGATCGACGATTCATACGACCTGATAGAGAAAACATAGAGTGAAATTGTTCCATAATAGATCCTTATAATTAAAAATAAAACACGGATATAAAAATAAGAAATAATACTATTGTTAAGCTTATTGTAACATAAAAAGGCTCTATCTTAACCATTTCTAAGATAGAGTCTTTGTTAGGCCCTGATAGGGGGGGATTATTTAATTTAACGAATAAGAGGTTGCCGAAGTCAACGGTGAGTTAAAGGCGTTACGGTTTCCGTCCCCATCAGGGGATTATTTAATTTAACCCTGTATCTGAAACAGTAGATGTTATCTAGCCATAAATCACCATTAACGGCGGAGATCATAAATCGACCTCAAACAATACTTTAGCACGCTAAAATAATACCTATAAACCGCACTGCTATCATAACGGCGGAGATTTAATTTCAGTGAGTTAATATGTATGTATATTATAACACAAATTATATAAAAGAAATGTCACTTTTTATCTAACAGAAATATAGATACCATAAAAATAGATGCCACAGCATTAATTAAAAGATGTGGCATCATTTAAAACGTCTAATAAACTAATTTTATTTATGTTCCTTCAACCACTGTACAGCATATTCCGCATACACCGCCGATGCTGCAGATAGTACACTATCATCCATGGTGAATCGATTGTTATGGTGATCAAAGGTAGCGCCTACCTCTGGGTTCTGGATACCTATAAAGGCAAAGCATCCTGGCTTTTCTTGTAAATACCACGCAAAGTCTTCCCCCGGCATTACTTGACGCATCTTGGATAGCTTCTCTTTACCAAGGGTATCAATCACAATCCGTTCTGCTAATTTACTAGCTGCTACATCATTAATCGTAGCCGGCACTTTTCGTTCGTAAATTAATTCAGCAATAGCGCCATAGGCTTGTGCCGTATGTTCCACAACGCGGCGAATGGATTCTACATAGTATTCTTCTTTATCAGGATCAAAAAAGCGAATGGTACCACCCATTTGGGCTTCTCCAGGAATAACATTCCACTCGGACCCAGAGTGGATATTACCAATGGTAATCACGAGAGAATCTAGAGCACTAACATTGCGAGAAACTACGGTTTGTAGGTTCATCACGATGGCACTGGCTACTACAATGGCATCAACCGCTTGATGCGGTTGTGCACCGTGGCCTTGTTTGCCTTTCACATTGATCGTAATTTTACTACTAGCCGCCATGCGTGGCCCTTCTTCAACGGAAATGAGACCAGCCGGTAAGTCAATCCATACATGACCGCCAAAGATGGCATCAATTTTTTCAAACCAATCACCAAACTTCATAAAATCAGGCGCACCTGCGCCTGTTTCTTCGGCCGGTTGAAATGCAAGATATACATCGCCTTCAATGCGGTCTTTCATAGAGGTAAGCATCTTAGCTGTACCCAGTAAAATAGCCATGTGACCATCATGTCCGCACGCATGCATCTTGCCATCTACATCGGATTTAAAATCAAATGTATTGTGTTCCTGTACAGGTAATGCATCAATATCCGCACGAAGTGCAATGGCTTTGCCGGTTTTCTCGCCATGAATAATACCGATGAGGCCCGTTCCACGTTCTTCGTCTACATGAACCTCTACGCCCATGGACTCTAATTCTTTGGCAAGTGTTTTTGTTGTTTCAAACTCTTCATTGCTGAGTTCAGGATGCTTATGAAAGTATCTACGCCAGTCTTGGACATAGGTTTTATATTGTTCTATTAAATCGCGGCTATGCATGGTGTCGCCTCCTTAGCTGTAAACACAGGGTAATCAAATAAATGGAAATCCCCATATTTTTGGGAATAACAGGGTAAATGTAAAAGAAAACGACAGGCAACGCCATGTCGTTTTCTTTATGTTTCTTATCGATTGCGCAAGAATGCTTGTACCCCTAAGGATACAACAGCTGTTACTACTGCTACGGCTGCTGTAATTTTTACAGTTGTACAGAGTTCATCTTTTGTTGGTTTAGCCTTTGCTGCAATGTCTAATGTTTTAGCAACTGCTGGAACCAATACATCATTACGTAAGGATTCTGTATTCATAATTACTCCTCCAATATAGACTATTTATTCTAGGTTATCACGAATAAAGTATAAAGTCTATATATTCATCGGACTTTTTCTATATATTTAGAAATTTTCATGGTTGACTAAATTGATTTTATATATTGTAAAATCGATAGCTACTAACCGCTTTATTCACTAGCTAATTCCCCAATCACATCCACCAAGATGGTAATTGCTGTTTCTAGTTGTTCTTGTGGAATATTAAGGGCCGGTAATAAACGAACCTTATTTTTAGCAGATAAGCATACTACGCCTTTTTCTAAACATTTAGCGATAACCTCTTTTGGATCAACTGTCGTTTCAATACCAATCATGAGGCCCATACCGCTCACACCAACTACGCCTGTTTTACCTTCTAAGGCATGTTTTACATAATCACCTTTAGCTTTCACAGTCGCCAAGAATTCTGGTGTCAACCGTTCGATGATAGTACATCCTGCAGCGGCACAGATTGGGTTCCCACCGAATGTGGTCGCATGAGCACCAGCAGTTAGAACGTATTGTGTTTTTTCATTGAACAAGGTTGCCCCCATAGGCAAACCACCAGCTAAGCCCTTAGCGGTAGATACGATATCTGGTTCGATACCAAATTGTTCGTATGCATACAGGCTACCTGTCCGGCCATTACCTGTTTGTACTTCGTCAATAAGCACGAGTTGATCGTGCTCATGTGCATATTTGGTAACGGCTTGAACGAATTCCTTATCTAGAGGCATTACGCCACCTTCACCTTGGATGGGTTCCATCATGATAGCGCATACCGCAGGATTAGCAAGGACTTTCAAAGCCGCATCAATATCATTAGCAGGCGTGTGAATAAAGCCTTCTGTGAACGGGAAGAAATGTTGATGGAATACGTCCTGCCCCGTAGCGGACAAGGTTGTTACTGTACGGCCATGAAAGCTGTTAACAAGGGTCACGATGACATTACGGCCCTCGCCATATTTGTCATGGCTATACTTCCGCGCTGCCTTGATAGAGCATTCGTTAGATTCTGCACCAGAGTTACAGAAAAACACCTTTTTCATGCCTGTTTTTTTACATAATAATTCTGCCAATTTAATTTGTGGCACCGAATAATAGAGATTAGAAATATGGTTCAACGCATGGGTTTGTTCGATAACCGCTTTGGACCATTCATCGTCATCTACACCAAAGGCAGTAACGCCAATACCAGAACCAAGGTCAATATATTCCTTGCCCTCTACATCCCACAATAAGGAGCCTTTACCTTTTTCAAAGCAAACATTAAAGCGGCCATACGTATTGGCTATATATTCTTTATCTTGTTTTTCAAAATCTTGTGTCTTACTCATCATATCCTCCAAACGTACGGCCTATTGCCGTATATGTATCTACAATATAACGATGGCAATTGATGCTTACATCGTTATATTCACTATATTACTTTACAAACATTGTTCCAAGGCCTTCATCGGTTAATAATTCGATAAGGATTGCATGGGGTATTTCACCATTGATGATAAATACCTTTTGAGCCCCTGCGTTGATTGCCTCTAAGCAACAATCTACCTTTGGTATCATACCACCGGCGATGATGCCCTCAGCTTTTAATTGCTCTGCTTCAGCCATGGTGATTTTAGGAATCAGCGAATTTGAATCATGTACATCTCGCAATACGCCATCTATATTAGTCATAGCTACCATCGTTTCAGCTTGGAGAGCACCCGCAATTTTAGCGGCTGCCGTATCGGCATTGACATTATATACATTGCCCTCCGCATCACAACCGATGGATGAAATAACCGGAATATAGCCTTTGCTGATGACATCATCAATTACCTTTGGATCGATTGTATCCACTTCACCAACATAGCCAAGCTCCTCATTTTTCTTGTGTACTTGAATCATTTCACCGTCAACGCCACATAGGCCAACGGCACGGCCACCAAAGCCGATGAGGTCTGCCACAAGGCCTTTATTGACCTTACCAGCTAGCACCATTTGTACTACATTCATCGTTTCTTTATCAGTAACGCGCAATCCATTGTTGAATTTCGGTTCAATGTTCATGGCCGCCAAGGTGCTATTAATATCTGGGCCGCCACCGTGGACAAGGACTACTTTCACCCCTACTAATTGTAATAGAAGCAAATCGTTCATAACGGATTTTTTGAGTTCCGGATCCGTCATAGCATTACCGCCGTATTTTACGACTACATATTTATCTGTATATTGTTTGATATACGGTACGGCCGCCGTCAAAATATGCGCCCGCATCGCATTTGTTACAGTATTCATAGTGAAAGTCCCGTTTCTTCTGGCAATCCAAGTGCAATATTCATACATTGTACAGCTGCACCAGAAGCGCCTTTACCTAAATTATCAAAAATGGCGTGAACCACCATGCGTTCATCATTCCCTGTTACAGAAACAATCATCCCATCCATATGGCTAAGTTTGTTAGCATTTAAAAATGCTGCATTATCTTCTTTTACATTAAGAGGTGCTACCGTAACAACAGTGCTATCCTTGTAAAACTCTACTAAGGCCGCATGTACATCTTCGATGGTAACTGGTTTAGATAATAAACGTGTATGTAATCCAACGCTCACCTCCATGCCACTGTAGTAATCGTCTACTATGGGCATGAATATGGGTGCTTCTGTAAGGCCACATACATGGGTTACTTCTGGCAAATGTTTATGCTGTTGACCAAGGCCATATTGACGCGGTGCATAAAGAAATAATCCTTTGGCTCCGATTCGTATTGACCGATCATCTTTTTACCACCTCCGCTATAACCGGTAAGGGATGTAATGGTGAAAGGATAATCTACTGGGGCAATGCCAGCTTTCACAAGAGGGGCAATGCAAGCAATCATGCCGCTCGCATGACAGCCAGGATTGGCAATATGTTGTTTTGTTTTAATATCGTTTGTAGCTTTCACCAAGCTCTGGAAATCCATAAGCCCAATCAGCAGCCGTTCTGAACGCCGTGGATGTATCGATGATTTTGCAAGGATAATTACCGATGGCAGCAACCACCTCTTTGGATGCCGCATCAGGCAAACACAAGAACACGATATCCGCGTTCTTTGCGATGCTAGCGATAACATCTATATTCTTACGGTCCTCATCAGAAATGGATAATAATGTAATATCCTTACGATTCGACAGCCGTTCGTGAATTCTAAGCCCCGTAGTGCCCTCATGGCCTACGATAAATACTTTATAGGGATTCATATTATACCTTCTTTACTTCTAACTGATGCAACCATTCATCGTGCATCATGATTTATCATTTTAGTCTCATCTGTTAGCAAATATGGTTCACTATAGATTACAGCCTATTACTCCATTGGATAGTCGCCAAAGGTAGCAACCATAACTGCTTTTATAGTGTGCAAACGGTTTTCTGCTTCCTCAAAGGCTAAGGAGTTAGGACCTTCAAATACATCCTCTGTCACTTCGATACCATTCATGCCAAACCGTTCAAATATCTTTACCAACTTGTGTTTCTGTATTGTGAAATGCTGGTAAGCAGTGGCAGAATTTAGTATTCGGATTGCCTGTTAAAGCCATCATGTCCGCATTCACTTGGAAAGGTTTAAATGTGTTAATCCGTTCCTCCCACATATCATAGGTATCACCCATCGTTACCCATACGCCGGTGTAGATAACATCAAGGCCTTTCACACCTTCTGCTACATTATCTGTGCATGTAATGGTAGCGCCTGTTTCCTTCGCTACCTTTAAACATTCTTCGTAGAATGGACCTGCTGGCCAGTATTGTTAGGACCGATGAGACGAAAATCCATACCCATTTTTACGGCACCACTCATTAAAGCATTACACATATTGGATTGACCATGGCCTACATAGGCATAGGAAATTTCGTTCAATGGTTTGTCAATATGTTCTTGCAAGGTAAGGAAATTTGCCAATGTTTGTGTAGGATGATCCATATCTGTTAGGCCGTTCCATACAGGCACGCCGGAATATTGTTCCAATGTGTCCACATCTTCTTGATCAAAGCCACGGAATTCGATGGCATCATACATGGAACCAAGAACACGAGCCGTATCCTTTAAGGATTCTTTTTTATTCATTTGAGAACCTGTAGGACCAAGGTATGTTGTATGCGCTCCTTGGTCGGCCGCACCGACTTCAAAGGCGCAACGCGTTCTCGTAGAATCCTTTTCAAAGATGAGCACAAAATTTTTGCCTTCCATCGTCTTAATTTCTTTACCAGTTTTCTTATCCGCTTTTAATTTGGCTGCTAACTCTAAGTAGTATTTAATTTCTTCTGGTGTATAATCTAGCATTGTTTTAAATGATTTATTATGTAAACTTTTCATGATAACTCCTTCAATCTATACGGTGTATACGTAGGTATTTCTAATTTTAGTGATAATTTCTATATGTATTGCTATTTCAAATTGTATTATTCTCTGTGAAAGTTATTATTTCGGTTGTAAATATTCGGCAGCAATGGCAGCCATCATGGTAATACCTGATTCTAAGATACTTTCATCGATGGTAAAGCATGCATTATGAAGTGCAGGATTCCCCGCAAAGCCAGTGCCCAACCAAAGGAATGCACCTTTTATCTGTTGTAGGTATGCAGAAAAATCTTCTGCCGCCATAGACGGATGTTCTGGATGTACTACTGCGTCTTTGCCGAGATATTTTTCTACAATGGATGTGGCATAATCGATAGCATCTGGATGATTTATGGTGGCACCATGACCACGTTTATAGTCTAAGGAACTCTTTGTTTTGAACATTAGGTCTAAGGCTTGCAAGCTTTCACCTAAACGGCGTTCAATATAGTCCCGTTTTTCTGGTTCATAGGTACGGCAAGTCCCCTCTAGGTACACGTCGCCACAGCCCACATTGTATCGGTCTCCACCGTTGATAACGCCGATGGTACACACGAGGTTTTCCATCGGATTTGTTTCACGAGCCACCATAGATTCTACATTTACAATCCAGTTAGCGGCCGCTACGATGGCATCGATACCATTGTGAGGCTCTGCGCCATGGGTAGATTTACCTTGAATATGAACAAGAAAAATGATCTGATGCCGCCATGAGATGACCTTTTTTGAGTCCTACCGTTCCTACAGGTAGTTGTGGCCATACATGGAGTCCATAGATTTCATCAACATCATTGAGGATACCACTATCTACAATGCCTTGAGCACCTGGATTTAAAGCCTCCTCTTCAGAGGGTTGAAATACGAGCTTTACTGTACCGTGCAATTGGTCCTTTATTGATTGCAAAATAGCAGCAGCACCAAGCAAAATTGCTATATGACTATCATGACCACAGGCGTGCATAACACCATCATTTTGAGAAGCGAATGGTAATCCCGTAGCTTCATGGATTGGTAATGCATCAATATCGGCCCGTAACGCAATAACAGGGCCTATATGAGCGCCCTGTATTTCACCGATAACTGCATAATCTGAAATATCATTCACATAGGGAATTCCCAATTCTCCAAGAATCTTTTGAATGTATAAAGATGTTTCTTGTTCCTCTCCTGATAATTCTGGATGACTATGAATATGTCGACGCCATGTCACAACTTGTTCTAAATATTGTGAAGCATATTGTTTTATTAAGCTTTCTAATGTGTGCATGGCCATATCTCCTTTATGTTTTATACATTTTATATGCATGTTTTATGTATATTTATAATCTATGTACGTATTATAATACTATCTACTATTATATTCAAGTATTTATACATATTCTTCGTATTTTTATTTATCATGTTAAGCATTATTTTTTATCATACAAAAAAGACACCTCTAAATTATCTTTATCCAAGAAATTCTTGGCAGATTAATCAAAAGGTGTCTTTTCTTTATTTTTCTAACACAGACTCATCTAATTGTGTACCATCCGATTGCCACATAATGGTACGACTCGTACTGTTATCTTGTGCTACAATTTGTCGTATATAGCGGCTTTATATACATAGCCACCTGTAACTAATGCAGCCAAAGCTACAATAGCTACAGTCGTTTTAAATAGTTTACTTTTATTCATATAGTTCCTTTATGTAAATATGTATTAATTACTAATATGAATATATTATAAAACTTAAACTTAACTTTAAGTCAAATCAGAGTTTTCTATACTTCTTGAACATCTACTTTTCTATATCTAGCAGAAATACATCCCAACATATTTAATTGCGGTATGTTCCATTCATTAGGTAAATAGATATCACAGGTGAGCTCATCACCTATAGAATTATTTGCTATAAATCGATAGCGCCCTAATTCCTCATTGCTATATACTCTTTCAAGCTGATTTAAAGTAGTAGCACCCCAAAATCGACTAAATTCCGTCCAAATAGTTTCTGCATCAACTTGAGATAGCTCAACCTGTAGTCTATATGCTACCCCAACTTTGCAGCGTTTCTTCAAACCCTTTTCATCAGCACTACAAACCTTAGTAGAACCTTTATCAAAAGACCAGTCTAACCCACCTAACGATTGAACTTGGGTAGAAATGAGATTTTTAAAATTTGAAAAGTCTCTGAGAAAATGCTTACATGCTACTTCAAATGTATCTAATTTATCTATATGGCTCAATTCATAATACCTCTATTAAAGAATTTACCTACTATTTTTCGTAATATTGTTTCATTTGTGTATAGCCGTTAACGATGACTTCGATTTCACCTGTTCTAGGATGGAAAATAAGGCCATGAACAGGCACGTCTTTTGGAATCAACGGATTCATACGCAATTCGTCCACGGTTTCCTCTACATTTTCAGCAGGATGTGTAAAACCATCTGCCCAGCGTTCCATTTCTTTTCTCACCATGTGAATCGCTTCTGGTGCAATACCACGAGCTAACATTTTTTCTGTTAAATTTTTAGCCGTTGTTTTCGCCATGCCACATTCGTGGTGACCAATTATAAAGATTTCATTAACCCCTAGTTCATAAATACATACGAGCAAACTACGTACGATACCATCAAAAGGACCTGTAATGCAGTTACCTGCGGTCTTAACGATTTTTGCCTCACCGCGTCCAATATCCATAGAATCCTCTAAGAAATTCACAAGACGCGTATCCATACATGTAACGATAGCCATCTCACGACTTGGCATCTTACTGCATTTTGTATCTACATCAACATATCCTGTATTTTGATCCTCTACATATTCCTTATTATGTTTCAAAATATCATCAAGTAAACTCATATTTCCTCCTGATAAAAAAGACCTTGTCTAAATTAAAGCAAGGTCTCTATATTTAACACATTCGATATCTTATTATACCATAAAACGAATAGACATTATTGTCCGAGTGAAGCTCATACTAGCGCAGTGACTTTACTAGGTCGAGCCCTCGGCCGAAGACCGTTAAGGTAGCTGGAACGAGCAAGTATGAGCTGAACGCCAAACTTTGGCCCTGCGAAGCCCGAAGGGCGTAGTCAAACCCGGCCGGTGGAGCGAGCAAGTATGGGCTACTCAACCTGAATTCTCTAGTTTTATATGTCACTAGCGATCCGGAGTCGCCAATGCCTCGATTGCGACACTGCCACCACGGACAACTTCGATGCGATTAACGAACATATCTTTAAATAAAGCAATCATGTCATTGTTCTTAGATACTGTTTTTACGCATTGCACGAGTACGGATTTACGATTGTAATCAATCACTTCAAGATTAAAGGTTTCCGCAATGCGAAAGATTTCTTGTTTATCTGCTTCTTTGCAGCTATTAATCTTGATGAATAGTAATTCTTTTTTTGTAATGGGCATATCTGTAAAGTCGATAACCTTAATGACCTCAACACTGCGGTTAAGTTGCTTGATGATTTGCTCATATGTTAAATCATCGCAGGTAAGTTCAATGGTCATACGAGACATGGTATGGTCTTCTGTTTCCCCTACAGTTAAGGTGTCAAGGTTATAGTTTTTACCAGCGAAGAGGCCGGAAATCTTTGCCAATACGCCGATTTGGTTTTCTACATATGCTGAAATACAACGTTTTTCTAAATGTAATTCCATAGCCCCTCCTATTTTTTATCCTTTAATAACATATCGCTCAATGATTTGCCTGCCGGTACCATCGGCAAAACATTTACCTCAGTTGGAATGATACATTCAATGAGTGTAGGGCCTTTTTTGAAAGCATCTGCTTTTGCAAAGGCAGCTCTTAATTCTTCGGCCTTTGTGACACGAACACCTTGTGCACCATAAGCTTCTGCTAATTTTACAAAATCTGGTACATATTCAAATTCGCCCTTGTCAATCAAATCACGTGTGACGATGGCGCTTTCATCCATCAACAGATTCGTACATGCATAGCGTTTGTCATAAAAGAGTTGTTGCCACTGACGGACATTGCCAAGATAGCCATTATTAATGACAACCAAGGTCACCGGCAAGTGATAGTGCATAGCTGTTGCAAATTCTTGAATATTCATTTGCACCCCACCATCGCCACAGATAGCAAAAACAGGCATATGAGGATTGCCAAATTTAGCACCAATAGCAGCTGGGAATCCATAGCCCATCGTACCCAATCCTCCAGAGGTCAACAATTGATGGTTACCTTCAATTTCTAAGAATTGTGTGGTCCACAATTGGTTTTGCCCCACATCGGTTGTCACGATAGGTCGCTCATAGTGGTCATTGATATATTGAATGATGGCTTCTGGTGTTAAACCATCTTCATCAGCTTGCGTAATAGGATGATCGACTTTCAATTGTTGCAATTGAGTAGGCCATTCCCCTAAATCATGAGGCTCCATGTATTCTAATAAAGCCTCAATTGCCAACTTTGCATCTGCTACGATTGGAATATCTACCTTAATATTTTTAGAAATAGATGCTGCATCTACATCGATATGTACAATTTTACAGTTTTGTGCAAAGGTGCTCAGTTTACCGGTAATGCGGTCATTAAAACGAGTGCCGATAGAAATCATAACATCGCAATCGGTAAGCGCTACATTTGGTGCATAGCCACCATGAATGCCTACATTGCCTAAGTACAATGGATGACGCGAGCTAATGGCGCCTTTACCCATCAAGGTAGTTACCACGGGAATCCCCGTTTTATCCACCAGTTGAGTCATAAGATCATTGGCACCACTAATGCTAATGCCCCCACCAAGTAAAAACAAAGGTCGTTTTGCTTTAGAAATAATAGAGCACGCCTTTTTGACTTGCCCAATATGTACGGTTGTGTTTGGCTTATATCCGCGAATATTTACCTCTGTTGGATATACCTCTGTGCCCATCGCTTTTTGAATATTCTTTGGAATATCTACTACAACAGGACCTGGACGGCCTGTGCGAGCAATGTAAAAGGCTTCTTTCAGAATTCGGCCTAAATCCTTGCGATCACGAACGGTAATGGCATATTTACAAACGTTGCGAACGATACCCACAGTGTCCACCTCTTGAAATGCATCATTGCCCATCAAAGATAAATCCACTTGTCCTGTAATACACACCATAGGCACACTATCTGAATAAGCCGTAGCAATACCTGTAACAAGATTCGTCGCACCTGGTCCAGACGTAACCATGCAAACACCAACCTTGCCTGTACTACGTGCATAACCATCGGCAGCATGTGCCAATGCTTGTTCGTGACGAGGCAAAATAACCTTCACCTGATCTTGTTTATATAACTCATCCATAATATCGATGGTAGCTGCCCCTGGATAGTTGAATAAAAACTCAACCTTCTCCTCTTGCAATGCTTTCACCACATATGCGGCACCTGAAATCATAGTCAACCTCCTATATACGTCTATAACAACCTAACGATAATATAATAGGTCTTATATTTAAAAAATTGAATATCATTATTATTTGTGATATACTTTTAAATATATCATATCTTACATAATGTGAGTATGAAATAATACCATAAATTACTAAGTTTATACATATTTCTGAAAGGACTGAATACTATGAAAGAAATTTTAGGTTTCCATTTAAATGGCTGCCCATACTGCCACAATGCATTCCGTGCTATTGAAGAATTACAAGCTGAAAACCCTGCTTACGCGGATATCAAAATCAACTGGGTTGAAGATCAAGATGCGGCTGAATTATTCAAAACACATCCATATGAATATTATCCAAATCTTTGGTTCGACCTTGATAAACAATATGAGGCTCAACCTGGTGAAAGCTACGACCAAACAAAAGCATACATCAAAGCTGTATTTGACAAAGCAATTGCATAAAGAATATAAACTCCGTCCACTCATATGAGTTAGACGGAGTTTTTGTTTACTTAGTATGTTGTTTTCTATCCTTCCACTCAAGATACATATGCTTAATAACTTGAATTGGTGATACAAACATCATTCGTGGTCCACCATAGCGCATGATTTCTCGAACTTTTTCACGGTATATAGGTGCATAGCAATGTGTTTTGCACACACTACAAAATGTCTTATGCGCCATATGTGGGCATACATCGATGCGATGCTGCGCATACTGCCATACCTGTTCACAATCTTCACAGAGTTTTCCTTTGGGCGTATGATGCTTGTCATGACAATAGATGCCAACAATTTGGTACATAGTTTAATTCTAACTTACGCTTTTCATCAACTGTCATATATGTCTCCTATTGTACACACCACGTAACCCAAGCTACTTTATCTACCGTACAATTTGTAATTTCACCATTCACAGCTAATGGCTCAATTAGGTTTCTAATTTCTTCTTTCATCGCATCCATAGTACCCCATCCATTATTATGGAGACGCATTGTAAAGTATTCAACAGCCTTATCGAGGCTCATCACCTCAGTTTCAGGCACTGTTTTATAAGTCACTTTCACATTATGCCCCATCTCGTGAATAGCGGCTAAGGATTCCTCCATTTTATCATGCCAAGGGAATGCATCTCGACCAAAGAAATGATCTGACAGCATATCAACGATTTCATCGTGTCGCTCGCTGAAAGCTACCCACAAACAAGTATTTCGACTCGTGTCATGCATAGCACGAATATTGTCTACATCATACATGACAGGGCAGAAAAAGCTATATGCAAAATCAAAGGTTTTATCCCATTTTAGTTTGATTCTTGTTTCATCAGACCAAGGAGCAATATATAGGCTCACATCTAGCCCTTCTCTATCAGCTAATTGTTTAGCCCCTCGAATCATGCCATCAGACAAATCAATGCCTGTCGCCTTATAGCCCTCTCGTGCTAAACCAAGCGCATAATCACATACACCACAGCCCACATCAAGGACACTGGCCCCTGCGAGTGGTAATAGATTTTCTTCCTTTACAAATGAAATGAAATTAGTTACTTGGGCCTTACGATCCTCGCGGTTATGCAATTCCACAAAAATGTAGACCGATTGTTCCACGCATCTTGTTCATCACGCCAATCCTCGAGATCAACAGATACTTCTCGTATTGTATTGTTCATTATATATCCTCTACTATGATAATTGGTATACTAAAATAAATATAGTTAACACAATATCCATATAGCCTCATTGTTCCAAAATGGGCCGGTTTAGATTATGATATGAATACTATATATTTTTATTGTATATTATTCTCAATAAATTTTGTGTTACTATAGTCACATTTTCTAATCTAATCTAATCACATTATGCACCTTCAATGATTAAATAACAATATAAGGCTCACACCCTTTTCTGCAAAAACAAAAGGACTATAACAATACGCAATATCAACGCATCAAGTTATAGTCCTTTTATGTATGATTTTATTTAGATAAATTATTTTTTATCTTCTTCCTTAGATTCTTCTGGTTCCACAGGTTTTCCAAGGTCATTTTGTTTTAATACTTGTTCTTCTAATTCTTCCACGTTAGCTGGTTTTTCTGGTTGTTCAGCTGGTTCTTGTGGTTTAGGAGCGTTAGTTTTCTTATCAAATGTATCTCTAAGTTTATCAGTACCTTCTTTCGCTAAATTTAATAGCTTCTGGATCTGCACCGCTGAATTCAGCAAGGGCTGCTTCATTCTTAGGATCAAAGAAAGGAGCTTGTTTAAAGCCTAACATAGCTGCTACAAACACCATTGGAATTTGAGCGATAGCACTATTGTACTCTTTAACTTGGAAGTTATAGATTTCCCGTTTATTGGAAATGAAAGTTTCATTTTCACTAATCGCTTCTAAAAATTTACCATATTGAGTATCTGCTTTTAACTCTGGGAATTGATTGGCTAAAGCCGTAATGTTCTGAACTGCTTTTGCTGTTTCACGAGCCATTTCCACGAAATTATCAGATACTTTCAATTGGATATTTTTTTCATAATCACCGTATTTATCAACTAAACCGGCAAATTGATTTACAATGGCTACCTTTTTCTCGTAAGCTACGATAATATTGGCGCGCGCTTCTTTAATTTCCACAGTTAAGCTTTGTAAAGAATTATATTGCTTAATAAAGAACACTGCGAGGGCCAATATTAGTATAAATATTAATGAACTCATTTAATACTCTCTCCATTCTTATAAAACTATAATGAATAAATTTTACAATATTATACCACATCAAATATATAACTGATATGAAGTTTCATTCATAAAGTGCAAACTACAGAATACATTTTATGAACCGGTCATAAGCCGATATACTAAAGTTCCGCCATCAGTATCAACATATTCTAAGCCCTCAAAAGATTCATTATTACCTAAATCTTTATAAGCAAGTTGATTGTGAATCTTCCTTAATAACTCTACATTGGTAAAGTATTTTCCATTATCTGCAGTTAGATACACTTTAATGTCTGTTTGAAATACTCCATCAATACGACATTCTTCGTCTAAATAACTCTTATCTATAACAGTTTCATTGCTTCTAAGCTGCTCAATCCCCGTAATAAAAGCTTCATAAACGATGCATATCTTGCGACTATTAATAGCTATGCCATTAGGATTCCAATTCGCTTTATTATCCTCGATATAATTGATGATATCCAAGGTGAAAGCATCATTACTCACATACTCTTGATTAGAAAAAGCCCAATACACCGATGTCAGTACATCATCAGTACTAGGAGTATCCGCTAATTTCTTTTCTACTAATTTTCTGGTTTCCCTTTTAAGCAAAGGCTTTTTAATAATACAGAACACCACCATTGTAGGGATCAACATAGCCGCTAATACTGGTATCATGTAGGGCAAACTAGCCATTGTACCACCTACTCGCCCTGCTTGCGAATGAGCAGTACTTAGATTTTGATTTGTTGTATTCGCCGTATCCGTCATATAATCTAAAAACCATGGACTTTCAAACATACCAGCTATAATAGCAATCAGTATTAAAGTACCTATAGTAACACAGATAACAAATAATTGTTTGGCCACCTTATTACAAACGATTTCCTTCTCAGCCAATGATAATACATCCATTTCAGATATACCTTTACTCCATTTAGTAGCACGTTCATGTATGTCCATTCAGTTCTCTCCTATTAATAAATGTAAATAATACATCAAAGTTGACTTACTATAATAATTATTTCATACATTACTTATATTTATTATAATATAGAGAAGGAGGACTTAAAAGTATGGAAAAATATATGATAATCCTAATGTTTGTATTAGTCGCTATTGCTGTCACATTTGCGACTTATAATCTATCTATTATTAGAGCTATGCCTCCTGAAGAACGTTATAAACTTCTTTATTTTACAGATGATCAAGTCTCTATAGGCATTGGATTAGTAAGAAGAACCTATAAATTAAAAGATATTCGAGAGGTGCGTTTCTCTAAAGGGAAAAAATTCCGCAGCATGGGTAGCTGGGCCGGAAGAATGAAGATATGCAAAATAAATGGTAAAACAAGTCGTTGGATAGAATTTGATGGTACTGTCTATTACAAAAAAATGGTATATATATCTAACGAAGAAATCATTGATAAATCAATAGACATACTCATGAAAGAATTTAGATCTAGAGGAATTCAATGTAATAAATATAGATGGTAACATACAAAAACGGCTTCTCGAAATTTCGAGAAGCCGTTTGCTATTGGTGCGCCTAGCAGGATTCGAACCTGCGCACCCGGTTCCGGAGACCGGCGCTCTATCCCCTGAGCTATAGGCGCATGTGTACTAAAGAATTATACCATATTACAGCATGCTTCGATAGTATAAAGTATATAAGCATATAGAATGCGCCTCTAGTATTAGCTAATCATAAACTAATACTAGAGGCGTATTATACTATATATTCTTTTGAATGACCTTTAGGAGTGCATCACAGCTACGACTGACATCATCATAGGTTTCGTCAAAGTTTCCCGTATACCAAGGATCCTTTACATCTCGGCTTTCACCAACAAAAGACATAGCCTTATGCACCTTATGATCCACATCATCACCGATAATACGACGTAAGTTTCGTGCATTATTTTCATCCATGATGATGAGGTAATCAAAATTATGATAGTCATCTATCGTCACTTGGCGAGCATTGCGACGAGTATAAGGAATACCCATTTCATCTAATTTTTGTTTAGTCCCATAATGGGTATCATTTCCTATCTCCTCACGAGATGTGGCAGCAGATTCGATATAAATAGAATCAGTCAAACCTGCCTCGTTAACGATATGCTTCATATAAAACTCTGCCATAGTTGAACGACAAATATTTCCGTGACAGATAAATAAAACATTAACCATTATATCTCCTTTAACACCACACCAAGTGCCGAATTATTAACGTACAAAGTTCGTAGATACATTTTTCTCTGTATTTGGATATGGCACACCTTGCTCTTTAGCTACAGCAAAGCTACGCATCATCCAAATCATATTTCTTGCCAAGTTACGCATGGTTTGCATGCCTTCTTCATCTTGCTTAGCATCTCCTGCTACTAGGCCGTGGCTGATATTCCAATACGTAGAGCCTACAATTGGCATTTGAGAAATACCAAAATATTTATTAAGCACATCAAAGGACGCGGTTGTACCGCCACGACGAGCTACGGCAATAGATGCACCAGGTTTAAAGGCAAATGGATTTGGCTTTACGCTTTCTGCACTGAAAAATACACGATCTAAAAAGGATAAAATACGTCCACTCGGATGTGCATAATATACAGGTGTGGCAAAAATAAATCCGTCAGCATCCTTCGCTTTTTCTACGAATGCATTTACATCATCATCTTTAAATACACATTCGCCATGCTCAAAACAATAGCCACATTGAATACAATCACGAATAGGTTTGTTGCCAAGCTGAATGACCTCTGTATCTACATTGGCATCATGGAATACCTTTTCTACTTCTTGAACTGCTTGCATTGTTGTGCCATTCACATGGCTACTACCATTTACGATTAGAACTTTCATATTATAGCCTCCTAATTCTTACTTAAGAAGTTGTATAAACACTAGTTATTTTATCTTAGCATAGGAAAATGAATTTGTTAAATCAATAAATCCACTTGTTATACGGTATTAATTATGTCACAATATAGTCATAATTAATACACTTTATTAGGAGGTGCCATTATGCCAAGAATAATACCTATGAAAGACTTACGCAATACAAATGAAATCATGGATATGTGTAAGGAATCTAATGATCCTGTTTTCGTTACAAAAAACGGATACGGTGAACTTGTTGTTATGAGTATGGAAGCATACGAATCACTAACACGCTCTAACGAAATCGATAAAGCAATAACACAATATGAATCAGATATAGCTAATCATGTGCATGGAAAAGATGCCCGAACCCTCTTTTCAGAATTAAAGAAGAAATAACAAAAGCTATCAGTTAATGATATAAAATCAACTGATAGCTTTTTAATATTAAGAGGCTGTTTTGTTACAACCTCTGGCTTTAAACTACAAAATAATTATGTAATGTATTATTCAATTAGAAATTATGTCGTACCCCCGCATCAATCCGCCATGTATTGTCTATAGTAGCACCAAAGTTTTTCGTAAATGTACCATATAAATATGTACTTGGACGAACACTCCAAGAGCCCCCAATTTCAGCATCAAGCCAAGTATCTTTCAAATCTAGTTCAGTTTTTACTGTTGGATTACCTGGTGCAGAATAGGTTGTATTCATCTTACCAGAGAATTCATGAGCCAATGCAAGTTTTGCAAAGATATTGGATTTTTCTGTTTCTTTACCAATGCCAAAGCCTAATCGACCTACGGCGGAGTTAATGCCGTCTGCATTCACATGCATGGATCCACCACCAGCAATATTCGCATCATAAGAAACGCCATTCAAACGGCCCACGATAAATTCTACACTAGGATCGATGTAGAAGCCATTTTGTTTCTTAATGCGCTTACCATATTCAGCACTCAAGGATGTACCAAATGTGTGGTAATCACCGCTCACACGTTGACCGCCTACCGAATAAAGTTTGTAATTATTGGATAAGCGATTTCCACGAGCGATGATGTCTAGATAGCGACCATCATCATGTTGTTTTGTGCCATATAACGCAAGACCTCCAATTTTACCATCACCACTGCCAACGGCATAGGAATTGCTAGATGTACTGTAATCTAGGGCACCACCAAATCCAACCATTGGCTGCTTTATGGTCGTAACCAAGTTGTACACCATTATAGGTCATACGAGCATCAGCGCCATCTGTAATCTTTGATTTACCACCAATATATTTAGCCCATACACCTTGATCTGTATTAGCTAAACGAAGGTCGCCTAAGCGGCGTTGTAAATCGTTTGTATTATTACGCCAAGCCATAGCAGTAGATGCAAGAGCGGATTTAGAACCGCTTACCAACGAAGATTCACCAACATGTTTAACAGTCATTGTATTACCTACTACTAGATTACCTTGTGCGTCAAATGCATCTGTACCAAGTTCTGCAACTGCTGCTGGACGAGTAATGCCTTCATTGATTTGAATGGCTGTTGCTAGTTTCTTATCATTGCCAGTGTATTGCAATTTGTTGGCCAATGATTGCATTTCAGCGCGATAGCTAGCATCATCAGTCAAGTTCTTAGCACTATCCCCTTGTACAGTTACATGGCTGTTATCTGCCGCGTGTTGGATAATGATTTGCCCCTTGCCTGCTTCACTAGCTGGTGTACCTACTTTGTAATCAGCATTCACAAAGCCACTATAGTTTTGAATCGTAATAGGACGTGCATCAATAGGATGAATGATACCTGCTGCAGTTGGATTTGCACCACCTACAAGATTACGTACTTTACTCCCCTTATATAGGTACGCCTCATTATCCCCAGAAGGACGTTCTTTTTTAGGTGTAGGACGTTCCATGCCAATCCATTCATTATTCCAAGTAGCCCCATTTTGTAGGTAAATATCAGCACCGGAATTATGCGGATTTTTATTACTTTCAGCATATTCATTCAAATAGCACCACTAAGACTAGAGTTAGGTGTTGTGAAAGCTAACGCTATATTAGTAGGGCTTTCATTATGATTTGGATCGCGCCCATAATCCTTGTCGATAAGGCCCACATTACCAACAGCAACTAAGTCATGAGTGCCTGGATGTTTGCCATCAGCGCCTGCATTAACATATACATCCCCCTCTTCTGCTACTACAGAATAGGTATCAGATGTTTCTACAGGATGAGTGATAATCTTACCGCCTCCATCAACAAGGATATGACCTCGTTGATTGACTTGTAAACCAGAGCCGATAGCATCGATATCTACATTGCCTTTAACGTGAATGTTAGTGTCACCAAAATCTCGATCAGGATTATCTTTACTTAGGCGTGGAACCTTACCACCGTAACCGGCGTAAACAGCACTCATATAATAATGACCAAGCTCTCTTTTGGCTGCTGGTGCATCATTCTTTAACCGTACAACAAGATCTTTATCTACCGTTAGTTGTGAACCAAATCCATTATAGATACCTGTTACATTTTTACTTTTACCTGCATCGGTTAAGCTTTTTCCATGTACATTAACCGTTAACGTATCTGTAATATGTTTAACTTCAGGTGCTGTTTGTACAGGTGAGCCCATTGTTAAACCGAGCAGTTCTTCTGCTTTATCACTAGACACATTGATTTCAGTAGCCGATGCAGAATAGGATATTCCAGTTAATACTAATACAGCCATCACTGCAGCTATATGACGTGGTAGTTTCATAAAAATCTCTCTTCTTTCTTATCTATAAACACGGTTCTCTCACGAAACGTGTTCAAATATTATACACAAAAACCTAGAAAGACCCCCTAAGTCCAACTTAGGAGGTCTTTTTTATTCACATACACTGTGAATTTATAAATCAATGATTATTCAGGATCAATAATGAAGGACAATGCGCTGAAGTATTTATTTTGTTCGCCTTTAGTTTGAGTTGGGAAGCCTACTTCAACACCTACTACGTTAAGGCCGTTAGCACTTACTGTAACAGTTGCTTTACCGTTTGCATCAGCTTGGCTTTCATTAGTAAGGTCGTTGATTACGTCCTTAATAAGTGGAGCGTTAGCATATGGTTTGCCATCTTTTAATACTTGGATTTCATAAGTATCACCTTTTCTGAGGGTCAACGGGTTAACAGAAGGGATAATTTGAATGAAAGCAGTTTTGTTATTGAAAGGTTTTACATCAGCGTTCCAGTAGTGAACATCATATTTAATAGCATGTGTACTTTTTATAGCGCCTGGAACTTCTGTAATTGGTTTATGTACAGTTTTGCCATCTTTATCTTTAGTCCAATAACCATAGTCAAAGTCAGTTACTGTAATACCCAATTTATCATTTGGTACAACTACTACATTTTTTTCATGTTTAATAACTTGTACAGGAATTACCATGCCATTGTTATCTAAACCAATGATGCTTTTTACCATTTCTGGGCTATAAGCATCATCTACAGGGCCTTCGCCAAGTACTAGCGCTTTTTCATCTAAACGGTTAGCAAAGAACACGCCATGTGCATCAACAGAAGAGCATACACAGCCTGCAGCTAAACCTACAGAAAATAAGGATGCTAATAATTTCTTATTCATACGAACCTCCATAATCAATAATTTATATCAATAAACTTGACATTATTATACAGCGTTATAGATGATTCGTATATACCGATACCCCTATAACCACTAGTATTATGCGTACTTTGTATATTCAGTCATTGCTATATCAATCATACATAACTGATAATTTTATCATCTTATTTTCATATGGATATAATAAATAGGAATATCTTATGTAGAATTTATATATATATACATAACAAACGACGCCCTACTTAAGAGCGTCGTCATATTTATCTTGTATACATATTATTTTTTATTTTTTGCAGCTTTCGCACGTGCAGTACGATCAAGGATTGTTTTACGCATACGAATGCTTTCTGGGGTTACTTCAACAAGTTCATCGTCATTGATCCACTCAAGAGCTTGTTCCAAGGAGAAGATACGAGGTGGAGTCAAGCGAACTGCTTCGTCAGAGGAGCTAGAACGCATGTTAGTAACGTGTTTTTTCTTACATGGGTTTACATCCATATCAAGTTCACGAGTATTTTCACCGATAACTTGGCCTGCATACACATCTTGGTTAGGACCAACGAACAATGTACCACGGTCTTGCACAGAGTTCAAACCATATGGAGTAGTTTCGCCATTTTCAAAGGCTACCAAGGCACCGCGCGTACGGGAAGGAATTTCACCTTTGTATGGTGCATAGCCATGGAATACATGGTTCATGATACCATTACCTTTTGTAGCTGTTAAGAATTGTGCGCGGAAACCGATCAAACCACGAGCTGGAATTACGAATTCCATACGAAGGTAACCAGCTAATTCAACCATGTTAGTCAATTCAGCTTTACGTTGACCAAGGTTTTCCATTACTGTACCCATGAATTCTTGTGGTACGTCGATAGTCAATGCTTCCAATGGTTCACACAATTTATCGTTAATAGTTTTAAAGATTACGCGAGGTTTACCTACTTGTAATTCATAACCTTCACGACGCATTGTTTCAATCAACACCGCCAAGTGCAATTCGCCACGACCAGATACTTTGAAAGCATCCGCAGATTCTGTTTCTTCTACACGCATAGAAACGTTAGTTTCTACTTCACGGAACAAACGATCACGCAAGTGACGAGATGTAACGAATTCACCTTCGCGACCAGCGAATGGAGAGTTATTTACAGAGAACACCATGGACAATGTTGGTTCATCAATCGAAATAGATGGCAATGCTTCAGGATTTTCAGCATCCGCTACTGTTTCACCGATATTGATATCGTCGATACCAGCAAAAGCGATAATATCGCCCATTTCAGCTTCCTCAGTTTCAACGCGGTTCAAACCATTGTATGTGTATACGCGACCAATTTTCGCTTTACGAGTACTTTCACCATTCATAATAGCTACTTGTTGGTTAGTTTCATTTTACCGCGAACGATACGACCTACAGCGATTTTACCGATAAAGTTATCGTAATCAAGTGTAGTGATCATGAATTGAAGAGGACCTTCCATATCACCTTGTGGTGCAGGAATTTCGTCAATCAATGTTTGGAACAATGGTTCCATGTTCACCGCTTCGTCATCCCAGTTAGTTTTAGCCACACCAGCACGAGCAGATGCGTATACTACAGGGAAATCGAGTTGATCATCATCAGCTTCAAGTTCCATGAACAATTCAAGAACTTCGTCTTCAACCTCTTTAACACGTTGGTCAGGACGGTCAATTTTGTTGATAACAACGATTGGTTTCAATTTTTGTTCTAATGCTTTACGCAAAACATATTTAGTTTGAGGCATTGGACCTTCGTAAGCGTCTACGAGAAGCAATACGCCGTCAACCATGTTAAGTACACGTTCTACTTCACCGCCGAAGTCAGCATGGCCTGGTGTATCAACGATGTTGATTTTGATGCCATCATGCATAACTGCAGTATTTTTAGACAAGATAGTAATACCACGTTCACGTTCCAAATCATTGGAGTCCATTACGCGTTCTGCTACCTTTTCATTTTCACGGAACACATGGCTTTGTTTTAATAATGCGTCCACCAAAGTAGTTTTACCATGGTCAACGTGGGCGATAATCGCTACATTACGAAGATTTTCGCGAATCATAAGATCCTCCCTTTAATTCCTTCAGTATATTCTATATCACATAGGACTTGTGAAAGTCGCTATGTCGGTATATTCCCAAAATTGGCAACACTTAATTATAACGCAGTCTATAGAAAAAAGTCAAAACAGACGCCTATTCTAATCATGGCAATTTCAATATTTGATTATACTTTTGACTCATCTTAAACCAAAGACTTATTTACGCTCTATCACGCGCTTAGCAGATTTACGCAACAATGGAATTTGTTCATTCGTTAAATGAAAACAGAATTTAGGAATCATCTGTTCTATAATCTCTTCATCAGAGGCTTTCAAAATAAATTCTGGCTGTAGTATAGGTTCCAATTCATCAAGTCCAGGATAGTCTTTCCCGATGCTCCAATCATGCTTCTTATTAAATGGGCACGAGTCTTGGCAATTATCACAACCTATAATCCACTCTTCCAACATATCCTCTGTCACACCTTCTGGCAAATTACCATCACCAAAGGTATTGATAAAAGATACACAGGTTAATGGGTTCATTGTAAACGGTGCAGATAAAGATTTCGTTTTACACCCTTGCTGACATAAATCGCAAGTATCTGGACATGGTGGTATCTCTAGATTCTGAATATACTCACAAGACTTATCTATTAAATAGGCTACCAATTCATAATTAGAACCTTTAGGACCATAAAAGAAATTATTTTTTCTATAAATCCCAAGTCCCGCGGCTACAGAAGCGGGACGCAGAGGAACAACGCCAGCGGGCTTGGCTGTTTCACCGCCAATAAATTGGATATTCTTACTACGCAACCACCTTTCGAAAGATCGTCTTCGTTTAGCCTCAACACCATCAGGGGTATTAGCTAACGACAATAATAACCCTTTTGCATATCGCTTCTGCAGCGAAGCAGGAAACTTATAACTTCCAAAATACTCGGTACAAACTACTATGGATTGTGCCCAAGGATAATTTTCCTTTAATGCTAGAAAAGCTTTACTATGAGCATATACCTTTTCACTTTCAGGTACATCTTCTAAACGCTTCGTCAACCGGTCTTTATAAAAATCAAGTGCATCAAGAGACACTATACCACAACTATCATAGCCACATGCTAGCGCTTTATCATGAATCTCCTGGGCCAACAAAGTATTCATATCATCGCCTCCTAAACATAGATTAACTATATAGTTATCATACTCTTTTACAGACTATAAAAAAAGATTTCTTATGAATTCATCATACCTAAAAAAGGATAACGGTTCACAAGAAATCTTGTATGAGTATTTAGTTTGTATTAATCTTCGCCAATCATACGCACTTCTGGTTCTAGATGTACACCATGTTGGTCATATACGCGTTTTTGTACTTCAGCAATTAAATCGAGTACATCCTTCGCACTAGCACTGCCTGTATTGATAACAAAGCCAGCATGCTTATGAGATACTTGTGCATCTCCTACAGATAATCCTTTGAGGCCCGTTTGTTCAATTAACGTCCCTGCAAAATACCCTGGTGGGCGTTTAAAGTAGAACCAGCACTAGCATATTCCAAAGGCTGTTTAGATTCGCGCTTTTCAGTAAGCTCATCCATACGTGCCTTGATAGCAGTTTTATCGCCTGGTTTAAGCGTCATAATGACTTCACCAATAACCTCGTGATTATCATGGAATACACTATGACGATACCCAAAATCTAAATGCGATGCATCGTATTCTTTGATATTGCCTTGAAAATCTACAGCTCGAACAGCTGTAACGACATGACTCATTTCCCCATCATAAGCACCGGCATTCATAAATACGGCACCCCCTAATGTGCCTGGAATACCGATGGCAAACTCTAGGCCAGTCAAGCCATTTTCCCATGCGAACTCAGAAGCGTCTTTCAACATATACCCAGAACCGATACACAATGTATTATCATTGCAATCCATAACTTGAGTCATATGTCGAACCGATACAACAGCACCACGAATACCACCATCTTTTACTAAAATGTTAGAGCCGCAGCCGATTATGGTAACAGGCACTTGAAATTCATGGATGGTGCGAAGTACAAAGCTCAACTCAGCCATCGTTGTCGGTTCAATAAATAAATCGGCAGGCCCGCCAATTTTAAATGTCGTATGATGACATAAACGTTCCTGTTCACGTACACGTGTACTTGGTAAGATTTCTAATAAAGCAGTTTGTAATGCCTTAATGTTGTGGTTGTTGTTTGTCCCCATGATCTAACACTTTCATCCCCTCAGTGATTGGCTCGCTAATGATTTTATAGATATCATTAGACACTTGGCTCCAACGCATTTGTGCTTGCAAATAAGTAGCTGCTGCTGTATTTGCTTGAATTTGAGGCATCAACTCCTCTTGTTTTTTTTTGCAATTCATCAGCTTCTGGTGCACCGGACAATCTAGCATATTCCCATTGCATTTGTTGTGCCATAAATGTGCGCACCAACGCAGTTGCTTCCGCGTCGGCTTTCACAGCCTCTTGCGCTTGCATCAACTCTTTATACTCTTCAGATTCACGCATTGCCTTTGCCAAATCATGAGCTTTATCGTAATTCATATTCATTCCTCCTCTTTCTTATACCAATTTTTGTGAAAGCCAGTTCAGCTTTCATCAACATACATAATTATTTTACTTGTGGCGTAATCCAATTGCCCACTTCTTTCAAATCCGGATAATCTAATTGACGCATTGCTTCATAAGCGATAATTGCCACAGCATTAGATAAATTCAAAGACCGTGCCTCTTCAATCATCGGGATTCGAATGCAAGTGTCATCCTTACCGTCTAATAAACTTTCAGGTAAGCCACGTGACTCAGGTCCAAACACGAGCATATCACCGATTTCAAATTTCACATCAGAATGCACATGTTTAGCCTTCGTTGTGGCATAAAAATAACGACGATCAGGATATTTGCATATAGTTCTTCTATATTTTCATGAACCTGCACATCTACCAAATGCCAATAATCAAGGCCTGCCCGTTTAACGTGCTTATCGTCAATGGAAAAGCCCAATGGTTTGATTAAATGCAAGGTCATATGGTTTGCCGCACAAAGGCGTGCAATATTACCGGTATTACCAGGAATCTCCGGTTCGTATAATACAATTTCCATACTATTCCCTCTATTCTTATGTCTATATTATTCTACCTAATCTATAGTGTGTATTCAAGTAGTGAATTCTATTTTTCCTAGGTGGGACAAAAATAGTGCCACCCTAAGGTTCTCATTTACTGCTACTACGAATAAAATGTCCGCTCTTGCCACCATCTTTTTCAACAAGGTACGTAGGCCCCATAATCATGCCCTTATCGATAGCTTTACACATATCGTACACCGTGAGAAGTCCCACTTGAACCGCCGTAAGGGCCTCCATTTCGACACCCGTTTGCCCTGTTGTTTTAACAGTAGCCGTAATCTTTATCGCTTTATTATGTGTATCTGTTGTAAAAGCTAAACTTTCACCATCAACGAGATGACAATGCACCTCTACCTTAGTGAGCATTAAAGGATGGCATAGAGGGATGAGATTACTCGTTTGTTTTGCCCCCATAATAGCAGCCAGTTGAGCCACGGACAAAACATCACCCTTTTTCATCGTTCCACTTTGGATACGATCAAAAATAGTATCATTAATGGCGATAAAACCTTCCGCCACCGCGATACGGTGCGTATGGTCCTTTTCAGATACATCCACCATCCACGCATTACCTTGTTCATCAAAATGTGTTAAATCCATATTATCCCCTTATTTCATGTATAAATGTACATCAATAGTTTTACTTTTTTCATTTCTATTATACAATATAATTAAATTAGTATATATGAGGAAGGAAGTGTCCCTATGAAAACAAAATTAACTTATTTCGGTCATGCTTGCTTTATGCTAACAAACGGTGATGTATCCATGATTTTTGACCCATTCTTAACGGGTAATACATGGGACGTAGCCAAAAAAGAAGATATTAAATGCCAATATATCTTTGTTAGTCACGGTCATGATGATCACTATGGAGATACTGATTTCATCGCCAAAGCTAACGATGCGCTTGTAATCTCTACTGCAGAGGTAGCAGGCAAAGCAGCCGAAGCAGGTTGCCGCACACACGCAATGCACCTCGGGGGCAAATATGATTTTGAATTTGGCTCCATCCGTTTAGTGCCTGCATTCCACGGCGCGGGCGTACCAGGTGGTCACGCAGCAGGTTGCCTCATTAATTTCTTTGGTGACATCCTTTACTTTGCTGGCGACACAGCACTCTTTAGCGACATGAAACTATTGAGCCGCTTTGGTGATATCGACTATGCACTTCTCCCTATCGGTGACAATTACACAATGGGCGTTGAGGATGCAGCCCTTGCAGCTAGCTATGTAAAAGCTCGTATCTCTATCCCAATCCACTACAAAACATGGCCTGTCATCGACCGCGAACCAGCTGTATTCACAAGCCTAGTAGAAGGCAAATACAACCAAACTGCAGTTATTATAGATCCAGGAGCATCTATTGAATTAAATAGCTAATCAAGCATAAAACACAAGGAGACACCAACTTCCGAGATTTTTCACCGGCTTTTGCTTCGCCCCTTCAGGGCTCAGGCCAAAGTCAGATTTCGAAAGTTGGTGTCTCCTTTCTGCTTATCACTATAGAACCAAAAAGAATGGCACCAACCATACATATGATTGGTGCCAAAGAAGACTCGTAGGATGAACGCCCATATATTAATTGTAAATAATCTTGTTGCTGATTAAATATATCGTTTATACGTACTTCCTTTCAGATTATAAACCTAATTTTGCCATAACCATTGCCAATTTAGCTTTAGTTTCTTCATTTTCTTGTTTAATTCTTGCATTTTCTTCTTTCAATGCAGTAATTTCATCATTCATTACGTATATAGAGCTAATTGGACCACCTTTATAACGTTCAGGAATTTCTTTTTTAGCGGTGGAGGAACCCACTTTTTTAGTTACTCCAACATTGAACATGTTATTTTCATCATCAAGAGTTACACCAGCGTGGAACATAGTGCTTTCATCAGTGAAGTGAGCCACACCAACTGCTACAGCAGATTTATTATGATAATGACCATATGCAGCCATGATTTGAGTTGGTTCCAATGGATCGTATTGAAGTGGTTTCAAACCAGCCAATGCTGCCGCATTTGCACCAGTTGTATTTATTTGCTATCCAAACCATTAAACGCACTGTTTACACCACTCAAAGTAGCTTGTACTTGACCTACAGTTGCTGCATCAGTAGCAGATGTACCAGGTGCTACATTATGGATTTGGTTACCTCCATTATTCAAGCCATCAGTAGTCAAGGACACAGTCTTACCAGGGTTTGTAGGACTAGAAGCACCAGTGATAGTTACACCATTACCATTAGTTACAGTTGTGTTACCAGCTGCATCTGTAGTCGTTACATTTGTAACAGAGATTGAATCTTTAAGTGCAACATTAAATACTTTACCATTTGTAGCTGTATCTAGTGATTCCGTAACTTTGATATTATTACCTGCGGTAACTTTACTATGTGCACCACCACCGATACCAGAGATCATATTTCGTACTTGAGTCAAGTTAACTGCATCAGTACCATTAACGGCTGTAGCTACATTGCTAATTGTTTTATTACCCGCATTGATACCGTCTTTTGTAATGCTAGGACCAGTAGCAGCACCCGTGTTGTCGGTGAAAGATAGACCAGAACCATTTACTACAGTTGTATTACCAGCAGCATCTTTAGATGTGAGACCAGTATTGCTGATTTTAGTCTTACCAGTTGTAACAGAACCATTAGTGCCAAGATCAATGTTTTCAGCTAATTTAACAGTTAATGTATCTGTACCATTTGCAGTTACTACAACATTGTTAGTTGTGCCATTACCAGTTGTACCACCAACTACATTAACAGTCGTACCTAATGCACGGTTGAATTGTGTGCCAGTATCTCCTTTAAAAGTCAATCCACTATTAACAGTATTAGTCAAATTAGTAATATTTTGCTTTACATCAAATAATTGACCGCCATTGACTGCATCTTTACTATTAGCAGCAACTGTGCCATCAGCAACATTAGTTAGTTTAGTTGTAGCACCAGTTGTTGTACCATCTGGATTTACAAGGCTAGCTACTGGGTTAGTTACAGCCGTTGCACCTGCTACAGTTGTACCGTCTGCATTTACCTCAGCCGCTTTGTAGTATTTCCCATCATTGGCTTTTACTAAACGCTCACCAGCATCATTTGTGTACACGATAATGCCAGCTTCGCCATTACGAATAGCATTCGTTTTATCCGTTAAATCTTTACCATTTAATCCATCTTTGCCTGTTGGCCCAGTGATAGAGGCCCCAGCTGTACCATTAGAGCCATCTCGACCATCTTTACCGTTGCCAGCTACAGTGGCGGCTGTATTAATTTTATCTTTGATAGATTGTGCTAAATCAACAGTAATAGCATTACCATTTGCAGTCGTTGTTACATAATTAGCAGTACCATTAACAGCAAGAGATTGGGTTGCTAATGCTACGGTTCCTGTGGTACTGTTATCTGCTGCAGTCTTAAGTGTAGTCGCTCCTCCCGTTGTAGGGATTGCTGCAATAGCCGCGTCTAATTGCGCTTTATTAACTGCATCTGTACCATTAACAGCTGTAGCTACATTGCTAACTGTTTTATTCCCCGCATTGATACCGTCTTTTGTAATACTAGGACCCGTTGCAGTATCAGTACTATCTTTGAAAGATACACCAGAACCATTGACAATTGTTGTATTGCCTGCAGCGTCTTTTGAAGTTACACCAGCATTACTAATGGCAGTATTACCCATTGTAACAGAACCAGCTGTACCAAGATTAATCTTTTGTGCTAATTTAACTAACAATGTATCTGTACCATCAGAAACTACACCAATATTACCATCTGTTAATACAGCACTAGTTGCTGTATTCCCTTTGATATTTAATGTTTCGTCTAGTTTGCGAGTGATAGTTGCACCTGTATCACCATCAAATTTGATCCCTTTTGTAGTAACTGCAGTGTTGGCAGCTTCTGCTGTTGTTTTTACATCAAATAATTGACCACCATTGACTGCCTCTTTACTATTAGCAGCAACTGTGCCATCAGCAACGTTAGTTAGTTTAGTTGTAGCACCAGTCGTTGTACCATCTGGATTTACAAGGCTAGCTACTGGGTTAGTTACAGCCGTTGCACCTGCTACAGTTGTACCGTCTGCATTTACCTCAGCCGCTTTGTAGTATTTCCCATCATTGGCTTTTACTAAACGCTCACCAGCATCATTTGTGTACACGATAATGCCAGCTTCGCCATTACGAATAGCATTCGTTTTATCCGTTAAATCTTTACCATTTAATCCATCTTTACCTGTTGGCCCAGTGATAGAGGCTCCTGCTGTACCATTAGAACCATCTCGACCATCTTTACCATTGCCAGCTACAGTAGCGGCTGTATTGATTTTATCTTTGATAGACTGTGCTAAATCAACGGTAATGGCATTACCATTTGCAGTCGTTGTTACATAATTAGCAGTACCATTAACAGCAAGAGATTGAGTTGCTAATGCTACGGTTCCTGTGGTACTGTTATCTGCTGCGGTCTTAAGTGTAGTCGCCCCTCCCGTTGTAGGGATTGCTGCAATGGCCGCATCTAATTGCGCTTTATTGACGGCATCTGTACCATTAACGGCTTGAGCTACATTGCTAATTGTTTTATTACCCGCATTGATACCGTCTTTTGTAATGCTAGGACCCGTTGCAGTATCAGTACTATCTTTGAAAGATACACCAGAACCATTGACAATTGTTGTATTGCCTGCAGCGTCTTTTGAAGTTACACCAGCATTACTAATGGCAGTATTGCCCATTGTAACAGAACCAGCTGTACCAAGATTAATCTTTTGTGCTAATTTAACTAACAGTGTATCTGTACCATCAGAAACTACACCAATGTTACCATCTGTTAACACAGCACCAGTTGCTGTGTTACCTTTAATATTTAGTGTTTCGTCTAGTTTACGAGTGATAGTTGTACCTGTATCACCATCGAATTTGATTCCTTTGGTTGTAACTGCAGTATTGGCAGCTTCTGCTGTCGTTTTTACATCAAACAATTGACCACCATTGACTGCATCTTTACTATTAGCAGCAACTGTGCCATCAGCAACGTTAGTTAGTTTAGTTGTAGCACCAGTTGTTGTGCCATCTGGATTTACAAGGCTGGCTACTGGGTTAGTTACAGCCGTTGCACCTGCTACAGTTGTACCGTCTGCATTTACCTCAGCCGCTTTGTAGTAGTTGCCATCATTGGCTTTTACTAAACGCTCACCAGCATCATTTGTGTACACGATAATGCCAGCTTCGCCATTACGAATAGCATTTGTTTTATCCGTTAAATCTTTACCATTTAATCCATCTTTGCCTGTTGGTCCAGTGGTAGAGGCTCCAGCTGTACCATTAGAACCATCTCGACCATCTTTACCGTTGCCAGCTACAGTAGCGGCTGTATTGATTTTATCTTTGATAGATTGTGCTAAATCAACGGTAATGGCATTACCATTTGCAGTCGTTGTTACATAATTAGCAGTACCATTAACTGCAAGAGATTGGGTTGCTAATGCTACGGTTCCTGTCGTACTGTTATCTGCCGCAGTCTTAAGTGTAGTCGCTCCTCCCGTTGTAGGGATTGCTGCAATCGCCGCATCTAATTGCGCTTTATTGACGGCCTCTGTACCATTAACGGCTGTAGCTACATTGCTAATCGTTTTATTACCCGCATTGATACCATCTTTTGTAATACTAGGACCCGTTGCAGTGTCAGTACTATCTTTGAAAGATACACCAGAACCATTTACTACAGTTGTATTACCAGCAGCATCTTTAGATGTGAGACCAGCGTTGCTAATTTTAGTATTACCAGTTGTAACAGAACCATTAGTACCAAGATCAATATTTCGAGCTAATTTAATTAACAGTGTATCTGTACCATCAGAAACTACACCAATATTACCATCTGTTAATACAGCACTAGTTGCTGTATTCCCTTTAATATTTAGTGTTTCATCTAGTTTGCGAGTGATAGTTGTACCTGTATCACCATCGAATTTGATCCCTTTTGTAGTAACTGCAGTATTGGCAGCGTCTGCTGTTGTTTTTACGTCAAATAATTGACCACCATTGACTGCATCTTTACTATTAGCAGCAACTGTGCCATCAGCAACGTTACTCAATTTTGTAGGAGTAGTCGTAGATCCAGATGCATCTAATAGACTTACATGAATATCGGAGTGAGCAACTGTACTGGCACCAACTCTTGCCTTACCTGTAGCAGGATCAATATCACTTTCTAAATAATACCCCTCTGTTGTACCAGTAGAGTCCGTTGTTTTTACAACTTTATTACCATTAGCATCTACAAAAGCTGTTTGCTTATCATTTTGAGCATCTACTGCAAGCTCTGTTAAAGTGTTGATGGCTTTTGCATGTTCATTTAATGCAGCTTGAGTGATATCATCAAGCATCATGTCATAAGAGGCCATATTACTTGAACCACCTTCAGCAAGGCCTGTAATATTTGCAAATGCTAAATTGTCTGACAGTTTACTAATAGTTACAGTTTTACCCGTAGTCGTAGTAGTTTTGGTTCCAAGAACCTCTGTCTTGATTGTACCTTTATTAGCATTACCAGGAGAAGAAATTACGGTTTGTTTAGTTTCTACTGGAGAAATTTGAGCAGCTTTTTAACTGGACTTGTAGCATGAATATAGTTTCCATTACCATCAACAGTGCCACTATCATTCCACATTTTAGTAATATTACGAGTAGATGTTGCTTGCTCTGTACCATTTGCTACAAAGGAATGCTCTGGAATTAACTGACCATTTGCATATATATAAGCAGTCGTATTCGCATGCCCATTAAATGCCATACTTGTAGGGTTTGCAATTGTACCAGAAATTGAATATGTTTTAGAATCCATAGCTGTTAAACTTGTACCAGGCAGTAAAACGCCGCCGCCAAATGTAAGATTATTTGTGGTATTAACTTCAATTGTACCAACTGTAGTAGTCGCCCCTTCTGCACTAGCGGTATTCACACCATTAGTGATTACAGTTAAACCTAATATAGCCATTGCCGCTAATCTAGCAGACCCTCGAAAACGACATGTACTTTTCCCCTTCTCAGATGTAACTACATTGCATCCTTTTTTTTCATTCCAAACCACTTTAAAAATTTTGTTCATAACATTCCCCTAAATAAACTTAAAATAATCCATTAAAAACACTTATAGTTAATACATGCATCAATCTTATCAATTCTGAATATCAAAATCAAGAACAACATCTATTAAATAAAGGAAACTTATCGCAATTTTGAGTAAAATGTTAAGATTGCATTATTTTATTATTTTGATAAGATTTACTTATGTTTTTATTATAAAATCCTCTTCGTAAATCAGCTGCTTAACAATCTTAATGGAGCAAATATCATCTACGTTCAAAAGGGAGGTGTGGGTGTCTAAAATCTGACTTTGGCCCGTTCTCTTTTTACCCGATGTAATCAATGACTTACCAATCTTAATAAGCTTGGTAGCATCTACGTCCAGAAAGGGGACGAGGGTGACTAAAATCTGACTTTGGCCTCAATCCATAAAAAGGACGCAATCGCGTCCTTTTTCTTCTCCCTATATAACACGGGAGAAAGGAATCAATAGCCTCTATCAGCCGACTTTGGCCCTTTCTTTACTATACCCCCAATAATCAGCTGCTTAACAATCTTAATGGAGCAAATATCATCTACATTCAAAAGGGAGGTGTGGGTGTCTAAAATCTGACTTTGGCCTGAGCCCTTTAGGGCGAAGAAAAAGCCGGTGGAAGATTTTAGACACCCACACCTCCCTCTGCCGTAAATAATATGGTCTAGTTAAGATTGTTAAGCAATGATTACTCCTGATTCGCCATGGAAAACCCCGACCTACTGCTCATTCTCACGAATTCGTCGATATCTTGTGTTTCATCAACACCAACATAGCCCATTTCTCGAACTATACCATGTGGGTTAAGCAAGGATAGTTGCGGTTCTGGTCCGGTGAGAACCCATAGCACCTTATACCCTTTTGGTATATCACGTAGATGTTCTTCCCCTTTACCATCCGTAAAGTATACTAATAAATCTACATATTGTTGATTGGCTAAGGCAAATACTGGTGAAAAGCAGTAGCCCCTCGTACATCAAGGCGCGGTTTCACATCCTTTACGGATTCCATTGTATAGGTGCGGCGTACCTCATTATCACATTCTATAATAGTAATGCGATGATTATACGCATGTACTATTTGTAGCACTTGCTCTAGTGCATTGGTAAATTCCAAATCCGTAATACTGCCACTCATATCGAGGGCTACCCACACATTCGCCTTATGTTGGCGTAATGTGCCAGACAATTCTAGACGCTCAGGCTGACGACGATTGCGACGCGTCGTCGTTTTTTTATGTCCGCTAGCCACCTTGCCCATTAATTTTTTAAGATAAAAATACCAAGGTAAGGAACGTCGAGTCTTTTGGAATGTATCGATAAGACTTTTTACATACCCTTCCATATCTCCTTTTGATGCTTCGTTGATATAGCGTTCTGTAATTTTATCCATGGTCTCTGTATCGATAGAATCAGACTCATCCCATATATCATGGCTTGAATCAGCATTAAACTCCATTGCTATGATTTGACTGGAATCCTCGACAGCTATAAAAAGATCTGGTTTTTCCTGCATCGCTTTATCAATGGCCTTTGCGTAGTACTCCAATGTGCGGAATCGCTTTAGTAAAAGTCCATATCTCGCATTTACATTGGCAACGGTTATAGCATCGCGGTCTACATGTTCTAAATAATCGTTTACAACCATGTCCATGGCCATGTGAACAGCTTTTTTATTAAATCGTTGACTAAGTTCTTTGACCCGCATCAAATGAGCGGATATAACATGTAATATTTCTCGCTTAATACCATCTTTCATAACATCCGGCGGTTGTCGTAACATAATGAAAGGATTCACGTATAGCACATAGCCACCGTGTTTGAGGTTAAAACCAAAAGCGCTAGTCATGTCTAAGCGTACACGATGCGTCATTTGTAGATAAATAGCCAAAGAATTGATCCTCGTCAAGCAATAAACTATTTACATCATGCAAGATATGCCATAAATGCTGTTCATAGCCATCGGCTAGTACGTGTTGTGTCAACACATCGAGATCTGTGCCTTCGCCCTCATACAGTTCCGTTAATCCCTTGCCTATCGTGCCAATATGACTATCCGACATATTGTGATTTACCATATCTACAGCAATATCTTCTGCCTGTTGTTTATGCACTGGATGTTCATCTACATACGCTTGATAACGCGCGTATAGTTGCTCATACAACGCATCCGCATCACGAGCAATCTGATTACGCTTTCTATGCCATCGATCGAGTTCCTTAATAGCCTCTTCATCATAGCGCCCCGTCTTCTCCCATCCGTCTATATGAGTGAGCAGGTCAGACGCATCCCGAATATCGTCTTTATCTAAATTTCGATTCATAAGTTCTACCTGTCATATGACTTTCACAATTAACGATTGGCTTCAAAAAACGTTTCAATAAAAAGATTATCCTCAATAGCATAGCTATACACATGAGCATATGTGTTGCGTAAATCTTTCATAACAGCAATACGCAAATCACCTGGATACAATGTAATAAATTCGATAAAGTGATGAACTTCTTCTGCATTACTATTGTGATTCAAACGATACAACATATTTTTCGCGGATACATAGAGACGAGTAGGACTTTCACCATTGACACGTTCTTGTAAGGACATAATAGCACCAGGCTTATGCACTGCCTCTAATACATCATCAAATGAAATCAATGGCTCTTGTTCCGTTTCAACGAAATTAACAAAAGCCTCTGCAATGAGTTTTCCCACATTGCCTCGAATGACATTTTGGAATACGTCACGACTATAATTTCCTTGTTTATAGATACCATAAATATGAGATATCCGTTCAAAGGAACGCGGTGTCGCATCGATATCATCTTCATGACGTTGATTTAAATAATCTGGATAAGAGGAAATAAATTCCACCACCTTATCTTCAATGCCTGCAGAAATAGCCCAGTCAATCCACTGCATATAATCCGCTTCCATATAAAGCCATACGAAACGATTTGTTGAGCTGGATCCATATCAATCGTTTGGTAGTCAAAGGAATCCTCTGGGTTCATAGCCGCAATGATGCGCACATCATCGCTCAAAGCAAATCCATTGATTTCTCGGTTCAAAATCAAATTCATTAATTCTTGTTGTACCGCATGCTCTGCACGATTAATCTCATCGATAAATAGCAATACATGACGACCTGCATTAACAGCTCGTGACACATGTTCCAAGGTATGATGCACGGCATACACGGTTGTTTTAATCTCTTTAACTGTACCGTCACTATCTTTATGTGAAACCGTTTCTACCGTTGGCAATCCCCCTATTTCCCCTTCTTTTAAAAGATTGCCATCAATGGTGACGAGTTCCCAATCATGAACCTCTGCTACACGCACTGCTAGCGATGTTTTACCAATCCCCGTTTCACCAACGAGCAAAGGTACTTGATTAGCAGCTAGCACTAATTCCACACTAGCCATTGTATCTGTAAAATTCATTATGACTCCTTCTTAATTAATATAGTAAATACTGGTCGATAGCAATTTTCTTTGCCTCTATAGATCCGTATACATCAACTAATGACAATATATCGATGGGCCATGTTGATTGACGTCCGCCTATTGCAGGATTAGTTACGAGTTCTCGCACATAGCGATCTTCTACAGCAGGATTTGCAATCATTTCAGTTATAATTTGTCGAACCATGTCGACAGTTAAGCCTAGTTGTTTTGGCACATACCCAAGTATCAATGTAGAAACCTTCAATAACTCTACCACTGTTTCTAAATCTAGATTCGTAATTTGACGCATAGCCTGCGGGTCTTGTAACACGGCGGCTTTCAAAATGTCCAATGTAGGATTCTGGATATAACGCAATGCTAAATAATTAGATTTTACAGCTGCCATTTGAACCTGTTCTGATGGATTGGCAATATATTGCAATGCATCATATTGTGTTTCTACAGCCCTTAACTGTAATTCCTCTGATGGATTTGTAATATATCGAATGGCCCAGCCCGATTGGTCTAAGGCAATGCGAACCACTTCATCTGACGGATGTTGAATATACTCAAGTACCGCCCAATCTTGTTTGACTAATGAAATCAATAATTCGTCACTTGGATTGTCCACATATTGAATGGCCCGTGGCGACTGTGCTAACGCAGTTTCAATCACTCGATCAGTAGGATTTTTAATGTACTGTAATAACATCCCATTCTGTTCCACACAGACTAACTGCATTTCCTCTGTAGGATTAGGGATATTGCGTACGCCATGGGGATTGTTTTTGAGAGCCGTTATATATTGTTCCTCTGTCATACTATCCTTCTTTTCTATCTAAAAAGGCCATACGAATACGTACGGCCTATACTGAATTCTATTCCTATTGTATCATAATTTTTCGATATAATTATATCTGTTTCGTATACTTACTACACTGTTAATGCATCTAAATCAGAATTATTCCCAATAACTAATAATTTATCATCTTTACCGAGGATGGTAATTGGGTTTGGTGGAACTTCTAAATCCTCACCGCGTCTTATGCCTACTGCATTAAGATTATATTTCTCACGCAAATTGGAATCTTTCAAACATGTGCCAACCATAAATGAAGGCATTTTTATTTCTATAAGACTGATATTTTTGGATAGTTGTAAATAATCCATCACATGGTCTCTAGTTAAAAATTGTACAAGACGTAATGCCATATCATATTCAGGGTAAATCACTTGATCTACACCTATTTTATGAAGCATTTTACCTTGTATATTATTTTCAGCCTTGGCCACAATTTTAGGTGCGTCTAACTCTTTAAGAAGCATAGCTGTCATTAGATTGGCTTGAAGATTTCCACCTATAGCCACAATAACCATATCAAACTGGCTTAGCGCCAATGCTTTGATTGCCTCTTCATCGGTTGTATCTGCAACTATAGCATGTGTTATAAATGGTGAAATTTTCTGTACAACTTCTGGATCAATATCTACACCTAATACCTCATGATCCATGGAAGCTAACATCTTGGCAACAGTGCCACCAAATTGACCAAGACCTATTACTGCTATCGTTTTATGTTTCATATATGCCCCCTTTTATATTCAATCTAATCTGTTTTTATAACAATACACGCTCTTCTGCATAGCTAATTGGTTTAGTCGGTGCCGTTCTTAACGCCCAAGTACCAATAACAGTCATAACCCCAACACGGCCCGTAAACATGACAAGCATCAACACCCATTTACTACTTTCAGATAAATCAGGTGTAATCCCCGTCGAAAGACCTACGGTCCCAAAGGCAGAGGTTACCTCAAAAAGTATTCGAATAAAGTTATACGGCTCATCCCAAGCTAAATAGCAAGTAGCAAGCAAAACAAGAAGGATGGATAAAAAGATTATCCCATTTGCCTTAAGGACAGTAACCAACGAAATACGACGTTCAAAAACCTCTGTATCAGAACGATTATTAAATAATGTACGCGATGCTAGAAAAGCGACAGCAATAGTACTAATTTTAACACCGCCTCCTGTGGAGTTAGGACCTGCCCCGATAAACATAAAAATGATGGTAATAAACAGAGTTATGGGATGTAAATCATTATAATCTACAGTTGCAAGACCTGCCGTACGAGGGGTAATCGATTGAAATAGAGCAGCCATGACCTTATTCCATATAGGTAAAGGACCAAAAGTTTTGGGATTCGCCCACTCAACTCCCAAGAAAATAATAGTCCCTAAAAGGATGAGCACCGTTGTGCCAACTAACATTATTTTTGTGTGTAGTTTTAAATCTACAAAACGTCGTAGCTTGCGATGCGACCAAATATCAAAGGTTGCGAGATATCCGAAACCACCTATTACAATAAGGGCCATTGTATTTATATTAAATAATACATCGCCCACCATGGCATAAGGTAGATCATTATCAAAGAATATAAACCCTGCATTACAAAAGGTCGAGATGGATTGCATGATTCCCGTATATAATGCAGCATCACCAATATAAGGATATAGCTGAATGGTATAGAGAATACCACCAATAATTTCGGCACAAAAGGTATAAATAGTTAGCTTTTTCGTAATGTGTAAAAGCCCTTTCATTCCATCTTGCCCTACATCCTCAGATAAAAGCACGCGATTTTTTAGACCTACCCGTCGCCCTAATACTAGAGCGATAATAGTGGTAAAGGAAACAATCCCCAAACCACCTAATTGGATAAGGATTACCATGACGATTTTGCCAAACAAGGACCAATGATAATAGGTATCTACTGTCGCCAATCCTGTTACAGAAACGCAAGATACTGCGGTAAAAGCTGCATCTACAAGCGCTGTACTATGGCCTTGAGCATTTGATAGGGGCAACATGAGCAATATCGTCCCTATAGTCATAACAGCCAAAAAGCTAAGAGCTAATAGACGATAAGGATTATGTTGCATATATTGCTGAACTTGATTTTTTGAAGTATTTTTCCACATAACCATAATCCTATCCTATAAGCGCCTTGATATCTTCTAAACTCGGCAATGGACTGCGGCCGCCAATTCCTTGCGTATTAAGAGCTGCTACAGCAGAAGCAAAAGTAGCCGCTTTTTCTAAGTCCTCGTGCGCACAACTATGGAGTAAATCGATAGCATTTAAGGACTGGCTCGTTTCATTCATAGTTGATGTGTTAGTACCATCTGCTATTTCGCAAAGTGTTTTTGTAAGCATATACAAAAAAGCACCATGGAAGCTATCTCCAGCCCCCGTTGTATCTACTACAGTAGCTTGAGAAAATGGTTCACATCGATAAGATGTTCCATCAGGCCATACAAAATAACTACCATTAGCACCATCGGTAACACCTGCTATGAAGGCTCCTCGTTCATGAATGATACGACAAGCATCTTCTAAATTAGTTGTGCCTGTATATTTCAGCATAGTCTCGAGCTACGATAACGATGTGACTGGCTTCTGTAATAGGCTTCATATCTTCATCGTAGCGTTGAGCACCACCATCTAAAGAAATAATAGTGCCTACCTCTTTTGCAACGGCCATAGCAGAGCACATGAGTTTGCGATGTCTACCATTGATATGCAAAACATAGGCAGATTCTATGAGTTGTTTATGAGCCTCTAAGAACTCAGGCTCAGTTGCAGTAGCTCGTTCAAAAATACAGCTCGCTCCCCTGTCTTCTGTTTCACAAGAATCGTTGCAGTTCCACTCTTAGCATCCGCATCAACTTGGATGCCCTCTGTATTGACATTATATTTATGAAAGTCTTCTAGAATATAGCGTCCAACCATATCATCCCCAATACGGTCAATCATAATAGTACAAGATCCATATTTACCAGCCGTGGCTAGTGCAGTCGCTACCGGCCCGCCGCCATCTGTAGTAGACGAGATGGCCTGTTGCACCTCACGCCCCGTTGGAAAATGATCAACCACGATGAATCGATCTAAGGTACTAGCCCCAATACCAACTATATCTATCACTTCGTTAGGAAATGCATTCATACTAACCTCCTAATACCTTGTATAACTATATGTACAGAATACATTCCGAAACATAAAAAGTAAACCCTAGACCACGATATATTCTCGTTAAACTGAATAGTCCAGTTTAAAGAATAGATTGTAATCTAGGGTTTTAATACTAAGATAAAACGTACCTGTCAATGTTTGTAGTTATTTATATGAGAGGTTGTTAGTGATAATTAGGACATCATACGTTCCATCATGTATTCAATTTCATCAGCGCTCAAATTCGACATAGCTTGAACCATGCGATTTGCTGCTTCACCAGAGGCACCACTCTTAGCGATTTCTTCTTTTGCTTTTGCCATGAGTGCTTCTTTACGTTGCGCTTCTGTCTGTTCATCGGTTGGTACCGAAATATTCGCCTTTCCTTGGCCGATACCACGTACCTCTTGATTAGGATTTTCTTTAGATGTGGTCTTCGTATCTTGAGCCGCTACGGATTCTAAGGCAAAGGAATTTTTACCAGTTAAAATATATTCCATAGCCTCCAATGTACTTTGCGTGATATTAACAGTCCAGAATTCACCGGCTGCTGTTAATTTATAGAGCAAGCCATTGTAGGAGACTAAACCACGTTCTTCCCAAAGTTTATACAACCAATTCAATTCGCCTAGCTGCGGATCCATATCTATTAAAGTATTGATATTTAAGTAACCTTGTTCAAGTTGGCTCACAACTTGATTAACAAATGGTTGTAAATCACTTTGCTTCATAAGTGCCATAAATGGTTTTTCACCACGGCTTACCATATCTTCATAGGGTTTTAGTGCGCGATGTAGCATCATGCCATATCCATCAACATTACCCCCTGCACCACTGCCGAATGGGAACATTGGTACACCTGCTTAGCTAAGATATTGTACAAGCTACGTTCACGGTTATTAGCACTCCAATGAGCAGCACTCAATCTACGGTACGCACGGGCATCTAAGTATTTACGGCCAAATTCGAACATATCACCTTGCATAGCCGTTGTCGCTGCAGGTGGCACCTTACCGCTCGCAATATCCCGGTTTAGATCACTTCCATCGAATACATTCAATTGATATAGGTCAGCACCATCTACACCAGAACTTACTAAGTCGGCTAAGTCTTGTTCCCAAACCTCCATTGTTTGACCAGGCAATCCGTAAATCAAGTCGATAACAACAGAACATTGACCATACGCCTTTAGGGCCGCTAGCCGTTCTAGTACGGTTTCTTTTGTATCCAAACGACCTACCATTTGGCGCACTTCAGTATTAAAGGATTGGATGCCAATAGACATACGGTTAACGCCATTATTCATCCATACTTCAAGATTTTCAGGAATCAAATCATGAATGCGACCTTCTAGGGTAAGCTCATAATCATTAGCTAGTGGTAAGTATTCTTTAATCGCTTTTAACAAGCGCTCAGAGTTTGCTGGAGATAAGGATGTCGGTGTGCCACCGCCAATGAATACAGCGTGGATAAGACCATCCTTTAAGCGCGGGCTTTCACTAGCCAGCTTAAGTTCCCCAATAAGGCCATCAATATATTGGTCTTCAATACTTTGGCTCGTACCATTTTGAAAGAAACCACAGTATGTACATTTCGTTTTACAAAACGGAATGTGAATATAGGCACATTGCATTTGACCTTTTTTAGGGGCCCCCTTCATAACAGCATCCCATACATTTTGTGATTCCTTAGGTGAAATCAAAGTCCCATTAAGCCCTGCATGAACAACGCGTTTATGAGGAAAAGCGCCGCTCATAGGATTATCACAGGCTAAACCGAGTTGCAGATTCCGTTGTTTCTCCGGAATGGATTCAAAAAAGCTTGCTAAACTCATATGTTTCCCCTTTCACTCGTTAGCCTTGCAACTTTGCAAGCACAGATTTAGCAAATTCTTTCGCATTTGCAAAATCTTGTTCATCAGGATGCGTTTCTGCCGCCTTATGCAATGCATCACGTTCAGGGCTTTGTCCATGAGCAGATCCTGGTGGGAACATTTTGTACATCATCTCGATTACTTTAGGATCAATTTTACCTTGACATACAAAACCATCCACCAAAGATTCTTTATTAGGCAATAATGTAGATGCTTTTTCAATACTTTCACGAGCATGATCAGAATCAGCATACATCCCCAATGTAGCAAAGAATACGACATGTTTATTGTTCAATGTTTCAATCAATTTAGCAGCTTCTTTATTCGCTGTGCCGCGGTCTACCCAAAACCCTACAAATACGGTATCGTAATCTGCAAGGTTTGCAGGCGCTTCTTTAACAGGCACACAAGGTGTACCTTCTGGCATTACAGAAGCCATCGCTTCTGCTACACTTTTTGTATTTCCCGTGAGTGATGAATATAAAATAATAGTACTCATTAATATCTCCTTTATAAATTATAATTAATCTTCGTCATCTGTACCTTCTGCCATGTCAAATCGTACAGGAACATGGACCGGTTGTACATCACCTGAGTTATTTGGGTATGGTAAGGAGCGATACACAGCGTCCATAGCCGATTCTTTCAATAGTGGATCATCACCAGATTCCACATATTGCTCTATGCCATTACCATTTGTATCAATACGTACAAAGACTACGATTGTTTCATGAACTTCTTTATGTTGTCGAATGTATTGCTGTGGCATTACTTTTCGACTATTAACAGTGTTATAAACCTTGTGTATTAAAGGCTGCACGTGCTGTACCATGACCATCACCACTACCTGGTCCATCACCTGTACCTGTGCCAGAGCCTCTACCATCGCCAACACCTGTACCTTCGCCGGTACCATGACCGCCGCCTTTGCCGCCGCCAGAACCGGCACCTTCACCACCACTTTCACCAGCAGTTCCAGTAGATTTACTATCACTATTCTTAGATGGAACATCGACAGCATCTGGAATATCTGTTGCTGGAGAAGGATCCATATTTGCTACAACAGCCTGCGTTCTTGCCGCCACTTCATCTGCAGACAATGGTTTTGGGAATAGAGATGATCTATCACCGCCACCACCGCCAGCATGACCACTACCGCCATCATCGAGCACACTTTGGGTGAGATCAATTTCATAGGTTTCCATTTCTTGAATAGCTGGAACGACTACAAAAAAGATAACGGCAATAAAGAGAGCAACTAGATGAACTACGGCGGATATAATGGCTGCTTTTTTCCATGATATGCCTAGACCCATAGTTATCCTTTCTGTTCTGCTGCAATAGCTAAGCGTTTAACGCCAGATTGTTTGAGCATATCCATGATGGCTACTACTTGGCCATGAGCTGCTCGTTTATCTGCTTGTAAAATAACGCTAGCATTAGGATTTTCTTGAATACGTTGTTTAATCATAACTTCTGCTTGATCAATACTCATTGGGTTATTATCAATTGTAATATGCCCTTCTGCATCTAATGTAAATACAACTGGCAACTGAGCAGGTGCAGAAGCACTTGTCGCTTGTGGTAATTGTACAGATAATGCTTTGAGCAACTGTTTGTAAGCTGTTCATCATGAAGAATACCAACAAGAAGAAGATGATATCAATCATTGGAATGATCATGAATTCCGGCTTAGTTTTCATGCGAAAGCTTTGCAAGTTCATAATTATTTCCACCCTTCTCGTTTAGCTGTAACAATGTTTACACACATATTTTCAATTTGGTTAATAATGGAATCCAAACGATGGCTAAAAACTGTGTACACTATAAAGGCCATAATCGCAACGCATAAACCAGATGCTGTGGCGATGAGGGCTTCGCCTACACCACCTGTAATGGCGGAAGCACCGGCACCAGAGTCAAGGATACTAAAGGAACCAATCATACCTGTTACAGTACCAAGCAAACCTAACAATGGGGAGATTGTAACCGTTGCACTGAGGTAATCCATATATTTACGGAAACCTACTGCATCAACGCCCATTTGATCAGCAAAGGCTGTCTTCATCGCTTCTTCGCTAGAAGCATTATGTAAACCTGCTTGAGCAATACGACTTGCAATGGACGGGTTTTCTTGAATTACTTTATCAATTTCATCCCATTTTTGCAGTTTTGCTAATTCATTAACTGCATGAGTCACCACATAGGTTTTACCTGCATATTTACGGTAAAAGAAAGCACGTTCTACAGCGATAGCGATAACCATAAAGGACAAAAGTAATAATGGATACATTACATACCCGCCACTATGAAACAAGTGAATGACATAATTTAGATTTCCATACTAATAAACCTTTCTGTCTATTTACAGACTGCATACTAGAACCTGTAGGTTCCTTGAATTCTTGCATAATCGCCTAACTTAAAGCTTTCATTACCATATAAGGTATCTCGTTTATTTGTGCCCTTTGCATCGAATGTATAGAATGCTTCAAGGAGTAAATCCTTGCGTGGAACATAGCCTGCACCAAATGTGAAGCTGCGAATACCATCGAGATAACGATCAGGAACAGCACCTGTGCCATTACCACCGAGGAATGAACCATGAGCAAAGTATTTATAGTCGATGAACGCATTCCAAGATTTTGGAATATCTAGATCAGAACGGCCAATATCGAGTCGTGCCATCCAGAAGTGCGGTGTACCACCCATTTGATGTCCCTTAATAGTGAAGTCCGCTGTACCACGTTCATGATCATATACGGTGTTACCATTCATATAGCGACCAAATTTTGAGCGGTTTTGACCATAATCTACAGTAATTGCTGTGCTTTCACCGATTTGATATTTAGCACCGATGCCAAATACATTTGCAATATTGGAGAAGCTTTGTTCATCATTACCGTTGCCATTGGCATTTAAGAAGGTACGTTTGCTACCATTAAAGGATCGTAAATACCATGCTTGTAAGCCAAGACGATCGCCAATTTGTTTCTTAACTTGAACAAAGGCCGCTGTTTCAATTGGTGGAATTGTATCTTTTTCAAGAACAACACCTTCTGTTTGAATGATGTTACCAATGATTTTACCAATTGCTTCACGTGGTAATTTGTTTTCAGACTCTGCATCATGTACAACCTTTTCAAGATTATACATATAGTTGAACAATGCATTTGGCATGCCCCAACCATAGTCAGAACTACCTTCACCCCAATCATTGGAGGACATTGTAAAGTTCTTTTTGTAAATCGCATCTTTAGCATCATAATCACTAAATACATAGCTTCCACTATCGTATTTATATGTTTTAGCACCTAAGTAACCAGTGAACTCATAATCACTAGCTGGTTGTCCATAGTAATCATAAGATTGTTTGAACGTGCCATCTGGCTGTTTAACCCAAACCACATCAAGCTCACTATTGTTATAATTCTTCCAGTTATCTGTAGCATTATATTTAGCAATTTCTGCTACGGATTGATTAATTTCGTCACCATGTTTTTCAACATAGGCTTTAGGATTTACTAAAGCCTCCTTATTATCAGTAGATACGATAAGACCTTTAGCCTTTTCTTTTAAGTATTCAGGGTATAAAGAAGAGTTCACATTATACATAATGTCCCCGGTCTTATAGAGTTTTTCCCCTGTATTCTTATTAGTGATTTCATACATTGTATAACCACCAGATGGAATATCGAGAGAGAATTTCTTCTCAGCCATATCTGTAGGGTATGCCTTTGTAAGAATATCTTGTAAGCGGCTCATAATTTGAGCTTGTTTTTGTTGAGTCTCTGCTAATTTAGCATTAGCTTTTTCAATTTCTTGATCCTTATTTGGGTTACTCCAACTTAGATTCAACGTAGCTTTATACGCATCATACTCATCTTGTAATCCTTTTAGCTGTTGATAGAAGTAAATCGTATCTACCTTACCTTTATAAGTAGATTCATAAATACCTGTTGGGCTATCTGGTGCTGGTGCATCCTCAGTGGATTTGCTTTCACCATCAGACCCCGTTTTTGTAGCATTATTAATATCATAAGGATAATCATCACGATTAATACCAATCAACTCTGCTGTTGTTGGAGGTCTGGTAATCACTTCATGTACCACATGGGTATACGCAGAATCACTAATACCCGTGCTATGTTTAAAGTTACCTACACCAACGCGAACTTGAGTATCATTACCAGTCCATACGCCGCGAACCCCATCATAAGACTGACCAAACCAATAGCCACTTGCTCCCATAGGTTCAGTTAAACGACCTACGGAAACATCCCATTTCTTAACGCGTCTTGTCAAATCAACAGTATCAAGACGTTGGTGGTTAAAGCCTTTGGAATCTGATTGAGTCCAGCTTGTATCTACGCCACTCATGCCGGACATGCTACCGATAACCGATAGGTTTGTAAACGGATTAAGACGTGCATCAAATCCAAGACGAATGCGTTGTTCAAAGCTATGTCGACTCGCATCATACATATTCGCTTTCGCAGAACCGATGGCTGAATTAGAACGGAATGGAGATTGTGGACGATTGGTGCCGTCGTGAGACATCCAGCGAGCACGATAATCACCAACAAAGGTAACGCCGCGTTCTTTAGTTGTATCAAAATCAGAACGGATAAAATCAGTTAATTTAACAACTTCGGATAGGTTTTGCACTGTAGACTCTGTACCATTAGTAGATACGCCATTTACTACATCACCAGCTGCATTAGCTGATTTATTAATATCTTTACCGATTGGCGTAGTCTTAGAATCACCACCGCCAAACTTGAGGTTTACACCAATGCGATATACACGTTCTTGTGTAGCACGGTCATCATCACGATGATTAAAGATATTATTGATACCAAAATACATCATGGCGTTCTTATTGAATCGTTTTTGAACCATTAGGTTCCAAATACCAAATGTTTTCTTTTGGTAAACTTGCTTTTTATATACCCCGGCATCACCGGATAAAATATCTGGCCAGTAGTTACCACCATTATTTAATGTATTACTATCGAGCATATCAATGTAGTAATCACCCCAAATGGAACCGTTCCAACCTGTTTTTGGATTATCATAGGATACGCCAATATCAATTTTATGCACAGGTTTATCGAGCAATTGCTTTGGCATTGAAGGATCACTCTTATTGATGGCATGTAAATAAGTGTATCCTAATTTACCGGACCAGTATCTGCCGAATTTTTGTTGCACTTCCGCTTGAAGGCCTGTGATTTCAGCCATACCGATGTTTTTAAAGCTGTAAATCATATCTGGGGCACGTTGGTATTTTGCATCCCCTTTCAAATATGGTGCAAAATCTTGGAATTCTCCCGTAAAGTATACAGACATGTAGTTCTTAATACGGTTGTGGAATACGCCAACACGGGCATAGGTGTTTTTATTTTCACCTTCTAAACTCATATCAAAGTTCAGAGATTTTTCAGGCTTCAAATTGGGATTACCAGCCCAATACCAACCGAGTTTAGCTACACCAATACCTACTGGATTAGATGCATACATTTCCCAGTTATACCACAATTCGCCCATACCTGGTTCTGTATAACCAGTGCCAATATTAGCTTTAAATCGGCGTTGAGGATTACCATTCACATTGTAGGTCATCCCCATGGATGCCGATAAATTTGAACCAAACAAGCTGCTATTATCAAGGCGAATAATTGGTACAAAGGTTAAATTTTTATTCACCTGCCAAGTGTCAGAAATATAAGCATTCATCTTGCGAATCGTGCCTTGACCTGTAGTCAATCGTTGGTCCCGATTACGATACTCTTCTAAGAAGGCTTTGCCATTCAACTTAGGCGCTTTTTTACGCATTTCTGGATCGCTGGACTCACCATATTTAAAGTAGTCCCCTACGATATTGGCACGTGTGGCAGATAATACGGGATTTTCTGCTTTTAACCGATCTTCTAACGCTTTATACCGAGCTTTAAACTCATCTGTTACAGGTTGATTATTAGGAGATGTACTAGACCAATCACTTAATCGGCTTTCAGATAAACCATAATTTATATAGTCATCGTATGTAATACCCGGTTTGAGCATCTGTTTCAGCACCATAATATTCATAGTCCATATCCCATTGAGGCATGCCGCTACTGGATTTAATGAACTTATAATCATGAATATGGGAATATACCTTAACGCTGTTATCACCTTTACGTCTTACAAGACGGTCTAATTTATCTACGAGGAGACTCTTATCATATTCCCAAGGGTCAATGTACATTGTACTTGTATTAGGAGAGCTCTTTAATCGGCTACCAGAGCCTTCTTCACGAGCATAGCTGACACCATAGCTAAGGCGATGCTTGTTATTAAGTTGAGTATTCGCATTAAGACGAACATCTAGTTGTCTATGGTCGATATTATCGATATAACGAAGTTCGTTGGAGCCTTCATAAGAGGAACGCCCTGTGTAATTGATTAGAGCCACATCATCCTCTTTGATACGAGAATAGTTTGTCTCTACCGTCCAATCACTTTTACCAGCTTTTGAATTCCACGCTAAATTGACAGTATTGCGACCAGCTGTACGTTTAAAGTGTTGTTGTGGTTCTAAATCGGAATCAGAGTGTTTAATATCTCGCACAAGATCCTCTGTATATCGGTTGAGACGCATCTCAATTTTATTATTCTTGTTAGCTTCATATGTTGCTACAAGACCAATATCCGAAGCATCCCCATAGTAGCGAAGCACATTCGGCTTAAAGTTGTGTTTTGAGTAATCAAAGGCCATGCCAGATGCGCGACGTTTAACAGATGCTAGAACCGGCATTAAATCACGTTTACTACCAGATAGGCCAACCTTTAATTTTCCCATCTGACCAGAATCGGCACGAATGTAAAAATTTTGGAATGGGAATACATCTCCATCACTTTTACGACGCATACCTTCTGCGTTCAATTGCAATGTTGGTTTTTTAAGCGCTTTTTTAGTGATGATATTAACAACACCACCAATGGCATCGGAACCATACTTAGCACTGGCAGCACCTTGAATAACCTCGATACGCTCAACGTTTTCCGCACCTAACCGTTGCACCTCATCAGCAGCACCTGAATATTTATCAAAATCCCCCAATACTGGTTGTCCATCTACAAGAATCAGTGTATGACGTGCTTCTGCACCGCGAATGGATACACCGACACGCCCCATGGCATCAACGGTTCTGGATACACCCGTTTGGGTAAAAATAATATCTTCGACTGACTTCGCCTGCTTCTTCTCAATTTCTTTCTTAGTAATGATTTGCACTTGCTGTGGATTTAATTTCGCTTCTTCCTCTGCCCATGTACCTCGTACATGTACCACATCAGTCGTGACAGATGCATTATCTGCCATAACCATAAGAGGTGCATTTAGCCATAGTGCAACTGCACTAGATAGGACTAAATAGCGTTTCGTGCGTTCCCATCGGTTCACTGTTGCCTCCTAAAATACTCATTCTTTCTCAACTATAGTTTAATTACACAACCATATATCTCTTATTTTTATAAAATAAAAAATACACTTTACTAACAATATAATGACATTGAAAATCATTTACATTTTATATGTTAGCAAAGTGTATTCTGCATATCTACTCCGAAAAGACCAAAACTATACGTTTTTGGTATTTTTAGTGAGATATGTAGTATGTAATTATATCTTGCGGAAGTCACTGGGAGTCATTCCAATGGAGTCTTTAAACGTACTTGTAAATTTACTACCATTTTCATAGCCTACAGCATTGGCAATTTGCAAAATAGAGTCATCTGTATCTTGAAGCAATCGTTTTGCCTCATTCATACGACATTCTTTTATAAATTGATGAATCGTTACCCCATATACCCCTTTAAAGCAACGCTTCAAGGTAGAGGCTGGAACATCAAAATCATTTGATAGATCATCAAGGGTAATGCGTTTTGCAAAATTCTTAGATAAATATTTACTTACCTTCTTTACAGTATCTACCTGGTGTTTTCTGTAACTAACGCGCCTTTCATGGGACTCGGTAGAAATCACTGAGAGTAATAAGAAGATTTCAATAACCTTCAATTTAAAATAATGTGCCTTAATTTGATCTGGCACCGCATATAAGCTAGAAAAAATGTGGCGAACCGATTCAGTTTCTTCCATCATCATACCAAAATCTGCATTTTCACAAAATCGATTAGCGAGCTCTGCTAAATCAATATGAGTATCTGTTACAAGGGTATCCAAAACCGGTTGCGCTCGTTCTACATCTACTAATAACACAATTCCTTTAAAGGATTTAGTAGGAAAATAATTTTCATGTTGATAATCGGACCGTATATGCCAACCTAATGACATATCGCCTGGTCCCATATACAAATACTCTCCAGATGAGAATTTACATTCTATGCGACCTTCTTCACAGTGATTGATGGCAAAGGTCTTTGTATGTGATTGGGCATAAAATTGAATCGTTTCACGCTTTACATCAAGGAATATCAAGTCGATACCATCAAACACGGTATATCTCAACATGGACATCCCTGACTGAGATTTCATATGTGCATGTGGATTCATAGTATCACCATCTATATAAATATTATAAATAATATATTAATAATAATCATTTTGAGATTAATTGTCAAATTTATTTTTTTGTTATTATTCATGTAATATTTATTAAAAATCCATTTTATGCATTCATTTTCTATATGATTATTTTATGATTATTCTGTCTAGTAAAAAAATTCCTCCCATAAAAAAAGTTTTAATAGGAGGAATTTCATATGGTTATTTATTTTTTTGGTTTTTAACTATAAAGGCTAATGCTATTATATGAGCAATCCATACGATTGACATGATAATAAGTGCTATTGGAATATTTCTTGAAAAATAGGCCCCTATCATCATAATAGCCGTAACAGAAGTTAAGATAGACAACTTTGTCCGCAACGTTAACGCTTTATCACGTTCATAAGCACCAACAGTCTTTTGATATAAACTGGATTCCAAAAACATTCTATGAAAACGTTCAGAACCTCGTGATAAACAAAATAATGTAAGCATATAAAAGGGAACTGTTGGCAATACGGGTAATACGATACCGGCTGTACCAAGACAAAAACTGATAGCACCAATGGTCAGGAATATATATCGAACTACTACATTACTATGTTGCTCAGTTGTTTTCATCAATCCTCTTCTACGTAATTAATAACTTTGCCCTTTGTTTTGATAAAGTTAGGAATAATAAGTACCAATGCTGCAATAACAACGATACCATAAATGCCAGCCATGCCAATCCATTCAAATGCGTTACCTAGTACAAGGCCCATTACGGCAAAGTCCGCATCACCGAAGGTTGTATTTTGGAAACCAAGTTGACCAAGAACTGGTAGTGCCAATGCTGGTAAGAATGTGATAGCCAAACCATTAAGGAATGCACCAACAGCAGCACCGCGACGACCGCCAGTAGCATTACCATAGATACCTGCTGTGGCACCACAGAAGAAATGAGGTACAAGGCCAGGAATGATAAGTACGCCACCTACAGCACCGAGGATAAGCATACCGATGATACCACCGATAAAGGAGCTAATAAAGCCTAATACTACCGCTGTTGGAGCATATGTAAAGAACACCGCACAGTCTACTGCTGGAATTGCATTAGGAATAATTTTTGTAGCAATCCCTTGGAATGCAGGAATCAAATCACCTAAGATCATACGTACACCGGAGTATACGATTGCTACGCCAACAGCAAAGTTCATAGCACTCATGATAGCAAATAAATATGGACTCATAGAACCAGACAAGGTAGCTACAAATTCAGAACCGGCTGCAATAGCAGCGATCAAATAGAATACAATCATAGTCAATGCAGTAGATAGTGTAGAGTCACGCAAGAAGCCCCATTTTTCAGGAATTTCAATATCTTCTGTGCTTTCTTCTGCCTTACCTACATATTTAGCACCCAAGCAGATAAATAATAACCAAGGCTACCAAAATGGCCTAACGCAATTTCATCACCATCAGTAACTTTAGATGTATAACTTTGACCAATTGCTGGAGAAATAGCTGACCAAGCGCCCATCAAGAAACCACCTACAAGAATGAGTTCAATACCAGATAATCCAGCTGTACCAAGTACGGCAGACATCAAGCAGGCCATAAACAAGCTGTGATGACCTGTAAGGAATACATATTTAAACTTGGTGAAACGAGCAATACATAAGTTCATCAATAAGCCTACAACGAGAATAGACATCGTTTCAACACCAAGTACCTTTTGTGCAACCGCCACAATAGCTTCGTTATTTGGTACTACGCCAGTAATATGGAAACCGTGTTCAATCATCTTGCCCAATGGGTCTAGATTACTAACGATAACACCTGCACCAGCTGCGAGCATTAAATAACCGAGAATAGGTTTTAATGTACCGGTCATCACCTTGTGAAATGGTCTTTTTAAAGCGATTAGACCTACACAGGACATAATACCAATCAATAATGCTGGTTGACTCAATACATCTCGTAAGAATTCTAATATCATTTCCATAGAATTATCTCCCTAGCGAATTACTTTGCGATTTGTTGTAATCGTTCTAAAATATCTTCTTTAATTTTCTTTTTATTAATATAGCTGCGAACAATAGCTACTTCTTTGCCTTCAAATTGCTCTGCTAATTCTTTTACAGTCACAATCAAATCAGCCTTACGGCCTTGAGCCGCATTAAAATCGATAGATTCTACTTGCGCTTCAATATTATTTTCAGCACAGATTTCTTCGATTTTCATTTTTAACATTAAACTAGATCCGATGCCATTACCGCATACAGTTAAGATGGAAATCATAGTCTACCTCCTCAATTACGCATCTTCTAAATGTTCAGATAAAAATTCTTGTACATCTTCAATACTTTCAAAATTAGCAGCCGCATCAAGGAATTCTTCGTCTTCAAATAATGTTGCAATATCTGTAAGCAATTGAATATGTTCATCCTTATTGGGGGCACATAGAAAAAGAGCTACTGAAACAGGATCATTTTCAGGACTACCAAAATCGACAGGCTTTTCTAATGTAACGAGTGCAGTACCGACCTGTTTAACGCCCATTTCAGGGCGTGCATGTGGCATCGCCAGACCTGGTGCCAAAACAATATACGGCCCCATCTCTCGAACAACTTCAACCATGGCCTCTATATATGTAGGTTCTGTAAACCAGCATCGACCATGAGTTGACCACCATGACGAATCACATCTTCCCAGGTCTCTGCAGGATAATGAAATGACACATTATCCTCGGATAGCAAATCTTGTAACAAGCTAACACCTCCTATACTACTTGTATATTCATATTATAACGAGGGAACACTAAAATGCCTATACCCCAATGTATTTTATTACAAAAAAATTAGACCCCGAAGGGTCTAATTTCACTTATTCACATAGCATATATTAAATTGAAGATTTGCTATTATTAGATGAGTACAAAAGAATGTTCTTAAAATGTACATATATATGCCATGTCAATATTTAACTTCTCTAATCCACTAGATGCGCCGTTTTGTTATTTAAATCAGTGCGCATTCTAATAGCCTCTATTAATGGTTTCAGTACTTGATATTCCTCATCGGTTAAACGGAATGAACGACATACACGTTTATACACACGAGGTCTACGACCAGAACCAGCTCTCTGTCCGCCCCATGTCATTTACATATACCTCTCTCAACAGACCATTATCTATTACAGTTATTAGTATATGCTATTTTATGCGGAATTTCAAGATTTTTATTCAAATTTATTTTTAATTTAATTATTGGCTTCTGCCGCCGCTTTAGCTGCTTCTGCTGCTTTTTTCAAATTAGGCACAGATGTTGGGCATGTAGCCGGTGTACATGCACCATTAGGGCCCAAGTCTTCAGAGCGATTTACAAATGTTGTATGTAACATATGATGTGCTTTGTGGCTCATAGGTTTACCATCAAAGAACTCAGCATATAGTTTTTGGATATCTGGATTATCACAAGCTGCTTTCACTTGTACCTCTGCATCGCGAGTATACAAGGACGCAATACGAGCTTCGCGAGCTTTGTCGGCCATCGGCAATTTAACGCGTGGTTGACCACCACCACCGATACAGCCGCCACGGCAAGCCATTACTTCAATGAAGTCATAGTGGATATTTTCAGCACGCATATGATCAATAAACTTACGCAAGTTACCTGTACCATGAACAGCCGCTACATGTAATGTTTTATCCCCAATGACTACATCTGCTTCACGAGCACCATCCATACCGCGAATGGCTTCGAATGGGATCAATGTTTGAGGTGCATCTTCACCAGTTGCTAATTTGTAAGCCGCACGCATAGCCGCTTCCATAACACCACCAGTGTTACCGAAGATGATACCACCACCAGAAGCTTCACCCATCAACGGATCGAATGCGGAATCTTCAAGGTCATCAAAGTTGATTTCTTCTGCACGTAACCATTTTGCAAGTTCACGTGTAGTAATACAGTAGTCTGTATCGCGCATTTCTGGTACATCCCAGTATTCAGCAGAGGAATTCATTTCGTCACGACGAATCTCGAATTTCTTAGCTGTACAAGGTGTTACTGCAACAGCAACAATTTGTTTTGCATCAAGGCCCATTTTTTCAGCAAAATATGTTTTTTGCGTAGGCGCTTGCATTGCAATTGGACTCTTAGCAGTGGACAAGTTTGGCAAGAATTCTGGATAGAATGTTTCAGCAAACTTAACCCAAGCAGGACAGCAAGATGTGAACTGAGGCAATACCGCATCACTATTGATAACGCGTTCCAACAATTCAGATGCTTCCTCCATGATAGTCATGTCCGCACCAAAGTTTGTATCGAGGATATAGTCGCCACCCAATTTACGAAGAGCCGCTACCATTTTACCTTCTACGAATGTACCTGCATCAAGACCGAACTCTTCACCTAAGCCAACGCGAACAGCAGGTGCAGTTTGGAAAACGACGATTTTATTAGGGTCAGCAATAGCTGCTTTTACTTCATCAATTTCAGAGCGTTCATTGATGGAGTCGAATGGACAAATCGATGCACATTGACCACAATGAATACAAATTGGATGATCTCCATTAGTTGTTAAATCATAATAATCAAATACACCCATATCTACAGCACAAGCTTTACGACATAAGGAGCAGTTTTTACATTTGGATAAATCCTGTACTAACGCAATGTTGCCGTCTTCAATCGGTACACGGCGATCTAAAAATTCGTACTTACTCATAGTTCCTCCTACTTAGGTAACGTTGTTATCGTTAATCTCTGAAATTATACTACAAATCGTAATTTTTATCAATGATTATGAAAGTAATTCCTATGCATAACAGGTATTAGAAAACTGCATAAAATACAGGTTTACAAGCGTTCCTCTAATTCCATCCACCGCTCGGTTAGCGTATCGATTTGAGATTGTGCACCCTCTCGTTCAGCCATTAATGTTTGCATTTTCTCATAATCCGTAGCCGCTTGGCTAATCATAACATCTAAGCCTTTTATAAGATGTTCTAATTTTGGTAGCTCCTCCATGATAGACGCATATTCCGCCTCTTCCGCCTTATTGAGACCTTTTTTTGTGGGCAAATCAACAGGTGTAGATTTATCAGCAGAACCCTTAACCTCTGTATTTGCATTTGTATCTGTATCTGCGTCACTAACCTCAACGGGACCTACTGTTGATGCCGAACTCTTATTCGTTACAGTAGATGGCTGATGTTCTGGTATATAAAATGGAGAATTAGTGCTTTCACCATGTTCTTCCTTATAATCCGAATAGGATCCATGCACAATATCAATGTGCCCATTACCGGTAAAGACGAATAATTTATCTACAACACGATCAAGGAAATATCGATCATGGCAAACAGTGATAATAACTCCACTGAAAGAATCAAGAAAATCTTCCAATACCTCTAATGTGGGAATATCCAAATCATTGGTCGGTTCATCAAGCAATAAAACATTAGGTGCACTCATAAGTAATTTAAAAGATATAGTCTACGACGCTCACCACCAGAGAGTTTGCGGATAGGCACGCCATGTAATTCTGGGGTAAACAAAAAACGTTCCAGAATTTGTCCTGCACTCAATGTAGTACCATCACCAAGGGCCATATAGGAATGGTCTTCTTTGATATAGTCGAGAACGCGCATATCCTCATCAAATTCAGGCAATTCCTGTTTAAAATGAGCGATACGAACGGTTTCCCCTTTACCAATAGTACCCGTCGATGGCTCATAGGTGCCATCTAGAATATTCATGAACGTGGATTTACCAACTCCATTAGGACCTACAATACCAATGCGATCATGACGCACCACATGATATGTAAAATCATCTATCATAGGGCGCCCATCAAAATCAAATGATAAATGCTCTATGTCAAAAATAGTTTTTCCTAAACGCGTTTTTAAGGCAATAGGATCCATTTGATCAGGACGGCGCGTCTTTTCCATATTTTTAAGTGTTTCATACCGTTGTAAACGGGCCTTTTGCTTTGTAGTACGAGCAAGCGCACCACGGCGAACCCATTCAATTTCACGCTTTAAAAATTGACGACGTTTTTCCTCTGTAGCGGCCTGACGAGCCTCACGATCGGCTTTCAACTCAATAAATTTTTCGTAATTGCCTTCGTATTCATACATATGGCGATTAGACAACTCTAAAATACCATTACATACAGAGTCTAGAAAATAGCGATCATGAGTACTAATCAATAAACCACCTTGTCGATTACTCAAGTATGTTTCAAGCCATTCAATGCTATCTTCATCTAAATGGTTTGTCGGTTCATCTAATAAAAGTAAGTCACAAGGGTATAACAAAGCCTGACCAAGGGCCAATCGACGCTTTTGCCCCCCTGATAATAGGCTAACAGACATATTTACATCGTGAAAGCCAAGTTTACTTAGAATAATGCGAGCCTCTTGCTCTACTTGCCAACCGTCTTGTCTATCCATTTCTTCTAAACATTGCATATAGCGACGCTCAATACGATCATCGCTTACACCTTGCTCTTGTATGTAGTGATAGTCACGACTAGCTTTGTCAAAGCGCTTTACCAATTGCAATCGTGGGTGATCACCATCCAGAATCGCCTCTAGTAAGGTATCCCCTTCATCAAAGTTTGGGGACTGTGCTAAATAATGGATGCTGGCTTTACCATTCCGTTCAATACTTCCCTTATCGGCCTCCATCTGCCCCGTTAGAATTTTTAAAAAGGTAGACTTGCCCGTTCCATTAATACCTACAAGCCCTAGACGCTTTTGATTTGTAAATGTAATAGACACATCTGTAAATAGCAGGCGTGTTCCATAGGATTTCTCTATATTTTGTAAACTAATTACGTTCATTACCGTACTCCTCTGATTTCTTATGTTATTTATTATACTACAGATTTCCATTGACAGGCATACACCGCATCAGTAGAATACAGGTATATACGAAGATAATTTATAACATGATGATAAGTACATTCTATTAGGAGGTTATCATGGCAACAGATGCAGTATTAGACTTTTATGACTCCCTCGACTTTGAAATTATCGACTTTGACGGATATGATACACTCCTTATCGAGTTATTAGACGACGGTACCTATGCAACTGTGTCCGATGATGATGGTCATATGCCAGATACACTAGATACTCCAATCGTATTCAATGTATATGATGATACTGATTCCTTCCAATGGAGTGTAAGCCTTGATGACTCGCATCAACTGCAAGCATTACTAGAGGAAAACAGCAATACAGAAGTTTTTTTAAACGCTTTACAAGCAATCCGAACTAAAAATATTGAACATTACCAATAATAAGAAATTTTAACATAAAAGGTCATCTAAAAATCAACCTAGCTTCGACAGATATGTCGTTATAAGCGAGGAAGGTTTTTAGATGACCTTTTATATTTATAAAGTTTCCAACTCACACGTAGGTGCAATTGTTTCCGATTTGCATCAAGAATATGTATGAGTTCATTTACGATATTAGCTGCACCATCTACATGCCATGCACGAGCTTGTTCAGACATTTGTTGTAAACGTGGCGGATTAATCAATAATGCCGCTACTACGTCTTCTAGATTATGTATATCTCTAGCCCAACGAGCACAGCCACGGTCTTCTAATAACTCCGCATTCGCTTCTTCTTGGCCTGGAATAGCATTAAAGAATACCATTGGCAGTCCAATCGTTACAGCCTCCATACATGTTAAGGCCCCAGGCTTTGTAACCAACATAGTAGCAGAACTCATTAATTCTGAAATATTAGATGTATATCCATATACAGTGGTTTTTGTTTTCATCCGTACACTAAGACTTACTAACGACTCATAGAGCGATGTATTTTGACCTGCTACAACGGTAATTTCATCTATACCACTAACTGCATCTAAATGTTGCAATGCAATCTCTAATGAGCCTAAACCGAGACCGCCACCCATGACGAGAACCTTCACCGGTGATTTCAGTTCATAATGATCAATGGCATCCTTAAAAAATGATCTTCGCACAGGAATACCAGATACATAAATCTTATCTCGTTCAATGCCAACGGACGTCATTTCCCCTACCATATCTTCAGTAGCAACAAAATAGGTATCCACTTGGGGATAAATCCAAAATTGATGACTGCTAAAGTCTGTTAGAATTGCCACTAATGGAACATCAATAAGACCTTGGCGTTTCAATATGCTTGCAGCCCCACAAGGAAATGGATGGGTAAACACGATCACGTCCGGTTCTTCTTGTTGGATTAACTTCAACATACGACTCTTCAATATATAAGAGAGCGCCGTCTGTAGAATAGTTCCTTTCTTTTCCCCTTTTGATACACGATAAATCATATCATATAGCATGGGAAATACGTCAATCATCTTAATATAAGTGCCCTTAATCAGATGCTCTACGGATAATGTTTCCGTATCAAGAAAGTCCACATGAGAAATTACTGCTTGTGGTTCTTTTAATTGCCAATATTCTTCTATAGCCCGTGCGGCCTGCATGTGCCCTGTACCAATAGAGGCAGACACAATGAGGACCTTGCGTGATTGTTCTGTAGTCATAATCTATCCTTTCCATGTGATTATACCACATAAGCACGCAAAAATAATATAAATGCAAAAAGAGACCTCTAAGAGGTCTCTTTTAATCTTATTCAAATTTAGATTATTTTTTGCGTTTTTTTGCAGGAGCTGCGTTAACTTTTTCTTTCAAACCTTTACCAGCTTTGAATGCAGGAGATTTGGAAGCTTTGATTGTGATAGTTTTACCATTTTGAGGGTTGCGGCCTTCACGAGCAGCACGTTCACGAACTTCGAAAGTACCGAAGCCGATAACTTGAACTTTACCACCAGCAGCTAATTCTTCAGCAACTGTGTCGAATACAGCTTTAACAGCTTTTTCAGCGTCTTTTTTAGTTAATTCAGTTTTGAGTGCAACACTTGCGATTAATTCTGTTTTGTTCATGACAGAACCTCCTTAAAAATACAATACCCGAGGTTACTAACAGACCTCTAGGTTACTTTTCCTGCACCTTAGCCTCCTCCCAAAAAGCATCCAGCTCAGCTAATGAAAAGTCTTCCCATGAGCGATCGCTTTGGTTAACACAAGCCTCTACATGTGAAAAACGCTGTCGGAACTTCGTGTTTGTGCGATTCAGTGCATTTTCACCGCTTATTTTATACCATCTAAATAGATTAATCAAGGAAAAAAGCACATCTCCTGCCTCTTTTTCCATATTTTCTCTATCTTTTTTGGCAACAGCCTCCTTAAATTCACCTATTTCCTCACTTACTTTGGCCCAAACTGGCTCCAGTTCATCCCAGTCAAAACCTACCTTTCCAGCCTTTTCTTGTAGCTTTTGAGCAGCCACCAATGCAGGTAAACCCTTGGATATTCCATCTAATACATTTTTTCGTATATTTCCCTTTTCTTGTGCTTTAATTCATCCCAGGTGTATATTTTCCCTTCCTTCTCAGGATTATCTTGAGGAAATACATTAGGATGTCGGTGAATCATCTTTTCCGTCACATCATTTATTACATCTTGTAATGAAAATGAACCAGATTCTTCAGCTAAACTACTATGAAAAACAACTTGTAATAATACATCCCCTAGCTCTTCTCTGAGATTATGCATATCCTTGTTATCTATAGCATCTACTACTTCATAGGTTTCTTCAATAAAATATCGACGTAGCGATTCATGCGTTTGCACCTTATCCCAAGGGCAGCCATCAGGGGCACGTAATTTAGCCACTACATCTACGAGCGGTTGTATATCAATATTCTTCTTCATAGATCCTATTCTCCTCTGCTTGTCGTTTCCGTAATCGCTTACCGATAACAGGCATTTGATAGATATCATCCTTTACAATAGCCTTTGTGATCCATAGTGAAAGTACATAAACGGCTAAGGCAACGATAATAGCAACTGCTACAGATGCACCATTACCAATCATATCAATAAGGAACATATACGTAACTTGTGTAGCCCCACCCATGGCCATCGCGGAAATGATGATTTTTAATAGGTTCATACAGCAAATCACGCTGCCCACATGACGTTTTACAAATATAATATTAATCAATGCAGCAATGGCAAAGTTTAAATTGGTTGCCCAAGCAGCCCCGTTAATACCAAGCTCACTTGTACCAGTTAATTGATAGTCTAAAACGGCTTTCACCATAAGCCCTACAAAAATCGACATCATAGGAATTACTGTACGCCCTAAACCTTGCAAAATACCTGCTGTAATTTGTTGCCATCCTAAAAAGATGATACTAAGACTGATAACGGCAATAACAGGCCCCGCATTTGGTGTTGCATAAATCAACTGAGAAATAGGCGTAGCCAGCACACACAGACCAACACAGGCAGGTATAGCAAAGAGATTTGCGATTTTCATGGCTGTACTAGCACGCTCGATAATACGCCTATTATTTCCCAGCGCATAGGCTTCGGATACGGCTGGTACAAGACTAGATGCCAGTGCAGTCGTCAAAATAATAGGTAATCCAATGAGTGAAGTAGCCATCCCCGTTAGATATCCAAATTGTGTAGTCGCCTCATGTAAGTAATAACCGATATCCATCAAACGTTTAGGAACGATGAATGTATCTATTAAGGATACCATCGGCAACATAATATTTGCCATGGATACTGGTATGGCTAATGCAAATAACCGTTTAATGACAGTACCATTCGTCTCTATAGGAGCTGTTTCGTTTTGTTCAGTCAACATCTGCTGACGCAAATTACGTTGAGAGCGATAGAAATAAATGAGTACGATTAAGCCAGCTAGAACACCTGGGAATGTGGCAAATGTAGCCCCGCCTGCAGCGAGGTGCAATCCAGAATCAATGAAATAATAAGCTAGCCCCACCATGGAGCCTACTCGGAATATTTGCTCAAACACCTGGCTTGTTCCGGTTGGCACCATGTATTGAAAGCCTTGGAAATAGCCTCTAAAGCAACTTAAAATCGTTACGACGATAATGGCTGGTGACAATAATTGGATGGGAATTAGAGCCCGTGGGTCCGTAATAATATGCCACTTAATAAGCCATTCCGCGCTAGCATAAAGGCCTACGCTAAATACAACGCCCACGAGTGTAAGCACACGCAAGGATACATTAAATACTTGTTGCACGCCGCGTATATCGCGATTGGCTAGTTTTTCGGCAATCATAATAGAAATGGCAACGGGAATTCCTGCAGCGGAGATGCTAACGATAATTTGATAGATTGGATAGGCCATCATATAGAGACCTATGCCCTCGCCACCGAGAATACGAGCGATGAGTACTTTACTGAAAGCACCAATAATCTTAACGATAATACCGGCTATCGTTAAAATCATGGCACCCTTTAAAAATCGATTCATAGGCCCCCCTTAGACTTTTTCGACAATTCTTTCATCACCGCTTCTGTAATGGTTAAAATAGAACCCTTTAATCCATTCAAACTGATGTATAATGACGCTGGTTTGGTGTCCATGAATTTAATCTTTTTCCATAAATCTTCACGAACAGCCCCCATATCCCAATCCGCCATTTTAGAATCGTCATACCAATGGATAATAAGCTTATTATCGCGACGGGCTATACTCTTAATGCCGAGAAGGCGTGCTTGTTCCTTAATTTGAGCTACCCGCAATAAACGATCTACTGGGTCTGTTGGCGTACCAAAACGGTCGATTAACTCATCGGTCATATCATCAAGCTGTTCCTTATTCTTGATGTGTAACATCCGTTGATATACAGAAATCTTACGAGCACTATCCTTGATGTACGCATCATCAATAAAAGCATCAATTTCAAGATCTATAGCAGGATCTGGTATAACCTCTTTTACGACCTCTCTATTCTGCGCTTTTGCAATGGCCTCCTCTAACATGGTTACATACATACCAAAACCTACGGAAGCGATATTGCCATGTTGTTGTGATCCTAATAAATTGCCTGCTCCACGAATTTCTAAGTCACGCATAGCCAATTTAAAGCCTGCCCCTAACTCGGTAAACTCTTCAATAGCTTTTAATCGTTTCTGCCGCTTCTGAAAGCATCTTATCAGGCCGATACATGAAATATGCATAGGCACGACGTCTAGAACGCCCTACGCGACCACGCATTTGATATAACTGAGATAAGCCTAAACGATCTGCATCATAAATAATAATTGTATTAGCATTTGGTATATCAAGGCCCGTTTCAATGATACTCGTACTGAGTAGTACATCATACTGACCCTCATAGAAATCAGTCATAATTTCTTCGATTTGACGCCCCGTCATTTGCCCATGAGCAATAGCATATCGCAATTCAGGCAGAGCAGCCTCTAACAATTCCCCCATATGTTTAATGGAGGCTACTCGGTTATATACGAAATACACTTGGCCCCCTCGTGCCAATTCACGCTTAATTGCATCCGCAATGAGGTTCATGTCGTATTCCACCACATAGGTTTGAACAGGCAATCTATCTTCTGGTGGTGTATTAATAACAGACATTTCACGTACCCCAACGAGAGACATGTGAAGTGTTCGTGGAATAGGTGTGGCACTCAATGTTAGCACGTCAATATTATTGGCCCATTCCTTCCACTTTTCTTTTTGTGCCACGCCAAACCGTTGCTCCTCATCCACAACGAGAAATCCTAAATCTTTAAATTTCACCTTTTTATTTAAAAGTGAATGAGTTCCGATTAGTACATCAATAGAACCATTTTCTACGCCCTTTAAGATTTCCCTCTTCTCCGCTGTAGAACGAAATCGGTTGAGTACATCCACCTTAACACCAAATGGATTAAATCGATTTAAAAAGGTTTGGTAATGTTGTTGTGCTAACACAGTGGTCGGAACCAATACAGCTACTTGCTTACCGCTTATAACAGCCTTAAAAATAGCACGCATAGCGACTTCGGTTTTACCAAAGCCCACATCACCAGCTAATAATCGATCCATTGGAGTAGGTCGTTCCATTGACTCCTTGATTTCTCGCGTAGCTTGTAATTGGTCTTCCGTTTCCTCATAGGGAAATGCATCTTCAAATTCAACCTGCCAAGGTTGATCTGGTAAAAAGGCAAAGCCTTCTGTTATCTCACGTTTCGCATAGAGCTCAACCAACTTATCAGCTAAGTCATCGATAGATTTTTGAGCCTTAGTAACGGCCTTACGCCAATCACTACCACCCATCTTATGAATCCGTGGTACATCGCCTTCATTCCCGATGTATTTTTGCAATTGGTCTAAATTACTAGCCGGCAAGAATAGTCGATCGGTACCAGCATAAGCAATTTCAATATAATCACGATGAATGCCTTCTGTTTCAATCGTTTTTAAGCCAATATACTTACCGATACCATGCATATTATGAACTACATAATCACCGATGGATAAGTCTGTAAAGTAGTTAATTTCTTGGCCCTTTTTAGGCTTATTGCGCAGCTTCCGTTTTTTTGTTGACCGTAAATATTGCCTTCTACAACAACGACTAAGCGGCTATGAGGTAATTCAAAACCGTCAGTCAACAAACCTTGCATAATATGAACAGTAGTAGGCTCAAAAATCCCAGCTTTCACAGTAACGATACGAAATACCATCACCATATAAAAGCCTTTTCAATCCCCTCTCGACGTTGCTGATTGTTAATAATTAACACAACCTGATTGCCTAACTTTTGCCACTGTTTAATTTCATCCATCAAAAGCGGAATTTGGCGCTCAAAGCTCGTCATGGTCTTACCTTGAATACCAATAGGATTAAACCCAGGCAAGCCAATAGAGCGTTGTTGCATAAACGTAAAGGCCACTTGTATCTTAGCCTCTACAGTACGCTGTAATTCAGACCAATCGCAGTGTTGCTTCCGATGAGTTGCATCTTCTTTTAAATACTTCTTTAACGCCTCTTGAATGCGCCCTGGTTCATCATAGATAATGAGACCTTCTTTAGCATAGGATAACAATGTGCTATCAGCATCATCACTAGTCAAATAGAATGGTGTGACTGTATAGGCGTCAACATTTTCAATAGACCGTTGTGTATCTACAGAGAAATGACGCATCGTATCAATTTCATCGCCAAAGAATTCTATCCGAATCGGATCATCACTATTCACAGGGAATATATCAAAAATATCTCCGCGCACAGAAAAATGACCACGTTGTTCCACCTGGTCTACGCGTTCATATCCAATTGTAACTAATTTTTCTAATAGCTCATCACGCTCTATAGATTGAGAAACCTCAAGATGCACACTTTGAGAAACCACATATTGAGGACTCACCACATATTGAGTGACCTCTTCTACTGTGGCCAGAACCACAACAGGCTGATTCCAGGCCAGCATGCTGAGCGCACGCATTTGTGCCCCTTGTCCTTCTAAACTACGAGCTACAGTAGTAAATTCTACTCGTTCTGTAATGGGAAATGGCAACACCTGTACATTAGGCCAGAAAAATGCCAAATCTCGTTCCCATAATTCTTTATGTTCTTTATCGTGTACTACGATAATAATTGATTGTACTTGTTCCTCTGGAACAGCACGGCTTAAAAGGAATGACTTTTGTGATCCACTTAAACCATATATAACTGACTTTCCCTTTTGGCTAAACGCCTTTAGCCCATCTGCCATAGATGGGTTCTGTGAAAGCAGCGTATCAATTGAAGTATCCATATACTGCTCCATATATAATTAATTAGCTGTAACAAAGTTACTAATAATTTATTATAGCATATTTGCTAATATACAAAAAAACATCTGTTCCATAGAACAGATGCAAATAGGTATAAAAAAAGCACCCTATAGGTGCAATATAGTTGGTGCGGGAGAAGGGACTTGAACCCCCACGCCGTAAGGCGCCAGATCCTAAGTCTGGTGCGTCTGCCAATTCCGCCACTCCCGCGTACCGACTGAAACTATAATACCACTTATTATATATGACGTCAATCATTTTTTGTAATTTTTATGAGACTTCATCATCCCCATATAATCTTAACCCCTTTTAGGTATTTAAAATTCTCAGAGACAGCAGTATCCCGCCGGAGAAAAATCCCGTGAAAGTAAAAAAAGAGATGGTCCAAACACCTAACCTAGGTGCTAGGACCATCTCTCTTTTTAGGATGATGATGAATAAATGCATGCCCTACATTTACCAATAAATATATTAACAGACATAACAAAAGCCATGCTGATAATACCAAACGGTATATTCACCACGACTACACTTTCAATCAAGAGATTCCTAGTTTTGTGTAAAATTAGAATGCTTTTACACAAAAAAATCCTTTTTACGGGTACGTAAAAAGGGAGTCTCTAACTTCTCCTCCCTATCACTCGTAGGTCAAATGGTGAATGTTGAATAGGCAGTTCTCCTGACTCGGCGTCATCGCTCATCTAGCCTTCCCAGTTTCCCAGTGACTTAATTTAGACTCGCTCAACCATACAGTGGCGGGACCGTGCTGGCATTTAACCAGCTTCTCTATTATGCTTTTCAGCACCTATTCCCAAATATGATGTTTTCTATGTGTTTATAGTATCACTATATATGATATTCGTCAAATCTTTTTTACGATTTTATAAATAAATATTTAGAATACACTAATAAAAAAAGACTATATTTCAATGCACCTATTATCTCATTAAGCTTTCATGTATAATAGTAGAGTAATTAACTATATGGAGGTCACTATGTATATTGGCGATATAATCAAAACATTCCGTGAGGAACATCAACTTTCACAAGAAGCATTTGCAGCAAAAGCAGGTTTAACAGTTGAGGAAATCAATACACTCGAATCTAACTTTCAAAATAGCTCATCTACACCTGTACCGGTTGCCATTCGTCAAATCAAAGGTATTGCACAAGCTATGGAACAACCAATGCCTCTTATTATGAGTCAATTACCATCTGACCAACAAGTGATGGTAAATGTCGTGGCTGAATCTGATCAACCACACGCTAAATAAGGAGTATAATCACATCATGAAAAAGTTAGCAATCCTAACCCTTACCTTCGTTACCTTAATGAGTAGTGCTCAAGCAGTCAATATTGGTGACCTAGAAAACGCTAGAGGCTATTCTTACATGTATCGAATGAATGGACAACAGTATTACGCAGATAACCGCGTAATCGTCCGTACAGGGGAAGGTAATAACTATGAAATTATCGCCAAAACATATAGCCATCAAGGCGCTATGTATTACATGACAGAATATATTAATCATTACTATTTTAATCAAGACGAAGATACGATTTATTGGACACAGGATGAAATTAATCTCATTGATGCACGTACTGGCCAAATCTTACGTCGAAACATCAAAAAAAGTTCTAAACTAAAAGAATTAAAACCAGATACCTATGGCTATATGCAAGCTATCTATTCTAAGAATATGGCTATTGCTGCAGGACAATTAAAAGAAGTATCCAACTAATACACTGAGTAGCCACTAGAGACTTAAGCGTCTTATAGAGTATAAGGCAAAAGGAGCTGTTAATATAAAACAGGGGTTATAGGACAAAAAGTGTTGCTATTTCAGTCCCAAAGATTGGTAAATAGTCGATCATAATTATGCAAATCACTCCAAACAATAGCATCACCCCAAGTCGGAATAGAAGCTTCTAACCTAGATTGTTCATGTATGGTATGATATATATCAGAAATACTCTTGTTGGTCGGCATAACCTTAAGTATTTCTGCATTAGAAAGCGGGTTTGGTGAGTGCATATAGCACCACCAGAACACCGCTTTTATTCGTCTTTCAATAGACATTCCTCTATGATTACGTAACATAGTGCGTAACTGGGCATTTACACCACCTTCTATACGATTATTAGTAGCTGGGCAGGTACATGTTAACGATGCATCTAAGTAAGTAAATAAACATCTTTTGTTAATCAATTTAACTAAGGAATTTTCTGCTTTTATAAGTCGTTCATGTTTAGGTCGTATAGTACCGTTTTCATCAACCGTTATTTCTGATAGGAATACCCTATGTCGTACTTTCCATGACATAACGTTTTGTACCCACTTCATAGCATGATCTTGCGTGTGTATTGTTAATAAATCCCTTGCAATTCCATATAACTCACAACCAGCAATCGTTTTAGGATGTATTGTTGTATAGCGTTTTACTTGTTGAAATGCATGAAATAAACACCTTTGTAGTTTGGCTTTCGGCCAAACTTTTTTTAATGCCTTTTGAAAGCCGGCACCACCATCGGATATAACTACTGTAGGTGATGAAATACGTCGTAATAAAGCCTCCCAAGCCTTAGAATGCTCATATCTACAAACATACCAACCTAAGACATGCATCTCATTACAACAGATTAAAATACAAGCATTTCTAGCTAAATAAATACCATCAACAAATACCACACTACTTGATGATTCAACTTTTGGTGGTAATGGCCAAAGCTCCCAAAACTGTGATGTTTTTCTACGAAATGAACGTCCATCGCCAGACATATCTAACTGTGTGTGTTTACCAAATAACCAATCCAAAAATATCTGTAAATTATTGTTAGTTTTATTCACTTTATTTGTGAATGAGCAAGAACATTGATTACAATACCAACGTTGAGAACCCGCATTTGTTTTGCCATTTTTCTTACAGACGAAACCACAATTAGGGCATCTGACTAGTTTCATAATTATACTCCTTCTAAAAAATATATCTCTTTAGAAAGATAAAACCTTATTTGAGTCAGTAAAATCAAGGGGTTTCAGACTTTTTAGCAACACTTTTTGTCCTATATGTAAAAATTACTCAAAAAGATAAAATGCCGATAGAGCTAGTATTTAACTAGTTCCATCGGCATTAACAGCAACACTTTTTGTCCTATAACCCTAAAACAGCTCCTCTTTTTATGTCCAAATAGTAGACAATATATACGGGAATCTAAACATTAGTACAGGCTTGTAGTATTTGAGAAGCGGCCCATCTATATATAAGTCCCTATGAATTAGTACAGGTCTGTACTAATTTAAAAGAGACCATTATAATAGTTCCTATGATCAGTATCGGCCTTAACAGAATCGGCTTATAGGACAAAAAGTGTGTGTGAAAACCCTTATAACACTAGTAAATATCTAGTGTTATAAGGGTTTAATCTTTTTCTGAAGAAGTTTGAGGGTGGACAAAAAGTGTGGGTAAAAACATCAATTAACCCTTGTAATTACTGACTAAAATGAGGTTATATCTTCCTATATATAAACAAATATGGAGGAAGAGTTTATGCGACAAATAAAATGTCCTGATTGTAATGAAACATGTATTAAACATGGTGTTTTAAAATCTGGTTCTCAGCGTTGGTTTTGCAAACATTGTAAGGTGGCATTTACCGTTAAAATTAATAAATTAAGTAAAGAGTTAAACCTATTCTTGAATTGGTTATTCAGCACCGATATTCAAGCTGATATGCCTGGTAAAGGTCGTACATTCAGGCGTAAAACCGCTAAATTTTGGTCCATATGGCCATTGCCACCAAAAGTGGAAGAAGTACATGATGTGGTATATCTTGATGGAATTTACTTAGCTAGAAATTTATGTGTTTTGATTTGTTGCAATGATACTCATGTTCTAGGATGGTATGTCTGTCGTTATGAGCATGCTAGAGCTTGGCAGTGTTTAATGGAACGGATTGCCGAACCTAAAGTCGTTGTGTCTGATGGTGCTAATGGTTTGCCTAAAGCATTACGTAAAGTTTGGCCTCATAGCAGTCACCAAAGATGCCTGTTTCACATTTTTTGTCAGGTTAGACGATATACGACAAGTAGACCTAAAACGTTAGCTGGGAAAGACCTTTATAGTCTTGCCAAAGCTTTATTTAATGTGAAAACAATGGATCAAGCCTTTATATGGATTAATGAGCTTTCAGCGTGGCGAATGACATATTCTGATTTTTTACGAGAAATGACGATTGATGAATTCGGAAATAAACGCTCTACACATGAGCGTTTGCTTAAAGCTGAATCATCATTATGGCGCCTGATTAGGCAACAAACTTTATTTACATTTTTGGAATGCATTGATATTAAAGTACCTACAACAAATAATCGTATTGAAGGTGGAGTAAATGCTCAACTAAGAAGTATGTTACGGGCTCATAGGGGCCTTTCACTTGAAAGAAGACTAAAAGCGGTCTATTGGTGGTGCTATATGCACTCACCAAGACCGCTTTCTATTTCAGATATATTAAATTGTATGCCTACAGATGAATCGATTGCTGCTATCTACAAACGGTTATCTAGTTATTGCCAAATAGATCGTTCAATCCCTCAATGGGGTGATGCTCCTGTTTGGAATGAGCTACATATGTCTACAGATTTTCCAACTTATTGGGATTAGTCACACACACTTTTTGTCCTATAACCCACAGAATCCATATAACCTTATTTAGATAAATAAAAAAACTCACACATTCGTGTGAGTTTTAGTTTGGTGACCCAGAAGGGATTCGAACCCCTGGCCTTTTGATTCGTAGTCAAACGCTCTATCCAGCTGAGCTACTGAGTCATGTACTTGGTACTTGATTATATTAACATAATGACTAATTATTTGCAAGCATTATGTTAATATTTTTTGAGTAATTTTACGGACATGCGGTCCAAAGACCGCACCCCATAAATTTGGCAGGGGCAGTAGACTTGAACCCACAACCAACGGTTTTGGAGACCGCTACTCTACCAATTGAGCTATACCCCTATGCACATCAAGTATTCCTGATACTTGAATATAATACCAAGAATGAGCTCTTATGTCAAGGTAATTCTCTCTTAATTAACAACTTCATTTTTCTTATATAAACTAAAAAAGATCATAATTAAAACGTTTCACTTAAATATCTATTTTCATATTTCTATATAGATAATTATACGTTATACGTCTTATTTATACACACACTTTTATTGTCAAAAGGAAAAGAGCCCTTTCGGGCTCTTTTGTCTACCTAACTTTTACCTTTATATATACGGGAGATGGTATATATAATTAGAGAGTTTTGTATATGTATTGTTTTTTTATACACAGGGAGAGTATTGTTGTGTATTTAAGTGTTGTTTTATGTGTTGTATTGTTTTGTGTTGTGTTGTTTGTATTATTTGTAAAAGGGACAGGTAAAAGTTATAAGTAGTAGACCTCCATTTCCTTAGTTGATCTCAATCAACTATTGTTAGTATAAAGATTCTATATGAATTATGAGTGAATAGAAATTAAACAGAATATAAAATGAGTAGTTTTTTGTGCATATTATAATCAAATATATTGATAATTACTATATTATAACCTATTTTATATGTGTAAAAAACGCCACATATGAAATATAGTTATGTAATGATAGATGGAATTTTAACGTAGTAAATATAGTTCTATTACCTCTACTGAAGACGAATCTAACAGATTTAGCTTAATCAGCGACTTCCTATCACACTCGCCCATGGCAACATATAATACATTATGCCAATGTACAGACTAAACTATAGGGCTTCGTCGAACCTGATGCAATGGACGTATGCGTCGCTCTGCTCCTTTACGCCCTATTGCCCTAGGCTTCCCACGCCGTCCCATAGATTACTATCCATAGATAATACTTGTACAACCTTGGCCGGAGACGGCTCTAGTAGGTATGAAAGCTGTGCTCGTTAGAGCACAAAAATAGAGGGCCAACCCTTTAGGGTTGACCCTCTATTTCGTCAATCAGCGAGTTCTCATGTACGGTTCTTCTCTCCAGGATACTGGTTGTTCGTCGCTGTGGATGGCCTTATGTAGCTTCGCTACATGTCCATCTTACGCTCCGAACTAAGCGATGCAGTGAATCTGTCGTCGCTTCGCTTCTCCATCTTCTACTGCCCTGCTTACCAGGTACCCTGGGAGGATAGGAAGTCGCACATGCCAAAAAAAGACACACCCTTAGGTGTGCCTTTAACTTAATCAGCGACTTCCTATCCTCCCAGGCCGTCTCCAGCCAAGTACTTTCGGCGTTTATGAGCTTAACTACTGTGTTCGAGATGGGAACAGGTGGACCCTCATAGCTATCGCCACTGAATCTGTCAGAGTTTGTACTCTGAAAACCACATAGAAGTTATATATATTTATTTGCACTAGAAATTCTAGACTAATTTATTTTCGTCGTCAGCTGTGGATTTTGTTTCACAAAATCTTACGCTGCGACATAAGCGATTACGCGCAATGTATGCGTCGCAATGCTCCTTTACATTGGCTACACTGCTTAAGTAAAGCCCTCGATCTATTAGTACCAGTCAGCTCCAAACCTCACGGCTCTTCCACACCTGGCCTATCAACCATGTCGTCTACATGGGATCTTACTAGCTTATGCTATGAGAAACCTCATCTCAAGGCTGGTTTCACGCTTAGATGCTTTCAGCGTTTATCCGTCCCGAACGTAGCTACCCAACTGTACCCTTGGCAGGATAATTGGTACACCAGCGGTTCGTCCACTCCGGTCCTCTCGTACTAGGAGCAGCCCCCTTCAAGTTTCTTGCGCCCGCGATGGATAGGGACCGAACTGTCTCACGACGTTCTGAACCCAGCTCACGTACCACTTTAATCGGCGAACAGCCGAACCCTTGGGACCTACTTCAGCCCCAGGATGTGATGAGCCGACATCGAGGTGCCAAACCTCCCCGTCGATATGGACTCTTGGGAGAGATTAGCCTGTTATCCCCAGGGTAGCTTTTATCCGTTGAGCGATGGCCCTTCCACTCGGCACCACCGGATCACTAAGCCCGACTTTTCGTCCCTGCTCGACCTGTCCGTCTCGCAGTCAAGCTCCCTTCTGCCTTTACACTCTTCGAGCGATTTCCGTCCGCTCTGAGGGGAACCTTTGGGCGCCTCCGTTACTCTTTAGGAGGCGACCGCCCCAGTCAAACTGCCCGCCTAAGACTGTCCGGCCGGTCGTTACTCGGCCCGTTAGAAATCAATTAATGAAAGGGTGGTATCCCAACAATGACTCCCCTAAAACTGGCGTCCTAGGTTCTACGTCTCCCACCTATCCTGTACATTCATTAACTAAGTTCAATCTTAGGTTGCAGTAAAGCTCCATGGGGTCTTTCTGTCCAGTCGCGGGTAACCTGCATCTTCACAGGTACTTCAATTTCACCGGGTCCCTCGTTGAGACAGTGCGCAAGTCGTTACACCTTTCGTGCGGGTCGGAACTTACCCGACAAGGAATTTCGCTACCTTAGGACCGTTATAGTTACGGCCGCCGTTTACTGGGGCTTCAATTCAGAGCTTCGACCGAAGTCTAACCCCTCCTCTTAACCTTCCAGCACCGGGCAGGTGTCAGCACCTATACATCAGCTTTCGCTTTAGCAGGCACCTGTGTTTGTGGTAAACAGTCGCTTGCGCCTCTCTTGTGCCACTCATTCATGCTCCACGCGTTACTGCCCTTCACACTACATGAGTCCTCCTTTTCCCGAAGTTACGGAGGCATTTTGCCGAGTTCCTTAACGAGGGTTTTCCCGCGCACCTTAGGATTCTCTCCCCGCCTACCTGTGTCGGTTTTGGTACGGGCGATGTGTCTCTACCTAGAAGCTTTTCTCGACAGTGTAGGATCAATCACTTCGCTGTAAACAGCTCGTCATCACATCTCAGCTTTTAGAGCTACGGATTTGCCTATAGCTCAACCTACATGCTTAAACACGCACTTCCAATCGCGTGCTGACCTACCTTACTGTGTCACTCCTTCGATCAAACGATTCACACCGGTACAGGAATTTCAACCTGTTGTCCATCGCCTACGCTTTTCCGCCTCGGCTTAGGTCCCGACTTACCCTGAGACGACGATCGTTGCTCAGGAACCCTTAGGCTTTCGGTGGAATGGATTCTCACCATTCTTTTCGCTACTCATACCGACATTCTCACTTCTCATCAGTCCACAACTCCTTACGGTACTGCTTCAGCCCGATGAGAACGCTCCCCTACCCATATACATTGCTGTATATGACACGACTTCGGTTTTACACTTTAGCCCCGGACATCTTCGGCGCAGAGTCTCTCGACCAGTGAGCTATTACGCACTCTTTAAATGATGGCTGCTTCTAAGCCAACATCCTGGTTGTTTTGGAAACTCCACATCCTTCGCCACTTAGTGTAACATTTGGGACCTTAGTCGGTGTTCTGGGCTGTTTCCCTCTTGACAATGGACCTTATCATTCACTGTCTGACTCCCGAGTATAAGTATAGCCATTCGTAGTTTGACTAGGTTCGGTAACCGGTATGGCCCCTAGCCCGATCAGTGCTCTACCGCCTATACTCTCAACCTCGAGGCTAGCCCTAAAGCTATTTCGGGGAGAACCAGCTATCTCCGTGTTCGATTGGCATTTCACCCCTATCCACAACTCATCCCAAAGCTTTTCAACGCTCACGAGTTCGGTCCTCCACACAATTTTACCTGTGCTTCAACCTGGCCATGGATAGATCACTACGGTTTCGGGTCTACTATTACTAACTGAACGCCCTGTTCAGACTCGCTTTCGCTGCGGCTCCATGTTTTCCACTTAACCTCGCTAGCAACAGTAACTCGTCGGTTCATTCTTCAATAGGCACGCCGTCGTCCTGATATATATACAGACTTCGACTGTTTGTAGACATACGGTTTCAGGTTCTCTTTCACTCCCCGCCAGGGGTTCTTTTCACCTTTCCCTCACGGTACTATGCGCTATCGGTCGATATCAGTATTTTGGCTTGGAGGGTGGTCCCCCCTGCTTCCCACAAGGTTTCACGTGTCTCGTGGTACTCTGGATACAGTCCCATGTATGCAAGGTTTCGATTACAGGGCTTTCACCTTCTGCGGCTATGCTTTCCAGCATGATTCTTCTACCTCATTTACACTTGATGACTGTCCTCAACCCCGGTGCGGTTGCCCGCTCCGGTTTGGCCTCTTTCCCGTTCGCTCGCCGCTACTAAGAAAAATCTCGTTTGATTACTCTTCCTCTGGGTAATTAGATGTTTCAGTTCCCCAGGTGCCCTCCTCATACTCAAAGGTATGGGTGACAGTGCATAACCACTGCCGGGTTCCCCCATTCGGAAATCTACGGGTCAAAGATTGCTTGCATCTCTCCGTAGCTTATCGCAGCTTACCGCGTCCTTCTTCGGCTGATATCGCCAAGGCATCCACCGTACGCCCTTAAAATCTTTACTTAAAATACAATATATTTCGCGATTATCTGCGTCATACTGCGTTCGGCTTGTCTTGCGTACACTAGTACGCGGCGACTACGCCTTACTGCTATTCCTTGATACTCATCGAAATCTATTGATTTTCGATTTCATTGACATGCATTAGATACATTGTCGTTTATTTTGTAGCCGTACATTTTACATGTACGTCACCATTAAGTCAGAGAATTATTTCCTATGTGCTCGGGTCAACCTACTTAGAAATTCTAAGAGATGACCTTACAAATATATATTAATTCTTCTATGCAGTTTTCAAAGAACAAATAGAGAGTCTTTACAGATCTCTCAAAACCGAACAATGTAGGTTGTAAGTACAGCTAGCGCATATGCTACGTCTACTTACTGGCCAAAGTGTCGACCTAAGTGACATCCAAGCTCTTGGCCTGGTGTATGTCTCCCTAGAAAGGAGGTGATCCAGCCGCACCTTCCGATACGGCTACCTTGTTACGACTTCACCCAATCATCGACTTTACCTTAGACGGCTGGCTCCCGAAGGTTACCCCACCGGCTTTGGGCACTTCCGACTTTCGTGGTGTGACGGGCGGTGTGTACAAGGCCCGGGAACGTATTCACCGCAGTATGCTGACCTGCGATTACTAGCGATTCCGACTTCACGTAGGCGAGTTGCAGCCTACGATCCGAACTGAGAGAGTGTTTCTCGGGTTTGCTCCATCTCGCGATCTCGCTTCCGTCTATTAACTCCCATTGTAGTACGTGTGTAGCCCAGGTCATAAGGGGCATGATGATTTGACGTCATCCCCGCCTTCCTCCGCATTGTCTGCGGCAGTCTCTCATGAGTTCCCACCCGAAGTGCTGGCAACATAAGATAGGGGTTGCGCTCGTTGCGGGACTTAACCCAACATCTCACGACACGAGCTGACGACAACCGTGCACCACCTGTTTTCTGGCTTCCGAAGAAGAGGAACTATCTCTAGTTCTGTCCATCAATGTCAAGACCTGGTAAGGTTCTTCGCGTTGCGTCGAATTAAACCACATACTCCACCGCTTGTGCGGGCCCCCGTCAATTCCTTTGAGTTTCAACCTTGCGGTCGTACTCCCCAGGCGGGGTACTTATTGCGTTAACTCCGGCACAGAAGGGGTCGATACCTCCTACACCTAGTACCCATCGTTTACGGCCAGGACTACCGGGGTATCTAATCCCGTTCGCTCCCCTGGCTTTCGCGCCTCAGCGTCAGTTTTCGTCCAGAAAGTCGCCTTCGCCACTGGTGTTCTTCCTAATATCTACGCATTTCACCGCTACACTAGGAATTCCACTTTCCTCTCCGATACTCTAGATCAGCAGTTTCCATCCCATCACGGGGTTAAGCCCCGAACTTTTAAGACAGACTGACTGATCCGCCTGCGCGCGCTTTACGCCCAATAATTCCGGACAACGCTTGCCACCTACGTATTACCGCGGCTGCTGGCACGTAGTTAGCCGTGGCTTTCTATTCCGGTACCGTCAATCCTTCTAACTATTCGCAAGAAGGCCTTTCGTCCCGATTAACAGAGCTTTACAACCCGAAGGCCGTCATCACTCACGCGGCGTTGCTCCGTCAGACTTTCGTCCATTGCGGAAGATTCCCCACTGCTGCCTCCCGTAGGAGTCTGGGCCGTGTCTCAGTCCCAATGTGGCCGTTCATCCTCTCAGACCGGCTACTGATCATCGCCTTGGTGGGCCGTTACCCCTCCAACTAGCTAATCAGACGCAATCCCCCTCCTTCAGTGATAGCTTATAAATAGAGGCCACCTTTCATCCATCCTCGATGCCAAGATTGGATCGTATGCGGTATTAGCAGTCGTTTCCAACTGTTGTCCCCCTCTGAAGGGCAGGTTGATTACGCGTTACTCACCCGTTCGCCACTAAGATTCTTAGAAGCAAGCTTCCAAGTCTCTTCGTTCGACTTGCATGTGTTAAGCACGCCGCCAGCGTTCGTCCTGAGCCAGGATCAAACTCTCCAAGATATCTTGAAGCTATTTGAATAGCTCATTATTTGTTGTCGTTACATGTATGTAACTTTGAATTATGGTTGGTTTTGACTTTGTCAAAACCCGCACTCTGGCATATGTTCAATCATATTGATTGATTACCTATCATTGTTCAGTTTTCAAAGATCTGTACCAGTTAAACTAGATTTTATCTAGCTTTG
>BNJT01002221.1_pt1 | contig 189762 bp, 304 predicted proteins | sample 8540491 | NCBI WGS metagenome assembly BNJT01 (sample SAMD00202455, study PRJDB9452) | human saliva metagenome | host: Homo sapiens | reverse complement strand
ATCCATTACCAACTTTCAAAAGTGATTGTAACACTAAGTTTGCATTATCTATCTGCATGGCAGGAATTCTTCTCTTTTGGTGTATGTAGCCTTGTTTATGAGTGGATTGCGGCCGCAGTATAATTATTTTTAATACAATAGATTAGGAGGTAAATACTTGACATGAAAGTATTTACCTCCTTTTTTATTATGTAAAATCCAAATTTACTATGAGAGAATTGGGTTCGTAAATTTGTTGTAATAATCTTAAATCGGTTATAAGACCATAATATTTACATTCTCACGATAGGTGTTGTTTCTTGCCACTTTTTAGTTTCTAAATTCTAACTTCTCATTACTGCAATCAATAATGATTGGTTTATCACGATTGACATTGCCAGCGAGTAAGGACTTGCTAAGCTCATTTAGAACATTTCGTTGAATAGCACGCTTAACAGGTCGTGCACCGAATTCTGGATCATAGCCAATATCTGAAAGATAATTGATGGCTGGGTTGGTCCACTGAAGTTCAATACCCTGTTGTTCTAACATATCCTTAACTCTCTCAAGTTGTGGGCGAACGACATCACCAATCTGCTCTTTTTGTCAATGGTAAGAACATGATAGTCCCATCGATACGATTGAGGAACTCAGGACGAATAGTCTTCTTTTAGCATATCCATTACCGCAACTTTTTGCCTTGTCGATTACCTCCTCACGGTTAGTATCGTTAAGATGTTCAAACTGTTGCTGGATGTATTGTGAACCAAGATTTGAAGTCATAATGATAATCGTATTCTTGAAGTTCAGTTCGTCCCTTATTATCTGTCAGATGACCATCGTCCAACACCTGCAGAAGGGTGTTGAATACGTCTGGATGTGCCTTCTCAATCTCATCAAAGAGTACGACAGAGTAAGGCTTGCGGCGTACAGCCTCAGTCAACTGACCACCCTCATCATAACCTACATATCCAGGAGGCGCACCGATGAGTCGAGTTACACTGAACTTCTCTTGATACTCACTCATATCAATTCGGGTCATCATAGACTCGTCATTGAAGAGATAATCAGCCAATGCCTTTGCCAACTCAGTCTTACCGGTACCTGTTGTACCTAAGAAGATGAAGGAAGCAATAGGCTTCTTTGGATCTTGCAATCCTGCACGTGAACGTCGAACAGCGTCTGCCACGGCGGTGATAGCCTCATCTTGTCCGATGACACGTTTGTGTAGTTCATCCTCCAAGTGGAGCAGTTTATCCTTCTCACTCTGTAACATTCGTGTGACAGGAATACCCGTCCAACGGCTCACCACCTCGGCAATGTCATCTGCTGTAACTTCCTCACGCACCATCGCCTCACCGCCTTGTGTTGCTTGCAACTGCTGTTGAATATTCTTGATATCATCCTCCAGTTGTTTCAAACGAGAGTAACGTATCTCTGCAACACGCTCGTAATTACCCTCACGCTCCGCACGGTCAGCCTCATACTTGAGCTGCTCAATCTCTTGCTTGTCTTGTTGAATCTTATTCACCAATCCACGCTCGCCTTCCCACTTAGCACGGAAACTATGTTCCCTGCTCTTTGAGTTCGGCAATCTCCTTGTCGAGTTGTGCAATCTTATCTTTATCGTCTTCCCGTTTAATCGCCTCACGCTCAATTTCAAGCTGCTTCAATCTACGAGTGATTTCATCCAACTCCTCTGGTACAGAGTCACGTTCCATACGTAGTTTTGCAGCAGCCTCATCCATCAAGTCGATAGCTTTTATCTGGCAAGAAACGGTCTGATATATAACGCTCGGAAAGTTTTACAGCTGCTATACAAGCATCGTCCTGAATACGTACCTTGTGATGGTTCTCATAACGTTCCTTCAATCCACGAAGGATAGAGATAGCATCCAATTCGTCTGGCTCATTCACCATAACTGTTTGGAAACGACGCTCAAGTGCCTTATCTTTTTCAAAATATTTCTGATATTCATTCAGAGTTGTTGCACCGATAGCTCTCAATTCGCCACGTGCTAAGGCTGGTTTAAGGATATTTGCAGCATCCATGGCACCTTCGCCACCACCTGCACCAACCAATGTGTGAATCTCGTCAATAAAGAGAATGATGTTACCATCAGCCTGCATCACTTCCTTAACAACACTCTTGAGACGTTCCTCGAATTCACCTTTATACTTAGCACCAGCCAACATCGCACCCATATCCAATGAGTAGAGTTGCTTGTCCTTTAAGTTTTCTGGTACATCACCACGAATGATTCTCTCTGCTAACCCCTCAACAATAGCTGTCTTACCAGTACCTGGCTCACCAATGAGAATAGGGTTGTTCTTTGTACGACGAGAAAGAATCTGTAATACTCTACGAATCTCCTCATCACGACCAATTACTGGGTCGAGTTTTCCTGCACGAGCATCTTCAATAAGGTTGCGTGCATACTTTTGTAATGACTGATAGTTCTCATCACCACTTTGCGACTGCACCTTCTGTCCTTGTCTAAGGTCATTGATAGCAGCTGTCATTTCCTTCTCTGTACAACCTGCATCTTTCAATATACGGCTTGCGGTTGAGTTCACAGCAAGTAGGGCGAGTAGCATTGATTCAATGCTGACAAATTCATCACCCATCTTCTGCGAAATTTCCATCGTTCGTTGGATTACCTGATTAGAGTCTGTTGAAAAATAAGGCTCTCCACCCGAAACTTTTGGTAAGTGTTTTATTTCATTTTGAATAGCATTCTCCACAGTTAGTGGATTAATTCCTATTTTCTGAAAAAAATATAATTTGTAACATCTTTTTCCTTTCTCCATTACACCTGCTAATATGTGTACTGGTTCTATGGTTTGCTGTCCGTTACGTTGTGCTATATTTACAGCACTTTGAATAGCTTCTTGTGATTTAATTGTAAACTTCTCAAAAATTCATAAACGAGATCTCCTTTCTAATATTCTTTAATATTGATAATTGTCTAACAGATTAATTGTTAAAAATTAACTTTTTATTCTATATTTCAAATCTTATGCCCATAGATTTTTGTGTGACATTTTGTCGCATTTTCGGTCAAATTGTCACAATGGGGGTTACCTTGCTTAGAGATGAAAAAGGTTGAAGGATAACTCTGTATGTTCGTTTATTTTGTTATTATCTATCAAATAAACTTTCTTGATAATAGAAAACTATATTAATAAGAGTTTGATAAAAAAACTTTACATTGGGTTGAAAAATATCTATCAACAGTGTACATGTCAAGTTTTAAAAAAATGCGTTTGTAATTGTCAGATAATCAATTAGTTATAAAAATGATATGATAAAGGGTGCTTAATCATAGTTCAAAAGGGCGTTAGTAATATGCTTAAAGATGCTCTTTTACAAGTCAAAAGAGCATCTTTAAAGAGGCTAACAAAACCACGTTTTTGTTTTTCGTACGAAAATTATTTACAAACCTATTTAGGTTCTAATGACCGATTTGTATTAAACTTTTCTTACCAGATATGAGTACAAAGATAATAAGGAAGCCAATTATAAAAAATGAAGAGGAAAGAGCCTAATGCACCAGCGTAAATTCTACCAGTATGCACTTCTAAGGCTAAACTCCATAGTGAGATGGGCTTATTATCAAGAAATTTCGGTTGCTCTGCAAATGTTGAACCTTGGAAATAGAGACAACACATTCTTTTATTTGTAAAGTCAGAACTATACCCTGATATTGTCTGTGTATCTGGTGCTGTACCGGGATTTGAGGACCATCTTGCATTATATCATTATATGGAACAATAGTATTATAATCTCTATTCCAGAAGTATAGTCCATCAAAAGAGCCAACAATCCATGTTGTTTCATTTTACTCGTTGCCAGACGTTCTGCCCCATAACACTAATAGGAGGCGCAACTGTCACGGCAGTAGGTTTGTCTGTGAGAGAGACGCAAGGAGAAAAAAAGCCTTCTGATGTTGATATGAGCCAGTCTTTCTCTTGTTCGTCGTATCTTATCATTCTTAGCTTGTCGTTCCAAGCATTTTTCGTTATCCAAGGTGGTTCCCGGTAGGGGAGACTTGTACTTGTTTTAACGAGCAAAAATCATAAGTGGTGGACGTAATGCCCATCCTGTAATAGCGATGAAGAGTGTCAAAACAAAAGTATAGATTCCTATTTTCTTATGCCATATAAGCATGAATGTTGCTTTACGACGAAGCCAAAACCATATACCCGTTACACAAAGTATGATTAGTACAATACCAATTGCGTCTATAAAGAGTTTTCCTATGTTTCCAAATAAGGCACCACTGTGTAGGAGCCATACTTGTCGGAAAAGTGATACTTCACCTTCTTTTTACCTGCAGGTGACTTTTAATGTGATAATTTTAAAGTTTTTTTGTATGGAGCTTTTTGAATAATAGAGATGAGAGACAGTGAAAGCACAATAAGTGTGTCACCATGTGTGGTTATATCTGTCAAAAGTTCGTCGTCATTTTGAAGGGGGTAGGGATATGGCCTTCCAATATGAATTCTTCTCTAATTTATATAAGCCCATGATACTTAGAGCAAAAGAGTTCATTATGCGTTGTTTTAACCATTCCACGCATTAGTCTGTAATCAGCTGCAGTGGGGAGTCCATGGTTATATTCTTTGAAGTAGGAAGCTGTTGAGTCGGTCTGAATAATACCAGCCGCACCATATATAAATATTCTATTATTCTTTTTATTATCATTATAACGTATTGTTCCACGCAATAAACCATTGTTCCATTGGTCAAAGGAGTAACGACTCGGCAATAAGCCTCGACTAATATTAATGTCTGTAAATGCTTGTCGATGATTAAGAACAATGCCTGATAGGGCAGAACATTACTAAAAAGAATGTAATAATAATACCAATCCACTTATGGTATTTACGCCATGTTTTTGTGTTTCATATATTGTTATTTGTGTTTGTTGTTGTCACAGTTCTTAAAGCTGTGTGTGTAAACTTATTATCCTATTATCAAAAAATCCCTACCTATTATTGATATGTCTTTAATAATAGGTGAGGGTAAATAATGTTTATCTGTGTAATTGCTTGAGAGAGTGAATAGTACTCTTAGGGTCATCAGCCTTAAAAAAACATAGCTGCCACTAACAAGAATGTCAACACCTGCTTCAACTAAGCGAGGAGCTGTGTCAGCTTGTACTCCTCCATCTACTTCAATCAGGGCATTACTGCCTTCAGCCTCAATTAATTTGCGAAGACGTTTTTACTTTCTTTATACTACTTTCAATGAATTTCTGTCCACCAAATCCAGGATTTACACTCATAAGCTGAACAATATCTATGTCACCAATGATGTCCTCAAGAACATTAACAGGTGTAGAAGGATTAAGTGTGACTCCTGCTTTCATTCCAGCGTCATGAATTGCTTGTATTGTTCGATGCAAGTGAACACATGCTTCGTATTGAACATTCATGATTTCTGCTCCTGTGTCAGCTGTTTGTTGGATATAGTTTTCAGGATGAACAATCATTAAATGTACATCCATCGGTTTCTTACAAGCTTTACCAACTGCTTCAAGTACAGGAAAGCCAAAAGAAAATGTTAGGAACGAAAAACTCCGTCCATGATATCCATGTGTAACCAATCGGCTTCGCTTTCGTTAATCATTTCAATCTCCTTATCCAGATGAAGGAAGTTTGCGGAGAGTAGGGAAGGTGATACTATGATTTCCATATATTTCTTAGTTTAGACAATAAGTCTGGACCTTTCCGTTGATTTTTATAACACGATAGGTATAAGCTATCTGTCGGATAATATTAAGTGTCTTTTCTGACGGCTTAATTTCTTCTGGAGTAAAAAAATTCTAATCATAGGCAAAACAATATATTTTTGAGAGTTACTATTTACGTTCTAAACGTTCTGCAATTAATTTTATTATATCTTCATACAAGAATATTTTTGGGTTACCTAAATATTTATGGTGCGAAAAAAACTTTTTAGATTGTAAATAGTAAATCTTATATGTGCTTATCGCATAGCTGGTTGTTTGCAAAATCCTATATCATCATATAATGCTTTTTACTCAAAAAAAGCAATAGAACATAAAAGCTAATATTTACTCATAGTGCATTGACTTAGCTGGATGGATATGGCTGATGAGATAACTTGGAGCAATTAGCACAAGAACGCATATCAATAATGTTGCAAGATTTAGAGCAACGATAAGTGATATGTTTATTTCGACAGGAACTGTACTTACATAATAAGTCTGTGGGTCAAGTTTTTATAAGTCCTGTCCATTTTTGTAAGAAGATTATTCCAAAAACCAATGATGTTGCCTATAATTAATCCTCTACCAATAATGAAGGTGGCAAACCACAGAAAGATATGGCGTATTTGTTTATTACGTGAGCCAAGTGCTTTCAGAATGCCAATCATTTGTGTTCGTTCGAGAATAATAATTAAAAGACCTGATATCATTGTAACGCCTGCAACGGCAATCATAAGTGCAAGAATAATCCATACATTCATATCCATCAAATCAAGCCACGAGAATATTTGTGGATTTTTGTTCGATTATGTTTTCAGAGGAATATGTTTCTCCATAATGATCCACTTTATTCTTTACCTTACTCAAAACGTCATAGGATATAGGGTCAAGCTGTAGAAATCATTGACAAGTATTTCTGCACCACTATATTGGTCTGTTTCCCATCCATTCAATTTTTGCTGTATATAAGTCTGTAAAACACACTTGTGCATCAAATTGCTTCATGTTTGTCGAATATATACCTGCAATTGTGAATTTGCGTGTTCGTACATTCTGCTTGTTAATAAAAGTAAGCAAAAGTCTTTGTCCTACCTTCAATTTTTAGTTTGTCGGCAATTGTCTTAGAAAATGACAATGTTCTGTTGATTTTCTGTGTCAGAAAAAAATGAGGGATTACTCCCTCTACCATATTATTATGGATGAAGGTGAGAGTCAAAGTCTGGACCAACTCCTTTTTAATATAACTCCTAAAAAAATCACTATTGGTTTTTAATATACCTTGTGTATAAGCATATCGTTGAATATGTTTAACACCCGGTATAGTTTTTAATTCCTTTGTTAAAGAGTCGTTAATGACAATAGGATATTGTTCCGAACTTTGTAGGGTAAGAAAATTGGCTACGGTTATATGACTTCCAAATCCGACAATTTTATCACGGATGGAGTGCTTAAATCCTAACACAACGCATACAGATATAATCATTACAGCTAAACCAATTGCTACGCCTATAGTAGCAATGTTAATTGCTGGCTTTGATACCTTTTGTGTGTTATCTCCTCCGTTATATATTTTACGAGCAATAAAAAGTGCGTAGTTCATTGTGGATTTGAATATAATTAAATATTTGATGAATGCGAAATACAGATTGCGTTGCTATTATTTTTATATTAAGCTTGGATTAATCCTCTTCTACACGTCCTGGATAATTCTCCAAAAGCTTTTTTTGAAGAACGATTAGTGCACGTTGTAAGTCTTCGCGTTTTAAGACGTATGCTATACGAACTTGATTATGTCCAGCTCCATGTGTTGTATAGAAACCACTTGCAGGTGCCATCATTATAGTTTCACCTTCATAGTTAAATTCCTCTAAACACCATCGACAGAATTTGTCAGGAATCGTCTACGGGAAGTTTCGCAACAGTATAAAAAGCTCCCATAGGGATTGGAGAGTATACACCATGTATACGATTCAGTCCATCAATAAGGCATTTACGTCGCTCAACATACTCATCATAGACGTCACGATAATAGGAATCTGGGCGTCAAGACTTGCCTCAGCTACAATCTGCCCAATGAGTGGGGGAGAAAGACGTGCTTGACAGAATTTCATTACCGCATTACGTATCTCTTCATTCTTGGTGATTAATGCTCCAATACGTATTCCACATTCGCTATAACGCTTTGAAACAGAGTCGATAAGTACCGTGTTGTTCTCAATTCCTTGTAAGTGCATTGCTGAAATATATGGCGAACCTGTATATATATATTCTCGATAAACTTCATCAGAAAAGAGATAAAGATCGTATTTTTACAAGATCACGAATTTGGTTCATCTCTCGTCTTGTATACAGATAACCCGTTGGATTGTTCGGGTTACATATCATTATAGCACGTGTTTTCTCATTGATAAGTTCTTCAAATTTCTCAACCTTAGGTAGTGCAAAGCCTTCCTCTATCGAGGTTGCGATGGTCTTAATCTTAGCGCCAGCTGATATAGCGAAAGCCATATAATTGGCGTATGCTGGTTCTGGGACAATGATTTCATCTCCAGGATTTAGGGCATGCCATGAAGGAATAGAGTACAGCCTCTGAGCCACCTGCGGTAATGATAATATCATCTGGGGTGACGTTTATATTGAATTTCTTATAAAAAGTCACATAGTTTTTTTCTCTGTATGAAAGATAGCCTTGCGAAGGAGAATATTCTAAAAACTTGACGTTCAATTTTTTTAGAGCATCTAATCCGCATTGCGGCGTTGGAAGGTCAGGCTGACCTATATTTAAATGGTAAACCTTTATTCCACGTTTCTTTTGCAGCAACTGCAAGTGGAGCCAGTTTTTCTGATAGGGTGACTCCGGCATTTCAAGTCCACGAACTGATATTTCCGGCATAATAACTTTATTTATTCTCTCGACAATAAGATGCGAGTAGAAGATGTCTGTTTATATATAATCTACTTATGATGCAAAGATAGACATATTTTAATTGCACTTTTAGTAGATTAACGCAGAATTTTTACTACTTTTGCATATCTATAAAAATTGCCTTTTACTCTTCGTTTATTTTTAATAATAATTGGAAAGATGAGGGCTTAAAACTTAAATGAATAATTATGAGAAGTAGAACAAGTACTTGGTTTGAAACACGTGTTAGATATGACAAGACAATGGAAGATGGTCAGAACAAGAAAGTTATTGAACAATACGTGGTAGATGCTTTTTAGCTTTTCTGAGGCAGAGGAGTTTATTACGGAAGAAATGTCACATTATGTAAGTGGTGAGTTTGATGTAAAAAGCAATTAGTCCGGCAGCATTTGGTGAGATTTTTAGTGATATAGATACTGATGATAAGTGGTTTAAGGCAAAACTTTCTTTTTATTACTTTAGATGAAAAACAGAGAAAGAAAAACCGTTCTTCTGTAACTTATCTTGTACAAGCACACTCTGTTAGTGGTGCTGTAAAAGCATGTAGATGAAGTGATGGGTTCAACGATGATAGATTATGAAATTGCAGCTATCACAGAGACAAAGATTATAGATGTCTTCGAGCATCGTGCAGGAAAGAAGAACGATCGACCAGAGTACGATAAGTAAATTAATTTGTCATCAAATAGAAACTTACGATTATGTATGATGTTGCAAAAGAATTTACACAAAGTACTTGGGAGTCTTCCTGATGGTGTGAAGTTAGTTGCCATCAGTAAGTTTCATTCTAATGAGTATCTTGAAGCGGCATATCGTGAAGGACAACGTATCTTTGGTGAGAGTCAGGTACAAGAACTTACGCGTAAGGTTGAGATGCTTCCGAAGGATATAGAGTGGCATTTTATTGGTCATCTATAGACAAATAAAGTAAAGTTTATTGTTCCGTATATTTCTATGATTGAGGGCTGTTGATTCTTTCAAGCTAATGAAGGAAATTAACAAGCATGCAGTAAAGAATAATCGTATTATTAAAATCCTGCTTGAACTTCATATAGCAGAAGAAGATTCAAAGTTTGGTTTCAGTCCAAATGCTTGTCGTGAACTATTGGAAAGTGGTGAATGGAAAGAACTTAGGGAATGTACAAATTGCGGGTTTAATGATGATGGCGTCAAATGTAGATGATCGTCAACAGATTAAGAAGGAGATGATGTTAGCTGCCAATCTTTTTGATGAATTTAAGGGAAAAGTATTTTGCTGATGATTCAGAATTTAAGGAGCGTTCGTGGGGTATGAGTCATGACTATGATGTAGCGATAGAATGTTGTTCTACAATGGTTCGAGTCGGTACAACCATCTTTGGACCTCGTGTTTATTAATCTGAATATGTTTATAGTGTTTTTGATAAATAGCGTTCTTTTTGATAATAAACCTTTTATAAAGAGCTTAGCACAATAGGTGTTTATAAGTCTAAAAGCCTATTGTGTTAAGTAATTTCTAATCTTTTAGAAATTTATTTAGTACGATAATAGTAATGTTTACGAATTAATTCTAAAAATAAATGTTGATATTAATTATTAATATTTATTTCTTTTCGATATCTTTCCATTCAAGTATTTCGGCAGGATTTTCTATGAATAATGTTCCACCATGTTGTAATAAAAAAATTTTTTTATCACGAAATCCCCATAGTACACTAATACATGGTAGTCCAGAATTTTTTTGGCAGTCATAATATCGACATCACTATCACCTATATATACGGCGCCTTCCTTTGACACTCCTAATTGTTTAAGAGCCTCTATTACAGTGTCTGGAGCAGGCTTTTCTGATAAATTCACGTTCTCCGATTGCCACTTCAATTGTATCAAGGAAAAAGTGTTTTTGCCAATTCTTGCGTTGCATTGTAAAATTTATTGCTAACAATAGCAAGTTTCTTTCCACGACGTTTTAATTCATATAACAGTTCTGGAATTCCGTTGTAAGGACTTGTTGTGTCAAGACTATGTTGCATATAGTGTTCACGGAATTTATTATATGTTATTTCAAACTTGGGATTATTCTGACCATTAGGAATAGCACGTTCCATAAGTAATTTTACACCATTCCCAACAAACATACGTATTTCTTCTATTGTGCGTTCTGGCATACCAGCCCATCGAAGAGCATAATTAGTACTTGCCGCTAAATCATTTAAAGTACTAAGCAACGTTCCGTCCAAATCAAATATATAAGTATCAAATTCTTTCATTACCCTTTTGTTTGTTTCGGACAAAATTAAACAATTATATGGATAATGTGTTATCTTTTCTCTTAAAAATTAAAAAAAGTAGTTACCAAAGTCATATATCATTGCTCGTTTACTATTTTAAAATTGTATCTTTGTAACTTGAATAATAAATGGAAAGATAATGAAGAAAATAAAAAGGAAACAGTAGAAAAGACTGCATCATATTGGATTATTGTTATAATCTTATTAGTGTTTGCTTTGTATAACATATGTTCTTTTCTTCTCAGGAATGTCCTGTACGGGAAAGGAAAAATTATGTCCTTATAGACAATAATGATGATATAGATTCTGTTTATGCAAAGTTAGAACCCATATCAACTCCTCATGGTTTTTGGATTTTTAAGCAGCTTGCTGGAGTTATGGGGTATGCAAATAATATTCGTCCAGGTAGATTTATTATAGGTTCTTCGGGGTCACTTCAAACTTCACGTCATATTATTAATGGCTTACAAGCCCCTGTAAAGATTACGATTAGGTCGGTAAGAACATTAGAAGATCTTGCTAAGGATGTCAGTGAAAAACTGATGTTTACACGTGCAGAACTTCTTTTTGCAGCTCAATTCAAAGACTGTTTTGTCAGAAGTATGGTTTCACTCCAGAAACAATCCCAGCTATGTTTATTCCTAATACTTATGATTTCTACTGGAATACTTCTGTTGACAAGTTTCTTGACAAGATGTCTGATGAGAATAAAAAGTTCTGGAATTTTTGAACGTAAAGAGAAGGCTAAGCAGGCGGGATTTACTGAAAGTGAGGTTGTTACTATCAGCGAGCATTGTAGATGAAGAGACAGATAATGAAGCTGAGATGCCCAAAATTGCGGGTATGTATATCAATCGCTTACATATAAATATGCCGTTACAAGCAGATCCCTACTGTAAAGTTTGCAACAAAGAATTTTACCGCTCATCGTATCTATCAGAAATGGCTTACGGTGGATAATCCTTATAATACATATAAGTATCGTGGACTTCCTCCTGGTCCTATTCGTATTCCATCGGTGGCAGCTATTGATGCGGTGTTAGATTATGTCCATCATGATTATATCTATATGTGTGCTAAGGAAGACTTTAGTGGTACACACAACTTTGCTAAGACATACGAAGAGCATCAAGTGAATGCTGCTAAGTATGCTAAAACTTTAGACGAACATGGAATAAATTAAGGAGTTGTTACCTTTTATTTGTCTATTATCTTCTAATCTCTTAATACTTATTTTTATCATGTACGAAGCTTCAGCACATATCGTGTTGATGCTCCGCACATATTGTGCGGATGGTAAATACCAATGAAGGGGCAAGCTATTTATCTTTCTTATTATGTAGTTTTCTATTCGAACATACCGATAGCTTGCCATAAATTATCTTCTGGTAGCGGTGATTTAATACAGATTTTCTCCTTAGAAACAGGATGAATAAATTCAACATAACGGCTTAACAAACAGATACTACCATCAGGATTAGAGCGTGGGGCTCCATATTTTTAGATCACCTTTTTATTGGACAATTCATATTAGATAGTTGACAACGAATTTGATGATGACGACCTGTCATTAAATTAACTTCCAGCAGTGTGTATCGTTCTGATTGATTGATAACTTTATAATGTAGGATGGATTTTTGCAGTTGGGACTTGATGATTATAAGCGTAACTCTTATTTTTGTCGTTCGTTACGTACAAGCCAATCTGTTAGTGTTGCCTCAGTTTCCATTGGCGGACGTGTAACAATTGCCCAATAGGTTTTATGTATATCACCATTTCGGAACATATCGTTAAGTCTTGTAAGTGCTTTTGATGTTTTAGCAAATATGACCAACCCTGCCACGGGGCGATCTAATCTATGTACAACGCCTAAAAATACATTTCCAGGTTTCTGGTATTTTTCCTTTATCCATTGTTTAACAATCTCTGATAAAGGCTTATCACCAGTTTTATCACCTTGTACAATCTCGCCAGCTTCTTTGTAGACAATGATGATATGATTATCTTCGTAAAAGTACTTTCATTGTAAATAGTGTCTTATTAATAGCATAGCTTATTAGTATTTGTAATTATTAGAGGGATATAATTATTTGAAATATAGTCCTTATTCTATGTTGTTAAAATTACATTACTAATAATACAAAAGAAACAGAAAGAGATTAATAAAAAAATCCCTCCCTATCTTTCAAAATATATTGTAAGATGGGGAGGGAGGAGATTACATATTCATACCACCATCAACCTGAAGCACCTGACCTGTAACATAGCTTGAAAGTTCCAGAACCAAGGTAAACAGCTGTGTTAGCAATGTCTTCAACAGTACCACCACGACGGAGTGGGATCTTTTGAAGTCCATTCTTTACGAATATCATCATTCAAAGCCTGTGTCATTGCAGTATCAATAAATCCAGGAGCAATAGCATTTGCACGAATACCCTTAGGTCCCATCTCCTGAGCAACACTCTTAGCCAAAGCAATCATACCTGCTTTTGATGCTGCGTAGTTTGCCTGACCAGCATTACCATGTACACCAACAACACTTGCCATATTTATAATACTACCACCACGCTGACGCATCATTACTGGTATACAAGCGTGAATGAAGTTAAAAGGCACTCTTGAGGTTTACTGCAATTACAGCATCCCACTGCTGCTCTGTCATACTGAAGCATAAGACCATCTTTTGTAATACCAGCATTGTTGATGAGGATGTCAATAGCACCAAACTCTTCTTTAACTTGTTTTACAACCTCTTCTGATTGTGCAAAGTCAGCAGCATTACTTGCGTAACCCTTTAACTTTAACACCCAAAGCTGCAATCTCTGCTTCGGTTGCTTTACCATTTTCATCTATAACGAGGTCGGTAAATGCAACATTTTGCACCTTCTTGTGCAAACTTCAATGCGATAGCCTTACCAATACCACGTGCAGCACCTGTAATGAGGGCTGTCTTACCTTCCAATAATTTCATGTTGTTTTGATTTATATTGTTAGTTTAAATGTTTATTTATATCAAAAAGAATTAATGGCATTATTTCAGTCCACTCTTTCCTAATGCACCATACACTACTTTTGCAACCAATGGACGTGAGGTTTCTTCTGTAAGCCCATGACCTAAACGTCCATAAATAAAAAGGAACTTCAAGCCCTTTAATACAATAATGTGTAATGTCTGCTACAAGTTCAACGTTATCAATGTCAAAAATCTCCGTCTTGCTTAGCTTCTGCATAAACCTTACGGAATAACTCTATTTCATCTTCATCAAAATTCTTTTCGAGCTTTTTCAACCATCCATATATTTCTAAAAAAACTCTGCACGTAAATTTCCATTACGCATAACAGTTTCCTTTATCATACTTAGATGTGTGTAAATGAGTTCGATGATTTTATCCTGAGGTTTAATATTCTTTGCAGCGACTTCATCCAACTTGTCTGATAAACGTTCCAACTCTGCTTCAATAACAGCATAATACACATCATCCTTACTTTTAAAATAGGTATAGAGTGTACGTCGCCCTTTCCCAGAGGACTTAGCGATGTCGTTCATCGTTGTGTTGGCAATGCCGTTTTTTTGCAAAAAAAGTTGGCGTGCTACATCAACAAGCTTTTTGCCTTGTCTTTGATATTGACATTTCCTTATTAATTATCTATTTAATTATTTGCACATAGCAAATATATGTGTGCAAAATTATAGATTATATCCCATTCTGGCAAATTTATAACAATAAATCTTCTTGTTATCTTATGATTTCTTTGAAATAAATAATAATAAATATTTCGTATCATTTACAAATATGTAATATTAGAATAAGTCTAAATTCATTATTTATGATGATTTTTCAGTATATTTACCTAATAAATAATTCATATATTTGTACGCAGAACAAGAAACAACATATATGAAATTAAAATTTAGATCTACCAAAGTGTATAAACTGTTAGATAAGTTTCTAACACGTATCACCTAGACAAAAGATAATGCTATTTCTTTTTAGTGGTGTGATAGTAGGATTGGCAGGTTTATTCTTTTATCTTTTACGTATGCATACTTATATAATAGGTGATGACCCGGCTGCTTGTATAAATTGCCATATTATGTCACCTTATTATGCTACGTGGTCACACTCCGCACATGCTCGTAATACGACCTGTAATGATTGTCATGTTCCTAATAATAATATGGCGTCACACTATGCGTTCAAAGGGATTGATGGAATGAAGCATGTTGCATATTTTGTTACACATAACGAGTCACAGGCAATTCAGGCTGAACGAGCTTCTGCTGAAGTGATTATGGATAATTGTATTCGTTGTCATAAACAACTCAATCAAGAATTTGTAAATACAGGTAGAATTGATTATATGGAAGCACAGCGAGGAGAAGGAAAAGCTTGCTGGGATTGTCATCGCGATGTTGCTCACATGAAGATGAATACTCTTTCAAGTACACCGAGCAGAGTATGTGGAACCAATGCCACCATCTCCTGTACCTGATTGGTTGCAGAATATGTTAGGAAATAAAAACAATAAATAATAATTATGGCAAAAACATTAAAAGAAATGGCAAGGCTGGCTACTCTTTGGAGGAGCAATGTTACTCGTGTTCATTCTTGGTCTACTTTTGTTCTTCAATGCTTGAAAGAAGGGCTGAGGTTGTAAGTGTGTTTTAATAACAGACGTGATCCAATGACTGACTCTATTGTTTCTCAGAATGAGAAGTTTGCAGCTGATTTCCCACGTGAGTATGAGACATGGGCAATGACAGAAGACACAAGCTTTGTGAGTAAGTATAACTCATCGCAAGAAGTTGATGTTCTGGCAGCAAGACCCGAAATGGTTATTCTATGGGCAGGTTATTCATTCTCAAGAGATTATAATACACCACGTGGACATCGTCATTGTATAGAAGACTTGCGTAAGATTTTTGCGTACAGGTAGTCCTGGTGTTGATGGACAGGAGGATACACAGCCTGGTACATGTTGGACTTGTAAGAGTCCAGACGTAATTCGTCTTATGCGTGATAAGGGAACAGACAAGTTCTATGCAGCTAAGTGGAGTGATTGGGGTGCAGAAGTAGTGAATACTATTGGTTGTTCTGACTGTCATGATGCACGTACAATGAAACTTCGCCCTGCTCGTCCTGCAATTTATGAGGGCATGGGCACGTGTTGGTAAGGATGTCAGAAAAAGCCAGTCATCAAGAGATGCGTAGTTTAGTATGTGCTCAGTGTCATACTGAATACTATTTTGAAAAAGAAAATGGTAACTATTTACACTTCCCACAAGAGAAGGGTATGACTTGTGAAGTTGCAGAGGAACACTTCGATAGTATTGGTTTCTATGATTATATCAATCCTCTCTCTAAGGCTAAGATTCTGAAAGCTCAGCATCCAGGTTATGAGTTGTATTTACAAGGTATTCATGGACAACGTGGTGTTTCATGTGCAGATTGTCACATGCCATACATCTCTGAAGGTGGAGTGAAATTTACTGACCATCATATTACAAGTCCACTTGCAAATATTGAAAGAACATGTCAGACTTGCCATCGTCAAGATGCCGAGACAGTTAAGACAGAATGTGTATGAGCGTCAGCAGAAAGTCTTCCAGTTCCGCACGAATGTTGAAAAAGAACTTGCAGCAGCACATATAGAAGCAAAATTTGCATGGGAAAAGGGTGCAACAGAGGCAGAGATGGCACCTGTTTTGAAGGACATTCGTAAGGGTCAATGGCGTTGGGATTACGCAGTAGCAAGTCACGGAGCTTCTTTCCATGCACCACAGGAAGTGATGAGAATACTTGCAAGTGCAATGGAATACGCTAAGGATGCTCGTTTAAACATTGCACGTGTAGTTGCTCGACATGGCTTTACAGGACAGATTCCTCTTCCTGATATTAGTACTAAGGCTAAGGCACAATCATATATTGGTTTGGATATGCCTAAGCTTTAAAGACACAGAAGAAGAAGTTTCTTGATACTAGTAGTTCCAAAGTGGATTGAGCAAGCTCGTAAGAACAAACGCTTTATTACTAAGCCGATGTAATTTATATTTAACAAGATTCCTTTTCCTATTTTTTTCAGGAGAGGAATTTTGTTAGTAAAATTAGAACTATTTTTTTATTAGGATTTTATTAATCCTTTATTTTTTTATTTTAGATTCAAATCATTATTTTGCTCATACTCATGAAATAGGCTGAAAGTTCTATTATCTTTCATCAATGGTTGAGAATGAGCTTTTTTTATTATGTGGAAGAAACCTTATACACTTAAAGAAGGAACAGCAATTGTCGTTGGTTTGTTGGTTACAGGTGGATTTATTCAAGCAATAGTTGGCCCCTTAGAGTGGGCTTTTTTTGCTTGGCCTGCAAATATTGTGACATTCATCTTGTTTGTTCTTGTACTTTTGTTAGTCTACGTTCTACGTAGATGGTCTTATTTTTGTCGCTTCATGAGTACTATGCAAGCAGCTATTCCAGCTATTGCATCATCAGCTGCATTAACACTCATAATGGGAATTACGAAGCAAGTAGCCGAAGGACATGATCCCGCTGATCCTGAGTAGGATTGACTAAAATGCTTAATTTTTGGCCATTTGTTTTTGTATATGTATGGATGACAGCCATTGTTGGTGAGGTAACATTGAATCAGATTGTACGTTTCTCATGGCGTCGTTTGCCAATATTAACAAGTCACGTAGGGCTTTTCCTTGTTCTAACTTGCGGAACACTTGGTAGTGCAGATATGCTTCGTGTGAAGATGTATTGTGAAAAAGGACAAGTAGAATGGCGTGGATTAGATGCAGTTAGTAATGTTCATCATCTTCCTGTTGCAATTCAATTGGATAAATTTACGATAGATGAATATCCCCAAAGCTGATGCTTATTGATAATATGGGTCTTCCTCTACCTAAGGGTAAACCAGAGAATATCCTTTTAGATAAGAATGTGAAAGCTGGTAATTTGTTAGATTGTAAGATTGAAATACTAAAACGTATTGATAATGCTATTCCCGTAATACTCAACAAGATGGTTGGTAATATGCCAAGCGGTATGATGGGGAATATTCGTATGGACTCATTAGGTCAGGCACGTAATAAGGAGGGGTATATTCCCTACACAGACTTCTGGTTCTGCATGTGCATTGTTGGTAAAAAGTAACAACTGGTGTAAATGTTAATGGTAATTCAGTAAATAAAAACGCAGCAACAGACAATAACAGGTTGGATTACTTGCGGAAGCTATCTTTTTCCCTTATCAGTCTTTTGAAATTAAACGATGGTCGGAGATTGGTTATGCCTAATCGCGAGCCACGTCGTTTTTCTTCACAGGTAGATATATATACACAATCAGGAAAGAATATTCATACTGTGATTGAAGTAAATAAGCCTTTTTAGTATTGATGGTTGGAAAATTTATCAGCTCAGTTATAATGAGCAGATGGGTAAGTGGAGTAATCTCAGTATTTTTTTGAGATTGTAACAGACCCTTGGATGCCAGTTGTTTATATCGGTATATTTATGTTATTGTTTGGTGCTATTGGAATGTTCTTAACAGCAAGTCGAAAGAAGGAGGTAAAACTATGATCTGGGAGTTATTTTATAATTTTTTTGCAATTATATCAGTTGTTTTATGGGCAATTGGTGCATGGGCAGCGTGGCGTAATCAGCGTCTTGTCACATTTGGTGCAACAGGACTTGGGTTAATTGTATTTTTTTGCTTATATTCTCATTATGTGGATAACATTAGAACGTCCACCTCTTCGTACAATGGGTGAAACGCGTCTGTGGTATAGCTTTTTTTCTTACCATTAGCGGGTATTATTGTTTTTACACGTTGGCAATATAAATGGATATTAACTTTCTCGACACTTCTTTCTACGGTTTTTGTTTGTGTCAATATTTTTCAAACCAGAGATACATTCAAAGACGCTTATGCCTGCTTTTACAGAGTCCTTGGTTTGCTCCTCACGTAATAGTTTACATGATGGCGTATGCTTTGTTAGGTGTTGCAGTTGTTATGTCGGTATATCTTCTTTTCTTTAAGAAAGAACCAGATGTTAAGAAAAGAAATGGAGATAACCGATAATCTTACATATATTGGTCTTTCATTTATGACTCTCGGTATGCTTATGGGGGGCTTTATGGGCAAAAAGAGGCATGGGGACATTATTGGTCATGGGACCCTAAAGAGACCTGGGCTGCTATCACTTGGCTTGTGTATTTAGTCTATGTTCATTATCGTCAGTATCGTCCTCATATTATTCGTCCTGCTCTGTGGGTGTTGATTGTTGCTTTTGTGTTACTTCAAATGTGTTGGTGGGGGAATTAATTATCTTCCATCTGCTCAGGGGTAAGTGTTCATACTTATAATTTGAGTTAGTTATTTGATTTATTTCATACAAATAATCTAAGGTTGTATCAGAAATGATGATATCTTTTGTCTTCATTTTCAGATACAACCTTTTTCTATGATTATATCTAATCCAAATCTTCTTCATTAGACCACATGATGTACATTTCTACGAGATAGTTCCGTATTATTTCCATACATCTTATATTTTCTTATCGTCTTCATGTCACTTATTGTAATTTGACCCTAACCCACTATGCCTGCATTACAAAGCTAAACAATCGTATACGGAATTAAGATAATACTTTATTATATCTTTCCGTCTTTCATAAACAACAAATTTTTTTATATCACGATAGTTTTGTAAAAGTTTTCGTGTATTGAAAAATCAATATATGAGCGTTTTACTTGGTAAAGAGTATCTTTTTCGCTTGCAAAAGATGCTCTTTATGTATGTTATTAATGCTCTTTCAAAGTCGAATTAAGCATCTTTTCATTTGCTATCTTACAATTGTCTGATTTGCTTATAGTTATAGATTTATTATCATTGAGTGTCTTGTGCGTTTTTTTAGACACATTCTTCGATATTTTGTAAATATTTTTTTCAGCAGCTTGTTTATTTTATTTTTCATTCTAGAGAATGCTTTTTTTCTGTCGCAAAATGATAATAGTATATAAAGATAAGATAGTAATGAATTATTTTTTTAATTATTAAGTTTTTGTCTTGTATTAGAGCTATATAAAAATCATTCAGATAATTGCAGAAGAGTTCTTTTATGCCTATTTTAGCCTCAGAAAAAGTCTTATCATGGAGCTTATGAGAGATAATTATGAGTTGTGGTAGGAGATTAGAAATGTGTAAAAACTATATTTTTGAGAAAAACTTTGCTTTTCCACAACTTTTTATACTTTTTGGCAACTGAAATCAACTATATAAAGATGGTATAAATCATTAATCATTTCACAGACGACGACCTTTACAAGCTAACAATGTGCTGTGCAGTCATAGATAATTATCCACGTGCGCATGTTTGTTATCACTTTGTCGATCGTGATGATACAGTTTATCCAGAAGGTTTTGCAAGTGAAGTGAAACATCAAATAGAATTATTAGAGTCGCTTATTATCACTGATGAAGAAATTAATTTTCTTCGTCAGAAATGTTATTATCTTCCTGAATGGTTCTTAACATATCTTCGAGGTTTTCGCTTTTCGAGAGATTGGGTAAAGGTTTGGCAGGATGAGTAGACATCTTCATATTGAGTTTGAAGGGTTATGGGCTGATACTATCTTATTAGAGGTAAAGGTTCTTGCCATTATTTCAGAATTGTTCTACATGTTTAACGAACAAGCTCAACAATTTGATTATCAAGAACTTTATGAAAAAAACTTATCGCAAGACAGAACGTTTGTTAGAGGCGGGTTGTGTCTTTTCAGACTTTGGAACACGCCGTCGTGCCAGTCTAACAGCTGAAGACACCGCTGTACGTGCTATGAAAGATTGTTATGATAGTCGTGAATGGAAAGGTCGTTTTGTCGGAACAAGTAATATTCATCTTGCAATGAAATATAACCTTACTCCGGTGGGGACTATGGCACATGAGTTTATTTGCGCTATTGGTGGTATGTTTGGTCCACAAATGGCAAATTATATGGCAATGGAGGCATGGCGTAGGACCTATCGTGGTGCGTTAGGAACTTACCCATATGACTCATTCGGTTGGGACATTTTCTCTTATAATTTTTCAGAGGATTTTTGCTAATCAGTTTAAGGGCTTCGCATAGATTCGGGTGATAATTTTTGAACAATTAGAAAAGATTATAGCAAAATATAAGTCTTTTGGTATCGATCCACGTGATAAGCAAGTACTTTTCTCTAATGCATTAGATACTGATAAGGCTATAGAAATTCAGTGTTATGCAGAGAATAAGGTAAAACCATCATTTGGTATTGGCACTCACTTCACCAATGATTTTTCCACATGTAAAACCAATGAATATTGTCATTAAGTTGGTTGCTGTTAAAATAACAGAATCATGGCCATTCTATAATGAAACTTGTAAAATTTCAGAAGATAAAGGTAAACATACTGGAAGACCAGAGGTTATCAAGAACTTTATGGAAGCTATACATTATAAAAGAGTAATTAAACATATTTAGAATAATGAAGAATGTGATTCCTGGTGAAGATATATGCTATCCCTCTATTCTCGCAGACATCATCGACATGACACGAATAACTCTAAAAGGATTTAAGAGGTGACGACAAAAAGTTTGTTTACTTTCGTATAATAGAAGACCGAGGCGTGGGGGATTTTTAATAGAAGTATTCAACAAAGTAGGGACTTTAGATATATCTATTGAAGAAGTGGTTGAGTCTATGCGTTTATTTCCTCCTATAATTATTACAACCTTAAGTATTAGAAAAGGGAGATGGAGAAGAATAGGTAAGCAAGAGAACTATAATAAGGAACAAGACTCTATGTATTCTGATATAACATTAGTGTCGGGAGCAGAAGGGCACTATTTCCTATGGAAGGGGGCATAGTCTGGGGCGAATTCCCGATGAGGCCATTGAACCACATGAACAATGGTTCTATTGGCGAGCCCATCATCTTGAAGAGCGAATAATTAAAGCCTTGACCGATGAGGGCATATCCTTCTGAACCTTCCTTGTGGAAAGCTCCAGAGCTGGTTAGGAGAGTTCCAATTCCTTATAGGGTAGCTTCTATGTAAAAAGTTTGATGAAATCTCGAGAAAGATTGGGATTATATCAGGAGGAGTGTATGTTCGCACATGACGCAGTAGGCTCTTTGGCTACACAGCTGAGCAAGACCTGCGATAAGAAAAGAATTGCGGAATATAGGGAAAGATGTATTGAAGAAGATAAAATAAACACTATAATAGAATGGATGAATTGGTTTCTATTGTACAAACTTGCACAAGATTAGCCTTTTAGTGAATTATTTGGTAACAAAGAGCATTTTTACAGTTGTGTTCTCCTCGTTACAGGTGAGGGGTATGCTCCTACTATATCAGCTTGGTCCTGGGAAGCATTGGACAGGGAGTGCGCAAAACAAGAAGCTGAACATCTTCGGGGCGAGCTTATGTGGTCTTACGCAGATTCTCCCTACTACGCTTTTGGGAAAGAATTCTTTTTGCCTGTGCAACACCATTTGAGTCTGCGACCATCAATTGACGAATTAAGTGATGAAGAGTGGGATAAAGAATGGCAAGATAGAATGCTTGCTTATGAACGGGCGATGAAGAATCTATATGAAGAGGGCTTTTTGGTCAGGGAGAAACCCGAAAGCAAGTGTATATAAATGTCGAATCAATGCCCATAGAAGAAGCAGATATATCAAGAGCTATAAGATTAAATCCCAGCTCAGAAATTCTAAAAGATTGGTTAAGCGATATGCAATAAGTATATAGAGTTTATACGCTATCGCTATGCTTGGGATGGTAATGTTTTGCTCCATGAGTGGAGCTCTGGCAGAGAATGTAACTCCTCTCAAGCTTTTGATAAACTAATAGAATGGCATGTAGAACTTATGTCGAAATCAAGCTGTAAATAGATTGTAACACATGGGAAAACTTTTCGCTGAATTATATGGGTTTGTGATATATAACCCAGACTTACTAGATAGGTATTTATTAGAAAATCAAATTCCCACCACAGATGTGCTTAGAATGTTTACAGAAACAGAGCATGGTGATAGTGTCATTCAAGAGGGCATAGCCATTCCTATAGTAAATATTCCTGAGGGATATTATGATTTCACGCCAACCGCAGATGAAAGAGCATATTATTTGTCTGAGTCTAAAGGCTGGAGTGTCAAAATCACAACTGGGGTTCTGAGAGTTATTGGTATTGGCTATCTAAACGATTTGAGTCTAATAGACAATCATAGAAAAGTTGATTTTCAACTCCCCCCAGGATGGTATGAATTGTCTATACACAGTTTTCAACACAAAGGAAATGAAGGAGAAATATCTGATAGTGGATTTTTATTTAGATTTTTCACCCAGTCAAGATTCAACTGATACCTTCTGGTGAGCTAGGGTTTTTGATTTTGGGTTTAAGTATAGCGAAGATCTGTATTAGGATATGAGTAAGCATATGAACAGAAGAAAAGAATTTGTGAAGGAGGCAAAAGAATTCATAGAATCGGGGATAGATCCTTCTTCTCCAGACAGTATGGAGGTTTATTGCTTCTATGCCTTTTCCTTGTACCTGTTAGATGATACCCCTACTCCAAAAGTATCTATCATATCCAGTAGAGGAATATCCCTTTATTGATTTCCTGACATGGGCATGGATTAGAGGTGTGATGTGTCTTAAAGGACATGCTGGGATGATTGAACTTGGTAGGGTACAAGATCGTATGGGAGGTGCAACGTGCAGGAGAAGCTGTCAACGTGCGAGCCTTCCAGCGTGTTTTAAGAGGAGAGGAGTTGGATACTTCTGTATTAGAAGAGCCAATTAGGAAAGACGATCAATATCAGACGCAAATTATAGGTTTAACTCATGAGCTGATTGTGATGTTGGTTATAAGAGGGGATGAACCTTTTCCCAGCCAGAAAAATCGAGGAGTTATCTCCGTCAGTGCAGGCAGAGGTTTTGTGCGTCGCTTTGAGTGTGGTAACATTCCAATAGATGAGAGAAGCGGATCATAGATTTTCACTTCCTGTAAAAAGTTCGATGAAACTTCGGGGAAGATTGGGTCATATCAGGAGAAGTGTGTATCTTTGCACATGACGCAGTAGGCTCTTTAGTTACACATAAGCCGAAAAGACCTGCGGTATCACAAAGTGGGATTATTGCGTGTGCAAGCGATTGCTCACACAAAAGACTCTAATGTTGGGTGGATAAGAATCATCATAAAACAATAAATTCTATGAATATGGACATTCAATATAACATCTCGAATGTGCAAACAGTTCGAATCAACGTAGATTTAGACAATGATAATACACGATAAAAATTATAAAAGGCATAAAAACATGGTAGATATTGCAGCTGTAAAGGAATTCATTCAGCATCCAGAGTATGTGTGCTTTTATTGAAAGACTACAAAAAGAGAGGATTATATCTGAGTGAGGATCTCCCATCGTTTACAATATTGAACTAGTAGTGCAAAATACTATAAACAAGTCGAAGGTTAGTATAAAAAGAATTACTTAACCTCCTGAGTGCAGAGAAAGAATCTTTGTTTAGATATGTTCTCGCATGCATAGATAGAGCCTCAAAAGATGATGTATCTTGAGGATGAGTTTCCAGAAGGAGAAGAGCAAGACCCATCTAGAAGACCCCAATGATGGCGTACTTCTCCCAGGCTATAGAGATTTTGCCATATTTCCGGTGGTGTTATTCTATATAATCAAGAACCAGCCCAATGAGCTTTTACCTTTTTTAACGGCTTTGCGCCGGCCACATGTAAAGGAGCTAAAGAAAGAGCTCCTATTCTACAAGGAGGTTCTTGGGGTGTGAAATCGCTAAAGCAGTAGGGAGACATCATTACATGCACATATCATAAGAGCCTTGCAGAACGTATTTGTACGCTATCTTCAAGTAATAGTGTTTCATTTCAAAGCAGATGAGATTCAGCAGTTGATAAAGAGGAATGTGGATTTTATGAATGCGAATAATATAGAAGGGATGGTGTCTGTCAGTCAGGCTGCTGTTTTGTAAGTAACGTTAGAGATAGGGTGATCTCCAGTATGAAGTACATTTTTAAGGGATGCAAATAATAAGACAGTTGTTCAAAACATTTTCAAGCAAAGAGAAGAAGAAGCTTTGGGCGATAAAGCTTTATAAGAAGCTTTGGGAGGGACGTTATCAGATGTGTCTAGTAGGCGATTTAGTTGCGAAACTTGTATCATTGTTTTTTTCAAAGACGATGAACCATTTGATTGCATAGAAATAAACTATGGGGAAAAAGGAGTATCGTTCGATAAAGTCGCTTCTTCTAGACGAAAAAAGATTGAGCAGTAGGAAAGTGAGTCATATAAGTTGTCTAAAACTCTCAATCAGGAGAAGAAATAGTAGTTTTATTCCACAAGAAAGGAGAGGAATATGGTTCGGTCTTGTTTGAGGTTATTCTTGTCTCATCCTCATTGAATTTAATAGAAGTTTCTGACTCAATTAGAATAGCTAAGGATTTGATTTCTGTAGCTTCATGGGACTATGCTTATGGTTTTTATGGTATCTAAGGGGTGGATGTGCACACTGAGAGTAAGATAAGAAAAATGTCTTTTTCCACTAGTGTTTCTGTATCAAAGACCCACATTGAAAGAATGAAGAAGTTGCACAGCATTCACTTAGGTTATATTCCTCAGCTTTTATCCGTTTAATATACTGAACAAAAAACAAATGGAGAATATGCCCTCAGAATCAAAAACTATATAGTCAGTATTGTCTTGATAGCAGATTATATGTTCTACTTTGTAATCGATGCTTATGAGTTGCGTACCAAGTCTCTGTTTAAACTGACCTATAAGCGTATTGAGACCCTCAAGACATTCTACGCCGCAAAGAGAGCCGAAGAAGAGAGAGCCGAAAAATACTTCCATAGCTGTATGCTTTTACCACTACTTCCACGTTTTCCCAATACTGATTTCGATAAGTTTTTTTCAAAGTTCAACTTTGAAAAACATCCATAATATGATAAATTCCACCGAAAAGAAGTGATATTCTCGTTTTTAATTGCTATCTTTGTCATGTCAGTTTTTGCTTACTTGTTATGTTTGCAGCACTAAGATAGGTGAAATTTCTGACATGTTCAAGTGTTTTTAGAACTTTGTTTATCAGGCACTTGGAGTTTTTACAAGAAAATAATGTTGCAGAATTAAGGTAATTCTAAAAAAATAAGCCATCTTACCAATTTCTGGGTTCAAGATGGTTTAATTTTTAAATTGCTTATTACGTTGTAAAATTCATGCTTCTTATTTTTGCGTGTCGTCTTTCTAATAGATCTTCTTGTCGGTTTTCTAACTTGACGTAGTATGCTATGTATTTGTTTTGATGATAGTTCTGTATGTTCGTCAATAAGGAAAAATCTATTTACGGTCGAAGAATAGATTTGTGTTTAATTATTATCTTTTTGTGTATTCTTGTGATGTTTAATAGACTTTCTTTATCATGGCACGGAGTTTGTTATGTATAATGATAAACAGAAATAATTAATTTATATTGCTATGCAAAAAGGAAATATTGAGGGTTACAACAGAGAATATCTTCCCCGTCATCAAAAAGTTCTTATATTCTGATCATGAGATTTTTCTGCGTGAGATTGTATCAAATGCGGTTGATGCTACACAAAAAAACTGAAGACTCTATCAACAATTGGTGACTTCAAAGGCGAGCAAGGAGATTTATGTTCGCATTAGTTTGGATGAAAATGCAGGTACACTGACTATCAGTTTATCGTGGTATCGGTATGACTGCTGAGGAGATAGAGAAGTATATCAATCAGATTGCTTTCTCTGGCGTTAATGATTTTCTTGATAAATATCAGGACAAGGCAGAGGCTATTATTGGTCATTTCGGACTTGGTTTCTATTCTTCTTTCATGGTTGCAAAGAAGGTTGAGATTATTACAAAGAGTTATAAGGATGGTAGCAAAGCCGTTAAGTGGAGTTGTGATGGAAGTCCTGAATATACACTTGAGGACGCAGAGAAGGAGGACCGTGGTAGCGATATCGTTCTTTATATCGATGATGATTGCAAGGAGTTCCTATAGAAGTCAAAGATTGAAGAGCTGCTAAATAAGTATTGTAAGTTTATGGCAGTTCCTGTGGTCTTTGGAAAGAAGACTGAATGGAAAGATGGTAAGACAGTTGATACAGAGGAAGATAATGTTATCAATAACGTTGAACCATTGTGGGTAAAAGCACCATCTGGACTGAAAGATGAGGACTATAAGAGCTTCTATCGCACACTCTTCCCTATGAATGACGAGCCATTATTCTGGATTCACTTGAATGTTGACTACCCATTCAATCTCACGGGTATTCTTTATTTCCCACGTGTAAAGAATAACATTGAACTACAACGTAATAAGATTCAGCTTTATTGCAATCAGGTATTTGTGACCGATCAGGGTTGAGGGTATCGTACCAGAGTTCCTTACACTCGCTTCATGGGGTTATCGACTCACCAGACATTCCTCTGAACGTCAGTCGTAGCTATTTGCAGAGTGATGCAAATGTAAAGAAGATTGCAAGCTATATCACCAAGAAGGTTGCTGATCGTCTGCAGAGTATTTTCAAGGAAAGTCGCAAGGAGTTTGAAGAGAAATGGGACGACTTAAAACTCTTCATTAACTATGGTATGCTTTCAGAATCAGACTTCTATGAGCGTGCAAAAGGACTTCTCGCTTATCAAGGATACCGAAGGTAAATACTTTACCTTTGAGGAGTATAAGACACTCGTTAAGGATAATCAGACCGATAAAGAAGGCTATCTTGTAAATCTTTACACAAGTAACAAGGAAGAGCAGTATAGTTATATTGAGGCTGCAAAGCAGAAAGGGTATAGCGTTATCGATGCAAGTGGACAGTTGGACGTACCAGTGCTTTCAATGCTTGAACAGAAGTTGGAAAAGACACGTTATGTTCGTGTTGATTCAGATATTGTCGATCGTATTATTCAAAAAGAAGATGCACCTAAGAACAATTTGTCTGAAAATGAGGACTGACAGTTTGTCAGAAGCATTCCGTTCACAGATTCTACGATTGAGAAAAAGCAGACTTCACTGTTGATGTTCAGTCACTCGGTGAGGGATTCCAACCTGTTCTTGTTACACAGAATGAGTATATGCGTCGCATGAAGGAGATGAGTCAGTTCCAGCAAGGAATGGGCTTCTATGCGCAGTTGCCAGATTCTACAACCTTGTTCTCAATGCTCGATCACCCATTAGTCAAGAGAGTTCTTGACGATATTACTGCTAACACTGCAGAAGAATTGAAGCCAATAAATAGTGAACTGAAAGGACAAGAGGCACGACTTGCTGCTTTTACATCAGGCGCAGGACAAGAAGAAAAACTGAGGAGCTAACACAAGAGGAGGAGAAGGATGATATGCAGAATACTCAAAAGACTGTTTCAGAACTCCAAGACAAAAAGAAGTCAATTGTTGCTGCATACGCTAAGGGAAATGATGTTGTTCATCAGCTTATTGACTTGGCATTATTACAAAAATGGTATGCTTCAAGGAGCTGCACTCGATAAGTTCCTCAAGCGTTCTATCAGCTTAATCAAGTAAAGAAAAGGTGTATACAAATAGTGTATCTATTTGTGGACATGATAATTAATAGAAGTTCCTTTGTTAAATGCGTACATTACTATCAAATAAAAATGTATTGCTTTTAACAGAGGGACTTTTTAGAAACAGATAATAACTGCTGAATAGTTTTTTTCTAACCTTTATACTTAGATGGAAGAACGCATAAAGGGTTAATTATGTTTTGAAAAATATTTCTTACTGCTTACTATCAAATAAGATTTTGTATCTTTGCAGATAATAAACTTATTGGTTATGTTCAAGAATATTCTGAGAATTATAAGATGGGTGTTATCACTCGTTTTTTTATTTCTACAATTTTAGCGGTAGTTGTTTATCGTTTTATTCCTATTTACTTTTACACCTTTGATGATTAGTCGTTGTTTTGAGCAGATTGGTAAAGGAGAATCTGTAAAACTATACCATGAATGGATTCCATTAGAGAAAATGCCAAAAGTCAATGCCTGTAGCGGTAATGGCAAGTGAAGATCAACGTTTCCTTATACATCATGGTTTCGACTATCAGGCTATTGAGAAAGCAGCAGAAGACCATTTAAAAAAAGGTAAGAAGCTACGTGGCGGTTCAACAATCTCGCAACAAACGGCTAAGAATGTCTTTCTATGGCAGGGGTCGCTCGTGGATAAGAAAAGGGTTAGAGGTCTATTTCACTTTCCTTATAGAGACCCTATGGAGTAAAACAACGTATTATGGAGGTTTATCTTAAACTCTATTGAAATGGGTGATGGTATCTATGGAGTAGAAGCATGCGCAGAGCAGAATTTTGATATGGAAGCTATTCAACTTAACCGAAGAGATTGTGCACTTATAGCAGCGACATTACCTAATCCACGTCACTTCTCTTCAAAGAATCCTGGACCATACATGCGTAAGAGAATCAGACAGATTGAACATCAAATGACTTTTCATACCTGCTTTTCCCAGAAGAGCATTAAATCTATTGTATATTAGATTATTAAACAATTCTGTTCAATAAAAAATAAATTATAACAGATGATAAATCAAGATAAGGAAGATGAAAATTCTCTCGCATTGAACGAAAGCCAACGTGAGGCTGTTGAATATTGTACAGGTCCTTCACTGGTTATTGCTGGTGCGGGTTCTGGTAAGACCCGTGTCCTTACTTACAAGATTGCCTACCTACTCAGTAAAGGGTTAGCCCCATGGAATATCCTTGCGCTTACATTTACAAACAAAGCTGCAAGAGAGATGAAAGAACGTATCGCACAGATAACAACTGCTAAAGATGCGCAACATCTTTATATGGGAACGTTCCATTCCATCTTTGCACGTATCCTGCGTCGTGAAGGAGAGGCTATCGGCTTTGGAAGTAATTTCACGATTTATGATGAAAATGACTCTCGTTCACTTATTAAGAGTATTGTAAAAGCCTTAGACCTTGACGAAAAAAATCTATAAACCAGCCGCAGTGCATAACTTTATCTCAATGGCAAAGAACCATCTTATCACAGCTGCAGAATATGCAGAAGACCGTGCTGCCATTGAGCGTGACCGAAGTGCGCGTATGCCTGCTATCCACATGATTTACAAAGCATACGAAGCAAGATGTAGACAGGCAAATGCAATGGACTTTTGACGATATTCTGCTTTATACCTTCTTGCTCTTCCGTGATAACAAAGAGATTAGAGAGAAGTATGGACAGCAGTTTGAATATATCTTGGTAGACGAGTATCAAGACACAAACTATGCACAGGTAAGTATCATCAGCCAGTTGGCTGAGACACATCGACGCATCTGCGTTGTGGGGGATGACTATCAGAGTATCTATTCTTTCCGTGGTGTAAATATTGACAATATTCTTGACTTCAAACATAAGTTTGAAGATGCAAAACTGTTTAAGTTAGAGCGCAATTACCGCTCAACACAACTCATCGTACAGGCTGCTAACTCGTTGATGAAACACAACGAACGTCAGATTCCGAAGGATGTATTTTCTAAAGAAGCTGAAGGAGACAAGATTCTCTATAAACCTTGCTATAGTGATAGGGAAGAGGCTATGGTTGTTGCGAATGAACTGAAGCGTATCAAACGCAATGATGATTGTGATTATGGCAACTTTGTCATTCTCTACCGTACGAATGCACAGAGTCGTTCTTTCGAGGATGAATTCCGCAAACAAGGTATTCCTTACAAGATTATTGGTGGACTTTCTTTCTATCAACGTAAGGAAATCAAAGATATCATCGCATATTTCCGCTTGGTTTCTAACCCTAATGACGAAGAAGCATTCCGACGTATCATTAATTATCCAACACGTGGAATAGGTAATACAACTGTTCAAAAGATTATTGATTGTGCCCAGCGAAATTCCGTTTCATTATGGGAAACCATCCTCAATCCTATACAATATGGATTAGATGTCAACAAGGGTACAATGACAAAGCTTTTTGCTTTCAGAACACTTATCAGTGGATTTATTAAGAATGTAGCACTGAAAGATGCATACGAGCTTGGAAAAGAGATTATTGAAGAGAGTGGGGTAAGTGCTGATATCCGTTCAGGGAATGAACCAGAGGACTTGGCTCGTCGAGAGAACTTGGAAGAGTTTATGTCGGCTATGCAGGGCTTTGTTGATCTCTGGACGCGAAGAAGGTCGTGAAGAGAATGTCTATCTTACTGACTACCTCCAGGAAGTAGCATTATACACAGATGCTGATAAGGAAGACGATGACACCCCAAAAGTGACATTGATGACAATTCACGCAGCAAAGGGATTGGAATTTCCAACAGTGTTTGTCGTTGGATTGAGGAAAATATATTCCCAAGTCCAATGTCGGCAAGTTCAAAACGTGAGATGAAGAAGAGAGAAGATTACTCTATGTGGTTATAACACGTGCCGAGCGGCATTGTATATTGACGAATGCAAAGAATCGTTTTCGCTATGGATCAATGCAAGTTGATAACCCAAGTCGTTTCTTAAAATGATTTTGACCCTACACTGATTCATGTAGAAGATGAAGCAAACAGTGCTTTTTGGAGGTGAACGACGTAAGATGCCTTGGGACGAGGACAATAGCTCAAGAAACGCTTGGGGACATAATAATTCTGATGATAATTTCCGTGAATACGAACCAAATAAAGCTTATACGGGAAGTAGACCATGGGGACAAGAATATCGTCAAATGGGTTCAAGATGGCAGAACTCAAATCCTGTTGCAAGCCAATTTCTCAGTCGATCCAAAGCCAAAGATAACGGAACGTAAACGCCTGAGAATCAGCTGGTTGACCCACTATCAGAACGTGCAAAACGAAGATTAATAACAGAAGGGGGTAACTTTAAGCGTTTGTCGTCTGCAATAACAAATGGTGGTAGAACATTATCTATAGAGAGTACTTCAATATCCTCGGTTTCATCGACAGCCTCAGTAGCTGGACTCAGTGTTGGAGTAACGATTGAACATCAACGCTTTGGTATTGGTAAGGTATTAAACCTTGAAGGCTCTGGAGAAAATGCTAAGGCAACAGTTGAGTTCCGTAATGCAGGAACAAAAACAACTTCTCCTGAAGTTTGCTAAGTTTAAGGTTATTGGTTAAGAACACTACAAATACGATAGGCGGCCATAAATGTATTCGCATTTATGACCGCCTATTATCTTTATAGCTGTAATTATCGTCCACACATCTGTTTATAAGGACAGTATTTACAACTATCAGTATTATCTGTTGGAGCAAAAGCTATATTAGGATTATGTATTTCTTCGAGCTTCTCTGTGAGATTTCTAAGAAAATCCTCTTCATATACAGTGACATCTGTAACTTCCTCCTTATCTATTGATAGTACAGGAGTATAATCTTCACTACCTGCATGTTGGATAAAGAGCAAAGCTGGACTAACAGCACGATGATTTGGATTGTGTTCTGAGTCGTTCTTTGCTTCAATAAGACTGTAAAGCATCGCCTGCATCGTGTAGTCACTCTTCTTATTTAATTTCTTAGCATCAAACATTTCATCAACACAATTAAGCGAAGCTGCAACTTTTCCACCTGTCTTATAGTCTACTACGCGTAAGCGTGCTTTTATCACTATCAACAAATATTTCATCCAAGCGGTCAATAAATCCACCCATCTTTATCTGCTTATTCTTACCATTCACATTGATAGTCATTGTTTGCTTAACAGGAAACTCATGACTAATCACACGAAGTGGTGCAGAGCGTCGATCAATTCGTAGTAATTGATGTAAATATTTTATAATTACTTCACGATTGATAAGTTGCAGTCCATTGAGCTTTGGGTGCTTTCTACTTTCTTTCGGTTGGTGAAATAGTTCAGTAGTAAAAGCCTCATCAACTATATCATCCAATGTGAGTTCTGCATTCCTGATGTGAGAGACTGGGTACTCTTTTCCAGTCTTCAACAAGTAATCTATATTCTTGATAGTAATGGCTTCTCTTGGCAATAACTTTTTCATACATGAGCTGTGCTGCAGTATGAAAGATATTACCAAACATTCGATTATCAACATCGTCCACATCGATTTCATCGAGTTCATTTATGCCAGCAATATATTTAAAGTAATACTTTAATGGACAAGTTATATATGTATTAATAGCAGTTGGTGAGAAATAACTGATTTCATCGAGTCTTTTTTCAATACAGCTTCATTCTTTTCAACCTCTTCGGCCTCACAGCGCATTGGTTCTTGTCCTGCTTGCAAAGTTAGTCGATGAATTGGGTGATTCCATTCTACCATTAGTTGTAAAATGAAACGACTCATCTCTCCCGTATGGCTACCTTGCGTAGAATTATTATAAAGGAAGGTCACATCTTTTGCACGCTGAATCATACTATGGAAATAGTAGCTGTATATAGAAACCTTATTATCTATTGTTGTCAAATCGTATGCCTTACGAATAAGATGAGGAATAAAGGATGCATCATCTACCCCCTTTGGCATATTACCTTCGTTACAAGAGAGTATAAGTACATGGTCAAAATCAAGATTACGCGTTTCGAGTACGCCCATCACCTGTACTCCACGTGCTGGTTCACCATGGAAAGGAATGCTTGTTGAGGCAATAAGTTGTGTTAATAGACGACGGAAGATTATCTTATCTGCATCTAAATCACCATTTATCATCAAATCAGACAATCGTGTGAGTAAGGTGTACATACGGAAAACAGACTCTTCAAAGAGTGGGTCTTTATCGTCTGCACCATTCATACCGATGAAACGGATAGTTTCTGCTAACCAACTAACTAATGCATGTAGATTCTGCTTATCACTTGGATGGTATTCAAAGATTGAGCCTTCTTTTGGCTTCACATAAAACTGCCGTTCACTATTCAATCGTTTAATGATTTCGGCAACTTTAGGTGTTAAATACTTTCCGTATGGGTGACGTAACACTCTGTTTACATAATGAAGTCTATAACTCTGCTCTTGCACAGAATAACCTTCTGTCTGTAATGCCCAAAGCTGCGTAACCATCGATGCTATCGGGGTTTGTTGTAACGGATAACCCGTTGTGACATTCAGTGTTTCAACGTTATCAGGTATGCAATGAATAACAGTTTGCAACAGGTGTTCGTCGCAAAGAATAATTGCAGTGCGTTTACCATCTTTATATCTTTCTTTCTCTCGTAACCACTCGGATATATAACGTGCTTGTAAATTCTCGGTAGGTGCAGAGATGATGTTTATTTCCTTCTCTTTACCTAAATTATCATACAATTCATCGTTATCGTTTGGTAAAAGCATTGGGAGAATATATTAAGCCAACGACGAATATAGTTTCCTGCTTCATTCGATGGCTTCATATAATAACGGTCATAATCCCAATAAAAACTTGCTTTTTCCTCCTTTAAGAAACGCTTAAAGAGTATTTGTTCTACCTTTTGTAGCACGTTGAACCCTACAAAAACATAATGTTCATAATGTGTTTCTATATGCTTCTTCTCTACAACATCACGATAAAGCATACCTTCGTATGCAAGATTTTTGATTTCTAAGTCTTTGCTTGAAATTGCTATATATATCATTTAACTTTGTCCAGAGTGTAATAAAACGTTCTCTAAGCCCCTCTGGGTTATCATTAAAATTAGCGAAGAAACGGCTTAATTCTGATTTCTGTTCATCTGTAAGGTAACTGATATCATCTAACTCTTTAAGATTGCTAATATTAGAGAACACCATCTCAGCATCTGCCATATTTTTTTATCGATATCATCGAAGTCGGCTAAGAGAAGTTGTCCCCATCCATAGAAATGGTCTAAGGTTTCATCCGTATTGCTTGTGACCTCAATATAACTCTTATAGAGGTCGCAAATACTTTTAATAGGATCTGCAATTGTTAGTTCTGAATGTTGACGAAAGAAGTCAGAGATAGTAATATATGCTGGACTCCATACGGGACCATCAGCCAATCGAGCTAATGCTTGATTCAAAAATAGGGCAGCACGCTTATTAGGAAAGACAACGGCTATATGCGCCATGTCATTACCATATTTTTAATAAATCAGTTGCAACGTGTTCGAGAAATGTATTCATAATTTATATATCAGAACGCTTGTTAAGAATGAAATGAAATTAGTTATCCCCTTAAATGGGAGAAAAGGAGTTGGTACGATCTCGTTTCTAACGACATACCAAATATAACCAGATACCTTCTCATAGCCCATACGCATAAGCAAACTCATGTAGCGTTGTACTTGCTCATGATATTCTTCTCGTGGTTTACCGAACTTGAAATCTACCACAATTATCTCCTTACCATCGGTCATTACACGATCAGGACGATGTTCATAAACATCCCCACTCTCCTTATCATAGTCAAGAATGGTACATTCATTAAACAGCTTCCATCGTGAACTAAACCAATCTTTCACTTTTTCATTATTCAGAGCATTGGCAATCTTGTTTTGCAGTTCTCTCGATGTAACCTCATCATTATAGATAACTCCCTCTTGCTCTAACTCCTTCAAGCGAGGTTCAATGTCTGTCTCAGTTAGAATAGTAGAGAAGAGTTGATGAAGTATATTTCCAACCTTTATATAACGATTTGCATCTGAAGAATCAATGTCTTCACCATTGATAAAGTCGTGACTCTTATTACTTTGCCGGAAGCTAACAGAGTGGGGGAAAGTCTCTATCTTCAACTTATGCGTCTTTGGTGTAAGTTCAAAAGGATTCTCCGTTGACTTTTCCAGTTCTACACGCTCTTCACAATCCGTCAAAGTACCAAACTCAAAACAGATAGGCTCCTTATCGCCAGCATCATCAAGCGTTGCTCCTGACAATTCTTTAGCAAGGTCATCGATAACTAATTGTATAATCTGTGAACGGTCTGTAGCTGTATTACCATTTTGCAGTTTAGTAAAAGTGCTTTTAGAAGCCTTTTTACCAGTAATAAATAGATTCTTTCCAGCACGTGTAAAGGCAACATAAAGCAAATTAATATTATCAACCATATTCTGAAGATGCTCTTCTTTATAATCATCTTCAAATATTGTACCTAACATTTTTTTGGAAAAATCGACCGGAATCAATGGTAATTCTCCATAAGGTTTCTCTTTATTATCTCCTGGACACCATATCGTGTTACCACTTGTTTTCTCTAACTCCCAATCACAGAATGGAATCAGAACGTTATCATATTCAAGACCTTTACTCTTATGAATAGTTATCAAACGTATTCCATCAACTTCATCACTTTGAATAGTATTACTTGAAAGAGTGTCTTCCCATTCTTCGATAAAATCGTCAATATCTGCAGGATGATCTCTCAAATACTCATTCAGCGTATCATAGAATGTACACACGTAAGCATTTTGTCCCTCAAGACTACCAAGATTAAAAAGTGAATAAATTTCATCAACAAGGTCAATAAGAGACAACCTTAATAAAGACTCAAATTTATCAATGTAACCAATTGGTAAAAATGATTTTAACTCAACCGTATCTCCATCAACAAACAATGCATTATTATCTTTATCTGTCTGCATTACTTGCTGCTGATAAAGCTTAACCAACTTGCTTTCTGTAAGTTTATCATCTGGATGTGTAAGCAATCGTAGAGCAGCAATAATCACATTAACAGCTAACGAAGCATCTAATTGAAAAGCCTCGTCAGATACAAGACTTACATCTGCTCCAAACTTACTTTGAAACTTATCAACAATATCTGGTATTACAGTCTTTGAGCGTGTAAGGATAGCAATATCTTTTTGTTTATATCCACGCTCTAAAAGTTGACGAACATTATCTGTTAGTTCATTTAAAACACTCTCCTTATATTCTGCACTTACATTTTTATCATAATGAAAGAGCTTGATACGTACACAGCCCTTACCATTATCTTTCCGTGGTTTCTGCTCAATTTCCTTATAAGCCTCTATCAATTGGCTTGCACCTTTTATCTCATTGCTCTCCAACTCCTTAACAGTTTGCACAACAGCCTGCGTAAAGAAAGCATTATTAAATCGGATTATGTTTTCTTCTGAGCGATAGTTAGTATCAAGCGGTTCTATCTTTATTTGTTCCTTAGAAAAGTTATGCTCAATATTATTTAGCAATTTCCAATCACCTTGACGCCATCTATAAATACTCTGCTTGACATCACCCACAATAAGATTATGAGATTCTATTTGTGCCATACAGTTATCAAGTAGCTTGCGAAAATTGTTCCATTGAATAGTACTTGTATCTTGAAACTCATCAATCATGATATGCTTCAAGTAAGCTCCCATCTTCTCGAAAACAAAAGGCGTATCAGAATCTTTCATTAAAGTGCTAAGTAGTGATTGCGTGTTACTTAGCATAAATCTGTTCGTGTCTTTATTTATCTCATCAACAGCCTCTGAAATGGCATGTAAAAGACGAAGTTGAGAAAGATGCTTAAGCGTAAGATTACTTGATTGATACTCCTTCAACACTCTTTACGATATTGTTCTAAGAGTATTAAGTCATCATACCATGATTCAGAGATAAGAGCATATATTCGCTCTTTCTCTCCTGACAGGGCATTTCTTCAACAGCCAATTATCTGGACTATCAAGACATTTCAAGACATTTGTACCAGGTTCATCTTTAAAAATCTTTTTGCTTGGTTCTTTCTTTTTAGAACCAGCATCGATTAATTCATTTATATATGTGAGTAAGCCTTTTATGAAATATCCCGTATCAAAACCAGCATTACTTATATTCTGAAGTAACTTTCCTGCCTGCTCTTTAACTTTCTTAGGGCCATCCTTACGCCTCTTACGCAAATCCGTGATGAAATCGTCAAAAACGACTCTTCACAGAATCGATTATCAAGCTCAGCCTTATGCTCTTTATAGAAGTCCTTAAAAATATTCTTTCCGAAGTCCTTTATCTGCCCAATAACATTCCACCCTTTGTCATCTTCAATATTTTTATCGATGTAATCGCGAATCCAGCTCAGTACCTCTTCACCTTCTTCAAGACTATTAATCAACTCATCGACAGCCTGCGCCTCAACCTGCTCATCATTAAGGTCTATACGAAGATTAGCCGTAAGATTTAGTTCACGTGCCAGATTACGTAATACTGATTGAAAGAAGGCATCAATTGTCTGTACACGAAACTCATTATAATGGTGAGTAAGTAGTGCTAATGCTTCTGCTGCATTCTCACGAATTGTTTGTTCAGGAAAACCAGTCTTTTGTGAAACTTGTTCATAATATGCTTGCGAATCGGGTAGGTTATGCGCTATTCCATACAATTGAGATAAAAATACGTGTCTTCATTTCCTGTGTTGCCTTGTTTGTAAAAGTAACCGCAAGAATCTTCTTGTAATTTTGTGGGTTCTTTACCACTAAGGTGATATATTCAGAAGCTAATGTAAATGTTTTACCCGAACCGGCTGATGCTTTATAAACCGTTAATGCTTTTTCCATCATGTATGAGTAAAGATTTGATATTAGAGTCTAACAGAATAGGTGAACATATCAGGGGAACAGTTCTTCAATACTTGTTGGTTTCTGTCCAAAGATACCAAAAAAATAGTACTACCACTTCCTGACATCTGCGCATACAAAGCTCCATGCTCATATAGTTTCTCTTTGATGGTAGCCAATATAGGGTGTATAGCAAAGATTGACTTTTCAAAAATCATTTGTTAGTTCTGAACGCCATGTATCAATTGGCTGACGAACGACATCACGACAACATTTTACAGGTTTCTTTTGGAGTTATACCAGCAAATGCTTCAGCAGTTGAAACTGCCACATCAGGCTTAATCAGTACAAGATAATATCCTTCTAAATTATTCTTTTCAGTGTCAGCAGGTTCAAGAACCTCTCCAATACCAGTTGCATAAGCTATTTCTGAACAAATAAAGAACGCACAATCAGCACCCAACTGAGCTGCATAACGTTCCATCTCTGTATTACCCATATTTAAACGAAAACGCTCGTCAAGCAAACGTATCATATAGGCAGCATCAGCTGAGCCACCTCCAAGTCCAGCTTGCATGGGAATGCGTTTAAAAAGTGTGCATGAACACGTGGAAGTTTATAGTCTTCTGCAAGAAGATGATAAGCCCTCTACTACTAAATTCTTGGTTTCGTCACACGCTACGATGTTACCTGTTACTTTAAGATCAATAGGAGTAGAAGAGGGAAACCCTCGTCCATATTTCTAAAGCGTCACATAATGGTACTGGATAAAAGACTGTTTCAAGATTATGATAACCATCAGGACGTTTTGCAACAATATTTAAACCAAGGTTGATTTTACAGCAAGGAAAAAGTAATCATAGACTAAAAATATAATTTAATAATTCTACTGCAAAGATAATAAAAGGTTAGAAGATTGATGTTAGAAATGGAATATTTTTTTGTAATTTTGCCAACATATGCCAGAAAGAAATAATAATAATAAAAAGTAGTCGTAGGACCAAGCAGGCTCCTATTGATACCACGTTTGGACATCTATAGCCCTCAGGCGATAGACATTGAGAAAAGTTGTTTTAGGTGCACTTATGATAGATAAGGATGCCTTTACTGTTGTTTCTGAAATTATTAAGCCGGAAACATTCTATGAGTCTCGTCATGTGAAGATTTATGAAGCTGTACAATCTCTGAATATTAATGAAAGGCCCGTAGACATTATAACTGTGGTAGAGGAACTTCGTCATAAGGGAACACTTGAAGAAATTGGTGGTGCGGCTTATGTTGTAGAGCTTAGTTCCAAAGGTTGCTTCTTCTGCTAATATTACATATCATGCACATATTCTGGCACAGAAGTTTTTAGCACGTCAATTGATTCAGTTTGCCTCAATGATTGAAACTGATGCTTTTGACGAAACTAGATGTTGATGAACTGATGCAGAAAAGTTGAAGGAACTTTATTTGAGATTTCTCAGAAGAATATGCTTCAAGACTATGTGCAAATTGATACTATTGTAGAACAAGCCCATCAATTACTTCTTAAGGCAGCAAATAATAAAGGTAGTTTAACTGGTGTTCCAAGTGGATATCATGACTTAGACAAGATTACTGCTGGTTGGCAGGCTTCTGACTTGATTATCATTGCAGGACGTCCTGCCATGGGTAAGACTTCTTTGCACTTAGTATTGCAAAGAATATAGCCATTGACTATCGTGAGCCAATCGCATTCTTTTTCTCTTTGAGATGAATAATGTACAGCTTGTCAATCGTTTGATTTCAAATGTTTGTTCTGTACCGGGTAATAAGATTCTTAATGGTCAGCTGACACCTGATGAATGGGAACGCTTCGACTCAAATATTAGAAAGATGCAAGGTGCACCTATTTATATTGATGACACTCCTGGACTTTCTATTTTTGAACTACGTACTAAAGCACGTAGATTAGTTCGTGAACATAATATAAAAGTTCTAATGGTAGACTATTTACAGTTGATGAATGCTAATGGTATGCGCTTCCAGTAGTCGACAGGAAGAGGTTTCTACGATTAGCCGCTCATTAAAGAGTCTTGCAAAAGAATTGAATATTCCAATTTTAGCTCTGTCACAATTAAGTCGTGCGGTAGAACAACGTGACTCTCGTGAAGGTAAACGTCCACAGTTAAGTGACTTGCGTGAATCTGGTGCTATTGAGCAAGATGCCGATATGGTACTCTTTGTTCATCGTCCGGAGTATTATCATATTTTTACAAGACGAAAAATGGTAATGACCTTCATGGTATGGCACAAATTATAATCGCTAAACATCGTAAGGGTGCAACGGGAGATGTGTTACTTAATTTCGAGGAGAATACACACGTTTTGCTAATCCTGAAGACTTAGATTTAACATCCCAAGTTTCTAACGACCCATTAGGAGGTGAGATTATTGGAAGTAAAATGAATGATGACTCTATCCCACCTTTACCAACAGAAAAATATGACTGTACCTTTTTAGTACAGTCATATTTTTTTATAACATGTATATGCTGATGTTATTTTGGTGATGCTATTTAATCGTGCAATATATTTACCAAGAATATCAAATTCAAGATTAACAACAGTGTCAATATTGATATCTCGCAAAGTTTGTGTTTTCACGTGTATATGGAATAATTGCTACCTTAAATGTGTTCTCGGTAGGTTCGCAGACTGTCAACGAAACTCCATTGATGGTAACAGAACCTTTATCAACAGTAAAGTAGCCACGTTGTGCCATTCCATAATTGTATGGATACTCAAAAGTGAAATAGGTGCTACCATCAGCGTCTTCCATGTTGATACATTTTGCAGTTTGGTCAACATGACCTTGCACGATGTGACCATCTAATCTGCTATTCATAATCATAGAACGTTCAATATTCACACGGTCTCCTACCTTTAGTAAACCTAAATTTGAGCGTTCAAGCGTTTCTTTCATAGCTGTTACCGTATAGGTGTCATCTTGAAAGCGAACAACAGTAAGGCACACGCCATTATGAGCAATACTTTGGTCAATCTTCAATTCCTTTGTGAATGAACATTGGAAGGTAAAGTGGATATTCTCCTGTTCATGTTCAATCCCAGTAAGGATTGCCATCTCTTCTACTATTCCTGAGAACATTGCTAATCTTCTTTTTATTATCTCCTTTTAAGAAAGTCTGGAGGTTTGTTTATTATTGATAGACAATCTTTATAGCTTCACAGGCTACTTATAGGAGCTTAGGTTTAAAAATAATTTCTACACATTTGAAAAAATTGAAAAAAAGGTGGGGGAATCACTTTTAGAAACCCCACCTCAATCCCTCTTCTCATAAGAAATGGGAATTAGAAAAGTCGTATCGACGATGTGATGAAAAGTCCGAGTATCAATGATAAGAGAGCTCCTCGTCTTTGTAATCCACTGACCTTGCGGCTTAGTCGCTGAAATGCGATTTATGTGGCCCGCCATTAACAAAAAGAAGTCATCTCGGGTTTTCTAATTTATTTGATGACTATCCCAATCGAATCGATACGACTAAATCTGTATCCTTTCTGCTTGCAAAGTTAGTATAAAAGATTTTTATCTTCCAAACTTTTTATACTTAAAAAGTATATATATCTGGAGATAGGTTCCTCTGTTTTTTTGCAATTGAAGGAGTAGAAATGATAATGCTATTTCTTATATAACTGATGTCTGATATGTATATTATAACTTTTCTCTAATAACAATTTACCTTTTTCCATAATTACAGACAGGAGATATTATGTTTCTCAACACATATATTTTTACAATTAACACTACATGTGCGAAGCCTCAGCACCATGCGTGCTAAGCCTCAAAAATATTGTTTATATATGAGAATCAAAGGTTTACTTTGTTATATTTTTCGTTAGATGTTAATATGTCTACCTTTTAAAGAAGTGCATCTTGAAGAATTTCACTCAACGTTGGATGGATATGAATGATGTCGCGTATTTCATCCAGTTTAGCATCACAATTCATCAATGCAGCAATTTCTTGAATAAGATCAGCAGAATGTGCACCATAGGAATGTGCACCAAGTATTGAACCATCTTCAGCTATCAGCACCTTTATCATACCTTCTGTTTCTTCCATACTTAGGGCTTTACCATTGGCACGATAGAAGCCTTTTTCGAGTAGTGTACTTAATTTCTTCGGTTTTTACATTGGTCTTCTGTCTTCCCCACGCAAGCTGCTTTCGGGGTATGTAAATATGGCAGAAGGCATAATGTCAAGACGGATATCGTCTTCCTTCCCAAGAATGTGATTAACAGCACGAAACCTTGAAGGTTGCAGCATGGGCTAACATTTGGCGAGCATTAACATCACCGATAGCATAGACACTTTTTATGTTTGTTTCCATATTGTCATTGACAACAATACCTTTTGTACTAACTTCAATACCAGTTGATTGAAGTCCGATATTGTCGAAGTTAGCTTGTCTCGCCTGTAGCAATCAATACAAGGTCTGTTTCAACGCTTTCTTCTTTGCCCTTTTTATCGAATATCACCTTTGTAAACTCTTGTTCACTCTTAGCAGGTGAAACAATCTGTTTAACTGCACTTTGCATATAGAAGGTTACGCCACGTTTCTCTAAGGTTTTTCTTAAACGCTTAGCGATGTCGCTATCAATAGGAGGAGTACACTCTTTCATAAACTCTATGACTGTCACTTCACTGCCAAAAGCAGAAAAAGGCAGAGGCAAACTCCATTCCTATTACTCCTGCGCCAATAATTGTGAGGCGTTGAGGAACTTTATCGATATAAAGTAATTCTGTTGATGTAACAATGTTTTGTGCTGTTTTAGATTGATTTATGAAGTCTTCTTCACTCATGAAAGGTGGCATTTTAGAACGCGATCCGTAGCTATTATGATATGTTCGGCTTCTATCTTTTCGCCATTCACCTCAATGACACGATCCGAAATAAATCGAGCCTCACCTCTTATAAAGTCAATATGAGGTTGACTAAGTAAAGAACTTACACCCTCCCTAAGTTGATTGATAACTCCTTCTTTTCTTTCCATTACTTTCTTAAAGTCGAGTGGGGGAGTTGTGTCGTAAAGAGAGGAAGTAAGAGCGTAACTCTGCATCATGTGCAAGACACTTGGTAGGGATGCAGCCCGCATTTAGACAAGTACCACCGGGTTGTGCTTTCTCGATAATCGTTACTTTCAAACCATTTTGAGCAGATAGGAAGCGGTTCGGTAACCACCAGGTCCCGAACCGATTATTATAAGATTTGTCTTTTTCATATTCAAAGCTTTTATAGGGTTTACTATGACGATGTGTTATACATCCTCTTGTACATCGTTGATAAGCTGACGATAAGTAAGGATTGGATGTTTGGCAGCAAGCACATCATCTACACGTCCAATAGGAGTATTGTATGGTGCTCCCTTAACAAGCTCAGGGTTTTCACGAGCTTCTTTTTGCTATGGTATGCATTACTTCAATAAAGCCATCAATTGTTTCCTTGCTTTTCTGTTTCAGTAGGCTCAATCATCATTGCCTCATGGAACAAAAGTGGGAAATAAATTGTTGGAGCATGATAGCCATAATCAAGTAGACGCTTAGCCACATCCATTGTTGTAACTCCTGTACTCTTGTCTTTCAGGACCATCGAATACGAACTCATGTTTACAAAGGGTGTCAATAGGAAGTTCGTAGTCATTCTTCAGACATTCCTTGATATAGTTAGCATTTAGAGTAGCAAATGGTCCAACCTCTTTAAGATGCTTTTTACCAAGTGTTAGGATGTAAGTATAGGCACGAAGGATAATTAGGAAATTACCAAGATAACCACTAATACGAATATTAGAAGATGAAAACTCTCCTAGTGGGATCCGGATTGTCAATCACAAATCCATCGTCTGCTTTTTCTTACATGAGGCTTAGGCAGGAATGGTATCAGTTTCTTGCAGACACCAACAGGACCAGCACCAGGACCACCTCCACCATGAGGAGTAGAGAATGTCTTGTGAAGGTTGAGGTGAATAACATCAAAGCCCATATCTCCAGGACGTGCCGCACCTAACAATGGATTGAGATTGGCACCATCATAATACATCAGACCGCCACAGTTATGTATGAGTTTTGCTATTTCTGGAATATCTTTCTCAAAGAGTCCTAAGGTGTTAGGATTTGTCATCATCATACCCGCGATGTCGTCTCCCAAGAGAGGTTTTAAGTCGTTTGACATCAACAAGTCCTTCAGTTGTACTCTTTACCTCTACAATCTCCAGACCACATACTGCAGCAGAGGCTGGGTTAGTACCATGAGCCGAATCAGGTACGATAACCTTTTTTCGTTTCGTATCACCCTGCTGATGATGATAAGATGCAATCAGCATCAAGCCTGTTAGCTCACCATGAGCACCAGCGTATGGGTTGAGGGTAACATCAGCCATACCCGTAATAGATGCAAGTGCACGTTGGATATTATATTCCACTTCCAATGCACCTTGTACTGTTTCGATAGGCTGATGAGGATGAAGGGCTGTAAAAACTTGCATTGAGGCTATCTCTTCATTGATAACAGGATTGTATTTCATTGTACAAGAGCCCAAAGGATAAAAGCCATTGTCAACGCCAAAGTTGTTTTCACTATGGTTTTGTGTAATGTCTTATAACCGTCATTTCATCACACTCAGGTAGTTCTGCATCTTTCTCTCGTTTACAGAAGTCAGGTAAAGGATGATGTCCAAAAACGATTCTCAGGAGCACTATAAGCACGTCTTCCTGGATGTGATAACTCAAATATCAGATTGCCATATAGTTTATTGTTCATTGTTGTTTAGATTTAGAAAAATTTAGTGTGACTATAATAATCCGACGAGTTTATCAATCTCGTCTTTCGTACGTTTCTCTGTAACGGCAATAAGGAGTTTGTCATCATCAATCTTAATTCCTGGGAGAATGCCCTGTTTAATAGCCTTATCGAAGAAGGTAAAGTCTCGGTCTTCTAATTGGATAAGAAACTCGTTAAAAGAAAGGCTTATTATAAAACAAGTTTAACTCTTCCTGTACCAATGAGTTTCTCAAAAGGTAATGTGCGCCATCAAAACTTATTTTGTGTAGCTTCCTTTATGCCTTCTTTTTCCCATTATACTCATATAGATTGTTGCGTAAAGTGCCATCAAACTCTGGTTAGAACAGATGTTTGATGTTGCTTTTTGGCGACGGATATGTTGTTCACGTGCTTGGAGTGTTAAGGCAAATACACGTTGTCCACGGCTGTCGAGCGTCTTACCAACGATGCGCCCTGGAAGTTTACGCACAAGTTTTTCAGTTGAACACATATAGCCTGCGTATGGTCCACTAAATGCCATTGGTAGACCAAGACTTTGAATATCACCTATGCAAGGTCGGCATCCCCATTCTCCCGGTGTCTTTTAACAAAGCAAGGTCAGCAGCAACACTATTAATAATAAACAGTGCTTTTTGTCATGACAAGTATCAGCAAAGCCCGTGAAGTCTTCAATTATACCATGACAATTAGGTTGTTGAACAATTACACCAGCTACGCCACCTGTTTTTCATTTGGTTCTTCAAGTCGTCATGCGAAGTTACTCCATCAACGGCTTTAATAGCTTTGAGTTTAATACCATGGAAATGTGCGTAAGTCTTCAATACACCAATGATGTTCTTGCACAAAGTCTCTGAGTATAATATGGTATCAGCTTTCTTTGCGTTATCAAATGCTACCATCATAGCCTCGGCAGTGGCCGTCGTACCTATACATAGAAGCATTGGCAATGTCCATGCTCAGAAGTTCAGCCATCATACTTTGGAACTCAAAGATATAATGGAGTGTTCTTGTGATATTTCAGCTTGATAAGGGGTGTAAGACGTTAGAAAACCCGAGCGACTAATAAGATCTCTGAATAGCACTTGGTGCATAGCTGATCATACACTCCACCACCTGCAAAGCAGATGAGTTTATTGTTCTTTGACCAAGTCTCAAAGAAAGCACGTATTTCCAGCTCACTCATCGTGTCAGGGATATCATAATCTTCCTTAAAACGGAGGCCTTCTGGTACTTCTGCATAAAGCTCTTCAAGACTTTTTATGCCAATACGCTCAAAGCATCTGTTGAATATCCTCATTTGTGTGAGGTAAAAACTTATGAATCATCAGTTTAGGTTTGATTAGGTTAGTAGTAGGTTAAAATACATAGAAGCAAGCGTTTATAAGTAACTATTGGTTAGCTAATTTATATCTAAAATGTTACTTATTAACGCTTATTTCTTTATTATGTATAATATTATTCTGCACAAAAACTCTTTATAGGCTTTTTCGTCCATAAGATTTTTAAGTTCTGAGGTATCTGTTAGTTCTGACTTTAATAATCCAGTTTTCGTAAGCATCCTTATTAAGTAATTCTGGTTCATCCTCTAATACTTCATTAATTTCAATAACCTTACCTGATACAGGAGCTTTAAGGTCAGAGGCAGCTTTACACTTTCAATAGCACCGAAATCTTCGTCTACTTCTATGTCATCGTCTACATCTGGCATATCGACATAAACAATATTTCCTAATGCATGTTGTAGCATAATCTGTGATACCAATATAGCCATACGCACCTACTACTTTAACAAATTCATGTGACTCAGAATAGTAGAGTCCTTCAATTACTTTTTGCCATAATATTTTAATTTTTGATTGTTTGTTAGTTTTATCGATTTTTACTTCTTATAATGATTCTCATAAAACTTCTTTTTACAACAGTTGCAGAGAGACGTTTTTCTTACGAATTTGTATATCAAGTCTGTCTCCCAATTGAACGGAGGCATCTACCAAGGCTATAGCGCAACTCTTTTCAACAGAGATAAGTCGATAGCCCGTTGTTACTTCTCAACCTCTATGCCATCTTTCAGAACTTTTATATCCATGACGTGGAATAGCGTTATCATCTAACACGAGTCCACGAAGACGTTGGCTAACTCCTTCTGTCTTTTTGTCTTAGTAGAGCAGTCTTACCGATAAAGTTGTCTTTGTCAAACTTCACGAACATTGACAATCCTGCCATAATAGGACTTATCTTGTCTGATAATTCATTGCCATATAACGGCATACCGACTTTCAAATCGTAATGTGTCACGACAACCTCATCTACAAGGTTGTACACCTTCCTTAATCAATTTATCCCATATTACTGTGATATATTCAGGTGTACTATAGATTTCAAAACCATCTTCACCAGTGTATCCTGTACGTGAAATGATAATATCAAAAACCATCTTGACATAGACATTTTTACTTCAGAAGTTCAATTCCTTACAAGTAAGACCGAGTACTCTCTTCTATAATACCTCTGCTTTCGGACCTTGAACTGCTAATTGGCCATAGTTTTCACTCCCCGTTTTCAATAGTTACATCAAATCCTTTCCAGCATTTTTCTCAATCCATTCCACATCTTTATCATATTAGATGCATTGATTGTAATAAGAAATAATTGTTCTCCAAGTTTACTGATACAAGTGTCATCTACAACTCCACCATCAGGATAACAAAGCATACTCATAGCACCTTACCAGCTTCGATTCCCATTACATCATTCGTAAAGACGTAATTTATAAATCTATCAGCATCAGTACCTGATACTATTATTTCTCCCATGTGTGAAACATCAAATACACCGCAAGATGTTCTGACAGCCTTATGCTCATCAATAATCCCAGTATATTGGATGGGCATATCAAATCCAGCAAAAGGAGTGATTAGTGCGCCTAATTCAACGTGTTTGATCGTACAGACAGGTTCCTTTCTTATTTGTCATATTGTTTTAGGTTTAAAAGTTTGGTTCTTCGATTGGTAGCCGATATGTGTACGCATAGGTTTACCTAAGACTTCAGTCTGTTTGCAAATATATAGAAAAGCATTGAAGAAGCAAAAATCTCTAAAAATGATGTTAATAAAACAAAACCATTGAACTATATGGTAATAAGTTGAAAAAGCTCAATTATGTTTGTTTACTCTCTTCAATTTTAATCTGATTTCATTTAGATGTCAAAAAGAAATTTTCTTTATGTAACAAGCATATAATTCGATATTTTTATGTAAGTTTGTAACGTAAAAATTAATTGCGAAGATCTCTATTAATATGATTATAAAGATTTGGGTATGCGTGATGCCCAGAATATTCACGATGTGTCTAAACTTGGTATAGACTGGATAGGATTAGATTTTCGCTCTAAGAGTGAACGTTATGTTAGTCAAATATCATCGTGTGCAGGTATTATTCCTGACTATGGTAGTCTCATCGGATTTAGCAGCAGTAACATCTAAACCTCTTTCTTTGTGGTATCTTTTAAAACGATATGCCTCAGAATATTGTTACACGTGTTTATAATTTTTAATCTTGACGTAGTGGAGCTTGATGGGGAAGAGAGTATAGTGATGATAGATAATCTTCGTCATACACTGGACCCCGATATTCATGCTGGAATAAAAATTATGAAGCGACTTGTTATAACAACATCTGATGATATCGAGAAACACAAGGAGTATGAAGCAGGAATAGACTTCTTTCTTTGATTTTCATGATGTACAAGTCGATTGGAAAGTTTTAGAAACATATAAAGGTAAAGTGCCTTTCCTTATAAGTGGAAATATTGGTCCAGAGGATATAGAGCATGTTAAGAATTTTACACATCCTCTGTTCTATGGTATCAGTGTCAATGAGAAGTTTGAGTCTGCGGTAGCTATAAAGGATACAACTCTAATAGAAGATTTTATAAATAAATTAAAGTAGCTCTATTTACTTAAGAGAGTCTTGTTTTGAAGAATACAAATTGTGTAATCATTGATAACTACGATCCTTTACTTTATAACCTTGTTCATCTTATAAAAAGAATTAGGGTTGATGTAACAGTTATTCGTAATAACGAGTTTTCGATAGAGGACTTAAATATTTACGATCGAATACTTCTGAGTCCAGGTCCAGGTGTTCCATCGGAGGCAGGTCTTTTATTAGATGTTATTCAATATTATGCTGGTATTAAGCCAATTTTTAGGAATTTGTTTAGGTCATCAAGCTATTGGTCAATCTTTTGGGGCTAAGTTAAAAACTTGTCTGACGTATTTCATGGTGTAATAACAGAAACATCACAAATTGTTGACACACTTTATTTGCAGGCTTAACTGAAAGATTTCCAGTAGGAAGATATCACAGTTGGGTTGTAGATAGGGTAGAGTTTCCTAATTGTTTAGAGATAATAGCTCGAGAGTAAAGAGGGCTTTAATTATGGCATTACGCCATAAAAACTCATAATATTTATGGTATACAATTTCATCCTGAGAGTATTTTTAACACCAGATGGTAAAAAGATATTGACTAATTAGTTGCAAACATAACATATCATTAATCTTGAATATATCTATGACAAAAACAGAAAATAGTATAGCGCAAAATCACAGATGATAATTCTCCTCGGTATGCTGTTAAATTATTTACTCTTAAACTTGAAGAGGTGAGAGACTACTTTAACAATCAAGGTTTAGAATGTTTTATACCAGAACAATATGTTCTTATAGAAGGTAGTAATGGCAGGCCTCATTCTGTTTTTACGACCTGTTGTACATAATCTTATTTTGTAAAAAGTACCAGGAAATGACATATCATTTTAAGAAGATAGTACAGGAAACTAACTATAAAATTAGTGTTGTAAAGAAATCAAAAGCACTCTCAGGAATATGCACTTATTCCTCATAATCAGATGTATGAGTTTCGAATGATGTGTAATCCTGAAATTACAATGCGAAAATTCGTATCTTCAGAAGAAGCAAAGATGAAGGCTGGGGATGAAGTTCTTGTTAAGTTTGGACCACTCAAAGGTATGACGGGACGTTTAGTTCGTTTAAGTAAAAAGTATTATCTTTTTAAAAAGAAATACCAGGTATTGGTGTAATGATTAAAGTTTCACGCTGGTGTTGTGTTCCAATAGAAGAAAAATAATTTTTAGTTGCTGTCACTTTTAACATTTCGTCTTAAATCACATTATATTAAGAACTTAGATTACGAACAAACATGACAGCAGTGACAGCAAGCTTCAATTTATTACGAACAGGATAAAAGTAGAAGATAAGAAATCATTATAGATTATCCATAAAGCCTATTTATCATAACTGTCATTATGCTACATGTAGTAACAGTTCTTTATTCTCGTATATTCTGAAAGAATATATCCTTATCTTTTTATTTGATTTGAAAACCTTAATATTTTTTTAAGAAAAATATTGACACGATTAAGAATATGTTCATGCGAAAAAGAGTAAAATGGTATATTGAACTAATTTTTAATAGTCAGTAAATCAATTAGTTATAGTTTGATTTGCGAAAAAGGTGTTTAATAAGGCTTCAAAAGATGCTTACTTGCGCTTTAAAAAGAGTATCTTTTGAATGCCAAGAGATGGTCTTTTTCGTAGCCAGAAGATTATGTGTTTGTTGCATGATGCTTGAAAATATTTTACATATAGCAGGATGTATCTTTCACAAAATGCTTTTGAATGATAAATAAAACGTGTGGATAGAAGCATATCCACACGTTAATACATTCACTTATTATATCATGTTCACTTACTTAGAATGGTAATCCAATAGCAAAAATGAAGTGCTTGTGCATCCTTAAATTGAGAAATATTATAAAAACCACTCTTTCCAGTCTCGTATGGGACATAAACCAATACCCCAATCCAATCGAATTGTAAAGTAACTTATATCATAACGCAAACCAATTCCCGTACCAAGAGCCATGTCCTTAAAAATGTTTTTTTATCCTAAAAATAACCCTCTGGTCGTCCTTCGTCATAGTGCATTGTCCAAACATTTCCTGCATCAAGAAATAATGCTCCATAGAGTGAGCCTACGAGATGAGGTCTATATTCAAGATTGCATTGGATTTTAATATCCCCGATTTGTTCTACGTATGAACGAGTATGCTGAGTAGAACGATAACGTCCTGGACCAATCTTTCGTACATTAAAAGCACGGATACTATTGGCTCCTCCCACATAGAATTCTTCTGTATAAGGTGCAACATCCCTATTTCCGTATGTCCATATAGTACCTAAATTAATATGAGAAGCGATGCTGTTTTTCTCTCCTATTGTCCATATCTTTGTTAAGTTAGCATCTAATTTTATGAATTGTGCATAAGGATTTTTGAATATTTTTATTCTTTTCGTTCCAATGTACTCCCAAAAAGAGAATATCCAGCCGATAAAATGTTTTGAAGCCTCACTAATTGTTGCCCATATCTTTATAGGGTTTTTATAATGAGCAGGACTCATGTAGTTATATTGAAAAACCATTTTAGGTATGAACTGGTCAGCCAATGATACTTCAAGGAATGGCGTATTTTCTATTAGTTCGAGATAAGGTTTTGTCACCTTGTTCATATATTCATAGGTCAGCGTAAGAGGCGAAAAATGAATAGCTGTTGCATTCATTAGGTTGCCACTGATAAGTTAGCTCACCAGGAAACAATATGTCCTTTAAAATACTTTGAGCGATTTTAAGATATTAACAGATGCCTTAAATGTGTTGATGGAGTTGCGTAATAGGTTCGTGGAGATTTAGTATGTACACTCCTCCCTTTTCAGCTGCTTCTGAAACTCTTCTTTTTCGCGTTCCCAAAATTTTCGCGATGATAGAATAAACGGGTTAAGAAGTCGAGGAAATTGTAAACTGGCACTCAGCTCCATACTCGTAATTATTTATATTATCTCGATTAATATCATCGTCATAATTACTGATAGTCCATTCATAGGCACCATGTAACACGCAAATTAACTTTTTCTCCACCATGAAAAGCATTACGTTTTGACCAAACCAATTATTCCTTCCAGGACCATATTTTCCACTGGTTTTATTTTTCCGTATGTTTCTATGTAAAAGTCATAAGGTTTGTCAAGGATACAATTAATTTTCATATCCAAAACATTACATGCTTCTGTTGTGTCACGAGGCGTAAATGTAAAAGTTTGTTGCAGAAAATATACCACTACTGTTTATCAACTGCTGAGATTTTTCAAAAGAGTTCATTATTATAAATTGAGCCAGGCCATAACTTCAAATCATTAGATATTGCACGTAAACGCAGTGGTATGGAAGCTCCATTATAGTTGAAGACTATGTCACGAAAACGTTGTTGTTGGTTAAGGGTATCTCCAAACTGGCGATGAAGGTCGATATTAATAGAACCTATATACCACTTTTTTTAATTTTTATATTACTTACAGAGTCAGCCATTTGTAGTCGAACAGCAGCTAAGCCATAGGTCTTAGTTGTGTCAGCAAGATAACTCGCATCATCATTTTGATAATAATAGTAACCATTGTTACGAAAAAGATTTGTAATTCGCTGACGTTCCTTTTCGAGTGTAGCAACATCAAATGCATCTCCCTTATGTATAATAGCTTTTATCAAGATTTGCATTTAATAAACTATTCTGCCGTAGAAGGGAAATTTGTGTATTGTATGCTATCTATCAACCACAAACGTCCCATATTAACAGCATATTGTAGACGCATCTTCTTGGGATTACTTTGATGAATTTTCTCGTAGATAATCTTTCCATTGAAATAACCTCGTTTACGTAGGGAAGTCTTCCCTCACTGTTACACGTAAATCATGGCGTTGTAGAACTCATCAAGACAGGAGCAGAACCAAATGTGCGTACTATCCAACGGCTTAACGAGGTTGTATCTTGTGAGAATGTATTCCATATCCATAAACCAACAGGAAAAAGGAGAACGCATAGTAGGGACTTCCAAATAATGCTGCGTTAGGTTTAGTAGCAAGAATAACATCTAATTCCTCTTTTACTTCATTAAAGTGACGATTTAACTGATAGTTATCATACTTTGTTGATAACATACCAGTATATAAATGTTCGTCATTAGGAATTGCTGAGGTTGTACTACAAGATGAAAAGAATAATTAGGGTGCTATCCCATGAAAACAAAACCCATATACCTCTTCCCTATATTATTGATATAATATTTATCATTCATTATGTTTTTTTATTGTATCACTTTTAGACTTCTCTTGTTGTAGTCTTCCCATAGACTTCTGTTCTTTGAAACGGAATATGTCCTTAAAAATTACGTAGTTTACGATGCCATATAAAACCAGCACCAAATTCACTCACATTACCTTCTAACCAATCGTATGCTTCACGTTCGTAATAAACTTTCAGATACATTGTTTCTTTCTGATTTAAACGATACTCAAGTGAGAAATTATCAAAGTAAGCACCATTCTCGTTTGCTATTTGCGAACCAGTGGATACACGTCCACCCATATTTATTCGTAAACGATTATTCCACAAACGTTTTTGAAAACTTAAATGTATAATCTGTATGTAAGTTTCCTTTTCACATCAGTAGCACTTTCCATGTTTGCTGTCAAATCGAGTCCCATAGAATTGAGAGCTTTTACCTGTGATAGAATTAACTTAGTGTCTGTAAGAAGCCTGCCAAAGCTCCGTTCATAGCAGTATTAGCACTCGAAGAGTTTTCGCCGTCGAAGTACATACCCGAAGCTAACATCGTTACAGCAAGTTTAGAACGTTCTTCAAGACTCTTAGTGTTAAGAATGTTTTGCATCTCCTGATCTTCTGGGGCAGTAATAATAAACTCAATCCCTGGTTTTGGGAATTGTTTTTGTTAGACTGACTCCACATTCAAAATCAACTATTCTACCTTCACCAGAACCATTTGAAACGTTTGTTTTCACTCTTCAACTGCTGTAATATTTAGTTTCGGTTTGCTAGGGTCACCCATAAACTCTATAAAAACTTCCATCTTTAATGTTGAAAGTGCGAAGTGGAATAACAGGTAGAGAGTATTTCATCTTACCATCATTAAGAGTGTATTTACCACGAACCTGCACACCATTTGTTGGATCATATCCTAAAAATAAGACGCCCTTCACCCACAAAAATCAATATAATTAGAGTGGTTCGATTCATAGCACAGAAGACATGTGCTTGCTCGTCTATATTAAGATTTAACGACATCGTAAAAACCAGTAATATCTGGTCGTTTAACAATATTAATTGTCGAATCATTAAAGTTAGTAAACTTAACAAGATTACTTAATTCGTCATCATTCGTTAAAAGTACTTTTCACGTAAAATGTATGTTATATCTGAACTACCTAAAACATCAAGTTTACCAGATAAGTATAAATTATTCAGCAGTCCTTTTATTTTGATCCATTAAAATCGACAAATGCTTTTACCATAAACTTCTGAACGAGCATTCTTCTTTGAATTGATAATTTGAAAGTTAGAAGTCTTCATTCGTGCATCAAGTTTCATCTTATCAAAATCAGAGAAGTCTAAGTATCCAGATATATTAAGAGGTGAACCATTACTTGCAAAAGAGTTCAAAGTTTTCAAACTGAATATGGCTGTTGTGTATTTGTACGGGGTCGTCTGCAAATCGCATTTTTTTATTCCGTATGGGATACTTACCAAATATGATGAGTCAAGATATACCTCACCATTAATATCCAACTTGTTAAGTGGACCTTTTACAGAGAGCGTTCCCTCGCCTACACCTTCAAGTCCTACAATCTGATCAGGAACAAAACCGTTTACATAGTTCAATGGAAATTTATTCATTTCTAATGAAGCATCAAGTTCGCCACTTCTTCACTCTTATAGGTTCCTGAAAGAACACCAATCTCGTTCCCATTTCGTGTTATTATCTCCATCAACATAGTGTGCACCATCTCCTTTAGGCATATAAACAAACTGTGTCCCGACATCACCCATTGGACAATTTTCATAAATAAGTTTCTTTATCGTCATATCACTTGCTATGCTAAGTTCGTTATCAGTTTGTACAAGATGATAATCACCATCCAGCATACCAGACAATTTAGGGTGCAAATGGTAAAAATAGTAAACAAACGACCTAATTCAAAATTATTCATTGATAAAGTTACATTTTGTAGAGAGGTTGAGTCGGTATCTTCTGTTGATACCATCATACCTGTTCCATCAGCTGACTGTAAGCGTAGATTTGCTGAAAGACGACGATCACGACCAATATAAATATAATTCGAATCATTCACGATAAACGATTTGTAAACTCCAATATCGCTTGTGGAGAAGTGACAGAAAGTTGTATTCCCTCACCCTTCATAGCTGCTTGTACAGCTATGTCGAAGCCTTTTTCCCTTTACTATCAAGAATTGTTGCATGTGTCTGCAAAACCATGTTCATAAAAGTTTACCTTGTAAATATCCATGATAAGGATAAATATTACTATGATTATTCTTTAATGATAGAGCATACTTCAATTGTCCATCTTCACTGGTTAGATTAGCTCTAATACTATCAAGATGAATGTTATTATAGACTAATGAATCAATACTTATCTGACCATCAAGCCCTTTTGAAGGAGATGATATAAGATTTATTTCAGCCTTACTAAAAAGCATAACCCTCTTGTGATAACAATTTTGTAAGTAAGTTGTCACGACCACTATGAAGATTAAAAATATCCCGTAGGTAATTGACGAATTATGGCCGACCGATCTATACGACGATTAGTAATTTGTTCACGTATTAATTTATAAATCTTTTACCATTGTCAGTCAGTTGATTAACACTTCCATTAAATGCAGTGTTTAGACTGAATCCACCTCCATCTAATACGGCATGAACTGTATCTTTATGACTCATAAGGTCTATATTTATATCACCTGGTGAGAACGTATGGTTTTGTTTATAAACACGAACATCACCAATTAAGCCACGAATTATTATGTCATTCTTTCCGGACATCATAAACGAAGCATCTGTCACAAAAACTACTTGACATTGCATTATCAACTACTCCTAACTGATAAAGGTCTACACGTGGGAATTCTCCCTTTATAGAACTTTCAATCTGACTACCATGCATTGTTGCACCAAGGTTGAAACTACCTTCAACCAATGGTACACGCTCTTGTTTTTCGTTGCTCAATCAATAATAAATTACCTATTTTTTTCCACTTACATCATAGTTTTTCTTCATATCAGAACGAAGTTTGATATCAGCGTCAGCAGAGGTTATATATGTTTTTATCAACAAATCCAAAGGCTTGTAAATTTGCTTCTTTAAGATTTCCTTTCAAGTGAGCATCAAGCTTTCCTGAATGTATATCTGTACGAATATTAAAGTTACCCGTTGCAAGAGGACGATTTAGTCTTTTGCCTTCTTGTATCAGAGAGAACGAACGAATGGGACCATCTATATGATGATTATTCTTCATATCCGAACGAAGCATCAAGATCTAACCAAGTAGAAACGACATTATGCTTCGACATAAGTTGCATAGTTTGTAAGTCAACACGGTTAAACCATCCACGTAAATGCCCATCTACAAGTGTTGTATTAACTTTACCTTTATAAGTAAAATTACAATCTAACATTCGATTCTACCTTTATGTGTGTATAAAGAATTTCTCCTTTCTTATGAATATCACCATTAAAACTATCTAAAAACATAATTTCCTATATTTGAATTTACGAATACGAATATTAAGATTTGATGATGAATTATGATTTAAGAAATCTATTCCACGCCCTTGCGTTCTTATAGATCCAGAGAAAGCAGACAATCCCATCTTAGGTAAGAAATGGTTGAGTGGAAAAAGATGATGCATCAACCATAAGTCGATAAAGCTCTGTTGCTGTATTATAAGCACCATTCAATCGAATATACCCATTACCCTGTTTTAGCTGTAAATTACCGCTATAAAGTGTTTTTACGCACATGAACATTAGCATTTATATTGACTTTTACTTGGTAAAGCAATTTTTCTTATTAAGATTGTGTGGTAATAACTTCGAAATAAAACTTAGTTATTTTGCAACTCCTTTCAAACTTAAATCACTACGTAGATTATCTGTACCAGACATGATATCAGCAACCCATCCTGAACCTGTAATGTCAAAGTAATCTGGCATTGAAAAGCGTAGGTTCTGAATACAGCCGAACGAAGATTTCCTTCTAATCGTCCTTTTTACAATAATTTTTGATTAGGAAGTGCTTGATAAATATTCTTTGAAGTGAACTGAGAAAAGGATGGAGGTCATATAAACTTATATAACCATCTAACTGAGTAGATAATTGTCCTGGGGTTCTTTTTCCGCAAAAGGCATTCATATCCATCATCAATCGTCCAGACAATTCTGTTTCAGGTAATCGAAGATAGAACTCTGGTAGATTAATACTTGTAGAATCTAATGAAAAATAGCCCTCGTAAATCTTTTTATTATCAGTCCACTCTTTTCTTTCATGTTAGCCGTTCTAATATGCAAACGAGTTATTGGTGCAGTAAATAGAAAAAGAGTCAATACCAAGATTGACCTCGTGCATATCAATATGTGCAGCATCAAAGCCATTGTTAGTTGGTCTAATATAGTTTTGATTGTAATAAAAAAATCACCACCTTTGCCAATCAATATTCGCAACTTTATAAATATTGTCATGTAATTGGAGTTCAGCCCCTTTTACCGTAGCTTTCTTAAAAATTTGTGCGAACACTTAACGTGTCTCCCGTAAATGAAGACGGAAATCAGTTTTAGCAATATTAAGTTGTTCTATATTGATACGCCATAATGGTTTTTCTTTATTAGGATTGTCTGGGACAGTATCACCTAATGCTATATCTATCCAACCTCCTTCAACATCAGCTTTTATTTACACGTATAGAATCACCAATAAGATTGACAGCATGACTAACAATATGTAAGCGTTCTAAATCTCCACGAATACGAAGATCTCCAATAAAATTAACAGAATTTGCCTTCATTTTTTTGTGAATGTCAATTCGTTTACCTCTACCCTACTTTTTAATAATGGTAAGAGGTCTACATTCGCAACTAAACGATGTATGTCTGCGACAGTATCCTCTATTTGGGATTGAGTCATTGGGACGAATTATTCTTAAACCATCTAACTGAAGGTCTAATGGAAATGATAAATTAATGCGTTCAAGACTCACAGACATCCCCGTTTTCTCTGACATATATGATGTTACACGCTGTAAAGCCCAATTCTGAACAGGTGGACTATAAAGTAAAATGGTGAAAAATAGAAACAAAATGATGGGGGTTGCTACACGTTATAAGCCATTTCATGCTTCTATTCATGTTTATTATGCTATTCATCAACAATTCTTTCTATAAATATATCCTTTACTTATCAGGACCTAATCATTTGTAAACTTAGTAATTATATTGCAAAGTAACATATGAAATAATAAACTTTATTCATATAAAATGCGTGTCATTTATTAAAGTCTTACTAATCATATTTTTATCTTCTGTATAACTTATTGATTTACTATTGATTACGTACTTGTACTTTATTCTCTTTTTATAGAAGCAACATTAAAAGACAATCAGGCATTAGTGCCAATTCTGTCGTGCGGTTTGAAGTGTCTTATCCCTTCTTTTTATTTTACTCTGACGGAAAAACAATTAGAAAAATCAGAACAAATAATCTGTTGAAAAATATTTACATATTTAGAATAAATCATCTATAAAAATAAGTATAAATTATGTATGAAACATTAATTTGTAATTTGCTGTAAATCAAAACGATTATAAAAGTGGTGTCAGAGAAGGTGCTTAATAGGACTCAAAAGGGGCGTTATTAACATGCAAGAAGAGCATCATTTATAAGTCAAAAGATGCTCTTTTCGAAAGCCAAAAAGACCATGTCTTAGTTTTGTTCTGTATAAAAATAATTTACACGAAAAAAATCATCTTACAATAGGTTTATAGTAGAAGATGAAAACATACAATAGCAGTCTGTAATTATGAAGAATAAAAAGGTGAAAGAAACTCACACGGGAATTTCTCTCACCTTTTAGTTAAATATCTATCAGAAACTGAAGACTCACATTTTAATAAGCATGATCATCCTCAGCTATTTCCTTACGATCAATTTCTTTCTTATCAATTGCTCGCCAAGCGAAAACAATGTAAGCAAGAACAAATGGAACAAGTAGACTTGCATAAAACATAGCCTTTTAATGTAAACTCACTTGAAGAACTATTATGAAGAGTCAAGGAACTTTGAAGATCAGCTGTTGATGGGTAGTAAGCTGTGTTGTTCCAACCAGCAATGAGGAAGAGTACCAAAACAACTAATACAACCCCTATACCTGCGGGCCAAATACCACGGATGTATTTAGGTGGAGAACAGTCTTAATGATTCCGAAAAGCAAGAGAACAACTCCTACGAGTAAGATTATAGCCAATGGCCACATTACTAACAAATTGTTCAGATACTTCATTGGTTCCATAACGATAGTGCCTGCTTCGTTTACGGCATAGCCTTCGCTCACCAATGTTACGATAAGGAATGGCAAGAAGAAGAGCAAGAAAAGAACCGTATTTATAAGAAGTTGCTTACGAACACGTCTGCGTATAATGTCATCGTTCACATTATTATTAATATAGAGTGTACCAAGAATTCGTGCAAGAAATACGACAGAAATACCAAAGATTACAACCCTAAGGATTGAGAAGTACATCAAGTCCACGTGAACCATTTGCCCAATGCGAAATGACAGGTTGCATGATGTCGGTAATATTACCCTTCTCTACGATGAAGTTAGAACCTGTAAAGAAGGTTGCTACTGCACCACCTAATAGTAAAGGACCAAAAATACCATTAATTATCAAGTCAATTTGGAAATGTACACACACCAAAAAGATTGCCAGCTTTATTCTGAAATTCATAACTTACGGCCTGGATAATGAACGTAAATAGTATCAATAACCACACCCAATAAGCACTCACCAAAACTGGAAAAGTGAGTAGAACAAAGGGAATGAAGCAAAAGAATGCACCACCAAATGTAACAAGTGTTGTAAATGTAAATTCCCACTTACGACCGGTTGAATTAACGAGCATTCGTCGTTCTTCTTCAGTCTTACCTAACTGAAATATCATTGAGTTTGCACCCCTGCACGAACAGCAGGAAGACAAGTAGTCCACCTAAAAGTGAGATGATGAACCACCAATAATGTTGCAAAAATCGTATGTCATAGTTCTGGTCCTTTCTTAATTTGCTTTACACATAATACTAACTTCAACTGCTAACATTGCAGTAAAAAGAATAAGGAAGAGGAAGAATGTTAATGAAATGCTACCACTTGAAAGGTCGCTTACAGCAGCCCATGTTGGTAACATATCTTGGATTGTCCATGGCTGACGACCAAATTCAGCAACAAGCCATCCACATTCACTTGCAATATAAGCCAAAGGAATGAGTGTAATACTAATCCATTGTAACCAACGTGGTTTTGTTATATCCTTCTTATAAACAATGAATAACATCACAGCATATACAAGTATAAAAAGACATCCAAGTCCAATCATAATACGGAATGACCAGAAGTTTATTGGTATGAATGGAACAATTTGTTCAGCATCTTTAATATATCCATATCCAAAATACTTCGATATCCTTTTTCAAGTACTTTTTAAGATTTGCGTCTTTGTCCTTTCCTTCACGATAGTCTTTGAGTGCTTGAATAGCATTGCGTCCACGTTCCTGCTTCTCTTTCAATGAAGGTTCCAAAGTTCCATCATCTTTCTTATATCCATTAATGATATCCTTTACACCTGGAACATATCCTTGTGCATTTTCTGTTGCAAGTATTGAAAGCATGTTAGGAATAGCTATTCGCATTGGAGGTTCTGACTGTGTCATGTAATCAGGTTGCTCAAATAGGTTTATACAAGCAATAGCATTCAAACTTTGTGCATTACCTCCTTCGTAAAGGGCCTCCATTGCAGCAAATTTCATTGGTTGTGTCTGTCAACTCTGTATGCCGAACTGTGACCAGTTAAACCTGCTAAAAAGTGACGCAACAAGACCAACAATAGCACCCACCTTTAAGACTCTCCTTAGCTAATTCTATATGACGCTTACGTAATAAATACCAACAACTTACACTAACAGTGAAGGCTGCGCCCAATACCCAAGAAGAAGTAACCGTATGTGTAAACTTATCAATTGCAAACGGACTCAATGCGACATCAAGGAATGAGGTCATCTCATTACGCATAGTCGTTGGATTGAATGTACAACCAACAGGATATTGCATCCATGCATTAGCAACAAGAATCCACCATGCAGAAATAGTTGCTCCAAGTCCCGTTAGCCATGTAGAAGCAAGATGAAAACTGCTGAAACTTTGTGCCAACCAAAGAACATCACTGCAACGAATGTTGACTCCATAAAAGAAGGCTAAAAATACCTTCGATAGCAAGTGGAGCACCGAAAATATCGCCAACAAACCATGAATAATTACTCCAGTTAGTTCCAAACTCGAACTCTAAGATAATACCTGTAGCAACACCCATTGCAAAGTTAATACCAAATAATCGTTGCCAGAAACGAGCTGCTGTGCGCCAAAACTCTTTTCGAGTACGATAATAACAACTCTCCATAATTCCCATAATGACAGCTAAGCCCAGCGTCAAGGGAACAAAAAGCCAGTGATAGATAGCTGTCAGTGCAAATTGAGCACGTGACCAATCTACGGTTCCTGGGTCAATGGTTAAAAATAGACTCTCCATTTTTGTTATTTGTTAAAATGATATGATATAAATAATTTAAGATAAATAATCCTTGGTGATTAATATAATAAAAACCTACCGCTTCATCAGTTGTTGCTCAACAAAATCACTTTCTTTACCTGATTTAGCATTCTCTTTTAGAAAGTTCGGAAAGAAGAATATCTTCAATACAAGAAACATAATAGCTAATTTAACTATTATAACTATCCAAAAGTGTTTTACCTAACGTCATGTGCCGAAAAGCCATCATAATAGAGGTCAAATGCACGATAAAAAGAAGTTATCTTTTGTTCATTGCAAAAATGTTTTTCGTACTTATATTTTATACTAACTTTATTTTGCAAAAGATAAACATTTATTTCTAAAAATTGTTCTGTTTTTCCTCAAAAATAGGCATATTTTAATATTTTAATGATTATCATTTAGTTTTTCTTATTAATCATATCAAATAGAGTAATTTTGCTGAGAATTGTTTATGAGATATTATGATAATGAAAAAAAGATTCATCATAGTCTTACTCCTGAATGTATGTTTGGGTATTAAGGCACAGAATGTGTACACATTACAGCAGTGTAGAGACTTGGCATTACTGAATAATAGCCAATTACGTTCATCCCGTTTGACAGCAGATATAGCTGACAATACAAGTAAAGTTGCTAAAACAAAATATCTTCCTCGTGTAGATGTACTTGCTGGTTACCAGCATTTCTCACGTGAAATATCACTTTTGAGCGATGAGCAGAAAAGTGTTTTTAATAATCTTGGAACAAACACGTTTGGACAATTAGGTGGAAAAGTTGTAGACAACCTTACCTTATTAGCACAACAGGGCGTTCTTAGTCCACAGATGGCTCAGCAGCTTGGTCAGCTTCTTAGCAATATTGCAACACCGCTTACACAAGCAGGAAATAACATAGGAGAGAAAATCAACGAAGCCTTTCGTACTAATACACGAAACGTTTATGCTGGTGGTATTGTTGTGAACCAACCTATTTATATGGGTGGTGCTATTAAGGCATCTAACGATATGGCAGCTATTGGTAAGCAGGTAGCAGAGAATAATATCAACCTTAAACGTCAGTTAGTTCTTTATGAGATAAATAATGCATATTGGCTTGTAATCTCCTTGAAGCAAAAAGGAAACATTGGCAATTCGATATCGTGATTTAGCTCAAAAAGTTGAATGAAGATGTAAAGAAGATGATACGTGAAGGTGTAGCCACTCGTGCTGATGGATTGAAGGTCGAGGTAGCTGTAAATACTGCTGATATGCAAATTGCTCGTATTCAAAAATGGTGTGTCACTTTCAAAGATGGCATTATGCGAATTATGTGGTCTTGACTTAAATAGTGAGATACGGCTATCGGATGAAGATGATGCAAGCCTCTTTCCTACTCTACCTACAAAGACAGATAATTGCACATCGATAAATACGGATAGCATAAGTCTTGAAAAAAGCTCGTCCTGAATTATGTCTTTTGCAGAATGCGATTGATTTAAGTAAACAAAACACGAAGCTTATTCAGTCATTATATCGTCCTCATGTACTTCTAACAGCAGGCTACTCCATGTCTAATCCCAATCTCTTTAATGGATTTCAGAACCGTTTCACAGATTTATGGAATATTGGTATAACGATTCAAGTTCCCGTATGGACATGGGGAGAAAAATAAGTATAAACTGCGTGCAAGTAAGACAGCAACAAGCATAGCACAACTTGAAATGAACGATGTACGTAAGAAGATTGATTTAGAGATAGAAATGAATAAACTCAGACTTAAAGATGCCAATAAGCAATTAATTACATCACATAAAAAAATATGGAGGCGGCAGAAGAGAACCTTCGTTGTGCGAATGTAGGTTTCAAAGAAGGTGTTATGACAGTTACTGAAGTAATGGCTGCACAGACGGCTTGGCAAACTTCTCGTATGGCAATTATCGATGCTGAAATTAATATTAGATTAGCACAAACAGCATTACAGAAAGCTCTTGACGAGTTGTAATAAATGTTTTTATCATTTCACTATAAGACTTATAGATATTTCAAAAAGTCAACAAACAAATTCATTATTATCCGTAAATTATATTTTATTACTTTATAATCACAAGTAAACATGTCTACAAATACACAAAAAAATAATATTTTTATTTGCCATTTTGGGTTTAATAACAGTTGTAGTTATCGTTGCTATCATAGGTTATTTCACAATAGATAGAACAGAAGAGATTATACAAGGAGAAGTAGAAGTGAGCGAATATAGAGTCGCTTGTAAGTTCCCAGGGCGAGTTACTGATATTAAAGTAAAGGAAGGTGACTTTTGTACATAAGGGAGATACACTTGCCACCTTTAGCTATTCCTGAAGCAAGTACACAAGAGAAAGTTGTTGAAGCAGCGGCAGGTGCAACAGATGCATTAAGTGCCTTAGCAGAAGCCCCTATACGTCGTGAAACAGTTGAAAGTGCCTATCAAGTTTACAAACAAGCAGTTGCTGCTAATAGTATTGCAGAGAAAAACTTATGGTCGTATGCAGAGATTGTTTGATGAAGGAGTTATGACAGAACAGAAACGTGACGAGGCGTTAGCTGCATACGAAGCCACAAAAAGCAGGTGTAGAAGTTGCAAAATCACAATGGGAACTTGCCAAGAATGGAGCGCAAAAAGAGACAAAGGAAGCTGCAAGAAAAACAAGCTCAGGCTGCACATTCAGCTGTTGAGGTAGTTCGTTCAGTCTTAAAGGAAAACTATTCAATATGCAACTGCTGACGGAGAGGTTGAAACAATTTATCCAAAGGTTGGAGAACTTGTAGGTTTAGGTAGTCCTATTATGAGTATTTCAATGATTGGTGATATATGGGGAACATTTAATGTTCGTGAAGAGCAACTTAAGAACATGAAGGTAGGTAAAGTATTGAAAGCCTATGTTCCAGCACTTGATAAGAGTATAGATTTACGTGTAATATCGTTAAAGGATAAGGGTTCGTATGCTGTATGGAAAGCAACGAAAAACTAATGGACAATATGATCTAAAGACTTTTCAAGTAAAGGTAAAACCAATCACTAAAATAGAAGGATTGAAGGTCGGAATGTCTTTTAATCGTAAAAGTAACAATGAACTGATATTTTATTTAAGAAAACCATTAGCGATAAGCGTTGAGGAGTAATACAAAAATCAAATGAAAAGAATACTTCTAAACATAAGAAGACTTATTAATCTTTCTGCACGTGAAGTTGGATTGATGACGCATAACCCTATCTACATCTGTTGTATGGTGATTTTTCCTATTATCATCATCTTCTTCTTTACATCCTTAATGAGTAAAGGTCAACCAGAAGACCTCCCATGTGGTGTTATTGACTCACGATAACACCTCATTTACACGTGAAAATAATTCGTCAGTTAGATGGTTTTGCAAAGCACAAAAAAATAGTAGGTCTTTATAATAATGTTTCAGAAGCACGTAAAGCGATACAACGTAATGAGATATATGGTTTCCTTTATATTCCAGAAGGAACAACAGCTAAACTTATTTCGCAACGTCAGCCAGAAATTTCTTTTTATTATAGTAATGTGTCACTTGTTGCAGGAGGAATGGTATTCAAAGACCTCAAAACTGTAACAACACTTAGCTCTGCAACTGTTGGAGTGGCTAAATTACAAATGCTTGAAAGACTCCTAATGAGATTAACACCATCATTCAGCCTATTACACTTGACTTGCATTTAATTGGCAACCCATGGGCAAATTATAACATCTATTTGAGTAGTATCATGATTCCTGGTATTCTGTTCTTGTTTATTTTTTTCTCATTACAGTCTATTCTATTGGTACAGAAATAAAATTTGGACGCTCTCACGAATGGATGTCCTTGGCAGAGAATAATATTTTCTTGGCACTCATGGGTAAATTATTACCTCAAACTCTCATTTTCCTAACAATCTTCATAGGCTACGAATGGTATGTTTATGGTTATCTAAACTTTCCACATCCAGGTGGTTCATCTATGATAATATTCCTTGCATTTCTTACCATATTATCATCACAAGGTTTTGGAGTTTTTGTCTTTGGACTCATTCCTTCGTTAAGAATGTCTATGAGTATATGCTCACTTTGGGGAATGATTGGTTTTTCTGTTTGTGGTGCAACCTTTCCTCTTTTGCAATGGATAGCATGATTATCGCCTTGGCACAGATGTTTCCACTTCGTCATTATTATATGATTTATCAAATTTGTATTTTGAAAAATTATCCTTTAGCTGATGCACAGATTAATATCGTTGCACTAATAATCTTTTTCTTGCTCCCTATTTTTTTATAATTAAGAAACTTAAAAAGCAATGATGGAGTATGTCTATATTCCTTAATAATATACTATAAGGTATGCTTAGATAGGTAATAAACGTCAGATTATGTCAGAAAAATAACATCAAAAATATAATAAAAAGAAGCAAGAGAAGACAGGCTTACTGACTTTTCTTTCTTCAATTAGTGAGATATGGTGGGTAGAGACAAAAGAAACAATAAAAAGATCAAGGACTATTGATTTTTATTATTGTCCCTTTGTTTTATCCCTTACTTTACTCATGGATATATAACAATGAGGTGGTACGTGATGTGCCAGTGGCGATTGTTGATTTATCTCACTCTCAGTCATCTCGACAATTTATCAAAGACTTTGAAGCCTCTCCCGATGTTCATGCCGCCTATTATTGTAATAATATGAAAGAGGCTGAAATGTTGGTGGGCAAACAAGCTGTGTATGGTGTACTTTATTTCCCAAGTGATTTTGATAATGCATTACATCGAGGACAAAAAGCCTATGTGGGGGTCTACTGTGATATGAGTCTAATGCTCACTTATAAGGCAATCTATCAAAGTGCTTTGTCGGTTGCATTGGAAATGGGTACTAATATAAAGAAATCTAATATCTTATTAATAAGCGAGCGTGATGAAGAGGTGAATACAGAACCCATGATAATTGATGCGGAACCCATTTTTAACACAACGGGCGGCTATGGTAATGCTATATTGCCTGCTGTATTAATTCTTATAATACAGCAGACTTTACTTCTTGGAATAGGACTAACTGCTGGTACGGAAAGCGAAAAATGTCGACTTTTCATGTGAGAAGTTGGATAATGGTTTTTTTGAAAATAATATTGGGTAAATCATTGTGTTATTTGATGATTTATAGTATTATGACGGCTTACGTTACAATGTGTGTGCCTTATTGGTTTGATTTCACAATGCTTGCTCGACCAGTAGACTTGTTTTTACTTCTTTTTACCTTATTTATTAGCTGTAATTTTCTTTGGTATGACAATTTCTTTTTGTTCGTTATCGAGAAAATGTAATGCTTTTTAGTTGTGTTTACATCTATACCTTTTCTTATTTCTTACGGGTGTTTCATGGCCACAGAGTAATATTCCAGGTATGTGGCAAGGTGTAAGTTGGCTCATACCATCAACCTTTTGGTGTTCGTGGATACCTAAGTATAGCTTCCATGGGAGCAACTATTCATGAGATACTACCAGAAGTACGTGCATTATGGATTCAAGCAACGGTTTATTTTCTGACAACCTGTTTCATTAGTTGTATGAAGTCAAGACATAAATGAAATTAATTGTTTAGATATAATATAAGCATTTGTTTGTAATATATTTTCGTATAACACAAAAACGAATATATGACCTTTCAGCTTCGAGAGGGGCATTAATTGGTCTTCAAAAAGATGCTCTTTTACAGTTAAGTAAGCACCTTTTAAAGCCTTATTAAGCACCTTTCTTTGTGTGGCGTTATAATACATTGATTTTCTTACATTTATAAACTTACATTTAGAAGTTGTTTTTTTAACTTACTTATAGTAAACTCACACGAATAGTGTAAAGTTTTTATAAAAAGATAGTGAATAGAAACGCATGTTTAACTAAGAAATACAAAACATATTAGCAATAATAATAATAATATTATATTAGCTAACCATTTTCTCGATATATTTGACTAATTTTGTGGCAAAAAGAAGAATTTATACTATATATGACAGAGGAATATCAGTTACGAGTCCTACCACAGATTGCCTATAATGAAAAATAATATTAAGGCATATCTTGCAAAGGAAAAAGGGAATAGACGAACGTACTATTTATCGTGTTCGAGTGTTGAAAACGTTCTATCGATGCTCGCCATCGAGATATATATGTTAATCTAAAAAAATACGTGTATACATTAACGAATTTCCACAAGATGACCCTTATATTAAAACGGAATACAAAAGACGTTAGCAGTTGTCCTGCGGTTATTGTAGTTGGTGCAGGTCCTGCAGGTTTGTTTTCTTCTTTGAAACTTATCGAACTGGGATTGCGCCCAATAGTTCTTGAACGTGGAAAGAATGTGCGTGATCGTAAGTTGGATATTGCATTAATTTCAAAGAGCCAAGAGGTTGACTCTGAGTCAAATTATTGCTTTTGGAGAAGGTGGTGCAGGAGCGTATTCTGATGGAAAAACTTTATACAAGAAGTAAGAAGCGTGGACCAGTAGACAAAATTCTAAACGTCTTTTGTCAGCATGGTGCTTCGCCCTCAATCCTTGCTGATGCCCATCCACATATTGGTACTGACAAACTTCCACGTGTTATAGAGAACATGCGTAACACGATACTCGATTGTGGTGGTGAGGTACATTTTTCAAACAAAGATGACTTCTTTAATACTTAATGGCGATAAAGTTATTGGTGTTGAGGCTGTTGATAATAATGGTGTGGAAAAATATAAAGCGTGAATTTTTATGGTCCAGTAATCCTTGCTACTGGACATTCTGCACGTGATGTCTACCGTTATCTTGCAAATGCAGGAATTGAAATGGAAGCAAAGGGAATTGCTGTTGGTGTACGACTGGAACACCCTTCTCACTTGATTGACCAAATACAGTATCATAATAAAAATGGAAAGGGTAAATATCTCCCAACAGCAGAATATTCTTTTTGTGACACAAGCACAAGGACGTGGAGTTTATTCTTTTTGTATGTGTCTGGGTGGTTTTGTAATCCCATCAGCTACTGGTCCTGAACAAAACCGTTACTAATGGTATGAGTCCTGCTAATCGTGGTACGCAATGGTCGAACTCTGGTATGGTTGTTCAGTTAAATCCTGAGGATGTTGAAGGAAATGATGTCTTGCGTATCTTACGCTATCAAGAACAGTTAGAACGAGATACATGGCTGCAAGGAAATCGTAAGCAAACTGCTCCTGCGCAACGTATGGCAGACTTCGTAAATAGTCGCTTATCCTTTGATTTACCAAAAGTCAAGCTATGCACCCGGACTTATTTCCAGTCCGTTGCATTTTTTTGGATGCCATCTTTTATAACAAAAAGATTACAAGAAGCTTTCAGAACTTTCGGTAAGCAAGCACATGGCTTCCTTTACAAATGAAGCTGTAATGATTGCATCTGAAACTCGAACAAGTTCCCCTGTTCGTATACTTCGCGACCGAGAACGCCTTATGCATGTTCGCCTTGAAGGACTCTTCCCTTGTGCTGAAGGTGCTGGTTATGCAGGTGGAATAGTTAGTGCTGGTATAGATGGCGAACGCTGTGCAGAAATGGTTTCGTGCTATCTTACACAATTATAGGTTATGTTCTTGATAAAGTTATAGTTTTATTTTTTTAGGTTTTATTTAAGAACAAAAAAAGGAGATATGTTCTTGAAACAAAAACGGTAAGTACTTGATATTAAGTATTTACCGCTTTAATGAATAGAATGTTACTTTCTATGAAATAATTAATTTAACTCACTTATTAGTATTTTTTTCTTGACAGTAGTCTTTGAAGAAGTAGTTTTTCTTTGTTGTAGTTTTCTTTTTCTAATTTTGCACGAAGTTTATCACTTTCAGCTTCCAATTTTTTTCAACCTTAGCCTGAAGATTACTAATATCCTTAGATTTCATATCAATCTCATCAGCTTGATTACGAATAGTTGTGAGTAAACCATTTAGTTCCTCATTATCAATATCATCAGGATACAAACTTTTTAACACGATTAATAAAATCGCCAAGAATATTCATGTAATTTGTAAAAGCATCAAATGGACCATCATAAATACCACGCTCCATGCCTACACGTGATGGTTTTGTTGATATAAATCGTAGATTATCACTTGCTTGTAGATAATCCCAGTCTTGATTTATACGTGGATCATTTGCAATGTGCACACGTTCTGCAATACTATAAAGTTTGTTGAATGCCTCGCGTTGCATAGGATTTCCCAACCATGTACTAACGTCGCGTTCCTCATCCATCCAACTCAGTGTGTCAGGAACATAGAGGTTGTCAACACTCTTCATCTTCATGCAGATTTCTGTTGGAGTTGAGAATGTGATGCCACGTTGCTTAGCACATACTGGCAATGCCTTAAAGAACTCCAAAATATTACTTGATAATGGTTGTTCAAGACCGAGTGCAGAAAGATTCATAAATAAACCAATCACCTGCTCTTCATCAGGAAGTGCTGCAATCTGATCCATATATGTGTCAGCGAACAAAGGATAACCGTCCCAATCTGAGTTGTTGAAACGTAATGATATATCATCACTTAATTTCACATCACGTAAAATAAGCTTTTAGTTTAGGTGCAAGTGAACAATTATACACATAATGTGGACTCTTCCAACCTAAAACATGTTTTGCACCCTCCGTCAACATTCCCTTTAAAGCCCATTTGTGATGCTATTAATCCAATATCATCACTATAAATAAGTGAAGAGTTGCGCAACACCTTAGGAGTTTGTCCAAAAATATTCTTTTTATCTTTTGTGCTTGACGCTTTACCTCATGCTTAAAAGCATTCTTCGTTTGCCAATGAAGCTAAACCATGAGAATAAGGTTCTGCAAGAAATTCTACACAACCAGTATTATTAAGTTCTTGCAACTTGTCAAGTACTTGTGGGGGCATGAACTTCAAGCTGTTCAATACCTACACCTGACAATGAAAAAGCCAACTTAAATGCTTTTCCATGTTCCTTAATCATCTGTAACAGAGTGTCCAATGCTGGTATATAGCTTCTCTCGGCAATATCTGATATAGAACGCCTCGTTCTCAAAATCATCATAATAATAATGGTCGGTACCAATATCGAAGAAACGGTAACGTTTTTAGATGAATTACCTGATGTATCTCGAAATATAAACAGATTGTTTTCATTATATTATTATTTTAGTTTCAAAAAGTTTTTAGTTATCTCTATAATTTATTGCCAGCCTAAGGTGCGAAGGTATAATTCACGAATCCATGCACCAACCTTTTCCCACGTAATCTGATCAACTTCTCTCTTACCTTCCATGGATAGATAATTAAAGAAACTCTCATTGTGACAAATAGAGTAGATTGCATCAGCAAGTGCATGTATATCCCAATAATCAACCTTTATACAGTTGTTTAGAATTTCAGCACAACCGCTTTGTTTTGAAATAATACTTGGTGTTCCACACTGCATTGCTTCCAAAGGAGAGATACCGAAAGGCTCACTTACGGATGGCATCACATAAACGTCAGACGCCTTCAAGCACTCATATACCTGACTACCTCGCATAAAACCAGGGAAGTGGAAGCGGTCAGCAATTCCTCGTTCAGCTACAAGATAAATCATCTGATCCATCATGTCGCCTGAACCTGCCATACAAAAACGCACATTACTTGTACGATGAAGTACCATATTTGCAGCCTCAACAAAGTATTCTGGACCCTTTTGCATTGTCAATCGACCCAGGAAAGTCACCACTTTCTCCTTACCACTATGATCTGGACGTGGCATATCTGTGATTTCTTTAGCCAATGGGTAAACGGCATTATGTACGGTAAATACCTTACGTGGGTCTTGATAATACTGATTGATAACAGTCTGCCGAGTTAGCTCTGATACACACATTATACAATCTGCGTTATCCATACCATCCTTTTCTATACCATATACAGTTGGATTAACCTTACCACGAGAACGGTCAAAAATCGGTTGCATGTACATGAATACACAAAGGTTTGCCAGATACACGCTTAGCGTGAATACCTGCAGGATAGGTCAGCCAATCATGTGCATGAATAATATCAAATTCGTATGTACGTGCAACTACACCTGCAATAATAGAATAATTATTTATTTCTTCATGTAAATTAGACGGATAACCACCAGCAAAAATCCATTGCACCAAGTTCGTTGACTTGCATGTAATTAAAGTCAGAATAAATATTCTCACGTAACTTGAAGTAGAGTTCTGGCGACATAATGTTACCAAGGCGATTTTGTAAATAATCATAGCTAAGCTCACGATAAGCAATTGGCACATGATTCATTGCTACAATCTCAGCATAAGTGCGGTCTTCATCACCAAAAGGATGAGGCAAACAGAGTATTGTTTCTATATCTCCCTGTGCATGAAGTCCTTCTGAAATACCAAAGTTCGCAGTTGCTAAACCACCATATACATGAGGGGTATTCCCATCCAAACATTAAAACTTTCATAATAAACCCTCCTTTAATATTTATACTTTTCAAGTAATTCTAATGTACGAAGCACTTCGGCAACATTCATGGCAAACGAAATTGCGCCTCTTCCATGAAATGGAGGATTACCATCAAATAGTTCTGGTAATGTACTGAGACAATGGTTAATCATCTCGTCTTCATAACCTATTAACTGTCTTTCTACAAAAGCTTAAACGTGTCTGTTTATAAATCTTCAAACATGCTTCAAGATAGAAACCTCCTAACCATGGCCAAGCTGTTCCTTGATGATAAGCAAGGTCGCGTTGATGTTGTGGACCAGTATACATCGGGTTGTATCCACCACTCTTTGGAGAAAGAGAGCGTAGACCTTTTGGAGTAAGTAACTCACGTGTACATACATCCAAGACTCCTCTCTTTTGTTTATGGTCAAGTGGAGAGTAGTCAAGTGCAACGGCAAATACCATATTTGGTCTTACACTCCAATCTACCATCCTACCATCAACATAGTCATAAAGGTAACCATACTCATTGAGGAATGTTTCAACGAACGAAGTCTTACAATTCTCAGCAAGTTCTTCAAGTTCTTTTTGCACGTTCTTCATTACCACATTCATATTCCATTGCAGCTGTGAAGCGTAGTGCATTGTACCAAAGCGCATTGAATTCTACAATATACCCCGAACGTGGAACAACAGGCTTACCATTATCCATAGAATTCATCCAAGTAATAGCTTCCCCTTTCGCATCAGCATAGAGTAATCCATTATCATCCAAGGTTAGATTAGGGTGTTTGCTTGAAACAAGATAATCAATAATATCAAGTATCAAATCCATGTAGAGTTCTTGACAACGTCCCTTACCGACCTCTTTTTGCATACTGTTGTATTGCCCAAATACACCAAAGCGGTACGTCAGGTTTATCCATCTCATATATTTTCACACTGAGTGGAATTCCATTCATAAAATCACGTAAACCTTTTGATGCCGTCTTCATTACAAGCTCAAAGTAGTCTTGTTCTTCAATACTCAAAGTTAGTCCAGGCAATGCAATAAATTGGTCACGTGCACGACACTTAAACCAGGGATAACCAGCAAGAATATAACGCTCATCATTTTTTGTTCTATTATGGAACTGATGAGCTGCATTTACAAGACAATGGAAGAAATTATCACGTGGGCTACGTGATTCTACTTCCTTTTCAAAAAGATGTTTTTAGTTTAGAGGTCTTATATTCAGCAGTTGAAGCTGCAAAGACAATACTTTCACCTTTACTAATATTCATCTCGAAAATAACCAGGAACATAAAGGTCTTCATTAGATGCATATCCACGTTCTTGTTCCTTTGGATATTCCAAACCTCGATACCAGTATGGTTCATAATGGAATTCGTTTTTCTTTGAGAATTGCATAAAAAGAGTTGGATACCTTTCATACATACAAGTACTTATCCCATTATCTACATTATCATAAGAGTGATTAGCAGTACTGTTCTCATGAGTGAACTGACGAACACTACGAAAGGCAAGGAATGGACGAAATTGTAATGTTGTTTTTAGAGTGTGCCTCCAATAATGTAAACCTTATTAATATACGGTCTTCATAATGTTGAAAGACAACCTCCTTCTTTAATAACACACCACCCACTCTATAAAGAGTTGTTGGTACAGTGTCACAATCAAATTCTCGTATATACTTATGTCCTCGTGGACTAAAAATTATCGCCCTGATATTTATGTAAACCAAGATTGAAAGAGGCACCATGCTGAATGATAGTAGGATCAAGTGAACTCAGTAGTACATGATTTTCATCATCTAATTCTGGCACTGGAACAACCAGCAATCCATGGTACTTACGTGTATTACAATCTACAATCGTCGAACAAGAATAGGCTCCAGAGCGGTTTGTTCGAAGCAACTCTCTGGGTAATGATTCTTGGAGATTGGTCATCAGAGCTTTTTCAATTTTTAAGTAGCTCATGTCTTTTAAGGTTTATTGTTTGGTTTTTAATTCTTTATGGTAGATGTCTTTGTAGACTTTTATCTTTTGGTACTCCAAAGATACGAATATTTTTCTTTACAGCATTAAAAATAAGGCATTATTTTATCCCTCGATTCACATCGAGGGATAACAACAACACAAACACAAAAATAACGCAGGACACACCTGCATTTTTTTATTTGCTAATATTAGCCTATTAAATCATATATTACATAACACCATCTTCTCTGAGCTTCTCCTGCCATTTCCATGCAGTTGAGAGGACATCAGATAATGGTGTATCAGCTTTCCAGCCTAACACTTTGTTAGCTTTGGTACAATCGCCCCAAATCTTTTCAATATCACCTTCACGACGTGGACCATACTTCCAATTCAGTTTAACTCCAGTAGCTTTTTTTCGAAGGTGTCAACAATTTCTTTTGTTGAATTACCGCTACCAGTACCAACATTAAAAATACTCGATTTTATCTGTATCCTCGATCAAGTACACGTGCCATTGCTGCTACGTGTGCTTTTGCTAAATCAACAACATATATGTAATCACGGATACAAGTGCCGTCTGGTGTGTCATAATCTTTTACCAAAGATAGTTAACTCTTTTCTGATACCCATGGCTGTTTGTGTAACGAAAGGAATCAAATTGTTTGGTACACCATTTGGTAATTCACCAATTAAAGCTGATGGGTGTGCACCTATAGGATTAAAATATCTCAACACGATACTCTTAATATCAGCACCACTATGAATATAATCTAAGATGATTTGCTCGTTGATTTCCTTAGTATTACCATAAGGAGAGGTTGCTTTCTGATGTGGAGCATCTTCCGTAACAGGCAAATTTTCAGGCTTTGGCTGACCATAAACTGTACAAGAACTTGAGAATATAATACCTTTTACATTATACTCTGGCATGAGTTCCAATAAGTTCAGTAATGAAACAATATTATTTCTATAATACATCAAAGGTTTCTGCACACTCTCTCCTATAGCTTTAGATGCTGCGAAGTGAATAATGCCTTCAATCTTTGGATATTTACGAAAAAACAGCTTCTGTTGCCTCACGATTTCTAAGATCAACCTGTTCGAAGATTGGTCTAACACCCGTTATTTTCTCTATTCCATCTAACACCTCTATTTTAGAGTTAGATAAGTCATCGACAATAACAACTTCATATCCAGCTTCTATTAGTTCAACACTTGTGTGTGAACCTATAAAACCAGTTCCTCCTGTGACAAGAATTGTTTGTTTCATTTCTATTTAGATTTCCTTTATTTAGGCAGATTTATATTAAAAACTTATGCTGCAAAAGATAATATATTTTTATTATAATCAAAAAAAGAGTGTAAAAAGTATCAGAATAAACAAAAATCGAAAAACTTTTTGTATATTTGCCGATATTATAAATACAAACAAAAATCAGCGTCATGTTAGAAACAGAACAAACCCAGCAACAGATTGAGCGTTTTTTTAAGGAAAGTTGCTCAAAAATTTACCACGACTAATTGTGATATGCCAATGACAGATATTCATTTACGTTTATCACAAGACAATGGTGATCTTATGGCATTTGATGATAATGACGTTGAAATTACGCGCTGTGTTATCGATCAATGGATTGATAATAAAAATGATCTCGTTCTATCAAGAAGCGGCTTATATCTTACGTTCTGAGCTCAATCAGATTAAGCATGTGATTGAAAAATATGGCAATTATGAAGCCTTATAGTTTCATACTTGAAGATGATGATAAGAATAGTATATCAGAACTTTATCTTGTAGATGATGATATTGTTATAATAGGTGGAGATTTAATGCATGATTTAGAGAGTGATCTTGATGATTTTCTCAAAGATTTATTGAATAAAGAAGAATGATAAGGTTGTTCTTCCTCTTCTTTTCATGTTTAGCTTGTCTTCTTCCCATATCTACTTATGCACAAAGACATGAAATACATGATGAAAATATTCGTTCATTACAAGTCATTGCTAATCATAAGTGGCTTGATTTACCAGTCATGACATTAAATTCGGGTAAAATAAGTTTTGATTTTGATGACCTAACACATACCTATCGTCGTCTAACTTATAGAATCGAACATTGTGAAGCTGACTGGAAACCTTCTATTGGACTCTTTGAGAGTGATGTTTTTAGAAGGATTTATGACGGGTAACACAATTGATGATATTGAAGAGTCAAAACTTACTAACACCTTATATACACATTATCATTTGGATATACCCAATGATAAATGTCGACCTAAATTGTCAGGCAATTATCGTCTTTATGTGTATGACGAAGACAGTAATAGAGATAATCACCCTTTGTTGACTGCATGCTTCATGCTTACAGAACCATTAGAAAGTTCTATGAGTGTCAGATTAAATCTTACAACACAAACAGATAAATCAGTCAATCGAGAACATCAGCAAGTTGAGATGCAGGTTGATTATGGCAATTATATAATTAGTAATCCGCAACAACAAATCAAAAACCGTTGTATTACAAAAACCGAAATTGGCTTGACGCACGCTGGAACAGTAAACCACAATATGTCATGTCTAATGGTTTACGATGGATGCATAATCAGGATTATATCTTTTTAGCGGGTAATGAATATAGAAAAATTTGAAATCTTATCAACAGATGTTACATCTATGGGAGTAGATAAAATCAGTTGGGATGGAAAGAATTTTCATGCTTATCTCTTCCCCACTACTCCTTTTTATTAACTATCTTTACGATGAGGATGCTAACGGAGCCTTTTTAATAAGAAATTCAGATAATATTGAAATTAACACGATGAGTGACTATATGTTGATTCACTTTCAGCTAAAAAGCCGCATCTCCCTACCCTTATAGAATTTTTTTCTAAATGGTGATTGGACCCTACAATCGTTTGCTTTTCAACTTATGAAATGTCTTATAATGAATCAGAGGGATTTTTATGAAGCTGTTATTCCCTTTAAAGTTAGGTTATTATAATTATCAATTCCTCACAGCTAATGAAGATGGCCATCTTTCGTCTTTTTAGAGTTGACAATAGCCATTATCAAACTGAGAATAGTTATCAAGCACTCATTTACTTTCGTCCACAAGGAGGACGAACAGACAAACTTGTTGGCTATACTAATCTAAGATTTGTAAAGAAATAACATTCTAATTAAAATAAGGAGGATAAGAAACAAACTTCATTTTTTTCCGTATTACACAACAAACGATAAAAACAAAAAGTGTATTAAGGTAGTTATTCTCTCCCTTTTAATACACTTTTCTTTTATTATATTTATCTATTATCCTTATTGGAAAAACTGATAAAAACGAGTCTTTATTAATCATTCATAGACAATAAGAACTCTTCATTGTTTTCGGTACGTTTCATACGGTCATGGATAGAATTCATTGCTTCAATAGCATTCATATCAGCAATATACTTACGAAGTATCCACATACGATCAAGTGTTGTACGATTTTTGTAGAAGATCATCACGACGTGTACTTGATGAAACTAAGTTTACAGCTGGGAAGATACGCTTGTTACTCAAAGCTGCGATCGAGCTGTAATTCCATGTTACCCGTTCCTTTGAACTCCTCAAAGATGACTTCATCCATCTTTGAACCAGTATCTATCAATGCTGTTGCAATGATTGTCAGAGAACCCCCACCCTCTATATTACGAGCAGCACCAAAGAAACGCTTAGGTTTCTGTAATGCATTAGCATCAACACCACCTGTCAGAACCTTTCCTGATGCAGGGGCAACGGTGTTATAGGCACGTGCTAAACGAGTGATAGAATCAAGGAAGATAACAACATCATGGCCACATTCCACCATACGCTTAGCTTTTTTTCTAAAAACAATACCTGCAATCTTTACATGACGCTCAGCAGGCTCATCAAAGGTTGAAGCTATAACCTCGGCATTCACAGTGCGTGCCATATCCGTAACCTCTTCTGGACGCTCATCAATCAACAACATCATTAAATATGCCTCTGGATGATTTGCTGCTATGGCATTAGCAATATCTTTCATCAATATAGTCTTACCAGTCTTTGGTTGTGCAACAATCAAAGCACGCTGTCCCTTACCAATTGGTGAAAAAAAGGTCTACTATTCGAGTTGAGAGATTGGTTGTACGAGGATCGTCACATAGCGTAAACTTCTCTTCAGGAAAGAGCGGTGTAAGGTGTTCAAATGGGATGCGATCACGTACCTCAGATGGCTTACGACCATTGATTTTTATCAATGCTTGTCAGTGGGAAATACTTCTCCTTTCCTGTGGAGGGCGTACATGACACTCTATAACATCACCCGTTTTTAAGCCAAATTGTTTTATCTGATTATTTGCAATATATACATCATCTGGTGATGATAAATAATTATAATCGCTTGAACGAAGGAAACCATAACCATCAGGCATTACTTCAAGTACACCATTTGCCGTTATGATATCTCGAAAAAAATCATAGGTTACCCCTATTATCAATTGCTGCATTTTTCATAGATAGGAGTAGAGGATATTTGTGTAGGAGTTGTTGGCTGATCAAACATATCATAATTTGGAACAACCCCATGGTCTTCTATTGGTAAATCTACGATTGGAATAAAAATCAGTACCATCGCCAGGATCACCATCCCAAATATCATCTGACATAGGCGAAAAATCTGTTGGTTCAACATTCTGATTATGTGCATTCACTTTCTCTTGCAAACGTGCTAATAATTCTTCTTTACCTTCATTTTCATCCTCTGAAGACAAATTTGAGAATTGGTCCTCTGGTATAAAATCATCTGAAATTGGTTGTTCTGCTTTTTTTCTTCGGACAATTCTTTTTCAGTTGCTTCAACCTTTTCTACCTCCTCTGATTTTTGCTTTTAATTGCCGCTTCCGCTGCTGCAATAGCTTCTAATTCTGCCTTAGACTTTCGTCCACGATGCTTTGGGATAGACGCTAATATTTCTTCTGGGGATTTATCTTCTACCTTTTCATTCTCTGACTCAGGTAATTCTTTGAAAAAGTGAAGGCTGACCTGTGTTCGTATTCTTAGTCTTCTTTAAATCAAAAATTCTCCATCCTCACCATGTACCGAATAAACTCGGCTGGTATCCTTGCGTGCTATTCTGGTACGCTTACGTTTCGATTCTAATGGATGTGCTGTGCCAGCTTCCTCAGCCTGCTCGATCAAGAATAGCATAAACAAGTCTGATCCTTATCATCTCCTGACGAATAAGTAGCACCAATGTTTTTGAGCAATTTCTTCAAGCTCAGAAACTTCTTTCTCTAATAATTCTTCTTTACTTAACATATAAGAAATGTATGGAAATTACATTTGGAAGTATTAATGTTTCATAAGGAGAAACATTGTATAAATGTATTTTGTGCTACAAAGGTATAATTTTTATTTTAACCTCACAAGAATTCTATTATCTTTTTGTGCTTTTTATCTATATTCATTTGTTTTTTTGTTTCTTAATATAAACAATGTAACATAATATCTTATTTGTAAAATATTTTTCCAAACAACTAAAACGAATAGATGCACTTTTAGCCTTGAAATGGGCATGTTTTGACTTTTGTAAAGATGCTCTTTTCGCTTATTACTAACGCCCTTTTGAAGTTCAATTAAGCACTATTCCTCATGCCACATTATAACCTGTTGTTTTACTGACAGTTACAAACTTAGTTCTTATAAGTTACTTCATGCATACTTGTAGTAAAAACAATCCATGTGTATGTAAATATTTTTTTAAAGGTGTACTATAATCTAATAATTGATTGGAGTTTGGTATTAGCTAATGAAAAAAATCAAACATTTTATCATCTCGACTTTTACCAATAACAGAAAATATTATTCCCAACCGTTGAAGAATTATTTCAACTGTTGGGAATAATTAAAATAGAATTGGATTAAAATATCTTATCTTACGAATACTTATTGATGCTGTTCCCTAAGAAGATCATTAACTGTCTTCACTGGGTTGAATGTGTCAAGTGGCACTTCTACAAAAAAACAGTATTCCAATTGCTCATAGCGCCATTCCATAAAACCAGGAAGCTCCAAAGCTTTGAGTTCACGACCATTCTTTGACTTTTGAACTGATAAAACCAGTAGACTTATCAATATAATTTGTCAAGTCAAAAAGCTTGTCCTTTATAATCTTTTATTGCACACACAAGGTCAACAGGGTTGAAATGTGTACCTTCTGTAAACATTCTCATAGATGCCTCATTATTCTTGTCTCATCTGCGAACTCTCAGAATCTGAAGACTAATAGTACCATCTTGGTTATAAGCAAGGAAAGGACCTCCACCAGGCTCACCTACATTTTTAACCATTCCACAGACACGTATAGGACGATTGAGTTTCTTATAAAGATAGTTTGTCAGCGATGCATTATCTAACGTATCTACATTGTGCAGCTTGCAATAAAGTTCATTCTGCAAGAAATCTGACATCTCTTCAAGTTCTTCACGTGTACAAGAGCAAGATTCAAGTTTATGAAGATAGTTAAAAAGTACGTTTCTGCAAACTTACAAGTTTACCTGCAAGAATCATCTTCCAATTAATAGTATCTGACTTTTAAGCGGTCAGGGTACAACATTGTCGATGTTCTTTATAAAGACAATATCAGCATCTAAATCATTCAAGTTCTCTATTAAAGCACCATGTCCACCTGGTCGAAACAATAATGAACCATCTTCATTTCGGAATGGAGTGTTATCAAGATTTACGGCAATAGTGTCTGTACTTGGTTTTTGTTCTGAAAAATGAAATATCAAAATTCACATCAAATTTAGCTTCAAATACAGCTTTTTCAGCAACTTTTTGCTTGAATAGGTCTAAGTGTTCATGTGAAACTGTGAAATGTACATGTGCTTGCTTATCACTTTCCGCATAAGATGCTGCTTCAACTAAGTGTTCTTCCATTGGAGTTCGCATTCCATCTTCATAAGAATGGAATAATAATAAGCCTTTAGGGAGCTGTCCGTAATTCAGTCCCTCATTGTTTAATAGTGTTGCGACAATGGCTTTATATCGTCCTTCTAAAAACCAACTCATCGATAGATTTTACCTTCCAGTTGCTGACATTTTTCTGATAATTCTTCATAGAATGCAAAATGACGGATGTTAGCAAAAGAACTCCTTTTTCAAATTCACTTGATGGAGTTTCATTGCTCCCGTTAAGGAAAGCAAAGAGGTCCCTTAAACATTCGACTGGCTGCACCTGATGCGGAACAAACTTGACAACTTTATGACCCTCTGTTTGATAATCTTTCCATACTCGACAAGCCGACATACAATCTTGATTATTAAGCACTACAACTCCTTTCTTTTGGTGTTGCTGCTCCTTCAAGTTTTAAGTAGGGGAAACCTCTTTTTGAAGTCCTCCAGCTGTCTACTTATCTGTTTTTCACTTATTCCTTTTTCATTAATTTGTTTTTAGGGTCTTCTTTTTCAACATAATGATAAGATATAAAAGATTGTATTATTACTGCAAAAATAACGAATTAAACCGAAATAAGGAAACTATTTGACACCTTTATTTCGGTTTATATCTATTTTCTTTGTATCTTTGCCTTTACGAATAATAGAATGTAATATGGCTTATGGAAGAGAAAATCATTTATACGGATAAAGAAAGAGAATTATCTGAACAAATACTCGAGGGATTAAGAGAAACGCTCGGACAAACGTTTTATGAGAATGACCTTCCTAAACTGCGTGTTGACTTAAATAAGGCAATATCAGACAATGTCATCCAGCGCAATGTGTTTTGGATTAAACCCTATTCTTTGTTCATTACAAACTGCGGATATTGCTGTTAAAGACATTGGCTTAAATCGTGACTCTGTTATTTCTATTCTTCTCTACCAAAGTGTGCAGGAAGGTAGTCTTTCTCTTGAAAAAGTAAGCACTTTATATGGTGAGGGTGTGTCAAGAATAATCCATGGACTTATACGCATTCAGACACTTTACAAGAAGACACCAGTTATCGAAAGCGAAAACTTCCGTAACCTACTGTTATCTTTTGCAGAGGATATGCGTGTTATCTTAATTATGATAGCTGATCGTGTCAATCTTATGCGGCAAATTCGTGATGCTGAGAACAAAGAAGCAAAAGCAAAAAAAGTATCAGAAGAAGCGAGTTATCTTTATGCTCCTTTGGCGCATAAATTAGGTTTATATCAGCTAAAAAGTGAGTTAGAAGATCTTTCCTTAAAGTATCTTGAACATGATGCTTACTATCATATAAAAGATAAATTGAATGCAACAAAGAAAGTAAGAGATGCTTATATTAACAGCTTTATAACGCCTGTTAATGAGCAGCTTAAAGCTGCTGGTTTAAAGTTTCATATAAAAAGGGCGGACAAAGTCTATTCATTCTATTTGGCAGAAGATGAAGAAACAAAAAGTGTGGCTTTTGAAGGTATCTATGATCTCTTTGCCATTCGTATTATTCTTGATTCTCCAGAAGAAAAAGAGAAAAATGCAATGTTGGCAAAGCATATTCCATAGTTACTGATATGTATCAGCCTAATCCAAAAACGTTTGCGTGATTGGCTTTCTGTACCAAAAATCAAAATGGCTACGAATGTCTGCATATCACCGTACTTGGTCCTGACAAGAAATGGGTCGAGGTACAGATACGTACTGAGCGTATGGATGAGATTGCCGAACACGGTCTTGCCGCACACTGGAGATATAAAGGGAGTGAAGGCAGAAGGTGGTATGGACGATTGGTTGGCTTCTATTCGTTCTGCACTTGAAGCTGGTAACAACCTTTGAGGTTATGGACGAATTTAAGTCTGACCTTTATGAAAAAGGAAATTTATGTTTTTCACTCCAAAGGGTGATTTATTAAAGTTTCAAAAAGGTGTTACCGTTCTTGACTTTGCTTATCATATCCACTCTAAGATAGGAAATCAATGTGTTGGAGGAAAGATTAATGGCAAGAATGTTTCTTTCCGTACTGAGCTTCATAGTGGTGACTCTGTAGAGATTTTAACATCATCAACTCAGAAACCAAATCGCGATTGGCTGAATATCTGTAAGTCATCACGTGCAAAAAGCAAAAAAATACGTCTTGCCCTTAAAGAGACACAGATAAAAAGATGGTTTGTATGCTAAGGAATTGCTCGAACGTAGGTTTAAGAATAAAAAGATTGAAATAGAAGACTCTACAATGGGACAACTCATTCGTAAGTTAGAGCTTCAAAGAGGTATCTGAATTCTATAAACAAATTGCAGACGAAAAACTTGACCCAAACCATGTTATAGAAGAGTATCAAAAGACTTACAACCATAGCCACAACATCAATCAATCGAAAAGAGGCTGAAAGTGCAGAGAAATTTGAGTATGAGAATCCAACAACAGAATATCTAAAGAAAAATGATGACGTACTTGTTATCGATAAAAATCTTAAAGGTTTAGACTTCTCGTTAGCGAAGTGTTGTCATCCTATCTATGGTGATCCTGTCTTTGGTTTTTGTAACAGTCACAGGAGGAATAAAAAAATTCATCGTAATGATTGCCCTAATGCCCCTGAAATGCGTAAGCGTTTTGGCTATCGTGTCGTTAAAGCACGTTGGAGTGGTAAGGGTACATCTCAGTATGCTATCACTCTGCGGGTAATTGGTAATGATGATATCGGTATTGTGAGCAACATATCTAACATTATCTCGAAAGATGAAAAAAAGTTGTTATGCGTTCCATTAATATTGATTCGCATGATGGACTTTTCTCTGGCAACCTTGTCGTTCTCCTTGATGATAATTCTAAATTAAATATGCTCGTCAAAAACTTAGGGACAGTAAAGGGAGTTAAGGAGGTCATGAGAATATAAAAGAAAAAAACCATTCTCTTTGCCATTATTATGGAGAGAATGGTTTTCTTTTATATCAGTTTTACCTAACGCTAAAAATTAATTCTTGTTGATAATATATATTCCACCTGCAGCCAAGGTTCCTGCAATTACATATTTAATATAAAAAGGTCCTCATTAAGACATAAACAAGAGGTAACCGCACCAACAACTGGAATTAACGAATTATAAATAGCTATTTCTACGGGATTACAAGTGAGCAATTTGTTGTAGAGTGTAAAACACAGAGTGCTAATTGATATGAGTAGTATTAAATATGTAAAACCTAAGAAATTAATCTGTACAAACCTACCCCCCATTAGCAGAGCAGGGATAATTAGTAATGCCCTCCTATCGCTAAACTATAACCAGTTCCAACAAAGACATCTACACGTTTACCTAAACCACGTGTAAGCAGTGATGCTGAGGCACCACTAAGAGCATTAAGTATAATCATACCATCACCCAATAAACTAAATTGTCCACTATCTGACCCACCTAAATTTAATGATAAAATACCAGCAAAACCGATTAAACAACCTATAATCTTCTTCATCGTCAAGTGGTCACTCTTGAAGAATATACAGGCAAAAAAATAACGACAGAAAACACACTCAAAGAATTAAGTATGGCTGCACGTGAGCCTTCACTATGTGAGAGTCCAAAATAAAAGAAGGCATAATGAAGGGTGGTATTTAATAAGCAAAAAAGAAGTATATACCACCAATCAAATGCTTTTCTCACCTTAAAATTACGTTTCTTTCCTCCAGCAATCGCTAACACAATCAGACCAGACAAACAGAAACGTACTCCTGCAAAGAGCATTTTTGCACCAGTCATATTTGGTGTAATCGCAAACTCCTTAAAAACCTAATTTTATCAATGGATATGCCCATCCCCATGCTATGGCTGCTGTAAGAGCAAATATAGTAACCCATAGTGGGCGTTGAAATATACTTTTTGTTTGTGTCATTTATCGTTTTTTATTTAGTGTCTCATCCTGAATTATATTTACATCATATAGATAGTGTATTCAAATTAGCTAAAAGAATTTGCGAATACAAATATGAGGCTAAATTAAACACACTATCTTATATAAATATAACAAATCAGTTACTTATTGGGCAGAACTAACCTATCCCCACTCTGTTTTTATAAGTTCACGTTTGAAATAATCACTATAACCAGGACGTTTCACGTTCACCAAGCCCTGTTGTTGTACGAAGGAATTTACCATCCTTTTCTGGTTTAATAGTCATATCATTAAACTTAACTATCAAATAGATAGCCAACTGGCGCCAACGTACAATCATCTCGTTACTCTTTAATACGGAATAATCATTGAGATACTTCACAGCAGCAGCTTTATTGGTTGTATAAAGAGCTTGTGCCTTATCCTCAACACCCTTCTGAGCTATATGATAAGAGTTTTCAAGTGAGTCACGAACCTCTTTTAATGCTGGAAATAGTTGGGAATAACGTGGATAAACCATATTACTTACCCAGTTACACACCCAAAAACGCATTCTTATCTGAGAAAAGTAACAGCATCAGCGTCTGGTGTGTTGAAACATTCTGCACGCTCGGTATTACTGCAATAAATTGGAACATAAGCAATCATGTTTCCATCATCATTTCCAAACCAAAGAATACCACCAATCTCACGAGGTAACCATGAACGTAATTGTGCAATGTATGAAAAACCTGTCTGCTGTGTAGATACTGGACGCTCATTAAAACATTGTTTTCCATCTACTTCGTATTTCAAAGGTGTAGGACGATATGGTGAAATCCAAATGCCTTGCGCAATATCTTGATCAGTGATAATGGTGTTCCTTCGTAGTGATCGCGCATACAAGCCTCCATCTTAGCCAAGTCTACCTTTGTTTCTGGTGAAATCCAAAGAGGCATATCCTCTGCGTTAGGGTCTTTACCCAAAGCCCATGGTAACCAACGTGACATATCCTTGAAATGATTGAAAAACTCCATACACGAGCATCACACCAACGACGACCACCAAAGTCGGGTGCTGCGTATGTCATCTTCCAGTTAAAGTCTTTATCCTTTCCTGTAAACCACCCTTTTGAACGTGCAAAGCTGATGCAGTTTTTAGAGGTAATAACCTCAGTATCATAATTTGAGAATTGACCGATACGACTTTGGTTTGCGTGAGCTGATATCATACCATCAGGGATGCGTACCGCAACCCAGACTACCTTCTGTTTCTTATCACCACCACAACCTTGCATCTCGAGCAACCAAACCTCATTTGGGTCAGCGATAGTAAATGATTCACCACCAGAGTTATAACCATAGGTCTCAACAAGTGAAGTCATAACCTTTATAGCCTCACGAGCAGTCTTACTACGCTGTAAGCTAAGATACATCAGTGAACCATAGTCAATAATTCCCCTTTTATCGACCATTTCTTCACGTCCACCGTATGTTGTTTCTCCAATACTTACTTGATATTCATTGATATTTCCAATGACATTGTATGTTATCGGAGCCTCTGGAATAAATCCATGACTCTCACGAGTGTCATAGTCTATAATCTCTCGACGGTCACCTTTAGCATGAGTACCAGCAGGGGTAATGACATAGATTTGTAAACAAGCCGTAATCATCAGCATTATACGTTACATAGACTGAACCGTCTGTTGTTGCTCCCTTTGTTGCAATGAAGTTTGTACATGCATTAGCATACGTAATCATTGTAAGGGAAGAATAATGTTGCAAATGACTTCTTCATATTCTTCAATTTTTATTATTAATACTTTATTTTAGTTAGATATTCTTTTTATTATGACAGTTATCTGTTGCAATAATTCTTAATATCCTATCTTTTCCTGTAGGACGAACAGGGGTTTCTTCAAGGTTACAGAAGAATACTCTCTGTTCTTCCCGAATTGTAAAAGAATGAACTTTCCATCAAGGTAAGCCTTATAATCTTGCAATCCACTACCTTTGTCTATTATCTTAAAAGAAAGACAATATGGATTTAGGGTTAAGATGTGTTATGATGGGCGGTTTATCATCGTATGCAAGAAGATAAGTCCCTGATAATTCACGTATTCGTCCTTTGACCCAACCATTCGAATAAATTCCACCACAATAGGATACTGAACCATCACTATTTAAGCTGTTACGCATCGCAACAAACAACTTCTCTGGATTATGTACTATGCGTGTTGGCTTAATACTAATCTGTGCATAGTTAAAGAGTGGGTATGCAGCTTTTAGAAGAACTGGTAGGCCATTGATAGTTCGCTGTTTGTATGTCCATGTTGTAGCCGTAGCCAACCATTCTTTTGCCAATAAGCCCTTCTTAATATTCAGTTGTACCCCATCTTCTTTAATATAATTATCTTTAGCATAATAAAGAGGGCTTGTTCCTTCTGGTTGACAAATCATAGGAATAGCCTCAGGCACACCTCTCACTGTAAATTCCTTTATCGTATGATTGCCAAAGACATCTCTTATAACGTAACGAAGATGATAATCGCGTTGCTGATTGAAGTTAATAACACCCTTATCAACACCAGCTCGCAAAATGGGAAGCGTGTTTCCGGGTTCGATGTGCGACTTCATAAACCAAACTTTCGTAGAAAGATAGTGGTCGTAATCTCCCCATGAATTAACCATTCTATGACAACTTGTAGGAATATTATTCATCCGAAGAAAAATCAGTTTACCATCGCAATACAACTGGGTGTATCTAATACCAAAGTTGTTATACACATCATCCATGTGATCACTGGCTCTCACACCAAAGCCCACCTTTCCCCCATGCTTGAAAGTGTCTTTTTGTCAAAGGTAAAGATACGTGATTCGGAATTGTGCTGGAATACTCCCTCTCCCAGCTGAGGATATGATTTAAAAGAATAAACAGCAGGTGCAGTTTTATCCTTTACAATATGTTTGAGAAAATTGAGAGGGTCATAAAGGTTCTTACCTTTTGTCCTATGTATTTCTAAATGAATATGCGGTCCTTGTGATGAACCAGTATTACCACTTAATCCAATAAACTGTCCCTTTTTAACCGGAAATTCACCGGGTAGAAACTTAACATCACAAGCAAATTGTTGATGCTGGTATTGCCATTTACGTACGGCTGCTTCAATCTGTGGAGCAAAACGATTTAGGTGGACATAACAACTGGTATATCCATTCGGATGTGTAACTAAGATTGCTCTCCCATAGCCATATTTCCCAATGATAGTACCAGATATAAAGCCATCGGCTATGGAATAGACACCGAGATTTACTTCACGTTCGGTTTTAATATCAATACCTCCGTGAAAGTGGTTAGGACGGGGTTCTCCAAAGTTGCCCGCCAATTGCACAGGGATATGAACTGGTGAACCGAAAGGTAATATTGATAAAAAGATTTAATAATAAACTCATTGACTATCCGTCCCTTTCTATAATTGATATTATAAATCTATTATATAATAAAAACCCTTTTACGTCAGCAATTTGTCGTCCTTATAGGCTTTCAACTGACCATCAAAATCTGGGCGTATGATGATAGTACCTGTACACCATTCCGTCATAGCTTCTTCCATACTGAATGAATAGACATCAAGAACTATTCCATTTTGAAGAACCACTATCCCTTGTTCTATTGTACCATCAACAGTTTCTATGAAGTTTGCTGCAATACGTCTTATAGGCATTTCATTCTTTTTATAACTAATTAGGCTTAGAAGGTATGCCTCGTTCTTTCATTGCATCAGCTGGCGTTCTTGCTGGCGTTACTGGTTGATGATTAGACGAGATCCTTTGACTTAACACGTTCACCACCAATAGTTCTTATTGGTTCTGTATCTTTTAGAGAATCAGTTGATTGTTTTATATCCTCCTTTCGAATATGCATACGAACAAGTCGAATATTTCTAAGTAACAGAATTCTATAAGTACTTGTAGGTTGTTGTTCCTTTAACATTAAGAAATAACCCCGAATATGTTTTACACGCAATGAGTCACCTGCTTCGATTGTCATTGTATTGTGAGAATCAGATGTAATATGTTGATATTGTGTAACAATACTATCATTGGAATAGGTAACAGCCATCATGATAATCGCATCGCGTGTACCATCTTGAATGATATACTGAGAGTCAAAAACTAAGAAGTAGACGATCGCCTTTTATGAAAAAGCAGTATCTGCCTTAATTTCAAACGTTTCACGATCGACAGGGAGTATATGGAGAAAAGGATTGAGAGTGACTACCTTTCCAAATGTCAGTCGTATCACCTTTTGAAGTGATGTTACCATACTGTGCCAATTCATTCTCGGAAGCTCCCTGCGCACGTGCCTCACCTTCTAATCGTTTAGTAAGTTCAATATAGATATCGTGTAAAAGTTCAGTATGTCTCATATAGTATTGAAGCGAGTTGTCAAACTGTTCTTCCGACACATTATACTTTTTTTATTACCGCCAACTTAAAGGCTTTTCTGTTTGATCTCTGTATAACCTTCCCTATTTGCGAGTGCCATAGAAATATGGTAATCATGGAGAATATCTTCCATCTCTGATGGTTGAATATACTCAGAAGGGATTGATGGCTTACAACTTGTAATACAAGCATTAACCAGCAAAGTGTAACGAAAAGAATATTTGCTTCTCATCATCAAAACTATTGATGTTCTACATTATTTTCCTTATTAATAATCTTATTATTATCAATAGGTAACCACCCATTAAAATCCTTACGAAAGGCAAGAATAATCAAAATAACACCTACAGAGATGCAGGAGTCTGCAAAGTTGAATATGGGCGAGAAAAAGATAAAAGGATTCACCACTCCATAGTGAAACCAGTTTGAAATGTACCATGAAAAGAGTGGAAAATAAAAACATATCAACCACTTTTCCCATAAGTATTGGCGCATATCCTTCTCCCCATGAAACGAGGACTTGCAGGTGTAGCTCCCTCAAAAAGTAATATGGTGTAGAGGATGTGAATAATTGACCATAGAAGAGTGAATCAAAGATATTACCTGCTGCACCTGCTGTTATCATCGATAAAAACTATGATGTAACCCATCCTTGCTCCCTTTTTGATACGAGAGAAGATGTACCATATAAGAAAACCGATAGCAATAATACGGAAGATGCTTAGGAAGAGTTTACTTCCTAATTCCATACCCCAAGCCATACCATTATTCTCGATAAACTGTATCTGAAACCAATCAAAGATATGGATTGATTCGCCTAAATTCATATTTAGTTTTACAACAACCTTTATAATCTGATCCATCACAATCAATAGAAGAATGATTAAAGTTGCAACTAAACCTTGTTTTTCTTTTTACTCATTAGTGATTCTTATTTGCCAACTTAGATGCTACACTCAATGTTGCATGTGGAACAATACGAAAGTCTTTCCTTAGGTATCAGTTCGCCAGTAATGCGGTCAATGCCGTATGTTTTATTACTAATTCTGACCAATGCAGTTTGAAGAGCTTGTATGAATTTCTGTTGTCGTTGAGCCATCTGCACCAACTCCTCCTTAGTTTGACTCGAACTCCCTTCTTCCAGAGCTTTATATGTTGGTGAAGTATCATTTACATCATTAGTATTCTTATTCATCAAAATTTTCATTGTCTCTTCGTAGTCAGACTTAGCAATAGCCAACTTGTCATTTATAATTATGCGGAACTCCTCGAGTTCTTCATCAGAATAACGCTTCTTAGTTTCCATAAGGTAATAATCGAATTAGGTTATGAAAGTAAATATAATGTGTTATTAAAAACGTCTATATAAGAACGCTTATTAATGTTGGATCGATACTTTAATAAATTTATGGGCGCACAAGAGTAGTGCGCCCATACTCATTATCAAACTTTGTTTATATGAATATGAAGTTTAAATTCATCAAACTCAACCTCTGTTCCATCGTTCACTGCAATCATAATATCATTAGCAAGAACCTGAGTCTTAATAAGTTCTCCAAATGATTCGACTGCGGCAGAAGCCTCTGTGTGCGGCTCTATAACAACAGAGATGCGGTCGGTAATTTCAGACCTGTTTCCTTACGGAGGTTCTGGATACGATTAATAAGCTCACGTGCCATACCTTCACGTCGAAGTTCTTCTGTCAGTTCTACTTCAAGAGCAGCTGTCAGGTTACCTTCATGCTAACCAACCAACCTGGTATATCCTCAGAGATGATTTCAACATCTGCTGCTTCCACCTTAATAGTCTGATCTTCCAGTTCGAAGTTAAATTCACCTGCAACCTCCAAAGTAGCAATCTCATCTTGTGAGAGTGCATCCATTTGGGCAGCAACCTGCTTCATCAACTTACCGAACTTTTTACCCATGACGCGGAGAGTTACACTTCACCTTCTTAACAAGTATACCTTGACCTTCAACGAAAGCAAGATCGTAACATTAACTTCGTGCTTAATTAAATCGGCAACAACCTCAATATGTTTCTTCTGGGTTTCATCAACAGCGGGAATCATAATTTGTGCCAAGGGTTGACGAACCTTAATATTAACCTTACGACGCAGAGCAAGAACCATTGAAGTAATGCGTTGTGCCATATCCATACGTGCTTCAAGATCAGCATCTATAACAGTCTCGTTAGCTACTGGCCAACGGTCTAAGTGGATACTCTCTAACTCGCCACCTAAGTCTGTGTAGAGCTGATCAGCATAGAATGGAGCGAATGGAGCCAACAGACGTGCAACCGTCATCAAACAGGTGTACAATGTGTCGTACGCACTCTTCTTGTCAGCACTCATTTCCTTACCCCAGAAACGTTTACGGTTCAATCGAACATACCAGTTACTGAGGTCGTTATTAACGAATGAGTCAATAAGACGACCAGCACGTGTTGGGTCAAAATTCTCTAACTCTGCTGTCACACCCTTGATGAGTGAATTGAGTTTAGAGATAATCCAACGGTCAATCTCTGGTGCATCTGCCTTCACAGCCTCACTTGTTGTAGCATCATAGCCGTCAACATTTGCATAGAGGGCAAAGAAGCTATACGTATTATATAAGGTGCCAAAGAACTTACGGCGACACTCGTCTACCCCTTCTGGGTCGAATTTCAAGTTATCCCATGGTTCGCTGTTCGTCATCATATAGAAACGTACAGGGTCAGCACCATACTTATTCATCATTTCAAATGGGTTGGTAACGTTACCCACGTGCTTACTCATCTTGTTACCCTTGGCATCGAGTACAAGACCCGTTGAAATCACGTTTTTAAAGGCAACAGAGTCGAATACCATCGTAGCGATAGCATGGAGTGTAAAGAACCAACCACGTGTCTGGTCAACACCCTCGTTAATGAAGTCGGCAGGGAAGAATGCTGGTGGTACAGCTATACCCTCATAGCATGAGTGTACCAGCTGGTCACGGTATTCAGCTTCGCTCTTGTCTGTCTTCAATCCTTCTGCATTGATTTCACCTTCAAATGGATAGTGAAGCTGGGCGTATGGCATAGAACCACTGTCGAACCAAACGTCAATGAGGGTCTGACTCACGGTGCATAGCCTTTCCTTCATCGTTTACAAGGACAATATCATCAACGTAAGGACGGTGAAGGTCAATCTTGTCATAATTCTCTTGGCTGAAGTCGCCCACCACGAAGCCTGCTTCCTTCAGTGGGTTCTTCTCCATGTGGCCTACTGCAACAGACTTCTCAATTTCATTGTAGAGTTCCTCTACGAACCAATACATTTCTCACCACGGTTTTTCATCACGCCAGATAGGCAAGGGTTCCCCAGAAAGCGAGAACGGCTGAGGTTCCAGTCATTCAGGTTTTCAAGCCAGTTACCGAAGCGACCAGTACCAGTAGACTCAGGCTGCCAACGAATAGTCTTGTTCAACTCAACCATACGTTCTTTCTTAGCAGTATCCTTGATGAACCAGCTGTCAAGAGGATAATAGAGAATTGAGCTTGTCTGTACGCCAGCAGTGAGGGGTAATTATGTACGTGCTTCTGAATATTGAAAGCTGTACCTTCCTGCTTCATCTCCATACAGAGAATGATGTTCAGGTCTTCTTCCTTCTCTGATGCTTTCTTATCCCATACGCCATCAGGATTGAAGCGTGGGTCGTATGAATTCTTTACATAGTCACCAGCGTGATGGCTGTATGCCTTTTTCGTTTACACAAGCGTTAACAAGTTCTGATCTAACTCCTCAATTGTGTAGTATTTGCCCTGAAGGTCAACCATAGGACGAGTCTGTCCCTTCTTTGAAATCAGATAAAGTGCAGGGATGTTTGCATCCTTTGCCACCTTAGCATCGTCAGCACCGAAGGTAGGAGCAATATGTACGATACCCGTACCATCGTCAGTTGTTACATAATCACCAAGAATGATACGGAAAGCCTCGCTCTCCATCTCAACAAACTTGTCACGACCATCTTCGCTTGTAAAATACCTTCTCTGGGTGCGCGGCAGCATAGTCGTTCACAAACTTTGGTGCAAAGTCACCTGTCTGCTCAACTGGTTTTTATCCATGGCATCAACTGCTGATAGTGTAAACCTTCAAGTTCTGTGCCCATCAAACGACCTACAATGCGATAAGGTATCACTTTATTACCACGTTCGTATTCTGGCAATACATCCGTCACCTCACCTTCTGGCTTCAAATAGGCAGCTACGACTTGCAGCCATGATGAGTGTCAACTTTTCTGCATCGTATGGATTATATATCTCAGCTACAACATATTCAATCTTTGGACCAACACAAAGTGCAACGTTTGAAGGTAGTGTCCAAGGAGTGGTTGTCCATGCAACGAAGCAAGGCTTGCCCCATGTTTCCTTTGGCAAATTAGCCTTTCCTGCCAATGTCTGCCAATCATTAGCTGGAATATCAAACTGTGCGGTAACGGTAGTATCCTTTACATCACGATAGCAACCCGGCTGATTAAGCTCGTGGCTTGACAGGCCAGTACCTGCACCTGGTGAATATGGCTGAATAGTGTAACCCTTATATAGCAAACCCTTGTTGTAAAGCTGCTTGAGAAGCCACCACAGTGTCTCTATATATTTATTGTCGTATGTAATATATGGGTGTTCCATATCAACGAAGTATCCCATTTCCTCTGTTAGCTGCTGCCATTCAGCAGTAAACTTCAGTACATTTTCACGACATTTATGGTTATATTCTTCTGTTGAGATATATTTTTCGGATGCGTGGTTGTCAATATCCTTCTTTGTGATACCCAACTCTTTCTCTACACCTAACTCAACTGGTAAACCATGCGTATCCCAACCCGCCTTACGATGCACCTGAAAGCCTTGCATTGTCTTGTAGCGATTGAAAGTGTCCTTGATTGAACGCGCCAATACGTGGTGAATACCAGGGGTGACCATTAGCAGACGGAGGTCCCTCGAAGAAGATGAAGTGTGGCTCACCTTCACGCTCATCAATACTTTTGTGGAAGATATCTTTTGCCTCCCACTTCTTCAACATTTCCTGATTTGTGCTTACAAGGTCAAGTCCCTTGTGCTCGGCAATTTCTTTGCCATATTCTTTATTTATTTTGCTTATTTTCTAAATATATGCAAAGATACAAATAACAACTGAAACTACCAAACTTTTTGAGTTATATGAAATTTTACTATAAGGCTTGATGTTATAATTTGTTTATTTTCTTTTTGATAGTTGACAAGTTAATTGTGTTATTAAATAGTAGGCTACGATTTATAAAAGACAAACCATTTTTCATCTCGTTCTAAACCATTAGTTTATTAATTTAAACATACTCAATCTAAAATTGATTTTGATTATCTTTGAATGATTATTATTCATAATTAGATAGATAATCACGTGCAACCTATATTAATCTTGTAAACATTTTTCTAACCACAACAAACCAATACATGCTCATTGGGCATAATAAAAGAGCTCTTTTAATCTGTTAAACATGCCCTTTTTAACCGAAAAGAAAGCACCTTTTGAAAATCTAACCAAAGCACCTTTTCGTGTAGCACCTTATAACATCCTGATTTACAAGCAACAACAAACCCACACTTTACACCCCTATCTATGTATTATCACCAATGTATTATTTAACATTTTGTAAATATTTTTCCAACATCATATCCACCTTCTAAGTATAATAAGAAGATTTCTCAATGTTTAGAAGAAAAGGTATGAAATATTTTTTTGACACATTATAGAGGTACCCATTCAAAAGCATTATGAGGACCATAAGTATTTATCTATGTTTATGCTTTATGTACCAAGAATGAATAAAAACAATCATATAAAAATCAAAAGAAACAATCAAAATTCCTAAAGCTTATCCATAAGATTAAAGAATGTTGAAGGTTTAATAATCCATAAGAAAGAACCAATCCTACGCCAATGCCCGACTCCCAAGCAAGTAAAAACGTACTCTGACTTGTTCCACGCTGACAATGGTCTGACATTTTAATAAAAAGAGTAAAAATCTACTTCCAATCAGCCCTGTACCCAATCCGAATAAAATAAAGTACAACATTCTCTATACTTTCTTGTTCGCGTGTAATCATCAGTAAAACCGCTATTCCCATTACAATCATTCCAGTCGTTGCCTCACTACGAAGGTCAGCATCTGCAAACACAAAAACGCTCTGCTAAGATAGCAATTAAAAACCGACCATCAACATACAATAAAAAACGAGGAGTGTGTTCTATACTTAAAAATAAGTCCAACGACGGATGTTACAAGCGCAATTATAACAAAGAGCCAGTGACTACCTTTTTAATAAGAAACGATCGAAAGAGAAACGAGTTAAATCCTCGCTTGGCATACGAAATGGAAATCTGATTAAATTGACAAAGATAAAAAGAAACTATCAGACAAACGCAAGAAAGAAGTAGAACGGATGGAAAAATTCATCGTTTTACAAACCATAATTCCAGCTAATGGGCCGAGAGATGAGAGCAAATCTACCAAACCATGTCGCAGCATGGTTGGCTTCAAATCTATGCACAGCTTCAACGGTGTCGATTATTAGTGTGCTAAGTAATACAAGTTGTGACAATCCATAGAATGCACCTTGTATAAAAACGAAGACTTACAAGTAACGTATAGTCGAGATAATTAAAAAGGTAGTTGCTCAAATAATAAAGTATACCAGTAACTGCCAACAATAGTAAGATAGAAAGATTATAAACATTCTTACGACGATAACGTTGTACAAGATAACCCGAAGACTACCATATATATACCAATAAAGAAAAACTCCCATTACAAGTGCTATCTGAAACATAGAGTATCCTCTATCTATCATTTGCGAAGGTATGGTAGCTATAAGCATGTAAGAAGACATAACTAACAATAGATTAGCCATTGCCAATAACCAAAAATGCTTATTCCATAAACGAACATGAACAGGTATGTTTTGAGTATCCATAATCTTTTATTATTCGAAAAATCTTTATCAAGAGTTGTACAAGAGAGATGTAACAGATTAAGATAGAAAAACTATCTAATAAAAACTTATATTATTTTATAAAACGATTTTTATGTGACCTACCATAAATTAGCATCCTGAATTCTAACCTATTATAAAATAGATTAATAAGCTTCATTCTCAGAAGGGAAACTTGTATCCTTCACACATTTAATATATTCTTGAACACCTTCTGTAATACATTTATTAACATTAACAAAATGACGTAGGGAACTTTGGTTTTGAAACCTTGTGTCATACCAAGCGCATCGGCATAAACAAACACCTGACCATCTGTACCATTACCTGCACCAATACCAATTGTCGCTGCATTCACCATTGATGTTACCTTAGTAGCCAAAGTGGCGAGGAACTTTTTCAAGCGTGATAGCACTTACACCAGCTGCATCAAGTGCGAGAGCATCTTCTATAAGTTTCTCAGCCTCAGCGTCATCTTTGGCTCGAAGTCCATAACCACCAAACTTATGAATACTCTGAGGAGTTAGTCCAAGATGCCCTATAACAGGAATACCAGCTTCAACAATTCCTTTAATTGTATCAGTAATCTCTTTACCTCCCTCTAATTTAGAGCACCAGCACCAGTTTCTTTTATAATTCGGATAGCATTGCGAATGCCATCCTCACGGCTCACCTGATAAGAACCAAAAGGCATATCACAAACAACAAGACAACGCTGACAAGCACGCACAACAGAACGTGCATGATAAATCATCTGATCGACAGTAATAGGAGTTGTATCTTGATTACCTGCCATTACATTCGAGGCTGAGTCGCCAACAAGAATACTATCAATTCCTGCTGCATCAATAATCCCAGCTGTTGTGAAATCATAAGCAGTCATCTGTGTGATTTTCTCACCTGACTGCTTCATTTCTAATAATGTTTTTGCTGTTACCTTCTTTTTATCTGTTGTTAAATAACCCATAATCACTTTTTATAATTCAAAGTCCTTTTTACTATGTTGTTTAATTATACATATTACCAACCGTCATAGACCTTGCTTTTTGGTTTTGGGCTGCAAAAGTTACTCCTTTTTAATGGTCTGACAAAGTAAAACCATCATAATTACATATTACCTCCTTGGTATAAGATTTTTATTTCTGCTATCGAATTAGTTGTTGCAAGCCCTATTACACGCGCTCGGATGCTAACCCCGAACGTAAACCATTAAAACTATCTTCAAAAACTATACACTCTTTAGGGTCTACTTCAAAAACGAGGCCGCAGCCTTTAAATAGCAATCTGGTGAAGGTTTACTCTCAGAAAAAGTCTTCTGATGTCAGAATTTCATTAAAGTAATACTTTATCTCAGGACACTTATTATATACATTCTGCATCTTTCAAGATTTGAACTTGTTACGATAGCTGTACTTATATCTTTTTGTTTTAAGTTCTTTTATAAATTCCTCAAAACCAGTAATATAATTATAATCCATATTACGTTCGTATTCATAGAGTAAAGACGTAATTTTATCTTGTTTATCTTCTTCTCCATAAAAAATATTTATCGTATATCTGATTCAAAGTTAATCCTTTGATTATGTACTCAAAATTCTCAATATTAGGACGTAAACGTTTATCCAATTTCTTCCAAAACAAAGTATATAAAGGTTCTGTATCTAAGACAACACCATCCAAATCAAACAGACAAACTTTTACCATTTTCTTTATTTATTATTGTAAATATAATGCAAAGTTACAAAAAAACTTTTCGTAACTTTGTAACCTATATATGTCAAAGAGATTATTCACTTTTATTCGCCGTTTCACGATAATCATTTTTATCATGAGCAGTTGTGGAAAAGAAGTCGTCAGTACCAAAGATGCTGAACATTCCAACAGCTATGGTTTTCTATTGACACTATTGCACGTCTTTCAGATGAAATACAATGTCATGTACACGTTGATTTTACATACATTAATGATAGGAAATATTCAATATGCAATGATTCTTTACTAAGAATGGGACTATTACAACCAGATTACTTCTCTATCATTAATGATAAGAAACTAACACCTCAAAAAGCGATTCCAACCTTTGTGCGTCAATATATAAACGAGTATATGGAGATTGCAAAACTTATTCTTCAAAAAGAAAGATAAGAGTAACCTTATGGGAGAGCTAACTATAAAAACTGAATTACGAGCAGCAAATAACGCGAATATTACTGCACTATCTCATATTGCCATTAATAATGGCAACGGGCAACCTGACAAAATATACAATAGTTCGTAATTTCAATCCTCAAAACGGACATCTTATTACATTACAAGAGGAGTTTGGTAATGACTACAAAGAAAGATTTACAAAGAAATTATCGAAAAGTTAATTGATCGAAGCTCTTGAAAGCGATGATATTGCAGGACTACAATCCAAAAGGTTATTTTGTTGGAATAGATCCATATCCTACTGACAACTTTATCCTCACTGATGATTCAATAGTCTTCATCTACAATCCTGGTGAAATCAACCAGAAGAAAGTTAGAGTAGTCGTAAATAACTAACTTGATATTAATCTTCTGTAATGCTTCATAAATTCCATATTAATTAAAGATATGATTGAAATTATATATACTTTTCCTCAACTCACTTCTAAACAGGAAGAACAATTTACAGCACTTGATACTTTGTATCATGACTGGAATACAAAAATAAATGTTATTTCACGTAAAGACATTGATAATCTCTACGAGCATCACATCCTTCACTCACTGGCAATTGCTAAACACATAAACTTCCGTGAAGGTACAAATGTCCTTGACTTTGGAACTGGTGGAGGATTTCAGGCATTCCCCTTGCCATCTTCTTTCCAGAAGCTAACTTCAAGCTAATCGATGGTACGGGTAAAAAGTAAAGAGTAGCACAGGAAGTTGCAAATGCAATTGGACTCGATAATGTCCTTCCGGCTCACTTACGTGAGAGAAGAAGAAAGGTAAGATTTGACTTCATCGTTTCACGTGCAGTAATGCCTTTACCCGACTAATGAAAAATTGTCAAGAAGAATATTGCATCTGACCAACATAATGTTCTGCCAAATGGTGTAATTGTTTTTGAAAGGTGGAAACCTCAATGAAGAATTGAAACCTTATAAAAATTGCTGAAAAATAGAACTTTCACAATGGTTTGACGAAGAATGGTTTAAGGAGAAATATCTTATCTATGTACCTGGATAGGTCCATCTTTCATATTGAAATATACAACTCTATCTCACCTACTTATTCTCATTATTATTATATATGATTAATATACAAACATTTGAAGTAAATCCTCTTCATGAAAAATTGTTACGTTGTCAGTGACGAAACAAAAAGAATGCGTTATTATCGATTGTGGAGCATTTACCGAAGGCGAACAAAATTCTATCATAGATTACATAAAGAAAGAAAAACTCATTTCCTGTACATAATATTGGGTACTCATGGACATCTTGACCATCACTTTGGCGACAATGCGCTCCTTACAGCTTTCAACCTCCAACCTGAGGGTTGCAGAAGGTGATACCATCTTTATGAAAAATCCAAGACAAGCAGCTGAACAAATGCTGGGAATGACATTGAGCTATGACTTACCTTCTGGCGAACTAAAACTTAATAAAAATAAAATTATTTCTTTCGGTTCTCATTCATTCAAAGTCATACATACACCCGGACATTCTGGTGGTTCTGTATGCTTTTTATTGTGCAGAAGAAAATGTTTTTGTTCACTGGTGACACACTCTTTAAAAGCAAATATTGGTAGAACAGACTTCCGGGAGAAGTATGTTTCAGATTATCAGTAGTCTTCGAGAACTTGCTCAGCTTCCTGATATTACAACTGTTTATCCCGGACATGGGCCACAGACTACTATTGGTTTGAATTAGCCCATAATCCTTATATGGACAGATAAAAATAAATCATTAAACTCTCAAAAATGACTTTCACAACCTGAAAAGATACTACTTGGTATTGACCCTGGCACAAATGTTATGGGTTATGGCGTACTACGTGTTTGTGGGAATAAAGCTGAACTTGTCGTTATGGAGTCATTGATATGCGTAAAGAGAAAGATGCCTATCTCCGATTGGGTAGAATATTTTGAACGTGTAACGTGGATTATTGACGAATATTTACCCGACGAAGTTGCCGTTGAAGTCTCCTTTCTTTGGTAAAAATGTACAATCAATGCTTAAACTCGGACGTGCACAAGGTGTTGTAATTGCAGCAGCTATTAATCATGATGTACCAATTCAAGAATATGCACCTTTAAAAATTAAAATGGCAATCACGGGAAGAGGTTCTGCTTCAAAAAGAACAGGTAGCTGGTATGCTTCAAAAACTCTTACATCTTCGAGATGATCGAATGCCTCATTTTATGGACGCTACCGACGCTGTTTGCAGCAGCCTACTGTCATTTTCCTACAAATGAGTCGCCCTGAAACTGATGCTAAACACTATGGTTCGTGGAAAGACTTTTGCACGTAAAAATGCAGACAGAATAAGATAAAAACTAAATACTAAAATTGAAAATTAATTATATGAAAATATAAAATCTTTCTCTTATCATGTCTTATCATATACGCACTTAGCTTAAAAAGCACAACAAGAGCGTATCTCAAAAATATTGTATGCAAATGCTTACAAAACAGCAATCAATTGCAACGAAAAATTAGATATTCGTAAAATAGCTTCCTTTAAAGTTGATGCCATTACCTATCTTAATAGTAGGACATTAACACAAATCATTGACACAACTAAGCTATTTTCTAATAAGTACATCTTTAATCTCAACACACAACTTGACTCAATGGCTTATTATATGAATGAATATGTAAACCTTTTTCACAAAGGTATATACATATGCAGAAATTCTAAAAAGAAAACAGCTTCTTAGAACATTTCGAAATGCAAGTATCAATCACTCACTCTATAATGATTCTGATAAAAACCCTTGTATTGGTCTATTTCAATAGTGAAGACAGATTAACTCCTTCTCTCTTGATACAAATTGGATTGAAGCTTTTGAGGAAGTTAAGATAACAGAGGACCATTAGTACTAAACAAGTAAAAAAATAATTCTATATCTTAAAGAAACTAAAGTTATGCAAGACGAACAAATAAAAATATCCATTTTGAAGAAAAATAAAGAGGATTTGGTAACTTATCTGCAAGAGAAGAGATCTTATAGATGAGATTTTACCTGATATCACAGATATAGAAGAAAAGTGGTTAGGAATTGCTGAGGCTTACCTGCCTGATGGTATGAGAGAATTTGCAACCTACCCTACCGTTTCACTTGGTTGGATGATGTTTGTTGGTATGGCTATTGCCACATATTGGGACAAAGATTGGGAATTATATAATAAGGTTGAAAATCTCTACACTTACTTACGCGACTCCATAGACTTTGACCACATGGATGACTATATCTGCGAAAAAGTTCTTCTACTTACAAATGACGAACAACACATTATTTCTACAATTATAGGAAATTGTGCGTCACGAACCAACAGCATACTTCGTCATCTTCCTATATCACATGGAACCAGTGATGCCTTTCATGACTTATGTTGCAGCTCTTCATCAAATGTACTATATAGGAGCTGCCATACAATTAAAACGTATGGGTTACCACATGACAAAAATTATAATTATAGGCGAGGTTTTGTACACAGTAATATGAGAAAAATAACACCCTACTATCGTAAGAATGTACATATTGTGGTCTAATGACCTATTTGGATTTAGTTTATAAATCAAACATCTTAAAAAGTATTCTTCCTGTATACCATTCACATTGATTGTATCGGCCGTTTGACAAGGATTAAATCTGGTTGGGAATCGCAAATCTACTACCTTGACTATAACCTAAACGTTTGTCTGCATAGACACATTGCATAAAATAAGCCCACACAGGTAAAGCTGTTGTGGCACCTTGTCCCATTGAAGTATGATCGAAATGAATATCACGATCCTCCACCTACCCAGCAACCACTAACAAGTTCAGGTGTAATACCCATAAACCAACCATCAGAGTTGTTATTAGTTGTACCAGTTTTACCACCTATATCAGCAGTAAGATGATATGCATAATGCAAACGACTACCCGTTCCACCTTGAATTACGGCGCGCATCATATCAATCATCTGGTAAGAACTATTCTCTGAAAATAACCTCAGTCATCAAAGGCTGAAACTTAGCAATAACATTACCATGACTATCCTCAATCTTTGTAACGAATAGTGGAGCACAACGAATACCACCATTAGCAAAGGTTGTATAAGCACTTGCCATTTCACCAACAGAAGCCTCACATGGACCAAGACAAAGCACAGGACTTGCGTACTTATCTATATCGGGATTGTTCAAACCAAAGTCATGAAGTATATTTACAAACTGTGAAGGACCGAGAAGATTAATCAAATAAGCTGAAATCCAGTTATTTGATTGTTGTAAAACCCCAACGTAATGGGACTTCCTGACCGTAACGAGCACGTGAACCATTGCGAGGGTGTCCAACCTCCATACGTACGTTGTACATTTGGTGCAAGTGAACAAGGAGTCATACCATTTTGCATTGCAAGTGCATAAAGAAATGGTTTAATCGTTGAACCGACCTGACGACGACCTCCCATAACAACATCATACTTAAAATGTTCATAATCAATACCTCCCACATAAGCCTTTACAGCCCCTGTATGTGCATCCATACTAATAAAAGGCAGAACGAAGGAATGACTTATAATAACGTATAGAGTCGATAGGGGTCATCATCGTATCAATATCACCATGATAAGTAAAGAGCGTCATTTCACGAGGAGTACGAAAACTACGTTTAATCTCTTTCGGGTGTTGCACCTTGTTCTTTCAGACGACGATAGCGCATTGTCTGACGACACGAACGATTCAATATCTCCTTTATTGTACGACGAGAAATATTAGAAGAAAAAGGTGCATTCTTCTTATAACGCATTGCAAGATTAAATTGTGATTGTAAATATCCACCAACATGCTTACGTATAGACTCCTCAGCATACTGCTGCATCCTTGTATCAATGGTTGTATAGATACGTAAACCATCAGTATTTACATTGTATGGTTCGCCATTGCGCTTCATATTCTTATTACACCATCCATAAAGAGGGTCCTGCTCCCATGCAATAGAATCAAGAACAAACTGACGGTTCTGCCATGCTTGGTAATTCTCACGTTCTGGCTTCTTAGCCATCATGTATTGACGAAGGAATGCTTGAAAATAATCACCAGCACCATTCACAGGTTTTGATTTTGTAAAATGTAGTCCCAGAGGTCGATGTGAAAGTTCCTCGTATTCAGCTTTCGTGACATAACCAGACTTCACCATCTGCATCAAGACAACATTACGACGCTGTACACAACGTTCTGGATAACGAAGTGGATTAAACATTGATGGATTCTTACAAAGCCCCACCAACATAGCAGCCTCATTCACTGACAACTTACGAGGTTCTTTATTGAAATAAACATTTGCAGCACGTTTAATACCTACTGCATTATGAAGGAAGTCAAAGTAATTAAAAATACATTGCAAGTATCTCTTCCTTCGTAAAGTAGCGTTCAAGCTTTACAGCAATAATCCATTCAATAGGCTTTTGTAAAAGACGTTCAATAGTACTATGTGCCTTTTCAGAGAAAAGCTGCTTAGCAAGCTGTTGTGTGATAGTAGAACCACCACCAGCACTTGCCTTCCCCCATCATTCCACGCTTCACTATGGCACGACCAAGTGCTATAAAAGTCAACTACCCTGAATGTTCATAAAAGCGTTCGTCTTCCGTTGCTACAAAGAGCATGAACAAGATGTGGCGATAAGCCATTATAATCAATTGCCACACGATTATTGTTATCCGCATTCCAAGTGCCCTATGAGTTGTTGGTCAGAAGAATAAACCTGCGAAGCAAACTTATCTATAGGGGTTAGACAATTCATCCATATTAGGCATGTATCCAACCCATCCATTCCATACAGAAATGAAGAATACAAAGACTAAGCCTAATACTGCCAGAAGTGCCCCAGAGGAAATGTACAAAGTGTCTTCTCATAAATTGTGAAAATATTATGCAAAGATAAAGTAAATCAATGGATAAAGCAAAAATAAATAGATGTTTTTTAATACAAGTGGACTTTTTCCTTTTATATAGTTCGTTGAATAAAAATAAAGATGTAACTTTACAAACAGAAAAATAAAACATCACAGAACAAATATGGAAAAGCATAACTTTGTGAATATCGAAGGTTTGAGTCGTGAACAACTACTCTACCTTATCGAAATAGCACAAGAATTTGAGAAATATCCTAATAGGGAATTACTCAAAGGAAAAATCATTGCAACTCTTTTCTACGAACCATCTACACGTACAAGACTTAGTTTTGAAACAGCAGCCAATCGTCTCGGCGCACGAGTTATTGGCTTTACTGATCTAAAAAGTTTCAAGTGTTAGTAAAGGTGAAACACTAAAAGATACCATTCTTATGGTTTTCTAACTATGCTGACTACAATTGTTATGCGACATTATATAGAAGGTGCCGCACAGTATGCCTCTGAGGTGGCACCAGTACCTATCATCAACGCAGGTGATGGTGCACATCAACATCCTTCACAATGTCTACTTGACCTTTATACTATCAATCAGACACAAGGAACATTGGAGAATCTAAATATCTACCTTGTGGGTGACCTTAAATATGGCAGAACTGTCCATTCTCTCCTAATGGCTATGCGACATTTTTAATCCAACGTTTCACTTTTATTGCGCCAAAGGAACTCGCTATGCCAGAGGAGTATAAGGTATACTGTCGTGAGCATAATATCCACTTTGAAGAGCATGAAGATTTCACACAGAAGTAATTGCAAATGCGGATATTATCTATATGACACGCGTGCAGAAAGAACGTTTTTTTCTGACTTAATGGAATATGAGCGTGTGAAGAACGTCTATATTCTTCGTCGTGACATGCTCTCTTTGGCTCGTCCAAATATGAAGATACTACATCCGTTACCACGTGTGAACGAGATTGCATACGACGTAGATGATAGTCCACATGCTTATTATATTGAGCAAGCTCGTAATGGTCTCTTTACTCGTGAAGCAATCTTCTGTCATTGTCTTGGTATATCTATGAATGAAGTTAAAAACGACAAGACCATTCTGCAATAAGCACTTAATTAAGTTTATAAATATAGAATATTAAGGAAAAGTTCGTTTGCAACATTGTTGCTGGTTATTTTAACCACAATATTCTGCTGCAATAAGAATACAGATGATGATATCCACAGAACAACCTTTAAGTGGACTTCAGACTACACTGGTGACCCAAGGAACATAACAGTTCCTGCTGAAGGAGGTACCTATAAGTTAGTATGCGCCAACTACCAAACTCTTCGATTTGCAAGTAAGGCTGCTGATGATTCATCAGTAATATATGGAGAAGAGGTAATCAGTACTGGCATTGTTGGAAAAATGGTTCACAGCAGAATTAACAGGTAATATACTCACGATTACCATCAAAGCCCTAACACCACAGGTAAAATACGTAAGCTAATCTTTGGGATAAGAGCAGATGATGCCGTAGATAGAGTGAAAATCACCCAAGAAAAATAGAATACATACTCATAATGCCTATGAGTGAACAAAGAAAATCTGCCTACAAACACCCTGTCAGGCATTCCTTCATATCAAGGAGACAGAGTGAGGCTCATATGATTATGTCAAAGAAAGAACGTTTGGTGGCTGCCATTGAGAGCGGTACCGTTATAGATCGTATTCCAGCAGGAAAAAACTTTTCAGGTTGTAAACTTACTACAGCTTAATAAACTCTCTACACCTGTTACCATTGGTTTCAACTTCTCATCGAAGATGGTAGGTAAAAAGGGAATTATTAAAGGTGAGTGATAAGTTCTTTACCGATGATGAAATCTCTCGTCTGTCGGTCGTAGCACCAAACGTGGTGTTGAACATCATTAAAGGCTATGAAGTGGTAGAGAAAAAAGAAGGTCGTGACGCCTGATGAACTTCGAAGTATCGTGAAGTGTAATAATCCAAAAGTGTATCACGAATAACGAACCAATGAATACCATCTTTCATGTAGTTGACATGGAACCCTAAAATGTCATTACTGCGACAAAGAACAAAAATGGATAAAGTGGAACTTGTGTAGGGTACAAATAGACAAATTTAATAGTTAACAATTGCTGATATATTTATAAGTTAAATAATAATATATTAGCAATTTAATTAATGCAATTAAAGTAAATTATAACAATATATTTTGTAGATAAAAATATCTACACCTCCTATTTATTTTTCATAACATTATGATAAAATAAGACTAATTTTCAACAAGCATAAAGACAAATACAATACACGTTTTTATTAGGTTCTTCCGTTAAATACGTGGATGCTTTTCGTATAGCTTTAACGGAAAAAAATAAGTTTATTCATAAAATAAAATTTAGTCAAGACTGATAATTGTCTATTCTATTATCACCTTACAACACCGTTACTTTTTCATTTTAATACATCAAAAATGTAGATAAGGTTTTGAAAAATCATTACATAATTTCGAATAAAAAACACTATAAATAAAGATAAAAACAAGTATTAAAAACAAGTTTTTTTAACTAACTGTAAATCAGTTAGTTGTAAAGTTGCAGAAGAAAAAGGTGTAATAGGTCTTCAAAAGGACGTTGGTAAAAACTTCAAAAGAGCATCTTTGCAAGTCAATCAGGCGTCTTTCAGAAGCCAAAAGAGCATGTATTGGCACTGAGTCACACGAAAATAGTTTACAAATATTGATTAATAAGAGAGTAAGCTTTGGGATAAATCTATCCATTTAACGGAAAAACCTTTTATTACACCCACAAATCATTACCAAATAAAATAGGTGTTATCATCGTCATATTTGCAAACATAGAATAAAGATGAATTCCATTCATTCATAGAGAGTAATTAAATTATGATGGATAATTAGAGTAGGACCTTAGAATCAGGTTCAAAAACCAGTAGACAACCTGTTGATGCAATATGCTTTACTGGCGTACCCTTTCTCGTCAGTTGCTATTTCTAATCCCACTATTAGTTATTCTGCCAAATTTATTCAAGCTGAATGGTGTATGGGCCTCACTACTTTCAAGTGATTTTCTGGCATCATTAGTTGCTACAATCATTCTAACTGTCTATATTCATCGATTGAAAAAGCAAAGTAAAAACAATCAAAATCTTAAAGTCATAAATTTTAAGAATCTAAAAATGGAAAAGAAACTAATCATCAATGTCGGACGACAGATTGGAAGCGGTGGTCGGATTATAGCAAAAAATGCTGGCAGATGAATTCGACTGTAAGTTCTATGACCGTGAGATTCTAAATCTTGCAGCCAAAGGAAGTGGTTTTCTCTGAGAAGTTTTTGAGCAAAACGATGAGCAGAAAGGCTTTATGAAAGGACATTTTCACATACATCTACCTCTATTAGGGGATAATGATTTCTATAAGAGAAACTTCTCTCAAGAAAGTCTTTATCAGTTTCAAAGCGATGCCATCCGTGAGGTTGCAAAGAAAAATCCACGCTGCGTTTTTGTTGGCAGGACAGCAGATTACGTTTTACGTGATAATCCAAACACTATCAACATCTTCATAACTGCTTCGATGCACATGCGTATTACAAATATTTCGGAGCGTCGTGGATGTTCAAAAGAGGAAGCCCGTAAATTCATTGAAAATGGAGAAAGCGAACGTGCTAAATATTACAACTATTACACTGCAAAGACTTGGGAGCAGCTGATAGCTATGACCTCTGCATAAACACCAGTATTCTCGGTCTGGAACAAACCAAAAGATTTAATTGCAGACTTTATCAGAAGAAAAAAAGGTCTATATGGAAAACGTATCGGTATAATCTCTGACACCCATGGATACTGGGACGATAAATATGAATATTATCTTGGCGAATGTGACGAGATATGGCACGCTGGTGATATTGGCTCATTAGAAGTTGCAGATAAATTTGAAGCTATGAAGCCTCTCTTCCGTGCTGTTTGTGGGAATATAGATGATTACACTATGCGTAATCACTATCGTGAAACACTACGTTTCAAATGCGAAGATATTGATGTATTGATGAAACATATTGGAGGTTATCCTGGACGCTATGACCGTTCGGTGCAGAGTATGCTATATGCATCCCCACCTAACCTCTTTGTTGATGGACACTCACATATTCTTAAAATACAATTCGACAAAAACACTAAACCTACTTCACATAAATCCAGGCGCAGCTGGTCTACGTGGGTGGCATAAAGAAAGAACTTTGGTAAGATTAACGGTCGAAGGCAATAAATTTACTGATTGCGAAGTTATAGAATTAGGGAAGACATATAAAATGACAAAAGATCTATTCGTCTGACTTGACATAAAAAGTAAAATATCATTTACTAATTAGAAAAATACGAAACAACAAGAAAATAAAATTATAACAATATGAAAACTTATTTAGTTACAGGTGCTGCTGGTTTTATCGAGCAAATTACATTACTATCTACTTCATAAGAAGTATGTAAATGAAGAAATCAAAGTAATTATCCTTGATGCATTAACCTACGCTGGTAACCTCGGTACTATCAAGGATGACATTGATAATAATCGTTGCATCTTTGTAAAGGGTGATATTCGTGACCGTGGAACTTGTTGACCAGCTTTTTGCGGAATACGATATTGACTATCTCGTAAACTTTGCCGAAAGTCATGTTGACCGATCTATTGAAGACCCTCAGTTGTTCCTTTTCTGTAAACATCCTCGGAACACAGAACCTTATGGATGCTGCACGTCGTGCATGGGTAACAGGTAAAGACGAGCAGGGTTATCCTACATGGAAGGAAGGCAAGCGTTATCATCAAGTATCAACTGATGAAGTATATGGCTCATTGGGGGCAGAAGGCTATTTCACAGAGCAGACACCACTCTGTCCACATAGTCCTTACTCTGCCAGCAAGACAAGTGCTGATCATATCGTGATGGCCTATCATGACACATATCACATGCCTATCAGTATCACACGTTGTTCTAACAACTATGGTCCTTATCACTTCCCAGAGAAACTGATCCCATTGATTATCAATAATATTCTCGAAGGTAAAAACTCCCTGTTTATGGTGAAGGACTCAATGTTCGTGACTGGCTTTATGTTGAAGACCATTGTAAGGCAATTGATATGGTTGTACGCGAAGGTCGTGTAGGCGAAGTTTATAATGTGGGTGGACATAACGAGATGAAGAATATCGATATCGTTAAACTCACTATCAAGACTATCCACGACATGATGGCAGAAGATAATAACCTTCGTATTATCCTCAAGAAGCAGGTAAAGGATGCAAATGGTGACATTGATATCAGTTGGATTAATGAAGAGTTGATTACACATGTTCTCGATCGTCTTGGACATGATGCACGTTATGCCATTGATCCAACAAAGATTAAGGATGAGTTAGGTTGGTATCCAGAAACAATGTTTGCTGAGGGTATAGTGAAGACAATTCGCTGGAACTTGGAACATCAAGGTTGGATTCAAAGTTACTTCTGGTGATTACCAAAAAGTACTACGATATGATGTACACCAAGAAAGGAAGATAATAAAAATCAATTAATAAAAATCTACACCCTCGTCTGTCCAAGCAATATAGATGACGAATGACTACGAGGGTGTGACCCTCCTCATAATCAAAACATAGACAACACATCTTCAAATGAAAAATCTTGTTATTAGGCTCAGGCGAATTGGGCAAGGAGTTCGTTATTGCTGCTAAAACGTGCAGGACAATATGTCATTGCTTGCGATAGTTATGAAAAATGCACCAGCCATGCAGGTAGCTGATGAGTCTGAAGTAATAGATATGCTTGATGGTGCAGCCCTTGATACTGTTGTTGAAACTCACAAGCCTGACCTTATTATCTCAGAGATAGAAGCAATTAGAACAGAGCGTTTATTTGATTACGAAGAACGTGGTATACAAGTTGCTCCATCAGCACGTGCTGTAAACTTCACAATGAATCGTCGTGCTATACGCGACCTTGCTGCACGCGATTTGGGTTTTAAGAACAGCCAAATATTTCTATGCTAAGACATACGACGAGTTTAAAGCTGCTGCTGACGAGATTGGGTTTCCATGTGTTGTAAAACCATTGATGAGTTCAAGTGGACATGGTCAGAGTTATGTTCACAATGATGAAGAGCTTGAAGAAGCATTCAAGAATGCCATAGATGGTGCACGTGGCGATGTAAAAGAAGTTATTATTGAAGAGTTTATTGAGTTTGAGAGTGAATTTACTCTGCTTACCGTGACACAGAAGAATGGTCCTACACTCTTCTGTCCTCCTATCGGACACATCCAGAAAAGGTGGGGACTACCGTGAGAGCTGGCAGCCATACGCTATTTCGGAGGAGTCTTTACGACAGGCAGAACATATTGCTAATGAAGTAACACGAACACTTACAGGATATGGACTATGGGGAGTAGAGTTCTTTTATGACAAAAAACAGGAGAAGTAATCTTCTCTGAACTCTCACCTCGTCCACATGATACTGGTATGGTAACATTGGCACATACAACGAACTTCAACGAGTTTGAACTTCATTTTCGTGCTGTAATGGGACTTCCAATTCCTGCTATCCATCTTGAACATGCAGGTTGTTCGGCTGTAATTCTTTCTCCAGTTGATACTGATAAGCCATTATTATACAATCTCTTAGATGCTTGCAACGAAGACCGAACACGCTTACGAATCTTTGGTAAACCAGTTGCTCACATTGGTCGTCGTATGGGTGTGGCACTCTGTTATGGTGAAATTGGTGCTGATATGGATGCACTTCGCGATAAAGCAAACGTGTTGCAACAACCGTATTAGGAACAGACCCATACATGAAGAAATAAAAAGACTTAAAAGACAAAAAGGTATAAGAATGAAGGAAGCTGAGGTTTCAATAGGAAAGATTATTTCCTTGCAGAAGATGATTGACCCACGAGGCAATCTCTATTGCAGAAGGAAAGAAAGATATTCCATTTAATGTATCTCGAGTTTATTGGACCTACGACGTTCCATCTGGTGCCAGTCGTGGTGGTCATGCCCATAGACATTGCCGAGAGTTTATTATTGCAGTGAGTGGTTCATTTACTGTTACACTCGATAACGGACTTGACAAACAATCTTTCCTCTTAAATCATCCCTATCAAGGTCTTTTTAGTGGATATAGATATATGGCGCACACTCGACGATTTTTCGTCGGGAGCAGTGTGTCTCGTCTTAGCAGAAGACCCTTTTGACGAGGAGGATTATATCCGTGATTACAAGGCATTTCTCAACTATATAAGTAATAAGAAGGAATAAATTTCACTTCTATCCTTCAATCCTAATATAAAAATGTTTGAAGTAAAGCAATATACGCAAAGGGCAAACACGAGAGTGGAAATGAGTTTGTTGAGAATTCACGACAAGCAACATTTCTATTCAATCGTTCTTATATGGATTATCATACTGATCGATTTCAGGATGCTTCGCTGATGATTTATCGTAAGGAACAGCTCTATGCACTCTCTACTGCCAATCGTTTTGGCGACACGCTTTACTCTCATCAAGGATTAACTTATGGCGGTCTTATAACGAAAAAGAAAGCAACTACGACAGAAGTATGCGAGATGTTTATAAGGATTAATCGAATATCTTTATAACTCTGGTGTACAAAGAGTTATCTATAAACCTACTCCATGGATTTACCATTGTTATCCAGCAGAAGAAGATCTTTATGCTATTATCAATATATGCCATGCCCAACTGACGCCTCGCTGATGTATCAAGCACAATTCCTTTTTGTTTCAAGAATGAAGTTTACAGAAAGTCGTCGCAGTGGAATTAGAAAGGCTTTACGTGCAGGAGTATCGGTCTATGAGAGTAAAGACTTTGCTACTTTTTGGGATATTCTCAATGACAATCTTACAAATAAGTATGGAACTCATCCGTGCACTCTCTTGAGGAATTAGAACTACTCCACAATCGTTTCCCTAAAACTATAAGATTATTCATGGCATACAACAACAAGGGAATAGCTGTTGGAGGAACAGTAATTTACGAGATGCAACAAGTTATTCACACTCAATATATCTCTGCATCTAAAGATGGTAAGGATCTTGGAGCCCTCGATCTTCTATTTGAGCATATTATTGGCGAAGTTTATGCCAGACCACAAAGGATTCTTTGATTTTGGGAAAAGCACTGAAGAGCGAGGAAAGTTTCTTAACGCTCCACTTATTTTTCAAAAAGGAAGGCTTTGGAGGACGAGGGAGTTTGCTACGATTGTTATGAGTGAAAACAAAGCCTATCATAGAAGATAATAAAAATGTACATTAGAAAAAGTAAACATGATTAATTATCTCTCACTTCAAAAGATAACATCACTACACGAAACAGAGAGATTGCTTGCAGCTGTTAATCAGTGTACTACATTCAGGGATGGTATCTCTAGGAGAACTATACAAGTTTATTTGAAAAGAATTATGCAAAAATACACGTTGGTACAAAGTACTGCATAACATGTAGTAATGGACTTGATGCACTCTGTCTTATCTTCCGTGCCTATATAGAATTAGGGCTTCTCAAAGAAGGAGACGAGGTCATTGTACCTGCTAATACTTATATAGCAACAATCTTATCCATCACTGAAAATCATCTTACTCCTATCCTTGTTGAACCCGATATCAATACATTAGAGATTGATGAACAACAGATTGAACAAGCAATCACACCTCGTACACGTGCCATTATGCTTGTACACCTTTATGGGAAATGTGCCTATACGACTTTCATTGGCGACATTTGCAAACGTCATAATCTCTTACTGCTTGAAGATAATGCACAAGCGCACGGCTGTCACTTTAGAAACAAACGCACAGGAAGTCTTGGAAATGCAGCTGCTCATAGCTTCTATCCTGGTAAAAATCTTGGTGCATTAGGTGATGCAGGAGCTATTACAACTGACGATGAACAACTTGCACAGACTATCCGAAGCCTTGCAAATTATGGTTCTGCTCGAAAATGTGAGTTTACATTTAAGGAAAAACAGTCGTATGGACGAACTCCATGCTAGCTGTTCTCAATGTTAAACTCCCCTATCTCGATGAAGAAAATCAACGCCGAAAGCAGATAGCTAAAGTATACAATAAGAAAATAATCAACCCACTAATTACCCTTATTAAGGACGATGATAGAGATAATGTTTATCATATTTTCCCCCTTCTATGTAAATCCCGTAATTGTTTACAGAAATATCTGAAGGATAATGGTATTGAAACAATGATACACTACCCCATTCCACCTCATCAGCAACCAGCTTATAAGGAATGGAACGAATGCCATTATCCAATTACAGAACTCATTCATCAACAAGAACTCTCTTTGCCGTGCAATCCTGCAATGACTGATGAAGAAATATATAAAATCATTGATTGTATCAATATATACCAATAAAAACATAGCGTATGATAAAAATCACCTATTTTTACATCAACATTTATTGCGCTAATGACTTTCCAGGCGCAACCTATCAATGCAAACAATAATAATGAGATACCAACTCATCAACTCACCTGCCCAACAGATGCTGTGACTTTTTACTTCAAAACGTCCAAAGGAGGCTGAACGACTTTTCCGATCGAAGCAGTCGAAAAGGAAATACAAAACATAGTAAAAATTGACTAACAAACGTCTGGCGTGGATGTTTGAAAATTGCTTCCCTAACACACTCGATACCACTGTACATTATGGTGAAGAAGTTGATGGAACACCTGACACTTATGTCTATACAGGTGACATTCCTGCCATGTGGCTCCGAGACTCTGGTGCACAAGTCTGGCCTTACGTGCAGTTGGCTAATAAGGATAAGAAGTTAGAAAAAATGCTGGCTGGTGTCATTAATCGACAGCTCAAATGTATGTAATATCGACCCATACGCTAATGCTTTTTAATCATTATCCAGACCCAAATGGTCGCTGGATGACTGATGAAACGGATATGAAACCAGAATTACACGAACGTAAGTTCGAGATTGATCCACTCTGCTATCCTATCCGCCTTGCATTTGAATATTGGAAAATAACTGGTGATATAAGTGTTTTTGGTTCAGAATGGATTAAAGCAATAGAAAATATACTAAAAACTTTCTGAGAGCAACAAAAGAAAAATGGCAGAGGAACCTATAAGTTCCTACCGTGTCACTGAGATCGTGCTCTTGACACGATGAACAATGCAGGATGGGGAGCACCGGTGAAAACCGAGCTCAGGTCTTATTGCTTCTGCCTTCCGACCATCAGATGATGCAACAACATTGCAGTTCCTCGTACCATCAAACTTTATGGCAGTATCTTCTCTTCGCAAAGCAGCAGAGGTTTTGAGCAAAAGTAAATAAGAATACTACACTTGCAACACAATGTACCAATCTTGCCAACGAAGTCAATGATGCCTTAAAGAAGGATGCCGTATACGAACATCCTAAATATGGAAAGATATATGCTTACGAAGTTGATGGCTTTGGCAACTACTTCCTGATGGATGATGCCAACATACCGAGTCTGTTAGCAATGCCCTATCTTGGAGATGTAAGCATAGACGACCCAATCTATCAGAACACCGCCGTTATGTATGGAGTGAGGATAATCCCTATTTCCATCATGGAAAGGCAGGAGAAGGAATTGGCGGACCACATATAGGCAACGACATGATATGGCCAATGTCTATCATGATGCGTGCCTTCACCTCAAAAGATGATCAAGAAATTCGTCAATGTATTGAAACGTTAATGAATACCGATGCTGGAACTGGATTTATACATGAAAGTTTTTACATGGACGATGCTAAAAACTTTACACGTGAATGGTTTGCATGGCAAAACACCTTATCTGGTGAACTTATCATAAAATTGATAAATGATGATAAACTTGATTTACTCAATAGTATAAAATAGTAAAGTAAGGACATAAATATAGAAATATTATATATGTTAGAAGACAAATCGTTAAAATTTTAACTTATTTAACATTATATATTTGGACATATAATAATATATGAATATCTTTGCAACGTGTTTTTCATGGTATTAGATTATTAAGGTTAGAGGATTAATTGTCGTGAGGACAGTTAATCTTTCAGTTCAGACCAACAGTCTGGGACTTTTATTTTTATAATAAGTTATTAAACTAATAATCTATTCATGAAAAATAAAAAGTTCATCCTTTTTAGTGATAAGATTTTCTTATTAAATTTAGAAGACAATATTAATGTATTCATCTACAAAGAACGAATTTCCATAATTTATATGATTTTGTTAAATCTTTTTCAAATAAATCAATATCAATATATGATACACTAGACCCGTAAAAACGCTCTTTTTCACTTTTGAAACATGCTCTTTTGGAGTTCAAGTAAGCATCTCTTGAAGTCCATATCAGCACCTTTCCCTTATCACACAATGATAACAAACTGATTACCTGACAGTTATAAACACACCTTCCACACACACATCACAGTCTACCAACAGCTATTATACTCAGATTAAAGTAAAAATTTTCAAAAATCAAAAATGCTATTATCAAAGTAGCAAAACGAAACTATTTTCGTATAAAACGACTAACCATAAGATACTCAGTAATTCGAAGACCAGAAAAAGATTGAAAAATATTACACTGCATAATATACTCATTTCTCATGTAACTTTACAGACAGAAATAAAAACATTCTAAAAATGCAATTTAAAATGGAGATCATATACCACCAGCAGATAATCAAAACAACGCAGCACGTGACTTAGGAGAGAAGATTGGTATTAGTCCTATCCTATCAGCCCCACTTATTCGCCGTGGCATAACAACGGCAAAGTGGCCAAACGTTTTCGACCACAGTTAGCAGACTTAATCGAATCCCTTCATATGAAGGATATGGACGCAGCTGTCGACAGCTTAAATGATGCAATGGGACATATGAGCGTATTCTTGTCTGCGGAGATTATGATGTAGATGGATGTACTGCTGTTGCATTGGTCTATAAATTCTTACGACAGTTTTATTCCAACATTGACTATTACATTCCTAATCGATACGATGAAGGCTACGGAGTAAGTAAGAAAGGAATAGACTTTGCTAAAGATACTGGTGTAAAACTTATTATAATCCTCGATTGTGGTATACAAAGCAATCGAGAGAGATAACCTATGCCAAAGAACAAGGCATAGACTTTATTATCTGCGACCATCACGTACCTGACGAAGTATTGCCACCAGCAGTGGCCATTCTGAACCCGAAGCGACAAGACGATACATATCCTTTCAAAAATCTATGTGGATGTGGTGTAGGCTTTAAGTTTATGCAGGCATTTGCAAAGAACAATAATATTCCTTTCTCTCGTCTTGTCCCCTACTCGACTTTGCGCTGTAAGTATAGCAGCCGACTTAGTACCAGTAGTTGATGAGAATCGTATACTCGCCTTCCATGGGCTGAAACAGTTAAATCAAAATCCAAGTCTTGGACTGAAAGCTATTATTGATATTTGTGGACTGAATGGACGCGAATTATCTATGAGTGACATAATCTTTAAGATTGGACCACGTATCAATGCCAGTGGACGCATGGAGAATGGCAAAAAGTGTTGACCTACTTGTCCAGAAGAGAATACAGTCTGGCACTTCATCAAGCAAGACATATTGACGAATACAATGAGCAACGAAAGGATGTAGATCGACAAATGACAGAAGAAGCCAATCAAATTGTAGCACGCTTAGAAAGTCAAAAACATCAGTCAAGCATCGTTATCTATGACGAACATTGGAAAAAAGGCGTCATTGGTATTGTTGCTTCACGACTGACAGAAATCTATTTCCGCCCAACCGTAGTTTTGACACGTGACGAAAATCTTGCTACAGGGTCTGCGTAGTGTAGCTGGTTTGACGTATACGCTGCTATTAAGAGTTGTCGTGACCTTCTATTGAACTTTGGTGGACATACTTATGCTGCTGGACTAACCATGAAATGGACTGATGTTAAGGAATTTCGCGAACGCTTTCAAGCATTTGTAGAGGATCATATTGAGCCCGAACAACGGGAAGCTATACTTGACATTGATGCTATTATTGACTTCAAAGATATTACCAAAAAAAGTTATATAGCGATACAAAACGTTTTTGCTCCCTTTGGTCCAGGTAATCCCAAAACCTATTTTCTGTACATTAGATGTCTATGATTTCGGTACAAGTAAAGTTGTGGGACGTGAATAAGAACATATTAAACTTGAATTGGTTGACTCCTAAGTCAAATAACGTAATGAATGGTATAGCCTTTGGACAAAGTGCATCCGCACGTTATATCAAATCAAAGCGCTCGTTCTGATATAGCCTATACAATTGAAGATAACGTTTTTCAAGCGTGGAGCTGTACAATTACAAATAGAAGACATCAGGCCAACTGAGGACTAATGATAACTGAATGTTTTGAGCGCATATTGTCGTCAAAATCATAACAAATCGTCCTCTTACTATTCAATGATTTAATCGTAAAGTTCGAAGTATAATGTCTTACCTTGATATTCTTCACCAATACTGGGGCTATCCAGACTTTCGTGGAATTCAAAAAGAAATCATCAGAAAGTATTGGTGCTGGGAAAGATACCTTAGGGGTTAATGCCAACAGGAGGTGGCAAATCCCTCACCTTCCAAGTACCAGCATTAGCACAAGATGGAGTATGCATCGTCATCACTCCACTTATTGCATTGATGAAAGATCGGGTTGACCATCTTCGGCACAAAGGTATCTCAGCTGCAACGATTTATTCGGGTATGCGACATGATGATATCATAACAACCTTTAGAAAATTGTAGTTTTGGAGGAATAAAACTACTTTACATATCACCAGAACGTCTGGGTTCTGATATTTTTAAGGCTAAACTAAGATACATAAAAAGTTAGTTTTATCACTGTTGATGAGGCACATTGTATCAGTCAATGGGGGTATGACTTTCGACCATCTTATCTACATATTGCTGAAATACGTAAGTTAGTTCCCAACGTACCAATCCTTGCATTAACAGCAACGGCTACTACCGAGGGTTGTAAATGATATCCAAGATCGTTTAGAGTTCAAGGAAACTAACGTCTTTCGTATGAGCTTTTGAACGAAAGAACTTAGCATACGTTGTGAGACAAACAGAAGATAAAGATGCAGAGATGGTACATATTCTTCAATCTATTCCAAAAACTGCAATCGTCTACTGTCGCAGTCGTAAACGCACAAGGATATAGCTCAAATGCTTACAGAGCAAGGTATTTCTGCTACTTCGGTATCATGCTGGATTAGAACCTGGAATTAAAGACCAACGCCAGAATGAATGGCAGAACGACAAGATACGTGTCATGGTTGCTACAAGTGCCTTTTGGAATGGGTGATTGATAAACCCAACGTACGCGTAGTTATCCACTGATAGTCAAGTTCATTAGAGGCTTATTTTCAAGAAGCAGGACGAGCAGGACGTGATGGAGAAAAAGCATACGCCGTCTTGCTCTACAATGGAAGCGACAACCGTACACTAGAAACGTATTGAAGACACATTTCCACCAAAGGATTACATTCAAATGGTTTTACGAACATATAGCTTACTTCTATCAGATTGGTATAGGAGTGGCTATGGATGTATATTTGAATTTCCAATTGACAAGTTTTTGTACTACTTTTTAAGCATTTTCCTATACGTGTAAGCTGCACTGACTATCCTTCAACGAGCTGGATATATTGATTATGTACAAAAATCCTGACTCGAAGGCAAAGAGTTAAATTCTTATTAAACGAGATGAGCTTTATCGACTCGACTCTTTAGATGACGAAGAAAATGAAATCGTTACTGCTCTACTCCGTAACTATGGCGGACTATTTTCTGAGAGTACTTATATTGACGAAAAACTATATTGCACAAGAAGCAGGAATGGATAAGAACCAAACCTATAAAGTACTTGTCAATCTTAGTAAGAAGCATATTATCAACTTTATACCACGTAAGAACACACCACTTGTCAGTTATATGCAAGATCGTGTTGATGGTACTGAAGTTGTACTTAACAAAAAAGTGTTTATGAAGGTCGAAAGAGCAATTCATTACACGCATAAACTCTGTTATCAACTATGCACAGAATGAACGTACTTGCAGAAGCAGACAACTCCCTTGCCTACTTTGGTGAAACAAAAGTCAATAGATTGTGAGCAATGTGATGTCTGCCTTTCACATACCAAAGAAGACGACCCTGAAACCACATCAAGCAACAGTTACTGGATTTATTGGCTGACAAACAAAAACATCCAATTACAGAGATAAGACAATTAAATGAGGACTGGGACCTTGTACAGGGTGTTATGAGAGAAATGATTTTTAGAAGAAGAAATTCTTATGGATGGTAGTTTCCTACTTTTACCTTAAAGACTTTGAAACACTAACCATAAACTCTTACTCTTTATTATAACAACGTCTTACATATCTACTTCTTTATAAATCTCTCTTTACAAACAATACGCGACAACGACATACTTCCTTCTCCTCTTCATCAGTATTACTCTTGGTTATTCTTACATTAAAAACAGAATATTCATTCTGTTCGAGATAGAAATTTAACTTATCACCTTGATGAGATTCTGCAACGTATGCAATTTCAAACCGCTTGACAAAATACTCTTTATACCAAGATAAATCCCATAGATTTAACACATGCTCTATATATCTTACTGAGTTTATATGACCATTTACATCTACATCACTATAATAAGTTTCAATTGAACGAATTGGCTCTGACTTAACCAACATCTTCACACGGGAAGGCCTCTCTATCGGACAAAGATATTCTTCTTCAATATACTTGTTTGCAAAACCATTACGAACCATAAGAATATCTACGGGCTGACGCGTATCAAGGTCTATCATTGCCCATACACTTTTTGCCATAGCCGTACACAAAAACCAGACTCGTCAATTATCTTGAAATTTCGACTGGTAAAAATTTCATTGCACAATCCACCCAAAGTCTCAACAAAAACCTATCATACGCCTTAGGCATTTCTTCCATCTCAATTGCAAGACGACTTAAAACCCACGTCTTATTAACAGTGTTAAGGTAATTCATACCATAACCACGTTCATTGCTATGAAAATCGGCAGCATTCAATAAATGATTGCCTAAATGCCCCATAAACAAATGATTTGAAAAGTCACAATGAAATGGTTCGGCTAAAAATTATATCTTCCTATCTTTGATAATTGTTCCATAATAAACTTTCTTACATTAATAAGTTCAACTCAACAAACAACACTCATAAAACTTTATATATAACGGCAGAATTTCAACGAATATTCTATAAAACAAATAAAACCTTTCTACTTATTCCAATGCAAAAACTTTTCCTTGATAAATTATAAAGGAACACACCTTATAAGATGTATTCCTTTATTAATAATTGAAGGATAAAACCTTCCTAACTTGTTCTATTAAATTACTTTACGTGAACAATTGCAAGACGGTTAGATGTTGCACCCTGTACACCCTGACCTACTGCCTCGTCAACAATTACGCCACGAGATTTGAGGTAGTTTGCAACAACATCAGCACGAGACTGTGCAAGACGAGTATTCCAGCTATTAGAACCCTCTGGCGAAGCAGTACCTACAACCTGAACGTGTACACCTTCTTTAATATTGTTAGTGCAGTCTTACCCTCTGCTGTAAGAACAGACTTACCCTGTGCGAAGGTTACGAATACGAGATCAGAAACTGTAAGTTCCTTAACCTGAACAGTTGGAACCTCTTTAACAACCTCCTTAGTGATAACCTCTGGCTTACGGTTACGAAGCTCATTAATCTGAGCATTCAACGCATCGATTTCTGCCTGATCACGTGGAGTAATAACTGTGAGTTATGAGTACCATTAAATTCTTAAACTTATAAACAAGACCTGCATTTAACTGAACAGCAGAGTTGTGAATGTTGTAAGAAGGCTGGCTCTCCTGCTCTCCTGTCTTGTAACCATAACCTGTATCTTCTGATAGGTGAGATTTACCTAAGAAAGCAAAGTTGATAGAAGGCTCTACATAGAACTGGAACTGCTTCTGTGAACCGAAGTTGAAAGCAAAGTCCAAAGCAACCTTTGAAGTCATACGGTTACGATACTCGTTTCTATTAACCTTACAGTCCTTCTTTGAAGAGAATACGTGCAACCAACCAAAACCATAAAGTGCACTAACTTCGAATGAACGTGGCTCACCTTTGTAACCACCGAACCAGTTACTGAGGTTTTACAGTACCGAGCAAACTTGTGTTTTGTAGCACGTACAGCAGTTCCTGTTGACTCCCAAGGCTTGTTTGAGAAATAAGCATTACTCTCCAATGCAAGACCGAACACAGGAGTGAAATAACGACCAACACGAACACCAGCGTTTGGATTAAGATCGCTCAACCACTTGTGACCTGTTGTCTTAGTTGCAACACCACCATTTACACCAACATAAAAAGTTATCAAAAGTCTTGCTTTCTGCAAGATTTTGAGCGAGACACAGAAGCTGCCATAGATGCCGCAGCCAACATTAAAACTAATTTTTTCATTGTTTCTCTGAATTAATTAATATTTATAACTTATATAATATCAACGTTTAAACTTGCTGCAAAGTAATAAAAATTATGATATGACCAAATTTTTTTCTAAAAGAAAAAGCAAACAAAGGTTGATATATTGATAAGAACTGATTCTACAATTACTATACCACAACAAAACTTTGTCTAAAAACGACTCGAACATATCTCCTTGACAAATCTTCTAAAATATAACCATATATATAATGTTATTCTCTTTCAAACTATTCTAAGCATAAAACGCAGTATATAAAAAGTGTGAAACTTTTTATTTACAAAAAAACATAATAACAGCATAAAATTCAATCAAATTAAAAATATTATTCAGGTCTTTATTAAAAATACTTAAATGATTTTTCTTGCAGACTTAGATAATTGTTAAATTGGGATAAAAGATAGCTGACAAAATGATGATTTTACATTTTTGCGACTATATTTTGCAACCATTATTTATGTCAGGGACAAATTAGAAAATAATGATGTATTGACACTCATAAACGCAATTAACGAACAAATAATTAAATATATGAAGAATTTATCAAAGTATTTGGCAGGCGTAACATAGTATCACAGCCCTCGCCTTTTTCCACTGGTGCCTTCATCAAGGTTTATGCAGCCGAAGCACCCGTTGTAGCTCCTAGTCAGCCCGTTGACCTTACATACGCAGCCGAGAAGGCTCTCCCTGCTGTCGTTCACATAAAATATGTGCAGAACTCTAAAAACAAAAACGGTTGATGTTCAAGATGACCCATTTGGCGGATTCTTTGACCCATTTGGTTTCTTTGGAAATCCAAATCAAGGTAATGGGTCACGCCGTCAGCAGGTTCAAACTCTAAGAAAGAAGCTACGGGTAGTGGTGTCATCATATCATCTGATGGTTATATCGTAACTAATAATCATGTGGTTGAGGGTGCTGATGAATTAACTATCACTCTTAATGACAATCGTGAATTTTCTGCTCGTATTGTAGGTACAGATAAACAAACAGACCTTGCACTACTGAAAGTAAACGCAACAAACCTTCCTACATTACCAGTTGGTGACTCTGACAAATTAAAGGTAGGAGAATGGGTTATTGCAGTGGGTAATCCATATAATCTAAACAATACAGTGACAGCAGGTATTGTAAGTGCAAAGTCGCGTGGTTTAGGGTGCTACCCAAAAATGGTATCGAAAGTTTTATCCAGACCGATGCAGCTATCAATCAGGGTAACTCTGGTGGTGCGTTGGTAAACACACAGGAGTGAACTGGTTGAGTATCAACGCAATGCTTTATTCACAAACAGGTGCTTATAGTGGCTATGGATTTGCTATTCCTACAACCATTATGAACAAAGTAATTGATGATATCAAGAAATATGGTAGCGTGCAACGTGTCACTCTTGGCATTCAAGGTGGTGATGTACTAAACTTTATCAATGCACAGAAAGAAGATGGCAAAAAGGCTGACCTTGGTACTAACGAAGGTGTTTATGTAAATGAAGTGTCAGAAGATGGCAATGGTGCGACATTAGGTTTACAAAAAGGGTGATGTTATCACCAAGTTTGACGGACAGAAAAATTACACGAATGTCTGAACTTCAGCAAGCACTCAACAGCAAACATCCTGGTGATAAATTAACCTTATCATTCATTCGAAAATAAGAAAGAGATGTCAAAGACTATCACACTGGAAGAATGCACAAGGTACAACCAAAGTTATCGAGCAAGCTGACATTGATGTACTTGGAGGACAGTTCCGTCCGGTACAAGATGACCTTAAAAAGCAGTTGAATATTAACTATGGACTTGAAGTACTAAAAGGTTAATAGTGGTGCATTGAAAAAATGTTGGTATAAATCGTGGATTTATTATTCAAAATGTCAACAGACAACATGATTAAAAAAACATTGACGACCTACAAAAATATCGTCAAGAAGGCATCAACAAGTAAGGATCCAGTTCTCTATGTACAAGGTATCTATCCAACTGGTAAGAAGGCTTACTTCGCCATTCCGCTTACTGATTAATATTAGATAGCTGTCAAAAGAAACTTACCCATTCTTGAATGATAAACACAAGAATGGGGATTTTTATATATAGAGTTTAACCCAATGCTAAAACACTACAAAAGAAAACTAACTAACATATAATGACAGCCATCTGCTAAACTTTTATTCGATACGATTTGCATATCCATTGTATCAATCATTAGGGCTAATCTTCATTTTATAAAAGAAAAACTTCATTAACAGAGATAAATATCATAAATTTTTAGTCCTTAAAAACTGACACTCAAACCTCATACTTACGACATACGAAATGAATTAATATTCCCTATCAAATTAATACTCACAAAGTAACGTGAAAATAAAATGAAGTAACCTAAAAACTGAGATAAAAAACATAGGAGTTTTTACTTTTTTTATTTGTATAACTCATTGAAATTATGTAAATTTGCCATCACTTAATATAATGCTATCTACATGAGACAATTGAAAAATCACAAAAATCGATTACGAGATCGAGAGAGTGCTTCTCTTGATAAGTATCTGCAGGAAATAGGTCACGAAGAAATGATTAGCATTGAGGAAGAGGTTGAACTTGCTCAGAAAATCAAGAAAAGGTGACCAAAAAGGCATTAGAACGTCTAACAAAAGCTAACCTGCGTTTCGTTGTCTCTGTCGCAAAGCAATATCAAAATCAAGGACTCTCTCTGCCAGACCTTATCAACGAAGGTAATCTTGGACTAATAAAGGCTGCAGAGAAGTTTGATGAAACACGTGGTTTCAAGTTCATCTCATACGCAGTATGGTGGATAAGACAAAGCATCTTGCAAGCAATAGCAGAACAAAGTCGCATCATTAGACTACCACTAAATCAAGTCAGCTCTGTCAATAAAAATCAATAAAGCATTGATGATATTTGAACAGGAAAAAATGAACGACGACCAAATATTGACGAGATTGCGGAGAATACAAATATACCTAGAAGACAAGATTGTGGATGCAATGAAAAATTAATTCACATCATATATCAGTAGACGCACCATTCTGTGACGATGAACAAAGTAGCTTATTGGATGTCATTCCTAACAACAACACACCATCAACCGACAAGAAACTGGTTGAAGAGAGTTTACATGAAGAAATAGGAAGGGTCTTGCAGGTTCTTGAAGAAAGAGAGAAACTGGTAATTGAAGCCTACTTTGGTATAAACCAACAGGAAATGACTTTGGAAGAGATTGGAGCTAAATATAATCTCACACGTGAACGAGTAAGACAAATTAAAGAGAAAGCTATACGATGCTTGCGCCAACAAACAAATAGCAAGGTATTAAAAGCATATTTAGGACAATAACATTAACAACGTAAGATAAGAAAACAAAATGAAATTACGTCAAATAATTATTATAGCAGTACTACTGCTGGGATGGGTAAACAATAGTAATGCAAAAGGGTTACAAACCTGCAAAAAGTCTATATGTTTGGATTTGCTGCATCATTTAACGATTCTACAATTTATATGACCAATATCCAGAAGCTGAATGTCTATCTTGCAAACGATAGAACAAATTTCCTTGCAAATCGATACGAATACTCATTTCAGCTTCATAGCTACCTTCAAAATAATGGTATGCTAAACTATCCAACCTGTGTTACTATTTACTCGGAAAATGAAAAAACAAAAGCTATGAAGAAATTCATTACGCTGAAGAATAAATACGTAAAAAGGAAAAAGAAATATAATGTCAAGATAATATCTGCATCAAAGTTCAATTATCAAACAATAGAACCTCAGAATTATAACCCAAACGAAGAGATGCAAGTGACTGACAAAAAAACGTTTCAAAAATCAAAGTAAGCAGAGATATCAAAACATGGAAATAAAACAACTTTAGAATTTGCTGACTTTGACATACAAATCATCTTCCGTAAAACAGACATCAACGGAATGCATCTACTGAAATCCTTTGAGCCATTCAGAGTTAAGGAAGTTTCAGATAATGTCTTCTTCAGACTAACGAGTTGACGACACGCTAAAAATTGTTCCAAAAGAAAAATAGACAACGCATTCGTGCATTTGAAACTGGTAACGGAGATACGATTGTTGATCGTCTTGAAGATGGCAGCTATCAGTATATTATTAAGGATATTAAAGGTACTGATTGCTGTTTATTACAAAAGCAATAAAGACTTTTCAGACTGTCGTTGCGCACTTAATGGTAATAAAAACATGCGCACCTTTGGTCTGAATAATGCACTAATGCTTATATTTTGCTTTTGCTGGGATCATATAAGCAGACATTATTAATTCATGCTTCTCTTGTACGCAATAATGGATATGGCTATGCTTTCATTGCTAAAAAGTGGAACAGGAAAGTCAACACAAGTAAGTATGTGGCTACGATATATTCCAGGTAGTGACCTTATGAATGATGATAATCCAATTATAAGAATCATTGATGGAGAAACATGGATATATGGTAGTCCATGGAGTGGCAAGACTCATGCTATCGAAACATTAAGGCTCGCTTAGGAGCTGTAACACGTATTGATCGTGCAACAACAAACTCAATAGAAAAAGCCAAATCCTATCGCTGCTTTTTGCTTCATTCCTACCTTCTTGTTCGAGTATGAAATGGGATTCTGAAATTTACAATGGAATCTGTGACACCGTTACAAAGATAGTAGAAACTGGAAGAATTTTTTACATTACATTGTTTGCCAAATCAAGAAGCAGCGAAGTATGCTATCAGTTGTTACAAAAAGATGAAAGTATGGACACAACTCTGTTTAATACAACTGAAATACAATTTGCTAACGCTGATTTTATTCCAGAAGTTATCAAGATATTGAATGATGGCTATACCGTTACAATAAACCCTACGTGGATTCTCTATGCGCCCCTTCCTTGAAGATGGGCGTGACAAGGCACTACTGACAAAACCCCTAAATATAAAGACTGGGGACCCTGTCTTAGCTGAAATTCATCCTAAACATTTTGTTTTGCATCGCATCATCAAAATAGAGGGTGATAATATAACCTTACTCGGTGATGGTAATCTTTTAACTGAACACTGCAAAAGAGAGAATATTGTAGGTGCTGTCATTGGTTTTTATCGAAAAGGTCGGAATGAAATGGATCCAACTGATGGTTTGAAATGGAAATTATATAGTTTTGCTTGGTCACAGCTTCGCCCTATCAGAAGATATTTATTAGGTATTTATAGGCGTTTTTGGGTTCCCATCTTCGGTCCTATCTAATATAAGCTTTTTAAAAAGAAAATAAAATAAACAATCAATAAAGATGAAAGTTAAGAATGGATTCAACCTCCGTGATGTCTGCGGAGAACATATTATCGTTGCAGAAGGAGATGACAATATCGACTTTAGCAATATTATATCTATGAATGAAAGCTCGGCATACTTATGGCAAGAGGTTCAGAAGATGAATTCCTTTACAGTGGATAATCTTGTAGAATTACTATGTAATCAATATGAAATAGATGAACAAACTGCTTACAAGGATGCAGCAACACTTGCTGCTCAATGGGCTAAAGCAGGCATTATTGAAGGTAATGATATACCTGAAAAATTATTCTGTTATCGAAAAAGAAATTATATCTGACGAAAAATAACACTACAGGAATAGATTCCAACATAGAAGAGACAAAAGCCTAAAAAGAAATCATTCTTTAAACGTCTCTTTGGATAAAGCACATATTATCTATAAGGTTCATATAATACAAACTCGGATTCTGATAATAACAATTCAGTATCCGAGTTTTTACGATATTACAACATAAGGCAAAATAAATATTATTTCACATTTTTATTTTAATCAAAAACTCGGTTATCTCATTACGGATTTTTGAGCTAAAGTTGCTGTCACTTTTAACATTTCACATAAATAACATATTATAAAGGAACTTATCTTATTATTTAGGATGACAGGAGTGACAGCAACTTTCAAAATGATTTCATATATATCATATTGCCATTTAATTGTATTTCGGTCAGTAAAGAATTTATATAATGAACCAAAAACTATAAACTATTACAGATTTTCGATAAACCATTCTGCAACCTGCCTCAATAAGTGATTGCGGGTATTACCGCCATAAATACCATGGTTACGATTGGTATAAAGGTTCTCCTTAAAATCCTTATCTGCTTGTACTAATGCCTCAGAATACTCAAAGACATTTTTGCGGATGAACATTATCATCTACCAAACCATGACATACTAACAGCTTACCATGAAGTTTATCAACACGATTAATCGGATTAATTGCATATCCAGTAGCATTCTCTTGTGGAGTACGCATATAACGTTCGGTATATACTGTATCATAATAACGCCAATCTGTTGGTGGAGCTATTGCCACACCAGCCTTAAAAGCATTACGTCCCTCACTCATACTCATCAGTGTATTAAAACCTCCAAAACTCCAACCCCAGATACCAATACGCGAAGCATCAATATAACTTTGTTTACCTAACCACAATGCAGCCTCAACCTGGTCTTTTGACTCTAAATCGCCAAGCTTGAGATAAGTACACTTTTCAAACTCCGCACCACGTGCACCAGTTCCACGACCATCTACTGTTACAACAATATACCCTTTCTGTGTCAAGTAATAATCAAACATAGCACCACTACCCATAGAACCTACACTCCAATTATCAACGACTTGTTGACTTCCTGGACCACTATACTGATGCATAATTACTGGATACTTCTTTTGTAGAATCAAAATCTGCTGGTTTCACCATCCAACCATTTAGTTTTACACCCTCAGAAGTAGTAAATGTAAAGAACTCAACTCCTGTATTTCCATACTTCGATAACTTTGCTTGTAATTCATCATTATTAAGAACTTCACGAACCTCCTTACCCTTTGTTATCATATATAGCATATACATACGGATGATTTCCATCACTCCATGTATTAAGGAAGTACTTATAATCACCTGAAAACGAAGCTACATTCCATCCTGTATGAACAGAAAGACAGGTCAACTTTCCATACTTATCTACAACGTAAATTTCTCGCTGCATTGGCTTACGACCAGCTGCTTGAAAAATAAAGTATTTCCACTCTTCTCGTCGTATCCATAAATCTGTGTTACATCGTAATTTCCTTTGTCTATCTGACGTAGAAGTTTTCCATCTTTGCTGTATAAATAAAGATGCATGTGACCATCACGATCAGAAGGAACAAGAATATAATCCTTCATGATATGTATTCCTGCCATAGCTTCCTCCTTCACATATTTTGGTACACTCTCTTTTATCAATAACTTACAAGTTCCTGTAAGAGGATTAGCTGAATAAAGGCACAACTCGTCTTGATGACGATTCATTGTATAAAGAATAATCCTATTCCCATCAAAACATGACTTAATGCGAGGGATATAGCCATTTTCTGCCAATGGTAAATCATACTTACGGATATTACCATCTAACAAATTATAAGACCATGCACTGACTTTTGAATTTAATTCACCTGCTTTTGGATACTTGTAACTATAATCACTCGGATAAATATCATTTTTCTCAAACTTAGGGGTGAGAGCCCTTATAAAATTGAGAGTAAAACTCTTTACTTCACTTTCGTCGTATCTAATCCAACTTAAAGTCTTACTATCTGCACTCCAAGCAAGTGAATTATTAAAACTAAATTCTTCTTCATTTACCCAGTCTGGTAATCCATTAATTATCTTATTGAACTCACCATCCGAAGTTACTTGTTTTATATTCTTACCATCTGTAATATAGATGTTATTTTTTTATAGACGTAAGCAACCTGGCTACCATCAGGTGAGAATGTTGGTATTTGCTCAGAACCATTCTTTGATAATTTCGTCAAATTTTTCGTTTTACATCAAACATATAAAAAGTCTGCTGTGAATGAACGTCGATAGATACGATGTGTATTCGTCTGTAAAAAGAAGTCGACTGCCATCTGCCGAAAATCTTATAATCATCAAACGAATTTAACTGCTCACCCTTAGCATCAACAAGATCAAAAATGATACCAGTCGATTGACCTGTCTTAAAGGAATATCTTACGATCTGACGACCATCAGATGAAATTTGTGCATACTCGAGCTTCCTTTTAACGGATTAACACCCAAAATATGCTTAGTTGCAAAAGTACCATTTGTAATATCTTTCAAAGAGATTGGTTCACCTGCCTTCATTTGAAATGTTGTAAGCACTATTGCACACATAAGTAATATTCGTTTCATAAATTCAAGTTTTACACCACAAAAATATAAAAATATTCTGTATATTTGCAAAAGAATGGAACAATATTATTGCGATTTTGGGAACTGGCTTCGCACTCAATTCCCATATAAGGTACAAAAAAATATCGGTTAATGCAGGCTTTACTTGTCCTAATCGAGATGGCAGGGAATGGACGCGGCGGCTGTATCTATTGTAACAACCAAACGTTTAATCCAAGCTATTGTGACAATGGAAAAAGTGTAACCCAACAGCTTGAAGATGGCAAACGCTTCTTCTCTCTAAATATCCAGAGATGAAATATCTTGCTTATTTCCAAGCATATACTAACACTTATGGTACCAACGACCACATTAAAAACTCTATGAAGAAGCACTTGCCGTAGAGGATGTTGTCGGACTGGTTATCGGGACACGTCCAGACTGCATCAATGACAATCTTTTGAGACTATTTTGAAGAACTCAATCAACGTACATTCCTTATCGTTGAATATGGTGTAGAAACTTGTAATGACAAAAACCTTACAACTCATTAATCGTGGACACGATTTTGCTTGTGCATGTAATGCCATTGAAAAAAACGGCCAATCGTGGAATTCGTGTCGGCGCACATATAATACTTGGACTTCCCGGTGAAAATGCAGAAGAAAGTCTTAGACAAGCACCTATCATCTCTTCTCTTCCACTAACTACACTGAAAAATTCATCAGTTACAAATTATTCGTGGAACAACTCTGGCTAAGATGTATGCCGAGTCTCCTTTCCATCTATATACTGTTGAAGAGTATATCGAACTAATAGCAAAAATATATCCGTCTACTCCGTCCTAATCTCATACTTGAACGCTTTGTAAGTCAAAGTCCCCCGACCTTCTCATCGCACCAAAATGGGGATTAAAAAAACTATGAGTTTACACACCGATTGCACAACTATATGAAAAAAATAATTCTGAAACAAAAAGGATACATTGATTTTCATCAATGTATCCCCTATATTTCCTATCTGGGAATTATAAAATTCTTATTACAAGAAAAATCCTACTGCATATCATAAACAACCTGCATGAGTTTCTTACCTAATGCATCAGCTGCCTCCATGGTGTTAGCCTCGCTATAAACACGAATGATTGGTTCTGTGTTTGATTTACGAAGATGAACCCAAGCATCAGGGAAATCAAGCTTTACACCATCTATATCTGTCACCTGCACATCCTTTTTCCTGCCCGTAAAGTTCCTTCACGCGAACAAGAATTGCATCAACGTCAGTGTCAGCTGTTAGGTCAATACGATTCTTTGCTATAAAAATATTCAGGGAAACTCTTCCGAAGTTCACTTATCTTCATTCCTTTCTGAGCCAAAGAACTAAGGAAAAGTGCTATACCAACAAGTGCATCACGTCCATAATGACTATCAGGATAGATTACACCACCATTGCCTTCACCGCCAATAACAGCACCAACTTCCTTCATCTTTGTTGTAACATTTACTTCACCCACAGCTGAAAGCATAATACTTACCACCATGTTTCTCTGTTACATCACGTAAAGCACGAGTTGAAGAAAGATTGCTCACCGTGTTACCTTTCACATGTTCGAGGATATAATCTGCCACTGTGACGAGTGTATACTCCTCACCATACATCTGGCCATCCTCCTGAATGAATGCAAGACGATCGACATCTGGATCGACAACGATTCCCAAATCATAGCCACCCTTAGCAACCTCATCCATAATACCTGTAAGGTTTTGTGCAATTGGTTCTGGATTGTGAGAGAAGTCGCCAGTAGCATCACCATTCAAGAATTTATACTCTACGCCTAAACGGTCAAGAAGTTTAGGCAGAATAACACCACCGACAGAGTTAATAGCATCAACTACGACACGAAACTTGCGATTCTTGACAGCTTCGATATCAAGCAATTCAAGGTTCAGCACCTCTTCTATATGTCGTTCATCAAACGAGTTGTCATCTATATAACTACCCAACCCATCTACGTCAGCATAATCAAAAATCCTCACGTTCCGCAATATCCAAGACCTCAGCACCATCAGCTGCTGTAAGGAACTCGCCCTCCTCATTAAGTAGTTTTAAGGCATTCCAATGACGTGGGTTATGAGAAGCTGTGATAATAATACCACCATCCGCTCCACACATTCGTACTGCCAATTCTGTTGTTGGAGTTGTTGCCAAACCGATATTCACCACATCAGCTCCGATACCCATCAGCGTACCACAAACGACATTCTTAACCATAGGGGCCAGAAATACGTGCGTCACGCCCAACAACAATTTTTAAGTTTCTTGCCTGGATGTTTACGTGCAATAAATGTTGCGTATGCAGAGACAAACTTAACAATATCCAGCGGGTTTAGAGTATCTCGCACGACCTCCGATAGTTCCACGGATGCCGGAAATAGATTTAATAAGTGTCATAGTTAGAATTATTTTTTTGAAGGGCTAACCCCTTAAAGTTATCTAAAAAAATATATCCTCACCCATCTTGTCACCTTTACTTAAAGACGACCTCTCTGGAAGGTTAGGTCATAGTAACAAGGATAAACCGATTTAGAAAGCATTAAAACTGTCCTTGCTGTGAAGGTACAATAAGTCTAACATGTGATAACTTAGAAGAAGCCTTTTCTAATCTACCTATCTTAATATAAGACAACGGAATCAACCAACCAGAAGGAACAGAAGTACTTTGATAGACATCAGACATTACACTTGAAGAAGGGTCAAATGAAGCTGTATAAGTACCACTTGTATTTGTTACAGACATCTTATCTACTTTTGTACTAAAAAATAAGAAACTGATTAGACAATTGTAAAGTATCTCTAAGAATGTTATGTTCTGTAAAAACGACAGAGGACTGTTGTCGTTTCTCCTTTCTTTATAAACTCACCAGTTCCTTTTTCAACAATCTGCATATAGACACCTGAATTTTGAAAAAGAACATACTGATTTTTGCCGTATCAGTCATGTTATCTTGTCTTGCGAACTCGATCTTCGCTAATAACATTGATACCTTTTTTTAATGATAAATTTATGAATAGATTCCGTTTCACGCTCTAACTGCTCAGCATAAGTTTCAGTCTTATCACATGAAGTAAAAACTAACAACGAAACTATCAAAATAAGGATAGAATTTATCTTCTTCATTTGCTTTTTCATTTTAATATGTTTGCAAAGATAAGAAAAGTATTTAGAAAGGGAGAATAAGAAACAAGAAAATATATTATGAAAGCTTATAAAAGTTGACTTAATTTGTTTTTCACCATGTTTATATGGTTATTTATTACTTTCATTAATCAAAATCGAATAATAAAAAACCCTAAAACATATTTTGTAATATTATCGAGCAGATTGTTTGGTTTTGCAACGCAGGCGTAGCGATCATCTAAAAGTCACAAAAGAGGACAAAAAGCCGATGAGAAATAAAAAAATGTAAAGACTAACATAAATAACAATATTACTTAAAAAGATTTGCAAGATTTTCTTTTTATAAATTGTTCACCTAACAGAAAGCCTTCTTCATAAAGATTCTCAAGTTTATCGATATCTTTCTCCATTCGTCCCACAACAATTGGTTTTTGAGGACGAATAACAATTACTTTACCTTGTTCTTCCAGATCGTCCAATAAATCCAACTGACGATTATACACCTCTACCCTACGACTTAAAGGCAACCCTTAAACGTGGATAGTTTCGATAGATAAATTTAGGCTGCTTATGATCGCTATCATTATCTCTCCATCCTTTGTTACGTGTACTGATAACTACATTTGTTGTATGACCTGTTTCTATGGAACGTAATATAGGGAATTGAATCAACAATTCCGCCATCCAAGAAATATTTATCATCAATATTTATAATCTTACTGACATAAGGAAGACTTGAGGAAGCTCTTGCTAAATTATTCAGACGTAAAGAATTACCAGACTTCTCTTCAAGATATTCTGCAAAAACCAGTCTGACAGTTTGTTACAACAATTTCGAATTGATAGCCATTACGACAATTACGAAAGTACTCATCATAATCAAAGGGAATCAATTCGTATGGAAAAACGATGATACAGCAGTTCTGGATCAAAAATACAACCTTGATGTAACAAGATGCCGCAAACCAATATAATTATATTTTGCAAGCATATCTATATTAGATATACGAGCACGCCGCGGTTGTCGACTGGCATACGATAAGCCATTGCATGCTCCTGCTGAAACAGCAACGGTATAATGGAAGTAAAGTTTATACTTCATAAAAAGCATCTAACACACCAGAAGTAAACACACCACGCATACCTCCACCTTCTAATATCAAACCAGTATTCCTATTTATTTGCATAAAATCTCGTTAAAAACAAATGCAAAGTTAATAACTTTCAAACAAAAATAACTATCTTTGCAATCAAACCAACTAATAATTGAATTATGTTTAACAAAGAAAACCTATGTAAAGCGCCGTGCAGAGTTAAAAGAAACTTGTTGGAAAGGGTATAATTATGCTTTTTCGGCAATAACGAATCGCCTGCAAACTTTCCTGCAAATGGATATTATCCATTTCGTCAGGATTCATCATTCCTATATTATTTCGGTCAGAAACGTGATGGGTTAGTTGGTGTTATTGATGTCAGACAATAACACAGAGATACTTGTTGGTGATGATATTGATATAGACGATATAGTTTGGTATGGTAGTGTAAGCTCTGAAAGGACATGGCAGATGCCGTGGGCGTTGCTAATACAGTCAACATGAAAGGGCTAAAAAAACTATCTGTAATAATGCTTTTAAGAGAACATCGTAAGGTTCACTTCTTGCCACCTTATCGAGCTGATATAAAAAAATACAAATATTTCGATCTCTTTGGTATTCATCCTAATCAACAAAAGGAGTCTGCAAGTATAGAGCTTATTCGTGCGATTGTGAAGATGCGCTCTGTTAAAACACAGGAAGAAATAGAAGAATTAGAGCGCGCAGCAGTCATCGGTTACAAGATGCACACTACCGCAATGATATTAGGTAAGCCAGGTGTAACCGAGAAATTTGTTGGTGGTCATGTAGATGGCATTGCCAATTCGTATGGAGCAATGGTATCATTCCTACTATTTTCTCTCAGCATGGTGAGATAATGCATGGCAACCCATCTATGGCAGTCTTAGAGTCTGGTCGACTTGCTCTTTTTGTGATTGTGGTGCAGAAACAATCAATCACTATTGTTCTGACAACACACGTACATTCCCTGTAAATGGTAAATTTACACAAAAGCAGTTAGAAATCTATAAGGTTGTAGAAGAGTGCCATGATGCAGCATTAGGCTTTGCAAAACCAGGTGTAAAATATGCTGATGTACACTTTTGCAATTTGTCGTATACTCTTTGAGCGCATGAAAGAACTTGGACTTGCTAAGGGCGACACAGATGAAGCCGTAGCAGCTGGTGCACACGCAATGTTCCTACCTCATGGACTTGGACACATGATGGGTATGGACGTACATGATATGGAGTCATTCGACCAGATACATGTTGGCTTCGACGAAGAAACTCGTCCTAACCTCGAACAGTTTGGAACGAATTGTCTTCGTATGGGACGTCGATTGGAAGAAGGGTTTGTTGTCACAGACGAACCTGGTATATATTTCATCCCAGCGTTGATTGACGAGTGGCGTACAAAGAATCATTGTGCCGACTTCCTCAACTTTGACAAATTAGATGAATACAAGGACTTTGGCGGTATTCGTATTGAAGACGATCTTCTTATCACTAAGGAGGGATGCCGATTTATAGGCAAGGGACATTATACCATACCACCCTAAGGAGCTTGAAGATTTCATTGCTACAAACCGAAAGTAATAAACATTAATAATTAATATTTACACTAAGGTTGTCGCAATGAGTTATACTCACAGCAACCCTAATTTATAAGAAAACATGAAAGAAAAACTTTAGTTATGGCATTACTCGCTTTTGTAGCGATAGGTGCTAACGCCGCAGACAAGAAAAGAGGCAACTGTCTCTAACAAACCAGTTTTTCACTTGTAGTGAAGCAAAAACCCAATTACAAGTATTAAAAGACCAGAATCGCTCAGGTACCTGTTGGGACTACTCAACTCTTAGCTACTTCGAGGCTGAAATCTTGAAGAAGACAGGTAAGACTCACGACCTTTTGTGAAAAGCTTTGCTGCCAATAAGACTTATATGGAACGTGCTATCCAAGTAGTTCGTTTACATGGTGATTGTCAATTCTCTCTAGGGTGGTTCAGCATACGACGTTTTGCAGTACACTTGAGAATATGGTATTTGTCCAGAGGAATGCAAATGCCTTTCCCAGGCTCTCTTTATGGCGACTCATTAAATAATTTTCAATGAATTCTTTTTCATTGATGGAACCATACGTAAATGGTGTTGCACGTAACAAAAGCAAATAAACTTTCTAATCAATGGAAAGCAAGGTTTGCAGGGTATTATCGACTCTTATCTCGGCAAGTGTCCAGAAACCTTCACCTACGAAGGCAAGCAATATTCTCCAAAGAGTTTCGCAGCAAGTCTTGGTTTGAACTGGAGCGATTATGTCACTGTTACATCTTACACACACACCATCCTTTCTACACACAGTTCGCTGTTGAGGTACAGGACAACTGGCGTTACCCACTTTCTTACAACCTCCCAATGGACGAAATGATGCGTATTATCGACAACGCTATCATGAATGGCTACTCAGTTGCCTGGGGTGGTGATGTGAGCGAACCAGGTTTTACTCGTCAAGGATTAGCTTATATGGTTGATGGTAAGAAAGTTGAAAGTATGAAAGGTAGTGACATGGCTCACTGGCTCGGACTTTCTGCTGCAAAGAAAAAGGATATCATCGACTCACTCGGCGTAAATGTTCCCTGAGGTTATTCCTACACAACAACAGCGTCGAAAGAGCGTTTCGACAATTGGGAACTTACTGACGATCATGGTATGCTCATCTTCGGTATTGCTAAAGACCAGAATGGCAAAGAATACTATATGGTGAAGAATTCATGGGGCGAGACTGGCACATATAAAGGCATCTGGTACATGACCAAGAACTTTATTGCTGCTAACACTATGGATTACATGGTAAACAAGAATGCCATTCCTAAGGATATCCGTAAGAAAATGGGACTCTAAACAATAAAATTTACAAGTTTAAGAATGAGTGAACTTTTTACTAACGTTCCTATTTCTACTTACATTGAATGAAATACAATCCCATTCCAATAAAACTGGAATGGGATTATTTTTCATTCTATCAAACTGCAAAAAAATAGTTTCTATCACATTCTTTCTTCAAAAATAATTAATTGTAAATATTTTTAGCTATTAAGAACTAACACATAATCTTTTTAGCTTTGAAAAAGGCACTTACTTGAGTATTAAAAAGATACCCTTTTGAGAGATCGAGTAAGCGTCTGATTAAAGGGCATTAAAGTGCCTCTCCTTAGTACAAATTCATAACCAATTGATTTTTCTGACAATTACACATCCAAAAATTAATCTTACTTATTTACTGTTATTATAGACGAATAGAAGAAAATATATAAAGAATTTTTATCCATCAATACCTACTTAACATAAAAGTAAAAAACTTACAGATAGTACAACAAAAACTCTATGTTTAGACAAGATAATGAAATAATAAAACAAAAGATGACAACACCACTTTTTTTCATTCATTAACATGCTATTGTTTGACATAGTATAGTTTGAAACACAAAAAAATAATATTTCATAAAGAGTTAATTAAGACTTATCTTTGCAAAAGATAAATAGAAATAGGTAATTTGAGAATAACACCTCTGTACCTAAGCATGTATAACCCAAAGAATATAGATATGGGAATGATTAACGTCAAAGTAAAAGATAGCGATATACGTAAAGCCGTTGAAGAAGGTATGGACAGTTTTGTCCGGGTCTTTATCAAAGCCATTGAAAACGCTATTAATAATAAGCTAACTCTGGAAACAATGCAGCAGTTGAATGCTGATCGAAATAACACTGTTGGCTTGGAATTATCTTCATCAGAAGTAATGGATGGTGGGTATGTTCAACTTATTCACAATGGATATGGAGCTTTTATCTTCAAAAATCCTTTTGCCGTAGCAATGCGCAATTGAAATTCGCGAACTATACACACATCCGACATGGAAAGAAGTATTACGAAAAATATCACGAGGGCAATTGAAGCGGTAGAGTCAGATGAAGACTTTATGGCTTTATGTGAACAGATGCCTGAATTTGACGAGTTTGACGACTGAAATTTGTTGTCAATGAAGAACGTTGGTGCGCTATGATACGGCCTACATTGATGATCATGATTGAGGACTTTGACAACAATTGAAGAATGAATAAAGAACAACAAGATAAAAGAAAGAAGTCACCTGTGCAAATAAGAAACAAGAAAGCTTCATTTGAATATTTCTTTGTTGATACATTTACGGCAGGTATTGTCCTTACAGGTACAGAGATAAAAATCTATCCGTGCTGGTAAGGCGTCGTTAGTTGATTCTACTGCTACATCACAAAAGGTGAGATGTGGGTACAAGGAATGAACATATCTCCTTATTTCTATGGCTCCTATGCTAATCATGAGGCTAAACGCCCCTCGTAAACTCCTTTTGAACAGAAAAGAGATACGTAATCTTGAAGCAGACTCAAAGACACCTCGCTTCACCATCATTCCTACACTTATTTTATTGATGAAAATGGACGAGCAAAGGTAGACATCGCATTAGCACGTGGAAAGAAAGAATACGACAAACGACAAACACTTAAAGAGAAAGAAGACCGACGAGAAATGGATCGAGCAAAGAAACACTACTAAATTTCATAATGACATTAAAGGATAACATTAAAGAAAAAGAATTCTGATATTAGATGGTGCGATGGGCACTGATGATTCAGGATATAACCTGACGGAGAAGGACTTCCGTGGCGAACTTGAACTTTTGCAAATGCTCAATTATCAGGGTAATTATGATATGTTAAACCCTGTCACGTCCTGATATTATTGAAGATATTCATCGACGCTACTTGGAAGCAGGAGCAGATATTATCAGCACTAACACTTCTCTGCACAACATGTTTCACAAGGCGACTACCACATGGAACACCTCTCTCGTGACATAGCCTTTGCTGGTGCTAAAATTGCACGTAAGTGTGCTGACGAATATACAACAAAAAGATAAACCTCGTTTTTGTCGCTGCTGGCATTGGACCTACGAACAAAACTTGTTCCATGTCGCCAGATATTAATAATCCCGCTAAACGTGACCTTACATACGACACCTTCTTTAATGCTTATAGTGAACAAGTTGAGCAATGATAGAAGGTGGTATTGATGCCATCTTAATAGAAAACTATCTTCAACACACTTAATGCCAAAGTGGCTATTGACGCATCCTTGTCAGAGATGAAAAAGGATAAATCTACCTATTATGCTATCTGTGACAATCACAGCTCTCTGATAGAACAATTAATGGACAAACACTTAATACATTCCTTGCGTCCATCTCCTCCTACCCTATCTTCTCCGTAGGGCTTAACTGCTCGTATGGAGCTGAACAAATGCGACCCTACATTAAAGAATTAGCCACAAAAACACCTTATTATATAAGTATCCACCCAAATGCAGGTCTACCTAACTCTCTAGGGAGAATATGACGAAACAGTAGATATATGATTCCACAGATAGCTTCATTTGTAAATGAAGGTCTGGTAAAACTATCATTGGTGGATGTTGTGGAACAACGGAAGAGTATATCGCTGGCTATACAAAAGATTGTTGAAAAGAAAAAAACCTCATCTACCCTATTAAGGTGCCGAAAAAATGATACTTTCAGGACTTTAGTAATTTCAATTGCTCCCAGAGGTTTCATTTGTAAACGTTGGAAACGTTGCAACATCGCAGGAAGCCGTATATTCCTCCGCCTAATCAAAGAGAGTTTCTGATATAAGAAAGGACTTGATTTATTTTGTTTTGTCTTTGAAATATAGTACTTTTGCAAAAAACAAAAATAGCACGCCGCAAAGTAAAACCATATTTTCTTGCATGGGAATCTGCTTTAGTAAAAGATAAAATAGACAATATGCTAGTTGAAAAAAAGAAAAAGGTGGCATTGTCTTCCAGGACAAGAGCCAACCGATATGGACTTAAAGATAATGGAGCTCGAAAAGAAGGGCAAACTTGTTCCTACACGTAATATGATTAAGACACCTGAGCAGATTGAAGGTATCCGAAAAAGCGGTATCGTTAATACAGGATGCTTAGATGCTGTTGCTGAGGCTATCCACGTAGGAATGAACACACAAGAAATTGACGACATCTGTATGCAGTATTGCAAGGACCATAATGCAATCCCAGCCTGCGTTTAAATTATGAAGGATACCCCAAAAAGTGTTTGTACAAGCATTAATGAGAGTCGCTAGTGGTGTACCTAAAAAGGAAGATGTACTACAAGAAGGAGACATTATCACATGTTGACATGACAACAATTGTAGACGGCTATTATGCAGACGCAAGTCGTAATGTTTAGTTATTGGCAAAAACAACCCTGAAAAGGAACGCTTAGTACGCTTGCTAAAGAATGTCTTGAAAATAGGGTGCAGAAGCAGCTAAAACCTTATTCTTATGTTGGTGATATTGGACACGCTATTCAAAAGCATGCAGACGGATATGGCGTTGTACGTGACCTATGTGGTCATGGCGTGGGTATAGAGTTCCACGAAAACCAGACATCGTTCATTACGGACATAGAGGTACTGGTATGTGCTCCTGGTATGGTATTCACTATTGAGCCAATGATTAATATGGGTACGTGGAAAGTTTTCATCGATGCAGAAAGACCCATACGGATGGGAAGTTATCACAGGAGCACGAAAAAGCCTTCTGCTCAATGGGAACATACATTCGTGATGACTGAAAAACGGATTAGAAATACTGACACATTAAGGTATTTAATTCTTTTTAGAAGAACATCTACTGAAAAATGAAAAAGAAGATATATATATATTAGGTATAGAGAGTCAGTTGTGACGACACAAGTGCAGCTGTGTACTCAAGGAATGGTGTTATCCTCAGTAACGTTACTGCCTCACAAGAGGTACACAAGGCTTACGGAGGAGTTGTTCCTGAACTTGCTTCAAGAGCACACCAGCAGAACGTAGTACCTGTCGTTGACCAGTTTTAAAGCGTGCAGAGATTATAAAAGAACAACTTTCTGCCATCGCTTTCACACGAGGTCCAGGATTAATGGGTAGTCTGTTAGTTGGAGTAAATTTTGCAAAAGGCTTTGCACGTTCATTAAATATTCCAATGATTGAGGTAAATCACTTGTAAGGGCACGTTATGGCTCACTTTATCAAGGAAAGTGATGACGACAATCACATGCTCCATTCCCATTCCTTTGTCCTTGGTATCTGGTGGTAACTCACAGATTGTTAAGGTAAATGCCTATAACGATATGGAAGTGCTTGGTCAGACAATAGACGATGCAGCAGGCGAAGCAATTGACAAATGTTCAAAAGTTATGGGACTCGGTTATCCAGGTGGCCCAACTCATTGACAAGTTGGCGCGTCAAGGTAACCCTTTGGCTTATAAGTTTGCAGAACCAAAATGTTGCGGGTTTTGACTATTCATTCTCTGGTCTTAAAACATCATTCTTATACAACATGAGAAAAGTGGATACAAGATGACCCAGACTTTTATTGAACATCATAAAGAAGACATTGCTGCCAGCCTTGAACACGCTATTGTTGATATACTCGATGAAGAAATTACGATTAGCCGTTAAAGAAACTGGTATTAAAACATGCTGCAGTTGCAGGTGGTGTATCAGCAAACAATGGTCTTCGTAACGCATTCCAAGATCATGCACAACGATATGGTTGGACTATTTATATACCAAAAATTCAGTTATACAACTGATAACGCTGCAATGATTGCCAGTGTTGGTAATTTTAAAGTATCAAGACAATGACTTTACACAGATGGATATTCCCTGTCTTTAGCAAAGTAACCTTTGAATAACAAAAAGAAGATAGTCTCTAAATAAGAAAAAGATTATGGATTTTGAAAGTAAAATAATATCACGTCAGATTGGTGACATCCTCTATGCCTCAGGATATACAATCGGTACTGCGGAAAGCTGTACAGGCGGTCGTATTAGTGAGGCTATCATAGCTATCCCTGGTTCTATCAGATTATTATAAAGGAGGCGTTGTTGCCTATACTGATGAAGTAAAGGAAAAATACTGGTGTATCTCACAAGACACTGGAAGAAAAGACTGCTGTATCAGAAGAGGTTGCACGTGAAATGGTTTTAGGTACTATCAATACTATCGGTGTTGATTTTGCAATTGCCTCAACTGGTTTCGCTGGTCCTGGTGGAGGAACACCAGAAAAATCCAGTAGGCACAATCTGGCTGGCTTATGGTAATAAAAACAACATAAAAACACATAAGCTACAGAGGACTATGGACGTGACATCAACCTCGCCATAGCAACAAACAAAAGCTATCCGATTAATGCTTGAATTCTTAAACGATATGGATATAAAAACAGAGTAAATAAGTAAAAATGACTAAAAACAGCAATTATCATCAGAAAAGTTTTTGCTTATTTGAAACTTTTTGTAATTTTGCACTCTGTTTGGAATAGGTATCAATTAACGAATCAAGAAACAAAGATAGAAATGTCTAAGATTTGTCAAATCACAGGAAAGAAGGCACAAATAGGTTGCAATGTAAGTCCTCACTCAAAGCACCTGTACAAAGAGAAGCTTTGATGTTAACCTCTTTAGCAAGAAATTCTACTATGTAGAGGAGTCTTGCTGGATTCAGCTGAAGATTAGTGCTGCTGGTCTTCGTCTTATTAACAAGGTAGGTCTTGATGCAGCACTCAAGCAGGCTGTCCTAAGGGGTTATGTTGACTGGAAGGACATTAAGGTAATAGGGAGACTAAATATCATGGCAAAGAAAGCTTTAAAGGAAAACAGAGTCCAAGTTATCTTGGAATGTACCGAGATGAAGAACAGCGGAATGGCTGGTACAAGCCGTTACGTGACTACTAAGAATCGTAAGAATACTCCAGAGCGTCTTGAGCTTATGAAGTATAATTCAGTTCTTAAGAAGGTAACCCTTCACAAGGAGATTAAGTAAGCTCGCTAAAAGAGTATAGTTAATAGTTAAAACAGATAAACTATGGCAAAGAAAGCGGTCGCTACCTCCACGAAGGTTCTACAGGATGGTCGCGCATATTCAAAAAGTTATCAAGATGGTTAAAAAGCCCTAAAAACTGGTGCTTACGTCTTCGACGAACAAATGGTCCCAAATGAGGATGTTAAAGAATTCTTTAAGAATTAAATTCTATAAAGATAGAATCAAATTAAAGGTCATAGGGTTTCCCTATGACCTTTATTATTTTACTAAATGAAAAACTATCATTAAAACAAAAATAAATTTTATTTTTATTTGCTGTCACTTTTAACACTTCCTCATAATATGCACATTATAAGGTATTTATACTATATATTGTTGACAGTAGTGACAGCAAATATTAATTTGTGACAAAAGATAGTATAATATGCACGATAATAAGATAAGCGATATTAGGAAACAATATGTAAAATAAGAATAATAAATATTGTGATTAAATTTTCGATCTGAGTAAAACATTACACGTAATATATTGGAAACTCTTACAGGATTACTATTACATTGATAATCCTGCAAGAGTTTTCTCCCCCCACTTATATTAAATAATTAAACAGACTTATAGCCCTTTTGTAGGCTGTTACGATCAAGCAAACTTTAAGATCCAACTCTCTACCACCATGAGCTTCTGTAAGCCTCTCTCATCTCTTCTTCCTCTCCAGCTTCTTCTTCTGAATGCTGAAAAGAAACACATTTGTTTTTACCTCTGCTACTATCCAGCCAAACACAGCAACGACAAGCAGTACTATCAGTCCTATTAATGGAGTTGTCATAATTGATGATATTTATAATGCAAAATTACATTAAGTTTTTGGAAAGTGCCAAATAATCATTAACTTTTCAGTAACTTTGCAATAAATAAGAGAAATAAATTTTATAGAACAAGATGACAAGAAAAGAAAGATATGATTACATACTGGCTTATTTCCGAAAGAATGTTGGTGCAGTAACAACAGAACTTATGTTTGGTTCTGCTTTTCAACTTCTTTGTGCAACATTACTTTCTGCTCAGTGTACTGATAAACGTATCAATGCAATAACCCCAGAACTGTTTCTGTCATTATCCAGATGCAAAACACTATGGCAAAAAGCAACATCAGACGAAATTTTTGAATACATAAAGAGTGTTTCATATCCAAACTCTAAGGCAAAACACTTGGTTGAAATGTCGAAAATACTGGTAGAGAATTTTAATAGTGAAGTACCTTCTGACCCAAAATGCACTCGTAACACTACCAGGGGTAGGACGTAAACGGCTAATGTTATTCAGGCAGTATGGTTTGGTAAAACCAACTCTTGCAGTGGACACACATGTCTATCGCGTCAGCCATCGCATAGGTTTAGTTCCACCAACAGCAAACACACCTCGTAAGGTTGAGGATTATCTTATGAAGAATATTCCAACCAATGAGGTTTCAGATGCTCATCATTGGATACTACTACACGGACGTTATATTTGCAAAAGTGCAAAGCCCGATTGCTCACATTGTCCCTTTGAGGATATATGTCCTAAACTATTAGAAAATAGCAAATTATAAGGATAAATATTTCATATAACAAGAGAAATGAATACAAAAGAACATAATGTCATTCTTGAAAGGTATTGCAGCAAACAATAACAAGCAATGGTTTCAAGAGCATAAAAGCAGAATACGAAGATATAAAAGCTGACTTTGAAAGAGGTGTTGAACAAGTAATAGCTCGTCTATCAACGTTTGACAAAGAAGTTGCACATTTAAAGGTAAAAGATTGTACGTATCGCTTCTATCGTGACATACGGTTCTCACCCGACAAGACCCCATATAAAACGACATTTAGGAGCATACATTTGCGCACATGGAAAAAGTCATTACGTGGTGGATATTACATACACCTACAACCTGGTAATTGTTTAATTGCTGTGGGATGTTATTGGTTACCAACAAATATTTTAACATCTTGCCGTAATGAAATAATGGCAAATATACAAGAATGGCGTAAGCATGTAGAAAATGATAATTTTATCAATCTATTTGGACTACCAAACGAAGGGGAATGGACTGATGATAAAGTAAGTGAAAAAGGCTTTGGTCTTACCTCCTGAAAAACTGTTCCAAAAGGATTCCCTAAGGATTACGAGCATCTGCAATACCTTCGAATGAAGGATTATTGCTGTTGGGTATCTGTTCCTGATAATTTCTTTGAAGAAGCTCACTGGCTCGACAAGTTAGAATATTACTGCAAAACCGAAAAAGCAATGATGGACTTTATCAATAATGTTGTTGATGATTACGAATAATCAATAAACCCATAAGAAGAAGAACTCTTTACTCCTTCAAAGCAAGGCAGTAAAGAGTTCTTCAATTATAAATACTCCTTTATATTTATAAAAATAACGAATATAAAACGGTTAATACAATATTACCTCATCTCCTATTCTTAAACCTCGTTCAAAAAGTTTTTTTCATTCTTCTTAATAAGACTCTTTAATCTAATACCATATCGCTGAGCTATATTATATAAAACTCTCTGACCGACGTACAATATATGGATGTTTCTTACATTCCTTAGGACCCTTCTTCTGCTTCTTCATTAGCCAAATATACTCACCAGGAATAAGACTATCATGCTTATCTCGCTCATTGTACTTCGCTAATTTTCGCACACTAATATCTAATTCTTTACTTAAAGACTTAAACGTATCTCCCTGTCTTACAACAATAAAATAATTATCATTAAACTTACTAATAGGATGATTTCCTGATACTTGAACAGGGTTTGGACAACTGTTATCAACAAAGTCTATCATTGAACTTTTACCACTATCAGATATAATATTGCAATCGGAAGGAAGCATCTTATCATAAACATAAAGCTGATACAACTCTATAATTCTTATCAATGTCTGTGCATACGAAGGATTTGTAGCATAACCAGCTCGTTTTAACCCAAATGCCCACCCACGATAATCAGTTAAGTCTAAACTAAATAGACTTTGATAACGTGAACGTTCACGAAGGAACTTGCAACGATCCTCATAACTTTCTAACGCACTATATATACGCACGAAAACACTCTCTCATAGCATCATCGTCATGAGAGATTGTACGACCTGTCCAACCATGACATTTAATTCCGAAATGATTATTACCAAGAAGAACAAGCCTACCACGCCCTGCCCCACTCTCAAGTAGCCCCTGAGCTAACGTGATACTTGCTGGTACACCATACTTATGCATACCCTCAATAGCAACTCCTTATACTGATTTATATAATCTAAATAAGCCTGATTCAACCTTGACTGACCTGACGCAATAATAGTAAAAACATAAAAAGAATGAAAGGAAAAAGGAAGATATATCGCTTCATAAAAAAGTTCTTTGCAGATTAATAACTGCAAAAATACACGTTTTACCACATAATACAAAAACTATTTTCATAAAACTAACAAAACATTTCAAAAACTTATACTTAACTTTGTATTTATGAAAACAATTATAGCACTTTGGTTCAAATTATAATCAGGAAGAAAAATATTTCAAAAGCACAAAAACTATTAAAACAGCGTTTTTGAAAAACATTACCTTCTCTGCATTGCAATGGACCAAACCAATTGGCATTAGTCTGATATTTTTTGAATTGTACCGCATCCTTTGACACAGAATGGACAATTGAACAAGTAAAACGTTCCTTGAAAGAAATTGAAAGTTCTATGGGTGACTCACATGAAAACCATCAAAAAGGAATAGTACATATCGATATCGATCTCGCACAATATGGAAACAAAAATTATTAAAGAAATAATATGGCTATAAAATAACAAGAAATAAATATTGCCTATGTTTGTCATTCAACACCAGCCTATTCTATTATTAACATCCAATACAAAAAGCAATCAGAAACTTTAAAAACAGAATAAAAAGGAATTTGAAATATATTTACATAAATCCAATGTAATCATCTACAAATAAAGGATATGACAAGAATAAAAAGAAAAACTTTTAACCAGCAGCAAATCAGAAAGTTATAAACCTTGCAAGAAAAAGATGCTTGATTAGATTGTAAAAGAGCATTAGTAATATAGAAGAAGGGCATCTTTTGCAAGTCAAAAGATGCCCTTCTGAAAGTTAAAAGAACATGTTTTTGTCATGAGCCTTATAAAAATACTTTACAAACATTGATTGATATGAACATAAATTACTCATAGAAGACAATATAAACGACAATCTCCGAATACTACAAACTATATGAACATACCAAAAATTACACCCCATTTTCTTATTAATACACAAAAGATAACGCTTATCGTACATCTACACAATCATGTGAAATATCATACAACCAATTTATGAATACACAAAAATTCTATACTCAATATTAAAGTGTAGAAAACAATAAGAAAAACCATAAACGGATAAAAAGAAAAAACTATTACTTGTAGAACAATTTATGTAAGCAAAAATATAAATAGGCCCTCTATTAAAAAGAACAAAACGACAGATTGAAAATATTAAAACGACGCAATAAAAATCATATCGACAAAACACAATTCATTGACATACAAAAGATTATTAGGAAATAATGAAAATAATTTTGTAAAAGATAATACCTAAAAACAAGAGAAAAATACAGAAAAATATGTACTAAATTTCTTGATTTTCTTCGATTGTTCATTTTTGTGTAAATTTGCTATAAAGAAACCATCTATCCAAGATAGGATGGCTCAATTCAACTACCACGTGTAGTCAAAAATAAAAATCGAAAAATACTATAACTAATGCCTATGAATAAAAACACAAAAAGAGCTGGCACCGCAGAAATAAAATCTACGACGCCAGCTCTAAATAATGCTTATAAAAATGTTACTTATAACATTGCCTCTTTTATCATCTCCACAATATACTTCACATCGTCATCTGTAACTAATGGTCCACTTGGTAAACACATTCCAATCTTGAAGAGTTCCTCGCTAACACCATTTACGTAAGCAGGACAATCCTTGTAACAAGGCTGCTTGTGCATAGGCTTCCAAAGAGGACGACACTCAATATTGGCTTTATCCAAGAAAAACACGCATAGCCTCAACATTTGTATTAGGGCTCGCAATCCGTATGAGCATCATCTACTGAGTGAATAACGCCTGCTGCTCCTCCAACTGCACCTTCTACCGTAGTTTTATAGGCATTCTCTTGTCCTTTTCACCTTAACAGAAGGGTCAAGAATAATAGTGTTTAACCAGAAATTAGAGTCAAATTCTGGTGATGGGTTTGCATGAAAGGTTATTCCATCTATCTTGCTGAAAGCCTCTTCATATAAATGAGCAATATGACGATGATGAGCAATATGTTCATCAAGAACTGTCATCTGACCACGACCAATACCTGCACAAACATTGCTCATACGATAATTATATCCTATCTTCTCGTGCTGATAGTAAGGATAACCCTCACGAGCCTGTGTAGCATAAAACATCACCTCGTTGCGAGCATCATCATTAGGGACAAATAAGTGCGCCACCGCCTGACGTGGTAATCATCTTGTTTCCATTAAAATGACAGAACACCATATTCACCAAAGGTACCACAAATCTGTCCTTCATATCTTGAACCCATTCCTTCCAGCAGCATCTTCAATAACCGGAATATTATACTTGTCTCGCACAGCAAGTATCTCCTTTTATCTTTGCAGGCATACCATAAAGATATACAACGATAATTGCTTTTGGTTTCTTACCTGTCTTAGCAATTCTATCCTTGATTGCATCCTCTAACAATACAGTGATCAAGATCCCATGTATCTTCCTCAGAGTCTACAAATACAGGTGTTGCACCAAGATAAGTTACAGGATGTGAACTTGCACAGAAGGTGAAACTCTGACAGATAACCTCATCGCCAGCTTTCACTCCTAAAGCCACCAAAGAGATGTACAGCAGAAGTACCAGAGCAAAGTGCTACCACACGCTTATCCTCTAAGCCCGACAAAGACTCTTTCCAGAGATTATCCGGATTATCCTCATGTGGCATAATCGTCTGTGGATATGCCTCCTCTTCAAGAAAGTTAGCTCTCTTATCAGAAGGACTTACAGAGACTCGAGAAACGTCTCAAGTCATCTTCAAAACCATTGACATTTGGTCCCAATGGCACCACCCAGTTGGTATCGAACGCCTCTTGGATGTATTTTCATTTCATTACCGCTCATGTGAGCGAGTATAAAGTAAAAACACGATTTCTTTCCATTTTACTCTATTTTACAAGTTTATCCTTGCTAACGATAACAACACTGTCATACATCATCATTAAAAACATCATCATCATACTTACCTAAAATACTTTCGTTTACTTTTTCCTCCATATTATTTTGGATCAATTTGAAGAAATCTACTCCCTGCACCATAAGCATGAAGATAAGCTCCACCAAAACGTGGATTAACTTCGCTCAAATAATACTGACCATCTTTGTACCAGAAATCCATATCTATAGGACCATTAAACTCTAATACCTGACAAATTTCTTCAATAAAATCAAATAACTTTTCGATCCTTAAAAAGATATTGTCTTACTTGCACCTCCTATTTTTGTTTCAAGCTTATTCTTAGAGAATGCAGCAACAGGGCTTATGACTATAACAGTCAATATAAACATCAGCATCACAATCTCACAATCCATGAACTCCTGAATTATATAATCAAACTTACCTCTGAAAAATAATTCTCAAGTTCATTCATCGTAGCACATTTATGAATACCTACACTTCCACTACCTGTTCTAGAGCTTAATAAATACAGGGAAAGTTATTTCATTGTTCTTATACCCTGTCTTGAAATGCTCTAAGCTATCATAAGTAAGAACTGTACGAATATTGTTCTTTTTAAGATAACGGAACATCTCATATTTATCAAAAACAATATGCTGCTGTTTCTTTAGAAGGTGCTAATACAATAATGCCCTCTGCTTCAAATCTATCTCTATTCTTTGCAAGTAACTCAATCTCTGCGATCTATCAATGTCGTAATAGTCTTCACATCATTGTCTTTTGCGATCTTTTAAGATAGTATTAATATAATTAGGATCATCTATACGCGGTGTTAAATAATATTCATCAGCAGCATATAATGCAGGAGCTATGCTTTGATTATCAGTTGCTATAATCTTACAACTATCACCCTAATGAATCTTTTAAAAACTTGAACAGTTGTACACGACGTCCACAACTGCAAAAACATAATATTCTTCATACGCAATTAATATTTTGATTTTTTATAAAATCATCCTCACACCATTCTTCACGGATTACAGATAAATGACCATTAGGATTTTTAAATAAATCGTTGGAAAGTAATGAATAAATAAAGGTGTTAAGCTCATTGTATAAGCACCTACCCTATGAAAAAAATCACTCGATCACCAATATTAAGTTTCCTCTCCTGCTGGAATTATAAACATTCTATCATACTCTAGACAAGTTAAACCACTTACAACCTGTGGCAATTGACTAAAAGCAGAAGTATCATCTTGATAGAGAAACTCTTTAAAAATAATCTGATTTACGAAAAAAAGGATCTATATCATTACGCGTTCCATCTGTACACACATATGTTTTACCATCATGGCTCTTTATATCTATAACCTCTGCAACATAATCAAAACCAGAAGCGATGATAGCATTACCAGGCTCAACAATAAATGTAATATCACGTAATTTAGCATCTAAAAGCATTAAAAATGCTTTTAGAGTACTCATCATAAGTAGGCTTATTAGGCATACATCCAAAGAAACCTCCACCCAAGTCCCAATATTTGAGAGAAAGATTATATTTAAGAATTATTTCTTGTACATAACATATAACTCTTTCATAAAAACCCTCACACTTCTCGTTTTAGGCTCTCTATGGGAATGAATACCAATAATCTTGATATTATTTTTTTGAGAATTAAATTGATTACTTTATCTAAGTCCCCTGATTCAAATGAAAAGCCAAATCGACTATCATCTTCAGGATGATCTTCATCCTCAGGAGATACAAGAGAAGTATTAATATTTTATTCTAATACCAATTTCATACTCTCGATCCTTAGGCAAATCATCTAACCAATCGACTTCTCTCCATGTCTCAATATTCACTATTGCCCGATGCTTGATGGCATCAAGAAAAGTTTCTTTTTGATTTCATAGGGACCATTATATATAATATGTTCCTTTGTAAATCCAACCTTTAAGGCTAAGTTATACTCATGGTAAGATACAACCTCTGCATAACAACCATTATCCTTAGCTATTTTTAATATGTAAGGTAAAGAATTAGTCTTCACTGAATATCCTATAATATTACTAGGAAAAAGGGATAATGCATTTTTTTAAAGGATAAAAATATTTTGCCTAATATCACCTCGATCTAACACAAAATAAGGTGTTTTTTTGTTTCCAAGAATTAAACATTAAAATATTCTGAATTTAACGACTTAGATCAAAAACCATAATTATTAAGAACATGATAAAGGAAGCGTTTATACCACTGATCTATTATTATGTGATTCTGAATAATTTAAAGGATTATTAAAACCTTCCCAATTTCTATATTTTTGGAATACCATACCTTACCGCATTATAAGGATTATAATTAAGAAAAACGCCCCTCGTCCAATAAATCAATTTTTGTCATTTCCTCAGCATCAAGACAAAAATCAAAAATAGATATATTTTCTTTCATATGAGGAATATGCCACGTCTTAGGAATTAATATAATATTCTGCTGATACATCCAACGTAAAACAATTTGTACCGTACTTTTCTGATATTTATCTGCAATAGATTTTTATCATTTCATTTTCTAATATCTCTAAGCGAGGTTCAAGAGAGCGGAAGTGACTAAATGTAGACATAGCCTCCACAGCTATGCCTTTGTCCTGACAATATTTGATTAATTGCTTCTGGGTGTTCAAAGGGCTTATTTCAAACTGATTAACAGCAGGAACAATATCAGAAACTTCTTTTCAAAGATCTCTATATGTGGTGGAAGAAAAGATGAAACACCTGAGTAGTACGAATTCTCCCTTGCTTATAAAATTTATCTAAAAGCTTTTATACATCTTCATATACATAGGCCATGGAAAATGAACTAAAAAGATCAACATACCCTCCCCATGATAAGTTGTTCAAAGAATCTTCGAGTAGCATCCTCTATTGTTCTTGATGGAATATTCTGTATCATTTTCCATCCATAATAATATGGGTGATTATATAATGCATCTGCATTTACCTTAGTTGTTATAAAAACATTTTCACGCTTAACGTTATGGTCTTTCAAAGCCTTAACTAATTCAACCTCATTGTGATACCTCCAAGCTGTATCAAATTGACGATAACCCATATCATAGGCCTCACATATAGTTGACTCAAATTTATCTTTTGGTATTAAATAGGTACCAAAACCCAACCTTGGCATTTCAACGCCATTATTTAATATTATATTATCCATATTCTTTAAATATATATTTTTTTATCCAATGACCTGTTGAACCAAAAAAACTCTAATAAATCAAAGTCACCGTCATGATTACCTTCAATAAACTCTACTCCAAAATTTGTTACAGAAATATCCCACGCTATATAACGACATTGTGGTATAAGTTTAGAAGCAGCTAAGCACTTGCTTATAACACATTCCCACTCAGGAACTTGTTTACCAATAAGACACATTTCTGTTCCAGGATGAATAACAATATTTTCTTGCTCCCAAGAACGACCTGTGCTAATAATTATTCCTGTATCCAAATCGACTTCATAACCAACACCACCACTGTGAAAATTATCAACAATATTATTACCTGTTCCACAACGAAGAATAGCCTTCAATATATGGGGACAATTCTGATTATCTAGAAAAGAATACACTCTAATAGTATTCAAAGCTTTTCCTCCAAATGCTATATCTGGATGATTCTGAGAAACTTCCTCAACGATAAAACTCCCAGCCTTATATTCAACAAAAATTATCTATATTCTGTAAAATATGAATAGACGATAACTTACGTATACCCTTTCCTTCATATGTGTCAGTAGGTTTTACAATAATTTCACTATGTCTATGAAGAAAAGCTTTAAATTCTTCTTTACTTGCATCACCACAAAACAACCAATCACGATGTACATAATAATGAAAAAAATCATTAAATTTATTTTTCTTTCAAAAAGATAAATATACTTTTTATCATTACATTTACTCATCACTTTTTTTCATACGTCGTAATGTAAGAACATTCTTTCGTAAGACTCCACGCACTCGCCAAAAAACCACCAAGAAAAATAATGTCGTACACTACACCCATGCTTCAATAATGACAACGAAAAATCAAAAAGAAAAATAGATACGCGAACAACCTGTTTTTTTCAGATAACTCATTACATCCAGTCCAAATACTTTTCAAATATTGCAAAAAGATTTTCATTGTAATTTATGCTATTTATATTCCTAAAAATTTGAAAAAGCATCTACTCTATATTATGCTTAAATATCTTGTTACCATATACTAATTATCATAACACGAAAAACATAATAACTTTTTGATATAATATAGAGAATACTTTTTATTTAATTGATCAGTTTAGCCCATTAAACTCTTCTTGTGTAAACTTACCAGAACCATTATTAACTTTATTATTTATATCCTTTTTCATCAACACATTCTTAATAGTTATAAAAATAATCTTAGCATCTGTAATAAAAGAAATATGATCCACATACCAAACATCAAGCCTCAAATTTCTCTGTCCAAGATAAAGTATTACGACCATGACATTGTGCCCATCCCTGTAATTCCAGGAAGCACATCATGACGACGCATCTGTTCACTTGTATATAAAGGTAAATATTTAACAAGCAAAGGACGTGGTCCTATCAAGCTCATATCTCCTTTAAGAACATTAAAAAAATTGGGGTAATTCATCTATAGAAGAATTCCGTACAAATTTTCCTATTCTAGTAATTCTTTGAGTATCTGGTAATAAATTTCCATCTGGTCCTTTATTATCATTCATTGTCTTAAACTTAATTACCTTAAAGATTTTGCCTTTATATCCTGGGCGGGGCTGAAAAAAAGAAAAACGCCTGCACCATTATTTGCAAAAATACAAGAGAATAGAAAAACAATCAGTATAGGCGAAAACACAAATAAGCGCCAATAAAGACAAACTAATGTCAAAACATCTTTTTAAAAGAAATACTGATACATATTATCTTTTTGCGTCTAAATGATAGTCTTCTGGTTTACCCCTATAACTTTTCATAAGGATTCAATTTCATCTCTTCTTTAAAAATCCTTTTAGCTGCTCTAAATATGAGTATTGTGGCTTCCAGTTAAGTTCTTTAAATGTCTTTTGTAGCATCAAATGCATTTTCCAATGGATCTGGTTTATCACTAACATAAGTAATTTTTAGAAGGATTCTCTTTTGGAGAGAACACCCTCAACTATACCCTTAATCTGATCCTCAAGAGAAACTTGCCAACCATTTCCAACATTATATATACCTCCTTCTATATCAGAAGCAACACAATTAGAAACAAGTTGTGTAAAGTCTTTAATATAGACCATCTCCTTCTTCTTGTTATAATTTCCCCAAACTTCATAGGCAAACTTTTTGAAGCTCTATCCATCAACATTCTAAAAGGCATCATTCTTCGCTTAAAATCAGCATAGTGATATGCATTAGGATGATACTCATATATTGTGAAAAATCTCAAGATAAATCTAGTTATCCCATAAGAAGCATGATAATGCTCTATCAAATCTAGAGCAGCATTTTTAGCTATAGCATAAACAGCATGGTCTCCTGTCAGAGGAAATCCTCTTCGCAAATCAGCCCCTAATGCACCTCCATTTTTAAATCCCTCAAAAATGTTCAGCTAAGTCATATGGACTCTGTGGGAATATAATTTTCTTGCAATTATGCTTTTGCATAAACTGTAACACATTAAGAGTTCCAATTGTTATAGATCTCTATCAAATCTTGTGGGTCGTAATCATAACGTGATGGTAAACTACCAGCAAAAATGGCATACAGCATCTACATCCCCAAGTCGATCAAGAACATCAAATGAGTCCATCCTTTTTATATCAACAGAATAATAAGGAATTCCATTATCTTCAAAAACCATTATCGCTTTTTTTCTATTACCTACAGCAATAACTTTTATGACCATCTTGTATTAGCTTTATAGAAATTGGAGCTCCTAAATTTCCAGTAGCACCAAAAAACAACAACCTTTCCCATATTACATTTAATTTAAATTAACACTCAATATAATTTATAACTGTTTATAATATTCAAGTAGAGCTTTCCAAACATTATGTTGTTCATATCGCTCATGAAATTATAGGTCGAGCATTCTCTCCCATTCTTTTTAACCTCTTCAGGATGGTAATAAAACCATTTCATCATAGTATAAAGTTCAATGGTAATATCATTTACACGCACCCTTTTGTTATCTAAAGGTGCTTGTATAATTTTTACCATTCACTCCATCTTCTATAATCTCATTAGATCCATTAATATTAGTAACAATTGCAGGTAACCCAAGAGCTCCTGCCTCAAGCGGAACATTTGGAAATCCTTCACGATAAGATGGAAAAACAAGGACATCACTTGCAATTAAATAAGGGCGAATATCTGATTGTACACCCATGTATTTAATGTTCTTTTGACTGCATGAGATAATTAAGTTTATCTTTTTGCCAATGCATCATCTTCACCATCAATTTCACCTATTAATAATAGCTTTTATCTCTAAATTTTCATTTTCTAATTTACGTATAGCATCAGCTAACTCCCCTAGACCTTTATCGTTAACTAATCTTCCAATAAATACAAAAAAATAAAAATCATTATTAGAAAAACCCAATTCACTGCGAACTAGACTTCTTGCCTCTTTCTCTGATAAATTACGTAAGTAAATCTGCTTATCAGCTATCTTTAAAGAAGCAGTTTGTATTGTATTGTCACGACTAAAGAACTCCGTATCTTTTCCATTAATATTACCATAATGAATTACTTGCAATGACTTTTTCGTAATATTATCACGTTTTAAACATTGCAACACCCCTTGCCCTTCTGGAATAACATTTGTAGCAAAAACATGACAATCGCTCCATTGTCTTAAGAATCATCCTCAACATGCCATGGGCACCCTGATAACGTAATCCAGTGACGGTATAAACTCTATGTGGCACACGTGCGCACCAGGCTGCAATCATTGCCAACAAGCTCCCTTTTGGAGTATTAGCGTGTACGCACCATGGCTTTTCCTTACGGAACAGACGGTACAAGAACCACAGTCCTTTTAATGTCTTTCACTAAACTTATAGGACGTTCTAACGGAGCATCCACAACACGGATTCCTTCCCGATCACCTCACATCCTTCCAGGACACCTGTATCTTTTGCAACACCAATGACATCAAAGTGCTGGTTCAAGAACTTCAGCTGCCCTTTTCAGCAAACTATTCAAGGATATGTCTGCAGTGGTTACGCGAATTAGCTTCTTCTTCATACTTCAGAACTCAACACGTTCAAAATTCACATTTCCAATTCTTGCAGCATACTCTGGGAATGCACTCTTCCACATCCCTTCATGCCACAAGCTATATACCTTTTGTGCACCACTGATTAAATAGTAGTCTGTGAACATCTTTATATTCTCAGAATCATCAGTTTCACCAGCAGTATCTATATGCTTTTACAGTTCCGGGGACTATATATACATCAGGCATTGCTTTTTTTAATTTCCTCAATGAATACCATAGAATCCGAAGCTATCATAACCCTAATACCAGAATGCTGTGAAGAAATCTTTTTACAGAATTGATAGCAGATCTACCAGCGCATTCTTTTTGATTGTCAGAACCTAACTCTGGATTGATAGCTGTCTCTGTCTTATCGCCCAAGAGATTCATAAAGCGGGTATGGATTGCAATATAGTTGTCTCCTATCTCTGTCTGATACTGGTCTAAATAACGTAGAAGATAAGCTGTTGGACGGAAAAGTCTTTCATATAATTCTCCCCACTTATAGTCTGTTCCAAAATGAGCATTCACCTTGTCCAAGGAGTTATAGCCATAATAGAAATGAGTCTCCGACGGACGCTTCTTGTATAAGCGGGAAGGATTTACGATTTCCCCATAAGCTATGACGTTATTATATGACAAAAGACCAAAGTTCATTTGGCTCTCATCAATTAACCAATCATACTTATTTGGTTCAAGATATTTGCTTAATACAAACGGATAGCTCCAATTTATCTTAAACGGCTTGCCCAATGCTTTGGATATAGCAAAAATGGTAACAAGTCCTTTAAGCCTGTCGAACATTCCACCATGTGGGATTCTACCATCAACCATAAATACAAATGGATAACTGTTGCCCGTTGCATATAAAGAGTATCCCTTTCTCCTTCATTATCCTGAACTTCATCAAAGGTTCACGATAACAGCAATCCATGAGCTTAACTAAAAATATCTCTTCCTATCATATATTAATATTCAAGTTTCCAAATTCTTCTTCTGGAATACGCTTTTCGTGCTCCCATTGCCCTAAGACAGTCACAAATAATCGGGGAGCAACCATTTACCGATTCTATAATTCTACCGACCTCTTATGTCATGACTGTCACAGCGACCAGGCTGATAGCCATTGCCAATCGCTCAAAGTCAGTCATCCACATCTACCTTTTTGTCAAAATAATTCACCAAGAAAAATTCTCTCAATGGTAAGTTGCCTCTCAACTAAGCATAAATTGACGTCCAATAGGTGCTTAATTGAGTCCCAACTGGTGCTTAATTGAAGCCCTATTAGCACCTTTTTTTCTGCATAACATTATAACCGCCAGATTACCTGACAGTTACAAATGCGCGAATTATCATTTCTTTCCTCTGTTCTTCCAAGCAAAACCGCAACAAGTTATGTAAAGATATTTCAAAACTTTCATGAAGAAGTCTTTTCTAAATTCCACATAGAAAAGACATCCAACAATACAATTATCTTACAACTCTCTCACCACTCTGTGCAAGACGTAACACTAATGAGGTTCAGAAACTTATTTTCAACATTTCTGTCCGCTATAGAAGAGGATGTTAATTATTTTAATTGGTTGTGTTAACCGAACCACATAATAACACACAAAACACAAGGCACTACCAATCAACGGAATCAAGACAAAGTCTGTAAAAGTTGATGAAATGACAACTTCATTCAATTTTACAAATGCTGTCAGTGTCCGCTCTATTATAAAAGTCTGAATGACATATATCCCCAAGGTATACCTTCCAACCGTACTAAGCCTTGACAAAATATTCTTTACTATCCGTTTCTTTCCAAATATCTTATAAATCAACTCACAAATTCCTATTACAACTATCGATCCAGAAAGCCCTACCAAAATTTGAATAACAAACTTCATTGGACTGTAAATAAGTAAATTGAGGTCAACCTTTTCACATGGAATAGTCCAATGCATACAGACAGCAAAAATAAAAAGAAAAAGCGAAACACAGAATAGCGGAACTCTATAGGCTTGAAAAGCCAGTTTGATACTTATGAATTAAATATCCCATACAAAAAGTAGAAATACAGGAAGTTAATCATCAAGGTTCCACCAGATGGAATAATTAAAAGTGCTACCCATGAAAGCAGAAATGTAATCTCTATAGGTATTTTAACATATTTGGCAACTCTTGCTATTAAATAGCAAACAAAAAGAGTTTTAAGAAACCAAACACACCCTATTATTTCTCTATAAATACCCTCCATATAGACAAACAGTTACAACCGTACAAGATATAACTGGAACTAATAACTGTTTACTCTTTTTACAAAAAGATTTTTTTATAGGGATTTCTAAGCTACGAGTGGAGAAGTACCCACACAGCAACATAAACAGAGGCATGTGAAAAGAATAAATAACTGCTCTAACAGAACTCTCCAATGCCTGTGTCATAACATAGCAATGTCCTACACATACAAGGAGTATCGCTACAAACTTTACGAGGTCTAAATATGCTATTCTATTTTGCTTCATTACGCATCAGTTCTTGATAGACCGAATAATACCCATTCACCATTTTAGAAATATCAAACTCCATAGCCCTTTGCGCAGCATTTATCAGCAACCAACTTGTACTTCTCCTGATCAGAATACAGTTCATAAATTCTTTTTGACAAGTCGCCTGCACTACCAGCCTTAAAAATGAGTCCTGCTCCCTCAACAATTTGTTTTAATCCATCAACATCTGACGCTATAACAGGCTTTTCAGCTGCCATACCTTCTATAGCTGTTAACCCAAATCCTTCCCAATGGGAAGACATAACAACAATATCTGATGTCTTCAACAGTACTGGGACATCAGAACGATTCCCCCAAAACTTTATACAATCTCGTACTGGCGAATTTTCTGCATATGAAAAAACATCATCATACAATTCACCATTGCCTATTAACCATAACTCAAACTGACCATGAGGTAATAAAACCAAAGCATCAATTAATGTTTTCTCGATCCTTTGTGGTCGAAAAGCACCAACCATCGTAACAACACACCTGTCAGAAAGGCGAAGCTGAGGGTTTGGCACCGCTTGTAAGAAAACTCTGAACATCTACACCATTGGGGATGGTACAAATATTTGCAGTATTCATATCTGTATCACAAATATAAGAGCAAAGTTGTTCTTGAGTTTTAGGACTAATACAAATTACCCTATTATACTGCTTATACATCCACCGATCAGTTCTTGACAATAAGAAATGTGAACGCTTCCTGTTATGAGTATTATGTTCTAGTAGTCACTAAAATTTTTCGATTTCCAAGTTTATTTGCAATTGCAGTAAAAAAGCTGTGGAGAAGAGTTGTGGGTATGTATTATATCATACTCTTCCATTATCTTACGAAGCTTTAATATATATAGGGGATTATAAAAATTCCGCTTCTGTGAAAGAAAATACATATTACAGCCCATTCTCTTAAGAGCTTGACAGAATGGGGTTTCCTCGCCATCAAAAAGACATACCCCTATAGTACAGCCTTTACTCATCAGGCGTTCTGTTAATTGAACTACCAGATGCTCAGCCCCTCCCATCAAGAGAGATGTTATTACCTGTAATATCCTCATCTTAGTATAAAAAACTTGGAAGATGCTTCAAGATCCTCTTAGATTCTTTGTAACCATCAATATTTCCTCTGATAAAAGCAAAAATAACCTTAATCGTCCTTGACAAAAACGCCACAAGCAAGATGAACAAACAACAGATATATCTGCTTCAAAAAAGATAAGAAAAGTCCAACTCCGAACCGTTCTATTCTACTCAAATTTATTAATTGACAACAACTACGAAACCATATCATATAAAGAGCTTTTTGCTCTTTTATAATATTTATCTGAAGATTGCTGATATAATGAACTAGAACTCTTAGCATTTAAATGAACTGCACCTGAATCATACGAAACAAGCAACTTGTATCCATTTTTATACACTTTTTGAAACATCAACTGGTCGTCACCAAAAAGCAAATCCCATCTCGATCTAACCATATTTCATCATGATAATTTATTCCTTGCATAACGTCTTTTTCTCCATAACGATATTGGACCTGCTGCACTTTGCGAAAGATAGACCCTATATCGAGGGTTAGAATTATAAGAAAAAGCTCGCATTTGGCATAACCTTAAATGCCCACTTATCGTCCCTATGAGGAAAAACTTAAATTAACGAAAAAATTATATATTTTGCTGACTAAAGATGATTTTTTTGTGGCATAAACACATCAGCTGCAATACAATCTCCTTTTAGGCAATCCAGCTCTGATGCTAAAAATCTCCACACAATCTGGAGGAAGAAAAACATCATCATCAAGTAATAAAAATATAATCGGTATTAATTTCATCATAACTTAAAGCTCTTTGAGCTACCATTCCTTTCTTTTACATAAAATGTATTTCTCATTAGCAATTTTGATTTGGAAGAGGAAATCCTTCCGCAATATATACTAAAAATCTCTTCTGGTAAATTTTTTTGAGAGTTTAAAGAGAGTATCTCCTTTCAAAAATCCTTTTCCAGCCGTACCCAATGTCCGAATAGCAACTGTATAATTAAACTCATGTAGGGCACGTTTCTTCCATAAACAATAGCCCCAAAAAGGATAAGCGCACAATGTCAAACATTTAAAGTTATTACAAATAACGTCGAAAAAGATTTATGAGCAAATTTAGAATAAGTAACATAAAGTATTGCATTCTTAAACCTATCAACTAAACAATACTCTTTTCTCCATTGCCAATAAACTAAAAGACATGCCTCCCTGTGGACATAATATCCTCAATCTACGTCCGGACCTTGTTAAACCACCCTTTAAGATATTCTGTTATATATATAATTTTATTGACAAATAACATGTTTGCCATTCGCGAGACTTTCTGAAGCCATAAATAGCTCTCTACTAGAAAAACCTCATCCGCGAAAAACAGGAAATCTTAATGATTTTAAGTATTTGGTAGCCCAAACTTCTGCTTTATCACCCTTAATATGTTGATTAACCCTTATTTCAGCAAAACTATTTATCATATAATCTTGAGGAAATACATCTCCTATAACTTTTACGGAAGAAAAACCTCGCAAATAAGAAACTCCACATAAATCTAAGTCTTTGTGTTTTTTTCCCAATCGTTTTTTTAATTATTTCAATAGCATCTGCTGTCAGATAATCATCAGAGTCTACAATGAAAAAGTTCTGTTTGTACCTTTTTCTATTGCAAGATTTAGCGCTGTATGTTTCCCACCATTATCTTTTTTTATAATATTCAATAGAAAGTTTTCTCTTCTTTGAAATTATGAATAATTTTTTTCTGTTTCATCCGTAGATCCATCATCAACTATCAACCAGATAAAATCTGACACAGATTGAAAGATAAGACTCTTATATAAATTCGATAATTGTTTTGCGCGATTGTAGCTTGCGTTACAACTGTTACTATGGGTTTGTTTTCCCTCCATCGTATTCTTTATTGAAATTACACATCTATTTAATATCTACAATTGGTCTATAAAGCTTATTTACAGTATAACCATAATCGTATTCATTTTTCTTCATAAATATAAGACTCACCAGACGGATATCCATCCGTCAAAAAAACGTTTTATATGGGGTTAAATTAAATGCCCAGCTACTTAAAAATTGCATGAACAAAAACAAAGCATAAAGAATGAATTAGATACTTTTACCCATCGCTTTTGAGAATGTATAGTTACAAGTGTACTAAACGTATAGATTATACCAATAAAATAGAACCAACCAAAACGTCCTCCTTGACCAAAACGCATAAATGCAACAAGAATACCACAAAAGGCAATTGTCATATTAAGAAAAAGTCAACTGCTTTTGGAGAATTATTTATCTTTGAATAATTGCGGAAAACAATAAACATAAAGACAACAGCCCTCAATTATATACCATATCTGAAAACCCTCCATATCATGAGTATACTCGTTTGTTCTACTTTCAGTGCCGATAGTATCTCCTGCAAAAAGAAATAGCCCTAAGAAGCAAAAGGTGACACACCTAAAATCAAACAAGCAATAAGGAAAAATTATTACGGAACTTTTTCTGAATTTGCGAATTGGAACAAAAATACATCAATGAAAATACTAATGCCGAGTTATGGATACTTGCTGCAAGAAGCACAAAGGCAAAAAGGTATGGGCTTACGTTGCCAAATATACCTGATGCCCTGCCAAGCAATTCCACAAGCTAACGTCTGCCGGAGATAAGTCATTGTAAAGAAAACAAATAGAGCTAAGAAAAGCAGACATGCCATCGGATAATCCTCCATGTATGATTTAAAAAGCCCTATAATATAAGAAGTACATAAAACCTGTTGTGAGGAAAATAAAAATATAACGATTAGCAGTTATATGCGCAATCAAAACCTCCCAAAGAAAATACCCATACTCTTTACCTCGAATATAAAAAGTATCTGTTTAGGGTTGTCCTTTTGCAGCTATAGTATCCGAAATTCCATCAAATAAAGCTCCATAGATATATCTATCATATCCTCCTATCATATCTCCTAACCCTATAAAAATTGCAAGATACGTAAAGAAGAGACCTAAGGCAACAGGACTACTGATTAAAGATTTGTTATTCCTACTCGCATAAAACCATAGAAAGGCAACTGCGAACATTAAAAAAATATATAAGCATTGATATAAAGTTTATAATTTAGCAATCATTTTCCATGCAACTATCCTAATCTGATCAATTAGCACACAAACAAAAATAAGTGATTAATAAAAATATAAGTATGAAGAAAAACAAACACTCCTCCACTCCATCGGATGGACAAGTATTCCACCATTTGCCGAAACAAAGGAAACACACTAGGGATGAAAATGAACTATATAGACAGCAAAAACTACTTGCAGCCAGCCAATTAACAAAAAGAAGAAGAGATTTTCATTCTACTAAAGTAAAACAAGTAAGCTTTACTGAAGAAAAGGATTACCAATGGATTATCATATCGTAGCAACTTCATAGCATTTCCCCATTGATAAAGTGTACAAAAAGAAACAACGGCAAGCAAGCTACTAACCAACAAATAAATTTTCAACGGTTTATTGGAAATAAAAGCCATTGATAGAGATTGAAGTAACGACCAGTGAGATATAAACTGCAGAAGAAAACTATACTATATCCTTTCAAAATAACTAACTACCCCAGTTATCCAACAGTAATAACATTGAAATGCGTAAAAAGCTATGAGAAAATTACAGGGAATACTATTTTTGCTGATGAATTAACAAAGGAGTTAAGTAATGGGAAAGAATATACAATCCTAAATACCCCATCACGAACCAATATTCGTTTGATTAACCCCATACAAACCTTAAATCCCTTTCCAGCACTTAGCTTCTCTTTTCCCAAAAAGTATACTGACAAGATAAATCCCCCAAAGTAAGAATAGAACCTGAAAAAGAAAACTTAGCTGCACCTTTCTTTTGTGGCATGAATACCAAACCACCCTGAAATCAAAATAAAAATATTGACTCCTCCTATAGCAAGACTTGTAAATAGAATCCGACAAAATGAGCCTAACTTGGATCATCCTGAAAATCCTCCATAACAGGTGTAAACCCAAAACTACACCATTTGCATGTCCTATAAGAACAAACAGCATAGTAAGGATTCTAAGTAATTCTATATTGCTTTTGTCGTATAACCGAGTTCATAAACTTTTTCCTTGAATTTTCAAGATTACCACATCTACCATTACAGATATATACTTTACAAATGGAATATTAATGATTAGAGAAAAGAGTCTATGATTTCTTGTAGTAGGAAGAGGTGTCACAGGCAAAGCGCCCATCTGCCCTAACTGTCTCATTGCTTGCAGCTTGTACTTCCATGTAAATGGCACTACGTGTATAGAGTATAGATAACCCATTAAAAAGAAATTAAGAGGAATTTCTAAAACACGCTGCGTACCACGATCAAACTTCTTAATCCATAAGAGATTTTCTTTCATACAACGTAAAGAATCATCTGAAGACCGATAAACATGTTCTTTTAGAAGGATTCATCACAGCCGAATTGGGATTTGCAATATACTTATAGAGCGGTAAATCAATACACTTACATTTACCGATATAAGGGATCAACTTGAAAATTACGTCAAAAATCCTCTCCCATCTGGTAAGAATGAAACTTATGCCATGCTCACATACAATCTTTGTCCTAGAGACACGTGTCCAAAGAGAATTATTATATATCCCTATGAGCTGTCATAGCTAATGCTGAAAGAAAATTCTCAGTATAATGTATAACCTTACCATCAGTTTCTGTTCCCCAATAATAACCCATCATAAGCATATCGTATAAATCTGATTCCCAATAAAGGAATAATCTTGTCTAATGCCATAGGGTCAATATAATCATCTGCATCTACAAACCAAAAAGTATTTACCTTTGGCATTTTCTATCAATTCGTTTCTTGTTGCCCCAATTCCTCTATTCTCTCGTGAAATGACATTAATATTCTCATAATGCGATGAGAAATCATTGATAATATCGATGGATCTCATCAGTAGCACCATCATTCACAACTAAAATCTTATACGTCGATCATAATTCTTTATGCGAAACGATACTTTTCAAGCATCGTTTCAAAAATTCTCTGCATTATATACAGGAATAAGGATGGAGAGTATAATACCTTTTGTCATGCTACTATGTATTTAATTTTGAACAATCTATAAGGCCAGCTCCACTTTAGTAGAAACCAATAAAAATAACCTGACTTTTAAGGGGTATTGATGTATACTTCATCAAGTCTTTGATTAGCTTCACTATGCTCATGACGCTAAGCATCTAAACCTTTAATATCCATAAGTTTGCTTTTTGCACCAAACTTCAAACAATTAATTGTCAATTGAAGGCTATTTTCATCATGAAATAAAGTGTCCTAAAAAAGTCAACAACTTTATATGCGTCACGAACTTTCTTTTTCATCTTGCGTATTTACAGCAGAATTCAGATTTGATTTATTATAATGATAATAACATTCTGATGAATAAGAAAGTTTTTCTCGCATAATAATAAATAAGAAACATAAGAGCTACATCTTCCCACATAGTGACATGCTCCCACTCTTCCCTTATCTTGAAATAAAGACAATATATTATGTAGATTTTTATTATTACGTATCAAAGTGCACCATGTAAAAACTCAAAAGGAAAACGATAGCTATTCTCTATTAATTCTCTACCCGAACTGTATGGAAAAACACGATGACATAACTCTGAGTGATTAATATAATCACGCGAATAACCAAAATAACAGGCAATCAACATATGAGCCTCATTATATAAATTCTCATAGGCATTTGTCTCTATCCAATCATCAGAATCTAAAGCAGCTATAAACTCCCCTTAGCTTGTAAAACACCGATAATTCGACTCTGCATCTGCCCGCGATTTCTATCATTCCTGATTATCTTTATTTGAGTTCTGCGAGCAGGATATTTCTCCATAACAGACTGGAGAATATCAATGCTATGATCAGGTGTACAATCATCAACAAATATAAATTCCATTTCTTTTCAAAGTTTGTCCCAAAAAGACTATGGGCACAACGTTCGATATACTGCTCAACATTATATACTAAGATTACGACAGAAACCTTTTATCATCTACTATAGTTTGTGTTATAAAATGCCATTTTCATATAGAAAGGGATATGATAATTATTATAACTATCAATTGTTTTTTAATGACCGAAGAATGTCTTGAAATCGTTTTTGACTCTTTCATAATCATTTTATCCATCTTTGCACGAAACATAGAATAATAAGTAGAGAACACTAAACTATATATTTTTGAGCTAACGCTCTACTTTCTCGAACTTTATGAAGATAGTCTGTTTTCCTCTCCAAGATTGTAATATTATCTTTGAAACTTTTCTCAGAAGGTTTAGTTCTTGTTATAGAGTTTGTGTCACCTACATAATACAAATAAGTTATTTTGTCACAAAATATTAATGAATTAATATATGTTGAAACTTCAAAAACTCCACAACTCATCTTCATTTAACAAACCAGGTTCAAAATAAGTCTTATGCGCAAAAATATATCTTTTCGTATTAACTTATTGCATGCGATCCTTGTCCATTTATTATAGAGATTTCCCAAAAATATATTTTCATTTCCAACAAAAGATTTGAGATTGAGGAGAATCAACTCTGAATGTGAGCCATCAAGCTGTACCCCAACCGTACGCCCATAAAACAATTTCAGGCTGATTATGGTTAATTGCAGTTTGAACAAGATTAGATATTGCATCATTTGGAATAGCATCATCACTATCTAAAAATAAAATATAGTCACCTTTTGACTGTTTTATTCCTGTATTACGTGCTTCTGATAATCCCTTATTAATACGATGTGAAACAAGAAAAGAAAGAAAAAGCGTCCAATATAAGAATCTACAAACTCTTTTAGCTTATAGAGAAGCTATTATCAGGAGAACAATCGTTCACCAATATGCATTCTATATCTGAATAATCCTGAGATACTACGGATTCTAAAACAACGTTTAATATATTTCTCAACCCTAAATATAGGTATAATTATGGAAACTTTCATATTCATATCATTTAGTATACCTCTGCAATTACTTCTTCCTTATACTTCTCATCCATAACATCTTGGACGTTGGCAATATTATTAGCTTCATTGACAAAACGATTAGGAATAGCTACTTTTTTTAGTAGCCCCCATTCTCATCCATTCATACTCAACATCAAGATGTCCAATATCTATTGCTTGATAGCCATTCTTTGCCAAATCGTATGCCAAAACCGTTGCCGTCATTCCCATTGCTATCAATACCAAAGAATCTTTGGGAACAGTCTTCAAGATAGTATTATAAATTTCATTATATCGATCAAAAAGCATTCTTAGAAGGTCCTAGAATACGTTTAACGGTCTTCGTATTATTTAGTAAATCATTTCCGAAGCTCATTCGAGTCAATTTACCTCTACGATTACAACATCCCTACCGTCCCATATTTTCTTGATATTCTCCAAACGCTCCGCACATTGAGATTTATCCTTATAATCCATATAAAAAGCGTGTAAAATTCGTATCAAAATATTTTTACTCAACGATAAAAATGGTTTAATCTTCTTATAATGATTAACTATAAAAACGTAAATAAAAACTTTAACTAAATGTTTCATTTCATGACAATTCTTCCAGGCATAGGGGATACAAATAACATGCCCTTCCAAATTACTATTCAGTATTTCTTTTAATCTGCTTTGCAAAATAAATTGGCATCTTGAAATCATTACATCCTCCATTTATAACATAAAACTCTCCATCACCAAACCTTGAAACAGAACATTTATTTTTTTATAGATAAATGCTATTGTATCATCAGGAATCAGCTATCTGGATTTTATTGATAAACTTTCGAAGAGAGATATTAAGCATATATCTGACTCTCTCACACCAGTGAAGAATCTCACTGTGAATCATTCCTAAACAAATACGTACCTTCATCATTTTGCTATCTAAGAAACATCATCTATTTTGATTTAGAAATAAAAGACTCTATAACGTTTTGTGTGGGTAAATAGTTTTTCTTGCCAGCGTTCCTATGCTTAATGGCTTAATGGCTGAACAGATGAAGAAGATTTAATCTACAAAAATATAAAGGAGTTTTATCTTAAAAACTTCCACACACCTCCTGTTTATTCTTAGTATTACAAGATTTTGCTCACAATTCATCCCCCTGTCATCCTTATATCATAGTGAATTTAACCCTCCGCACCACACGTGCTAAGCATCAGCACAACATGTGCAGAGTATCAGCACCACAGCAAATGATGGTAAGTATTCACGAACATTGTATGAAATAAGACCTTTAAAAATATCCTTTCCTGTTGGCTAAAAACGTTAAAAGTGTAAAACACTAAAACTAAACTAAACTGAACAAATAACTTCTTTCTATGATTACAACAGACATTATTCTAATCGGGTCAAACAACCCACACGATCTCGTTATAGAACCGAAATAAATCCTTTTTATAAGACACATAATATTAAATCACCAGATATAATACATTACACTCATCGCAACATTAACCAAATAAGCTCTATAAAAAGATATACCTCACCTAAAAATATGCACTATAACAATATAAAGATATCAAACTTAAACAAAAACACATTTTAAATGTCATTAAGAATTTAAGTGTAGCTCTTTTTACTACTAGTAACGTCATTTCCCGTGTATGCCGATCAAAAACTACATAAAATGATAATAGTATAACCAATACACTAGAAACAATAGTTATCATCACTAAAGCTATATATATTATCACTGACAAAAAGAATTTATTCCCAAAACATAACCCCTAAGACAAAGCAACCTATTAAGAACATTGGGGATATTGTACGTAGAAAAATATTCAGAAATATTAAATTCTTTCATTTGTTTTTAATATATATATATAGACAAAGCATGTACTGAAAGCTCCTGTGAAAATGTCAGCGATTGTGACAAAAAAATGTATGAATGAGTAAAATAAAGAATTGAATAAGTGATTGGTAAACTGATTAGATACAGAGCGCCACAAAGTATATTCACCCATTTAACATTACCACTGGCCGTTATAGCCGTATAGGTAAGTGGATTAAAAATTATTAAAGAAATTTCTAATCAAAAGTATTTGACAAATAATAACAGCACTCTCTGGAACTTTGTCAAGCCATAAACCCATCAAATAATCCATCTTAACAAATACAGGAATAGATATTAAGAGCGTCATCAATGATGTTAATTTTCGCACCCATTATTATGAGTTCATTTACTCTGCGATAATTCTTTTTGTGCATACTCTTTTATGACTTGTGGATTAAATGCTGTCATTATATTACTTGCAAAAAGTATTTAATGTAGCTTGTACCATGCCAGCAATTCCAGCTGCAGCATAATAACATTACCAAGAAACCAATTATACAAAAATATTTGTTCCTTGCTGACAAAATGTTAAAGAAACCGAACTTAACAAATTCCATCCAGAATATGCAAGCATTCTCGAAATAATGTCTCGATCAAACGAAAAATTAAATTTAGTTTCAGTATAATGAGTGACACAAAAATCTTCTATAAAAACATTATACCAATAGAAACCACACCATAAAGAATACATAGAGAATTAAATTATCAAGCGACTTGTTCAATAATACAATTAAGGCTATCCCTCAATTTTTAAGAAAGAAGATAAAAAATATCGATATATGCATATATCTTGAAATCTTCATGTGAATTGATAGTTGCATTATATGGAGCTTGTGTAATACCCATAATCGTACTACATATAGCAACTTGATAAAACCCAATTAGCAGCAATTCAAACCATCTGCAGGAATTACTAATTGAGTATTGATGAACCACAAAGCCTCACTGTTTCTGCAATGATTAGAAATATCCCAGATAAAACTAAATGTATTACAAGAGCCGTAGAGAAGGTCCTAGTTAATTTCTCGAAATCACCATCACCAAGAGCTACTGTTATATAACGTGAGTAGCACTGCTCAACGACCCACTTAAAACATTAACCAAAAACGATTATACCTCCAACAAGGTTATAAAGTCCATAATCTTCACACCTAAAAGCTTGCAATACAACTCTTTGAAGTAAAAGATTGAATAGCCATGCTTATAAACATACGTATATACAGCATGGAAGCATTTTTTTGGCTATTAATCGATTATTTCCTGTTTTCTCCGACATTTTCTCACAAAAATTATTTCCAAAAAGCTATAGAAGAATGTGTTTCTCGCTCATTTTCAGCAGAGTATCTTCATATAATTACCATAAAGCTGCTTCAAATAAATATCATAAGCAGAAATACACATAAATTTCTTTGTTCTCAAAAATTAATATATTCATATTCTTCAAAAACATTTTTTAGATTGAATCTCTTTCATTCCGTATCTCCCAGTAAGTGCACCAACAAAACTGGATTCAGAAAAAGGATACATCGTAGTGATTTTTCTATTACAGCAGTAATAACCTTTCTGCCTATGACTTTTTGCACATAGGAATTTTTATTTTTGACTTTAAATCATTTCCTGGTTTATTTTGCTGCCAAGATAAATAAAAGATTTTTAAATAGCCAACAGCGAAAACAAGGTATCTCTGCAACCTACGATTACTAGGAAGTCCATCTATAGGAAATATATCTATATTAATCCCATAACAAAGGGTATGGAATTCCGCCCTCTGTCATAAGAGTACGTAAATCTTCTACTTTTTGCCACAAAAATGACATTCAAATGAATCGGTTTTTACACTATTAAAACTATGTAAACTTTCGCAGTATCCATTGAAATGTTTTTAAAAATCATAATCTTCTCTAGGCATCATAATATCAACATCATCATCCCATGGGATAAATCCTTGATGTCCCACAGCACCCAATAACGTACCTCCTGCCAAAAGAATATCTGAGACTATGTTTCTTACAAAAATTCGTCAACTTTACAAAAGAATATTAAATAATATTTCGTGCTGCTTATCTAATGTTATTAATTCTGTTTGCATACGACGTTTTATAAATAAATTACATAAAAGATAACATATAGAGTCTAAATTTTTATTTAAAAATATTTTTAAGAAAAAAGGCTCTATAACGAATCATGTGGGTAATCCAGTTCAAGCCCACCTGTTAGTGAAATAGATCATATACTTAAAGTTTTCTGTATTTACGAATCCTCTTGCCCTCCTTTTTTGCAAGTTGTATCTGTGAGTTCAATTCCTCCAGAACTCCGTTGTTGACATCCCTCATGGCAACAGCTGCTTGATGCCGTACATGTGCGATTTTTATCATTGCAACGAAATTAAGTATAGGCTTGATTGCCGATTGTTCTACCATCTCACACCATAAATCAAGTCTTTCCACAGAATCCTTAGCGCACTCATTGAATATATCGATGAAAGATTCCTTAAAGCTATAAGCCTTTCCAATTGTTGGATAGGTCATTAGAATGGTGTTCAGTTCCATCGTTTTTTTGGGTGAGAGATTCTTCTTGTTGTATAGCAGCGTAAAACGGTGTCCTTTAAGTAGTTTGGTCTCTTTGTGTTCCTCCTTACGTACTGTATCAACAGCCTCGTTGAGAGCCTTAAATATATGGAATTTATCGAAAAATGATACCGCATTGGGGAAGTGAGTTAAGGCACCTGATATGAAAGATTTAGACATATCCATACTGATAGCTTCTATATTCTCCACCTTTCCATGGCTCGCAACCAATGCCTTGCTGAATGCCTCGAAAGTGCTTTGCATCTTTTACCATCAGTGACGAAAAATAGTCTTACGGGTATCCAAGTCTACAAACTGAGTTATGTAGTTGTGTCCCTTTCGTTTAGAGGTTTCATCCACTCCGATGTGACGTACTTTGGACATGTCAATTTTTCTTAACGGCTTTGCGAACCCAATGATTAAAAACACGCCATATACGTGGAGCTGTTTCATGAATGGTACGGGAAACGCTCTTCACAGGCATTTCACGCTCTATGAGAAGCATTGAGTAGGCTTCGAAAAGCAATGTGAAACCGCTGCTTTTACGTGCCCACGGAACATCTACCATGATTGTTCGGTGGTCATCTGTTTTTAATATGGGGAACGCTGGCGTGAAGATAACAAAGATGTTCAAAGAAGTTCAAAATGACACCATGTCTTATCTATGGTATCGTAGGCAGTGTACTCATTTTCATTAAGCTTAAAACGATGTCCACGATTAAAAGCTCAACCAAATATGGAGTTCTTTGGTGGAGTGTTTGCCTTCTATAAACTCAACCTTGGATACATACCATGGTTCTGACAGGCCTAAAAGCCATTGTAAATATCTCTGTACTATTCATAAAACAAAGGTAATATTTTTATCTGAAAATTTATATGATTACCCACACGATTCTGTTATAGAGCCAAGATCTCGGACATATTGCCCGAAGTCGCCGAACAGTATGTCCAGAGTAGCTAGAATGATTGTCTAGGGATGTCGGACAAAAATATAAGAGCATTTTTATCATGCTTAATTGAATAAAACATTAAATTAAGACAGAGTCTATACCTACTCATAAAAAGACTATTGACTTGAATGTCCGTTCGTATTTAGGTTCGTTATAGCCATACTCCATAAATAACGCTTTCACATCGTCTGCCATCGACTGCGTATAAAGGTAACCCCTTTCAGCATTGCCATAACGATAGAAATTACTTCATCCTCGAAAAATACGAATAGACTTCACTGCGAAGAGAAGGTAAGTTCTGCGCCTTACCTCGTCAAAGAAATGAATGAAACCTGCATAACAAGTGACTAATTTTTTTAATAATGAAATTTCCTGCAACAACTATTTATAAGTTCTCTGGTAAGAATGCAGATAGATAAATAGATCCATCCCATGTATTGGAAGCTAATTATAACTTAAAATATAAATGATGAAGACATTTCTCTTAGAGAACAATCTTCAAAACTCTTAGGAAAGGTTTCTTAGCTTAGCAATTCATTTATTTCCATTGGTTAATTATAATACTAAGATACACTTAGATTAGATAAGGAAATAAGAAGAAAAACAAAGAATAAATAGAGTAACCGAATGAGATTAAAAAGATGATAGTATCTCCTCCCTACAAACAATGACCAGCTTGCAGGCTAACAACTATCATGGTTCCTCCACATAAGAACGAAAAAGCAAGACCAAGAGCCATGGTACAGTAAAAAAATAAAAATTCTAACAACTGTACTGGTCAATTCAGTAAGCACTTCCGTTCGCAGATTATTTCTCTTAATAGTTCTAATTTGCTTTATTACGACTACAAAAAGTAACTAAAAATGAGATACGTAACAAAAATAATTTCTAAAAAGAATAGAATTAGCGATTTTAAGATTGAAAAAGACATATCAACAATATGTTTTGAAGAAAAATTACTATCTTTGCAACTGAATTAGATTTTTCCTAAAAAATGAAGAAAGTTATATTAATTATTGTCATCCTATTAGGAGTATGGACGAAAGGGCAAGCTCAGTTAATTAGCAAAAAGTTATGCAAAACTTATTGGGCAGACGGTAAAAGAAGGCTACCAAGACGTTAAGAATGCTATTATACAAGACATCAAACCATCTGGTGAACATACTGTTGGAGATATCTCATATCGAACCTAAAATTGGTTTTAATGTATCGCAGGCTATTGGCGTACAAAATAGACCTAAATTAGGTATTAATGCGGGTATAAATACTGAGATGTATTTTACTAAAAACCTTGCATTTGATATAGAATTACAATACAGCTACCAGGTCTATCTGGGTTGTATAATCAAAATAACAACCTCAAAACAGATGGTCCTTACAATCTAAATATACACTGTCTCAACACAAACTATTTAGTGCGATGGTATCCTTGGGCAGATTTACCATGGAGCTTCACTATAGGTCTACACACTGGATACATTATTAGTGCAAAAGCAAAAATGAGAATGGAGAATCGTTGAACATTAGAAACAATATCTACAAAAGTGACATTGCCCTTCCCATAGGTATTAGCTATGAATGGAAGCAATGGCAAGTAGAGGCACGTTACAACTTATTTTTTTCAGAAAGTTATCAGAAAAATTATAAAGAAAAAGATTTGTTAAGAAAGGCACACAACAGCATGTTAGAAGTAACACTTGTTACAGAATACAGGTCCTCTGATTCATTCTATAATCACGTGAATAAAAATTCTTTTAATATTGTTATTCTGCTATTCTGCGGTTGCATCGGCAGAGGTCTTTGATACTATTTCTATACCCCAAACAGGTATAGAGATACGTTATATCCCTGCACAGACTTTGTGTTTAGACAAAGAGCCACGTATCTGGACTAAGACAAAAGAGACGCATGCCATAGCAGCACAACTGAATATCACACCAATAGAGAATGATTTTGCACGTGATTATAATTATCCAACATTCTCTGTTGGTCTGCGTTATAACCTTAACCATGGAACAACAATGCATAAAGATTATCCATGGGGAGAAGCGCAAACCCTGTAGACTACACCAGTAAATTAGGCAACTTTCTTACATTATATGCTACCTTTAATCGACCGATTTATCGAAACAAATATTGGCAATGGGGCTATTATTTAGGTACAGGTTTAGGCTATACTTCGCTTAAATATAATCAGATAAACAATATAGACAACGAATATATAGGCTCTCATCTTAATATATTCTTTACCGCTGGATTATACGGACAGTATAAGGTTGCAAAAGAATGGAGCGTAAAGGCTGGCTTAGACTTTTCACATCATAGTAATGGAGCAACAGCACGACCTAACAAAGGAGCAAACTACTTAGGTCCTTTCATCGGTGCTACATACGAACCAGAACAACTGACTACAAAAGATTGTAAGCCAAAATAAACCTTATAGCAAACCTTTCCAAAAGTATTGGTTTACAGAATTAACGCTTGGAATAGGTGGAAAGACATTACTTGAAGATTGGCTACAAACACAATTCAATATTCCAAAAGGACATCCAGACTATAGAAAGGAAAACTTTACTTTCTATGGTGCCTATTCTATCCACGCTCACCTACTCTATCGTTATGCTCGCCGATGGGCCTCAGGTTTAGGGTTTTTGGCTTATTCTATGGAGATTATGCAAGATGGATTGCACGCTATGATGAAGCGAATGGACACCTCGGAGAAAAAACATAGCCCTTGGTCGGCAAGTATTGAAGCTCGGCACGAAACTTTCTATGGCAATTTGTCTGTTCGTGTAAGCTTAGGCTATTATCTCTATCGCCACATGGGATATAAATCACATAATGGATTGGAAAAAGCCTTACCACGAACAGGTAGGTTTATTTTATAGTTTTCCTAAACTAAAAAAATCTGACCTTAGGTTTTAGTGTCAATGCACATTCCACCAAAGCTGACTTTACTGAATTACAAATAACAATGCCTGTGAGACTATAAAAACAAGACAGAAAGACAAGAGTTTAGACAGAATGACAAATATTTAGCCAGAATGACAATTATTTAACCAGAATGACAATTATTTAGCCAGAATGACATAAAAACATATTGCTTTTAATGACATATTCTAAGGGAAGACAGAATGACATAAAAACATATTGCTTTAATGACATATTTTTTTATATGGGACGTGTAGGCTGTGAATTAAGGTATCTTATGTAGTTCTGTCTGATAGCTTATACTTAACTTCTTTCCAAACAACAAATTATGTCATTAAAGCAATATGTCTTTATGTCATTCTGGCTTCAAAAATATGTCATTCTGTTTGGAAGAGGTACTTCTCTATATCCTTAAAAGCCATTCAAGAATGATTGAACATCCATTCGCTTCTTACCAGATAGTTGAATATCAAGAAGTTCTAAAAAGATTGTCGGATGTATTAACGTAAAGGCGATTCCTTCAACAACAAGCGAACTGGAACTCCGTTAGAAGATTTATCAGACTTTGCTGTCTTATAAATCTTCATTACCAAAGGTTTTACCCCATTGTCTTCAATAGAATGAAGCGTACTCCAAGTTCCTGGATAGGGACTGAGTCCACGTACAAAAATCGAAAACACTCTTAGACGACTGACTCCAATTTATTTCACAGGTTTCCTTAAAAATCTTCGGAGCATGATGAAGTACCATGTTTTCGCACTTTTGTGGAGCACTAATACCACCAAGAATTTCTGAAAAAACAACATTATTCAAATTATCCTCTGGTAATTTAGATGCAATAAGATTGATTGTTTCAATTGCAATCTCTGCACCCTAAGTTCATTAATCCATCATATACGTATTCAACATCGGCTGTATCAGGAATCGCAAAAATTTTCTGAAGGATAATGCGTCCCGTATCAATATCTTTATCAAGGAAGAAAGTCGTTACACCTGTTTCAGTTTCTCCATTAATAACCGCCCAATTGATTGGGGCAGCACCACGATATTGTGGAAGCAAAGCCGCATGAACATTAAAAGTACCAAGACGAGGCATCCCCCACACCACTTCTGGTAACATACGGAAGGCTACTAACCTGCAAATCAGCGTTATAAGAACGCAATTCCTCTAAAAAGTCAGCATCCTTCATCTTTACTGGTTGTAAAACTGGCAGATTATGTGCAAGTGCGTATTGCTTCACTGGCGATGGTTGCAACTGTTCTTGATGACGTCCCAACTGGTTTGTCAGGGTTGTGTTACGACAGCTACAACATTATAACCATTTTCAACTAAGGATTTCAATGATTCCCACGGCAAACTCTGGTGTTCCCATGAAAACAATACGTATATTTTTCCTTTTTCATTTACAATCAAGATTTTACAAATTTGTAGAAAAATTGGTGGTTTATGAAACTCTTATTCTGCACTAAAAATCAGCAACAAACTGACGATACATACTATAAAGTTGAGCACGTGAGATGTAACCTACCAATTCACCATCAATATTAACTACGGGTAAATACTGTGCGCCAGTTCGTTCAAAAGTCTTCATCACATCCTCCATTGGGTCATTGACACCTAATCTTGCTGGTGGTGCTGTCATAAGCTGACTGACATAAAAACGATGATAAAGTTCCGTGCGAAAAGATAATATGACGTAGATTGTTAATATCTATTTCACCCAAGAGTTTCCCAGACTCATTAAGTACTGGGATATAGTCATTACGACTTGCACTAATTGCATGAACGAGCTTTCCCATTTCCATATCAGGACCAACCGATGTAAACTCATGATCAATCAATCTATCTATGCTCATCAATGTGAGAATCGACTTATCCGTATGGTGTGTTAGGAGTTTACCCTGTTTTGCCAATCTAACGGCATAAATACTATGATGTTCAAAAATATTAATAGTAAGATAAGAACTGATGGTCACTATAATCAACGGAATAAAAAGATGATAACCACCTGTCAATTCTGCAATAAGAAAGACACCCGTTAAAGGTGCATGCATCACCGCCGACATCACCGCTGCCATTCCATAAAAGTGTAAAAGTTCTTCTCTGGCACATAGATTCCAAGCTGTTGCATATTCCAAAAACGAGCAAAGAAGAAACCACCAAAAACCACCAATAAACAAAGAAGGGGCAAAAGTTCCACAGCAACCACCAGCTCCATTCGTCGCACTGGTTGCAAAGACCTTTGTCATCATAACAAAGCCAACATAAAGTAAAAGAAACTTTGTTTCTCCTGCAAACATAGACCCGCTCATTACCTGCATCCAGTCTGTCTCTGTCTTTCCTTCAATAAATAATCTCAAACTACTATATCCTTCTCCATAAAGTGATGGAAAAAGGAAAATAAGCGAAGAAAGAACTAAACCACCTACTAAAAGCTTTATATAAGGTTTAGAAGATAGCTTACCATAGCCATTCTCACACCAAGACATTAAACGCATGAAATAGAGTGAAACAAATCCGCAAGTAATGCCCTAACAAAATAGTTGCAGGAACGCGTTCAAGTCCCCCAAAGATTATCCATCTGAAAAATGAAACATCGACGCACCACCTGTAAAGAAATAGGAGAAGCATGTTGCTGTTACTGATGATATCAAAATGGGCAACAGAGAAGCCATTGTCAAATCAACCATCAACACCTCTAAGGTAAATACTAAGCCTGCTATTGGAGCTTTGAAAATACCTGATACTGCCGCCGTTGCACCACAGCCTACAAGAAGCATCAGCGTACGATTATCTAATCTAAATATACGACCTAAGTTACTACCTATAGCCGAGCCTGTTAATACAATAGGTGCCTCTGCTCCTACCGAGCCACCAAAACCTATGGTGATGGCAGAAGCGACAATAGACGACCATGTATTATGAGCCTTCAACCTGGATTGCTTCGTCGAAATGGCATAGAGTACTCGTGTTATACCATGTGAGATATTATCCCGCACAACATATTTTACAAACAGACTTGTCAGCCAAATACCTACAACTGGATAAAGAAGATAGAGCCAGTTAATAGTCGTGACATGAAATCCAGATGTAACCAACTCTTCTATCAACTTAATAATTAAATGAAGGATATATGCAGCCAATGAAGCAAGAAAACCAATCGCAAATGCCAGTACTAAGACTAACTCACGATTGGACACATGCTTATTTCGCCAATAATCAAGCCGAGAAATAAAACCCCAGACCTCTTGATACTTTCATTTATATTGATTATTTTCTTATAATTTGCACTTCACCATCAGTCGACAATTTAATAATGCTTGATGGTGTGTGTGGTTTGTGTTCCTGACGCCTTGACTCACAAACATAATCAACTCCATCAAGAATTTCCTGCGATATATCACGATAATTCTGTGCAGCAGGTTCGCCACTGACGTTTGCAGATGTGCTAACAATAGCTTTCTGAAATCTATAACATAATTCATGAGAGAAAGGCTCCTTCGTTACTCTTATACCTATTGAACCATCCTCTGCTACAAGATTTGAGGCCAGATTAACAGCACCATCAAGAATTAAAGTTGTAGGCTTCTACTGCTTCTATCAACTGCCACGCCACATCAGGAACATTTCGAACATAACGCTGGGAAGACGATTGTCAGAATCTACTAAACAAATCAGAGCTTGAATCATCTCTACGTTTCAAGGCATATACCTTTGCGACTGCCTCTTCGTTTGTAGCATCACAACCTATACCCCATACCGTATCTGTTGGATAAAGAATGATACCGCCCTTTCTCATTACTTCAATAGCTTTCTTGATGTCGTCTTCCTGTTTCATCTTTAATTATTCTTTTTCTAAGTATTATATGTAAACGCAAAGTTAGAAGAAAAACGAGAATACAAAAACAAAAACAATAAAAAGAAAAACAGCTGAACCTTCTTATAAACTCTTCTAAGGTCAATTTTAGACAATAGTAGCTTACTATCTTTTTACCCCAAATCTCGATTATTAGACCGCAATTTTTCAAGAATTTTTATTTTTTTGTATTGTTTCCTAACATCTTTTATTCTATTATCATTCTCCGACAGAACAACATTATAAGGCCTGAAAACGCAGAGGTAAAATCTTAAAAATCTTTACATCACTCCCAAAGAAATCACCTACAAACAAAGAATAAAAACACTAACAAGCAGAAAAATCGTAACATCAACTAAATCAAAATAGTTAACCTGAATTCGGGATAAGTATCATACCACTCTCCTGTTTGGTTTAGTACAACGGCTCTTTAGACTCAATTTTTGATTGGGTCTAAAGATAATAATATAACAGATTACTTTAGAATAATGTAAGCTGTCCCTGAATGTTGCTCTATAGCAAAGTCTATGTTCACTGCTGGCTTCTTCTCAAAGAAGCAGTAGGCTGCAATAGCAGAGAGAACATTCATTGCGAAATTAAATATGCTTCTATGCCTTGAATGCACTAATTGAGCTACATTCTTTAGCTCATCATTGATAGTCTCTATTACTGATCTTTTCCTTAGAAGAAGTCTATCATAAAGTGGCATCAGTTTGTTTTTCATGTTACTCCTAACGCCAGTAACTAAATTTATTCCATCATTGAACAATCGTTCAAATAATCCTTGAGAGATGTACCCTTTGTCTGCAAACAACTTACCAAACACATTGTCTGTCAACCTGTTAAATACATTTTCATCTCGGTCGTCAATATTTGCTTTAGTGAGCATAAAGTTTAGAATCTCACCTCTTTTCATTACAGATAAGATGTAGTTTGAATCCAAAATACCATCCCATTGTACTTTTCCCTCTTGTTGCATAATTTCTAAAAACCTTATTGCGACAAATACGTTTATTATGGCAAACTGGAATACAAGTTGAGTCAATAAAACTAATACCAGTACACCTCCCAAAACAACATATCTGCAGGAACATCATCATCTCTAAAGAGACTCTTGCCTCTAATTCAAGAAAACGATTATAAGACAATTGATTTGGAAATAAATCTGCTAAATGCTCTTTTACGAAAAAAAGGTATAATAGTGACGAAAATTACGATAGGAATTAAAGTGGAAGCAAATTAAAAATAGTTATGATTTCAGATTTACTCATACGCCACTTGCGATGGCGATGACACCCTTTATTCTTTTTCTGAGATACCTATTTTTATCAGTTTCTAACTCAAATTCTTTGCAAAAGTCATCTGCAATACAGAAAAATTTCAGTAATTTTGTCCTTGGTAATCATTGTTATATTTATTGTAATTGATTGATTTTCAACTATAAAGTTACAAAAATATAATGAGATCACCAACTTTTTGCAGACATTTCTTATCCCGAGTTCAGGTTAGTTATAAATCCATACAAGAAAAAAAGTGCTTAAATGAAATTCAAAAGGGCGTTAATGACATTCGTAAAGAGTATCTTTTACAAGCCTAAAAACAGTATTTACAAAGCGTTATGACTATGCCTAAATTTACTTCACACTTTTTTTGGTTATTGTTACTGAATTGGTTTACATTTTTTTACTTGCTTCCTGAATAGCTTTACACCTCATGGAAACTTTACTGATTCACTTTACATAGTCATAAATTTTGACAATGAAGTCCAAAACGTGTGTTGCACATGTTCAAAGTTAATATTTTTCCTTCAACTTACAAAAATTTAATACCATGAAAAGCACAGAAACCCTTATGCCACATTGCAGTGCCTTTCTCTCATTTGTCTTGGCGTAAGCATGCCGTTGCTCATGTGGGAGTCTCTTATTGTTGTAGAAGTCTATGATACCAGCAATAATGCATCGTGCATCATCGAGGTTCTTGGGTCGTTTCATGTGGTAGAGCCACTCTTGCTTTATTATTCCGTTCACTCTTTCGGCAATTGCATTATCAGTAGGGTTGTAATCTTCTGTCATGCTTATGCACGAGTGTATACTCTCCAGTCTTGCCACATAGGCGTTGCTGCAGTATTGAACCCCACGATCAGAGTGGTGTGTCATCAGAGAGAGATCCATACCCTGTGACTGTTCTATTGCCATATCAAGGGCAGCAAGCGTATTGACAGCCTGCAGACTGTCAGAAAGCTTCCATCCGATTATCTCATGAGTGAATGCATCGGTTATGAGGTGAAGATAGACCACACCATCCTCAGTATCTATATACGTGATGTCTGCTACCCAGAGCTGTGCAGGATGTGTAAGAACCATTCCTTTTGCCGTGTTCTTATACTTGAAATAGTTGTGATTGGAGTTCGTGGTGTGGCGACATCTGGATGGTTTGAGCATAAGGTGATGCTTGTGCATTAGCTGATAGAACCTATCGCGCCCAAGCATTAAGTCAGGATAGATATCCATAAGCATGTGCAAAAGTTTCTGTGCACCTATGCGAGGAGCATCTGCACGAACATCCATTACTGCACGTACGACAATTTTCTCCGTAAGTTTACAGCGTTCTCTTTTCTCCTTACTCACAGAGTAATAGCCTTCACGAGTCTTGCCAAACAGTCCACTCAGCAACCCAATTGATAAACCAGGGTTGCTGACTCGAAAAGCTGTCTACTGCTTGCGCCAGCTTTTTTAGCAAATTCTCCCCGTATTCCTTACTGCTTATCTCTATGATTTTCATCAACCCTTGATTGCGAAGCTCAGAATACTCTAAAGCTTTCTTCAAATTGGACACTTGTGCTTCAAGCTCTTCTTCACGGGTTAGAGCGACTTTCTCCATTTCTTTCTTACTACGCATAGCTTTTACTTTATTAATAACATCATGCGACAAAGATAGTTTTTCATCTAAATCATACTTCTTTGCCAGTAATAAAAGCTAGCACTACCAATGTTGTACTTTGCTACAGATGAAATTAATTGACACATCTGATGAATAATACTCACGAAGTATTGTGAGAATAAAGTCCTCACTGAATGTCCTGTGTTTAGAATGTTTACTTCCCATTGTGAATTTTAAATGTTAAAACGATGTAAAGTAAATCTGGTATAAGACATTAAGACCATGTATTAGTTTTGAATTATGCGAAAATCAACAAAACAATGATAAAAATAGAAAATACCGATCGTAAGTAATGGATATATCTACCACTTCCTTATAGATAATCCGAAAAGGAGCCTTCATTACATGAGCTATAATTCTAAACAATCAACTAAATGATTTCACAAACACCCTTGATAGCCTATTCCTCTAATGAAAGAAGAACTCCTAACAAGGATGTTTGCCCAACATTTTAACCCAAATCGATTAATAAATCACAATATGTTAAGACTCTAATAACTGACTTAGGTTTAAGATAAATCTTAGGCTCCGTCAAACGATTATACACATAAGATGTATACAATAAACGGAACACCCTAAACTAATATCTCAAATTATAATTCCCAACCAATAGCAGATGCACCAAGGACAGCAGCCGCTGCATCGTCAAGTGAGCTAACCAAGAACTTAGGGTTTCTCTTTGAAAAATTTCCAAAGCATGCTCTTTGTAAGAACGCATAATAGGTTCCATCAACAAATCACCAGCCTTAGTCAGACCGCCAAAGAAAATAAAGGCCTCAGGAGAAGAGAATGTTGCAAAAATCTGCACAAGCCTCACCAAGCATAGTACCTGTAAACTCATAAACACGTTTAGCCAGTGCATCGCCACGACCTGCAACAATTGAAACGTCCAAAGAAGTAATATCCTCTGGGTTCAATTCACGAAGCAAAGACTCCTCTGAACTCTCCTTCAAGAACTCACGAGCAGTACGAGCGACACCTGTTGCCGAACAATAAGTTTCTAAGCAACCTGTACGTCCACAGCCACAAGTGCGTCCGTTTGTACCACGAACCATTACAATATGACCTAACTCGCCCGCAAAACCATCAGAACCATAAACCATCTGACCATTTATAACAATACCCGAGCCAACACCAGTACCCAGTGTAATCATAATAAAGTCCTTCAAACCACGAGCTACACCATACTGCATCTCACCAATAGCTGCAACATTAGCATCATTTGTAAGTCCAACAGGAATGCCCAACTTCTGAGAGAACATCTCTGCCAATGGCACAACACCATCATGACCCCACAACAAGTTTGGCATGCAAACTCTATCGTTCCACGATAGAAATTACCATTAGGCGCACCAATACCCATAGCACGGAATTGACCGATACCACCATATTTTTGCTACGAGAGGTTTGACTGCCTCTACACCTGCCTCTACGAAATCGTCAACAGTCTTATAAGCCTGCGTCTTTATAGAGTTTGTAGCAAGAAGCTGACCACGCTGATCAACAACGCCAAATACAGCATTTGTACCACCCAAGTCTAAGCCAATTACAAATGGCTTTTTCTAATCCAGTAACAACTGGCTTCTGCTCTGTTACGTCCATAACATAATAAGTTTTTAGTTTAATTATACTATGGGCAAAGTTATGAAAAAAAGTAGAATACTACAAAGTTTTGTTAGCTAAATTTGCTCATCTCATATTATTTTTGCAATTTTGCACTCAAAATTATAAGCATGCAATTTCCTATTCAATTAGATATACTGGATTTCATCTTTAAGGGACTGCTTATTGGTATTATTGCATCAGCTCCCATGGGTCCAGTTGGAATTTTTATGTATACAACGCACCTTAAACAAGGGGCGTTGGTATAGTTTTATTACTGGCATCGGTGCAGCCGTCAGCGATACCATCTATGCGCTTATCGTAGGTTTAGGTATGAGCTTTATCATGGGGCCATTAGAAAACCCGACTTATAAACTAATCCTACAAATTACAGGCAGTGTCCTACTATTATTATTTGGAGTTTATTGCTTCAAATCTGACCCAATGAAGAAAGCCCATCAAAGTGGAAAGGAGAAGGGTTCTCTTTTCCATAACGGACTTACAGCCTTCATTGTAACACTCTCAAACCCTCTGATTATCTTCCTCTTCATTGCTGCATACGCACAATTTGCATTTGTACAACCCGACCGTCCATTCGAAATGATTATAGGCTTTGCATGTGTACCTGCTGGCGCACTGGTATGGTGGTATGGCTTATCATGGTTGATTGATAAAGTCAGAGAAAAGTTTGACGTTAATGGTATCCTTATTATTAATAAGGTTATTGGCTCTGTTGTAATCCTATTCTCTATTATTATGCTTTTAGGAACAGTTTTTAATCTTTACCATTTACCCACTATTGATGGTTTAATAGATTAAGGTCAATATCAAGTTTAGTTTATGTTTATAGCAAAAGAATTAAGGAAAAAGAGTGTCGCAGAATACTTGCTTTATATGTGGCAAATAGAAGATACTATACGTGCTTACAGCTGTTCTTTGACACGAATAAGAAAAAGAATATATCGACCAGTTTCAATATACCGAAGAGCAAAAAGAAGAGGAAGAAGACTGGTTTTGAGCGACCTCGTTCGAATGATGAACCAAGAGGGTTGTCGAGAAAGTGGACACCTGCAAATCAACAAGGTTCTCATACAGGACCTAACAGAATTGCACGTACAATTGCTACAATCATCAAAATTCCCTTTCTATTCAGCTGAATATTATCGTGTACTACCATTCATTGTCGAACTCAGAAGCAAAAACGAAACATACTGCTGACAAAATGGCTCGTACAAATGATGAACGCCCTCAAAAAGTGTTGCAGGCACAATTAGGGAAAAGTGAAGTAGAAACTTGCTTTGACTTTCTTTATGGTGTAATGATGCTACGTCTATAGAACAAAGAGATTTACACCTGAAACAATGCGTGCACTTAATGAGTTACAACCCTCATCGGAATGTTATCCGACTATTATATTAAGGATAAAAACAGAGGGGTTAAACTTTGGTGAAGAATATAGCTTATGAATATTTTAGTTACAGGAGCTAACGGACAGCTTGGAAATGAGATACAACTTATATCTAAAGTCAGCAAAGACCAATATCTCTTTACTGACGTATGTGAGGGATATACAAAGTTAGACATTACAAATCTTGAAGATGTCCGCAAGATTGTACAAGAAAAATAATATTGAATGTATTATCAACTGTGCTGCTTGGACTAATGTAGACAAAGCCGAGACTGCCGGGCGAGATTGTCCGAATTACTTAACGCTGTTGCTCCTGAAAAATCTTGCAAAAAGCAATGAAAGAGGTTAATGGAGTACTCGTCCATATTAGTACCAGACTATGTCTTTTGGTGGCGACCCTTACAATACTCCTTGCAAAGAGGATATGAAGGGTACTCCAACAGGTGTTTATGGACTTACAAAAATTACATGGAGAGGAAAAAGATTCAGGCTACTGGTGTAAAAACATATTATTATTCGTACAGCATGGCTTTACAGCGAGTTTGGCCACAACTTTGTAAAAACAATGATGAACCTGACTGCAACTAAGCCACAGCTCAAGGTAGTGTTCGATCGATGTGGTACTCCCTACTTACGCTGGTGACTTGGCTGACACAATCATTGACATTGTTGAAAATCGTAAGTATGAAGGAAAACAATGGATCTACCACTTCTCAAAACGAAAGGTGTTTGTAGCTGGTATGACTTCACTAAGAAGATTGCAGAACTTGCAGGAAACACATTATGTGACATTCAACCTTGCCACAGCAACGAGTTCCCTTCACCGTGACACGACCTGCTTACTCTGTCCTCGACAAAACAAAGATTAAACAAACATTCTCTATAAAGATTCCTTACTGGGAGGACTCTCTAAAAGAAATGTATGAAAGGACTAAAAGAATAAGATACACGAATAGGAATAAACAACTATAATAGTCAGAAAAGCAACACACTACATTTTCGTCATAAACCACAGAGAATTATTTGTTTTGCTTAAACACTGACAGCCTATTACATCCAAAGAAAAAGATAAACAAATGAATGAAATAGAACGCAGGCGTACATTCGCCATCATCTCCCATCCTGATGCTGGTAAGACTACCCTAACTGAGAAATTCCTTCTCTTCGGTGGTCAAATTCAAGTTGCAGGAGCGGTAAAAAGCAATAAAATAAGCAAAAACAGCGACATCTGACTGGATGGATATCGAGAAACAACGTGGTATCTCTGTATCAACCTCTGTAATGGAGTTTGATTATAGGGACTATAAAGTAAACATTCTTGACACACCTGGTCACCAAGACTTTGCGGAAGATACTTATCGCACCTTAACCGCAGTAGACTCTGCAATCATTGTTGTAGACTCAGCGAAAGGTGTAGAGGCTCAAACACGTAAACTGATGGAAGTGTGCCGTATGCGCAACACACCAGTTATTATCTTTATAAATAAAATGGATCGTGAGGGGCGAGATGCTTTTGATGTCTCTCGATGAATTAGAAGAAGAGCTACAAATTAACGTGCGACCACTCTCATGGCCTATTGGACAAGGACAGCGTTTCAAAGGTGTATATAACATCTACGAACAGCAATTAAACCTCTTCACACCTAACAAACAACGTGTCACAGAAAAATAGAAGTAGATATCACTTCTAACGAATTAGACGAACAAGTAGGGCACAGAGTTTGCCGAACAGTTACGTAATGATCTTGAATTAGTCAATGGTGTTTTACCCTGATTTTTGACGTAGAAGCCTATCGTCGAGCAGAGGTTGCTCCCGTTTTCTTTGGTTCTGCATTAAATAACTTTGGTGTACAAGAGCTTCTCAACTGCTTTGTTGAAATAGCTCCAAGTCCACGACCAACAAAGGCCGAAGAACGTATGGTTGAGCCAAGTGAGCCTAAGTTTACTGGTTTCATCTTCAAGATTACAGCCAATATCGACCCTAACCACCGCAGTTGTATCGCCTTCTGCAAAGTTTGTTCAGGTAAATTCCAACGTAATCAACCCTATCTACACATTCGTAATGGAAAAACAATGCGCTTCTCTTCGCCAACTCAGTTTATGGCACTAAACGCAAGAGTACCGTTGAAGAAGCTTTACCCAGGTGACATTGTTGGTTTACCAGATAGTGGTGGTGTATTTAAGATTGGCGACACACTCACCGAAGGAGAAAAATATTCACTTCCGTGGTCTACCAAGTTTCTCACCAGAACTTTTCAAATATATAGAAAACGATGATCCTATGAAATCTAAGCAATTCCAAAAAGGTATAGAACAGCTTATGAATGAAGGTGTCGCACAATCATTTGTTAATCAATTCAATAACCGACGTATCGTAGGAACAGTTGGACAACTCAATTTGAAGTTATTCAATACAGATTGGAACATGAATACAATGCAAAGTGTCGTTGGGAACCTGTACACTCCACAAGGCTTGTTGGATTGAAGCTGATGACGAGAAAGAGTTGGAAAACTTCAAGAAACGCAAATATCAATACATGGCTAAGGATATTGAAGGGCGAGATGTCTTCCTTGCTGACTCTGGATACGTACTCAGTATGGCTCAACAAGACTTTGAGCATATTCGCTTTCACTTCTAAGTGAATTTTTAATCCCAAGTCTGTCATTATAGGCAACAATAGTCATAACTCATACTTTGAGGATGTAATTCAAATCAAATACTTAAAAGAGGGTGTGTCAAAATGCAAATTAATAACTTGACAACTTTCAATCTATAAGTAGGATTCTTCTAAAAGGCAAAGAAAAAGACCATTTCTTTACTCAAAATCGAGTATAGAAATGGTCATTTTTTTATTGGATTGTTTCAAACTGTAAGATCATCAAAGTGATATTTGCATTTTGACACACCCTCTTTCTTCATGTCCTAAACGGACTATTAAACTAAAATCAACCATTAAGACCTAAATAAATTTTTGTTTTTAGTTGCTGTCACTTTTAACATTTATCATAACACACACATTATAAAGGAATTTACAGCACACTCACGCTGACAGCAGTGACAGTAACCTTCAAACTCATACAATTCATTGGTAACAAAATCTGTCTAACCTGCTCAATAAGAAAAACAAAAAGGATTAGAAAAATAAAAGTAAGAATTATGAATCTTATGGATTAATACCCTATTTAGGATAGAAGACTATCAAAGGTAAAAAAGCAGGAACTAAACAATTTAGTCCCTGCTTATAAAGTTACTGAAAATATAGATTAGAATGTGTAACGCAAAACCAATCTGCCCACGCCAGCGGCTATAGTAATCGTTATAGTTACGTGTTGCACAACCACCTGTAAACTGATAGTGACCATTCTTCTGATAGTTTACTGGGCTTAGTAGACACCCAAAAACCATCGCCATAAGTATA